>Ga0179593_1267289_pt1 | contig 21272 bp, 30 predicted proteins | sample CZODoug2_1_08_16_FD_185931 | JGI IMG/M metagenome (GOLD analysis project Ga0179593, IMG submission 185931) | Vadose zone soil fungal communities from Angelo Coast Range Reserve, California, USA - CZODoug2_1_08_16fungal (PacBio error correction) | ecosystem: Environmental > Terrestrial > Soil >...
GGGATTCGCTGGAGGGGTTTCGTCGGATCGCGTCGTCAGAAAAGAATCGCCTTCGAACGAAAAGACCGGAAAGAAGGATGCGCGTTTCACGGGCCGGGGAAGAAAAGTCGGGGCGGGGCCTCTGGCAGAGACCACGGTGCGCTGCAAACAAACGGCCAGTCAGAGAAGGTGCTGAAACCCCTCCGCAATTGGAAGCCCGGCTTGGCAAACGCATCGGAAAAAAAATCGGCGGGGGTAAGAACAAAACAAGAGAAACTTCTCTCAAAATGGCAAACCCCGCCGCCCCAAACACGAGACGGAAGGGTGGTGCGTAGTGTTGAAGGAAAAAACGGTAAACACAACGCAAGGGCGAAAAACCCTTTCGCGTACGAGTACCGCCGCGGAAACCCGGGAAGGAAGAAAGGGGGCAGGAACGTACCACAAGCTCTAGTAAGGTAAGACTACGAGGACAAAGAAAGGGAGAATGGTGCACTCCTAGCCAGGGCCTCGCCGACAGACCGAAGGTGGACCAACGCAAAATGGGCCGTTCATTGTGAAGAAACGCGAAACACCGGGACCGGCAGAAGGCCGACCGGGCAAAAGGACGAGGGAAAGGGAGAGCACTGCGGACAGAAGTCGTCAGGAAGAAAAAGGGCACCAATCGCGGAATCAGGACGCAAACAGCAAATTGCAGAAACGGTGGTCCGGCCCCTTCAGGGTTCGCGGGTAACGGTCCTCATCGAAAGCTCCTGCCGAGGGGGAGCTTCCGGTGGCCACTAAAAAGGGGGCCGGGGCAACGGGGCAAACGGTCAATCGATGCGACCAGAATCCCAACAAAAAAAATCGGACGCCTCAAGTTGACAAAAAAGGGACAATGGGAGGGAAGGACTGGAAAAAGCATCACCCAAGGTCGAGAATCACGCTAGATCACGAGGGTGGAAAGAAGCGACGATTCGAGCCTGGTCACCCCAAAGAAAAACAAAGCAAGAAAAGGACCAACACATGCAGGGAAAAACGGGTCCAACTCAAAAAAACTACTGCAAATGGGGGATGGATTGCTCCAAAAAAAAAGGCAGGCAAGAAGGGGGCGCGAGACGTAGTTGAAAACGGGACGCTCACGCTAGAATGGCAAAATTCAAACAACGAAAAAGGCAAGGGAGGGACTGGAACACGGTTTTCGTAACTCGACGAGAAACCAAACCCCGACGAACTATCAGTAGAGAGGTGACGTTTCAGCATCTGGACTTCGGGACAAAAATGGGCGGCGGGGGGGGGGCCAAGGTCAAAAAAAAAGCCAAAACGGGCCGAGAGGGGGTCGTGGTGTCGTCGAACCGAAAGGAAGTTACTCCCCGTGATAAAAGGGGAAGGAAGGTCACGAAGACGCGTCCGACTCACACGACTCCCGCCGAAACGGTGAACGGGGACTGGAGGAGCTTTCTGACAGGGGCCAAACAAAGGAAAAAAATAGTAAATGAACCGGTATGGCAAAAGCAGGCCGGGAAGGGGAGGTCCGGGGAACAACCGACTTCAACCACGTAAAAAAACGAGAAGATGAAATCGGGGGGGGGGGGAAAAAATGGTCGGACAGGAAAAGACGGGGAAATCTCACTCAGCGATCAAGAAAAAAAGGTCAAAGGGGCCCTGCTAACGCTGGGGGGGGAGGAAAATGTCGAGGGCGGTAAGTCCCTTTATGAAAAAGACTTACAAACCAGAAGTCGAGGTAAAAAACTTAATAAGCCGATTGGGGTGGAGGTCGGGGGGGAAGATGACAAGGGAGGGAGGAGTATGGGGATACTCCGAGTGGCCAAAAGTCGAAGTGACAACAAAAAAAGGGACCGCTTGCAGGTGAAAACCATGAGAGAGGAACGGTCTATGACCAAACCCTTCAGGAAACGAGAGACAAAAGGTTTTTCGTGGCAAATGAAAAAGTGTTAAGGGGGGGGGGGGAACTCCCCTGCCGCATGTCAAGGGGACGTTATCGGAAGCCGATACAATCAGGGGAGGAGGCTGGCAGGAAAAATAATAAAGTCCAGTTAATACTGGGAGGAAGAATGTCCTCCTACGAGAACTACGGGAACTACAGTAGCTTCTCTCGCCGAGGAACGTTCATGCCCTGTCCGGTACCTATTCACCGGTCAAGCATCCCTCAAAAATGTCAAAATACCGCGAGTGTGTAACGGGAGCTGAGAACCACCCCTCGGAAGAAACGCTGCTAGCGAACTCGCGAGTCCGTAAACAAAACAACAACCTAAAGACACAACATGAAGGGAGTATCAGTAAGAGAGACCAACCTACTACTTGTGAAAAAGGTCAAATCCAATTCACGGGGGATCTAGGGAGGGGGAGGGATCCAAAATGATAATCGATCGAAAGCTTCAGGCCACGAATACGCCATAAGTGAGATTTAAAAGCAGTGGGTTGATTCAAAAAAAGAAAAGGGTGGGCAAAATGGACAGCAAACGGGCGGGGATCCCGGAAAATAATCGATAAGGAGGCAACTTTAGCGCGGGGCTCTGGTCCGAGGTTCCGATCTCGGGTTCAGTGGGGAGGTGGTTAGGTCCACCGAGGGAGGGGAAAACACCGGGTAGGGACATCACCTGGTGCCACCGGCCTCAAAGGAATCGACGAAATCCCACCCACGAGACGTCGGCAGGCAAAAACGTTTCAGAAAGGGGGGGGGGAGGCCCCACAAGAAGCTCTCTAACACGAACGTCACAAATATCTTGGTAGACGTAAAAGTGATGACAAGGTTTTTGTGAAAGTGGAACAAAACTAGAACGGGGGGGATTCTGCGGGTGGGAAAAAACGCAACCGCAAAACGTCGAGGCGACTCGAGGAATGACGAGACCTGCAAAAGGGAACGCAAGGGCGTCGGTGAACGCGTAGATGGGAGGAACGTAGAAGAGCCGCGGTGTCGGTAGAGGTACAGATCGCCATCGTGCGGTCACGGAAGAAAATCCAGTAAGGCAAAACACTGGGTCGGTAAAAAAACGAAACGGTAAAAAAAAAAAACATTCATGGAAACGAAACAGAATCAGCGGTGGGAAACTTGTCCATGAGGCAAAGGGGAAGGGAAAAAACGAGCCTTCATGGCACATTAAAAAGAACTGCTCTTGATTGGATCGAACCGGGGGCGTTTGATAGGATCGCAGGGACGGGAACAGTTAAAACTGGAAACGAAATTCGCTGAAAAAGATTGGAGGCCAAATTGAACTCGGAGGCATAAAAAGCTCGGGGGGGGGGGTCGGTTAATTACACAATTACGAATAAAGGGCTTATGAAGAGACTGGCTGTTTACAGATGAAATCATTGCGGGCCAGAGAGGGGAAGCGTAGGGGAGGGGGAAGGGCTACTCCAAGAGTGAACAAAACCAAAAAAGGGCGCGGGGCTGGCCGGAAGCCAAGGCTAATGCCAGAAAACTTGAAGAATCGTAGAGAAAGAAAAAAAACAAACGTAGGATTGAAAATAGATAGCCTCAAGTGGACACATTGAATCCCTGTGAAAGTTGCGCGGGTCATCACAGATCGATACGAGGAATCTTCTTAAAAGATCCGAAAAAGCCGACAGGGGGACACCAGGGGGGACACCCGTCAAACACCTGAGGGGAGACCGAACTCCTACCGATGACCAAAGCGTACAGATACTCATAATAATAACGGTCCCTCGACCGAAAACCAAGTTGGACGGAGTCAAAAGTGGGAGGGACCAGAAGTTAGACGACATCAGGATTGCAGGTTAAACGACGAACAAATGTGTATCACCTCCAAAATAACCAACCAGGACGCAGACCGAACTAAGCAGGTAGAAGCGTTGAAACTCAGGCAACTGTCGGAACGGGAACCCGAAAAAGTAACCGGCTGAATCGTGGTACGTGACACGGGTATGGAAGGGGAAGGATCCAAACTGGACGTAGAGAATTCGAAACGCGATGCGCGTAAAATTTACTAGGGACACGCACGCCGTTCGCCCACGGAGGAGAAAAGTCCCTAAAAAGTACACCGATGCCGGGTCTTTACTATATGCAAGACGGAGAGACCAGCATCCGTAGGGAATCACACAAAATGCCAAAGTGTATAAAAAGTGGGGCAGAACCCCTGCTCAAAAGAGCGAAAAAGAGTGCACGTCGGATAGGGAGGACCGTAAAAAAAAAAAAAAGGAGAAACTTGGAACAACGGGGGGAAACTCACGACCTTCGTGGGTGATGCTTTCGGAGAAAGTGGACGAACGGTGCAACAGTGTTCTCCCCCACCGGGGGGGGATAAGGAAGGGGCGGCCTTGGTGACACTAAAGGGAACCAGTACGCAGACTCTACAGTAAACCACCGGGAACCAAATCTCTGGAACTAGATAGAGGAATGACTTTTCAAAAAAAAGGAAGGTACAAAAGGGGGCTTTGATAAAGGTCACCGAGCAAGAAAGAACAGACTCCTCCTGCAGTCTCCCTCAAGTAAGGGAGGGGACGAAGATAGGAACATCTTATATAAAAAGTTTGCTCCCTCGACGAACAACGTAACAACCAAAAAAGGGAGTTCAAGGGAAAAGTCTCAAAACGGCTAGCGAGACATGAAGCCTGCATGGGGGGCGGGAGGGGTTGGGTTTGGAAAAGGGCCAGAGAGGTGTGGAGAGGATCGGACTGAAGGGGAGGAAAAGTCAAAACAATACTTCGCGAGGCAACGCGATACACAGAAACGCGGCAAGTGGTTCGCGCGCCATCGAGTGGTCGAGCGCTGATGCGGACCTTCAACGGACAAAGAACGGGCACCGAATCCAAGAATTCGTCGTCGGCAAAGAGGGCGAGGTACAGGAGGGGCAGGGAAAAAAGCGGAGGGGAAAAGACGATTGCGAGGCACCAACCGCGCTGCACGCGTTCATTTCCCCCCAAAAAACCCCGGTTGGTCGCTCCGCAGGAAGGAGGTTAAAAAATGTAAACTCTCCAGTGAAACCCAAAAAACGCAAACAATTACGGTGGGTTAAATACGAAAAGCGGGGATCCCGAAAAAGCAGATAAAGATGTCAGCGTCAACGACTCCACAAGCCAGTCGAGGGACCTCGACGGCAGTTGTCAACCAACGGGAGTCCCAGGACGACTCGAAAAAAAGGATGAAAGCCCCTCCGCTCAGCGACCAGACGAAAAGTTGTTCTATCAGTTTGAAAAAAAAGGAAATCCTCAGCCTGGGGGGGCATTCCGCATGTGACAACCACTACTGGCCAGAAAAAAAAAGAAAAAAACAAAGTTACGAAAAAAGAACACAAGTCTGGGGGGAAGGCAAAAACTAGACAAAACAAAAGAGATGGGCCTTTTGAGGACACACCCACATAAAGGTACAGTCAAGAAGGAGGGGTCCGACAAACGCGGTCGAAAATGCGACAAAAGTCTGACGCGTTTCCCCGAGGGATCCCGAAAAAAGGGCGGAAAGGAAAAACTCGCACCTTAGAGATGACAGGAAAATCCTCAGGGGAAAAAAACACAGTTAAAGCCAGGGCAAAACGGGCGACATGTGCCCTCTGTACGGCAGGAGAGCCTGATGAATCGGGAGGAAGTAATTCGTGGAGGGGGATGGGGCAAGGAAGGGAGAGTACGAACGTTTCAAATGAAAAGGGCAATCAGGTTTGGGGGGGCGCTACCCGACAGAACCGAACAGGGTGCCGAACTCCCACTCGGAGCGGATTACTTGAGGAGGCACTCAAAGCAGGGAAATCCCGAAAAAAAAGGAGTCATTTGGGGAAAAGTGTCACGCGACAGCAATTTGCTCCAGGGAACTGACAAGATGTAACAAATACAGGTCGGCATTAAGCGCGTTCAAAAACCGGGCGCGGGAAGCCCGGGCAAAAAAACGAAAGGGGGCGACCATTTAGCTTGAAGACTGAATGAAAATCTGGGCCAAGGGGAAGACTCGAAGGCCGAAGGGAGGAAAGTTGGTGCCTCGAAAAACACGCTTCAACGGAACAGACTGGACTCAACTACCGAACGAGCCTCTGGGGGGAAGACGAAAACCGGAAAGAAGAAACCCCATTGGAAGGGAAAAAGAGGTCTGAGGGGGAGGGTACGGGTCGTCGTATCAGCGGAAAAGTGCGAGAAACGGCAGGTAAGGGAAGAGGAAAGGGGTGGTTGGTTCTAAGGAAGCTAGGAAAGCCCCCAATCGCCGCCAAGGGGGAGCAACTCATGGCCGGTAAAAAAAGGGGGGGAAAGTCCACAGGTGTCAAAAGCCATGGTCTCAAAAAAAAAGTACAAAAACTCCCATGACCTGGTGGGGAGCAAAACGCGTGGCCGGACAGGGCCAGGGACCGGGGAATAACGTCGGAGGGTGTGGCCAACCAAAATCCGTCGGCGCCTCGTGCAGGGGGGCGGTAAAAACAAAAAAGGGGGGGTGAACACGTGGACAGTGAAGGGGGGAAAGGATCCCGGGGACCCTCGGAAACTAGACACGCCTTCATAAGGTCTAAATTCAGTTTACCAACCGCGCAGAAAAAAAACCGCCCAAGAGAAGGGGGGGGGGGCGGCGTTCAACAGCAGCGAACGGTGGTTCTACCGGGGGAAGCCATCCTCGGAGAAGAGACCGGCCGAGGATTCGGGGCGGCCACGGCACTGGAGTTTCCAAACAGGCAGAAGAGAAGACTCACGGGGGTCGACCACAAGGGTTTTCGAGACGTCCACGACCGCCCCGCGGAACACAAGGGGGGTCCCGTCCGGGGAAACGAAAGAAAGGACTATCCAGCCGTCGCGAAGCGAGCCATCCGACCAGACAGGGGCTGGAAACTCGACCTAAAAACCTCCTCGATAAGCCGAACACACAACAACACAACAAAAAAGGAGGAGGGGGAAAGAAAAGAGGAAGATATGGGGAAGGAGGGTTTTCAAGGGGGGGAGAGGAAGATCCGGCTTCAAACGGGGGAACTCGCTGACTACGAAGGAAAGAATAGAGGGGAGACTTTAGGGACGGAAGGTGGGAGCCGGGGTTCCGGGTCGTACGTCGAGAATACCAATTTTTCAGCGAAACGGCACCGAATACCCAACTCGAGTAGGGGAAAAAAATCCGGACGGCAGAAAGAAAGCATCCTGCAGGGGGACCAAACTTAAGCATTGACGGCGGGGGAGGGTAAGAACCAACAAACATAAAAACTTCTAGGAAAGGCCCCAACCAACAAACCCCCCGCTCGATCCGGGCGTGAAGTGGTGGGCCTGAGAAAAAACGGTTTTAAAAAAAGGCCAAAAGTCAGGGTGCAAAGGGGGGGTAAAGGCAGGAGGGGGGGGGTCTGGCGCGGGTGCCCCACTATGCCGGGACCGGGATAAAAAAAGGCAAGAGGAAAAAAGAGAAGTCATCAACTCTCGTTGGTCGATGCATTATTAATCCTAAGATCCTGGTGGGAAAACAAACTCCGAAAGCCGGGCATCTCCTAAGACGAACTCGGTTGGGGACGCCAAAAAACCAAAATGCGTTGAAAAGTGGGGGTTAAAAAAAAAAACAGGCAAAAAGGACCGGTAGTCACCAAAACCATGCTCCCGGGGGCTATTTTGCAGGGGGAAGTCTCTTATAAAGAGAAAAAACTCCTCAAGGAAAAGAACGGTAGGGTGCCGCAAAGGATGCTCATACGACCAGGAAAATGGGGAGAACAAAAACGGGGGGCCACACCAAAAATGCCCCTTGAGGGGGGTACTCCGCTGCGGTCGGGACATCACAAGACAAAAAACGCGGGCACTCGGGGGGGGAGGGGAGGTTGTCCAAGAAGAAAAAAAAAAAAAAAAAAAAAAAAAAAAAAAAAAAAAAAAAAAAAAAAAAAAAGGGGAAGGGCGGGGAAGGTTCTCTAGGCCGTCAAACATATCAAGAAAAGAAGACTCGGTCTAAGGCAAAGGGGAAAAGTGAAAAAAGAAGGAGGGGGCCAAACAGGACGCCTTTGCAGGACACCCTGTGGGAAAAACGGGCGGAGACAGCCGAACTAGTGGAAAAACGCTCCCACAAAAAACTGGCGATCGTAATAAAGTGAGGGACCACCCTAAAAAGAGCGGGATGGATCTATGAAAAGTGGGGCCTCAAAAAACCTCGTCATATGGGGCAGTCAGTATTCCACCGCCAAACAGTAAGGACGGGGCGAACGAGTGGAAACGGGCGTCGCGAAAAAGGGTAACTCAACCATGAAGATGGGGTCCGGAAAGGACATACGAAACACCGTTTCGGACGGCGAAGTCAGCAGGAAGGAAAAAGAACGAACATACGAAGAAAAAACGTGACGAACTGGAAAGGGGGGCAAGGACTGGCTTACAGCTGGGAAAGGCGTTAAAAAAAAAAAACAGGTCAGGAAAGCGACGTGCGACTTCCAGTGTTCGCCGAACAGAAAAAGGGTCGGAACTTGACGAGTCCGGGCGACAGTCCAATGCGGCCTCTCCCGCCACCAAGACAGCAACCAGCCTCAATCGGTACGGGGTACCCCGAAAGACGGATCCGGGCACAGAATAGGTCAATCACCGTGAAATGGGGGGGTTCGGGAACTTGGGGGACCGGTAGGGCTCAAAGGGGACAAGGAAATAGCGTTCACGTGTTCTTCGGGACAGCACGACGGGGGGTGCTCGGGTAAAGGGGAAAGTCGAAAGGGCCCAATAACGGCGGGGGGAAAAGAAATCTCCTAAAAGGATCAAAAAAAAAAAGGTCTCGGTTCGTCAGGCGCAAGGCAGGGGTCAAGGAAGGTGAGGAGACTTTTCGAGGAGGAACAGCCCGAACGGAGGGGGAAGGGCCCCAAGGGAAAAACGGCTATTGTAGGGGGAAAGGATTACCGGAAAGGAAAAGGGGGGAAACTGCGGGAGGTCAAATTCGGTAGGACCGTCGTCGAATGGTACCCCGACAAAGGGGGAACTCAAAAGGGGGTCCGGGTTCAGGGAGCGGACGTGGGTCAAGAGTAAAAAAAACGGCTTGAAGACGCGACAACAACGCGGGGTTTTTCACGGGTGACCACCTGACTAAGGGACAGGGTTTGGACACGTCCGACAAAAGACCAAAAAAGAAGGGTGGAGGAAAGGATCCGTCCGACACACATAACGGGAATCTGGATGGGGGCTAATAAAAGAAATAAGGTTGGAAAAGACTGGAGGATGGTTCCATCAGTAGCCGCACGTCGTAACGATCTCGAAACAACAAAACTGCAACAGGATGAGGGGCATAACAAAAAAAAGTGGTCAGAAAGGACCTCGATTAAAAACAGGACGAAGATCGCTCAACTAAGCACGACAACAGAAAAGACGGAGAACCAAGCGTCCACAAAGAGGAGGGTACGCGAGAACACTCCAAAGAAAAACGCATTCTATCCTTTCGTTAGAGGACGACACACGACGACCTACTTTTCGGAAGGGGCAAATAGAGTGGTTTAAAAGCCTGAGTATGGAAGGTGCAAAGGAAGCAAAAATATAGACGGAACGTAGGGGATAGGAGTGTAGAATCACACGCCTCAGGCGGGGGAAAAGCTGCGCACCAAAACCGGTGGGTCTTCTTAAATAGGGGGGCCTAAAAAAGGAGGCAAACGTTGGCCCGGGGCGTCGTTATCCCCGTACCTAATAGGAAATCACGCCGTCAACTCGAAAATCACAAAAAAAAACAAAAAAAAAAAAAAAGGGGGGTTCTCTGGGTCCAGTGTGTGCAGCGAGTAAAAAAAAAGGGGAAGGCGTATGTGGAAAGACCTCTCTGGGAAACCTCAAAATCAAAAACAGGGTAGGGGACAATGTTCATACCGGGTCGGGGAAAACAGAGAAAACGACGAAAAAAAAAACCGAAAGCGAGCGTTGTGTCGGGGAGGCCAAAAGGGGTACTACGGAACGGGGAGTCACCGAAAAAGAAAAACACGCCAAACGCAACTCTTTGGAAGAAGTGATGCAGGGTGTTTTGGCAAAAGTCTACAGGAAGGCGTGAGGGTGCGGGGCAGAACGGCAAGAACGCGGACGGGAGCCTATCGACTAACCCGTAGGGGGGGTAGAGCGAATGGCTACAAAACAGGCGTAGCCGGGACCGCGGTTTAACGATAGCGGACAGAGAAGGGGGGGGGGGGGGGAGGGGAAAGAGTCGAGGACGTGCAATTCTATGAGCAAGCCTGCAAACACGGGAAACGAACCCACGAAGCCCACGGGGTTGACGTTCGTACGGACGGGGGGGGGGAAAAAGGAAAACATGAGGGCCTCAACGCAGAGGAGAAGCCACGGTGCGTTAAAAAGATACAACAGTATAGGGACCAGGCAAAAAAAAGGCGGGAGACGATCAAAGGGTTTAAAGTGGAAGACAAAATTCCCTTCCGACCCGGCGCGGGAACGCGGTGGAAAAAGAAAAACCGTGCTGAGCCGAGATTAGCATGGAGAGGCGCTATTTTTTGTGTTGTCGGAGTCAGACAGTCGGCCTCAAAATACGTGCAAACGGAAGGGGCGAGGATCAAGTCCAGCTCACTCGCAAGAGGGAAAAGATGGACCCCGGAGAACGGCACGGCTGTCATGCAGAAAAGAGCGCATCACAAAAAAAAAAAAAACAAAAGGAAGGAGCAAACGAGATGATGGTCAAAAGGTGCGGCGGGGGGGGAAGCCTTGCACGGGACTAAAAAAACAGTCACCGAGGCCGAGAGACGAGCTGGGGAGTCGAAGAACTCCCGCCGGGAAAAAAACGAATCGGCCACACGCCAAGGGGAAAAAAAAAGGAATCCTAACGAAGACGCTCATGAGGTCAAGGAAAACGGGAAAAACAAACGGTCATACCTCCGCCAAACCCCCACGGGGGAATAAAGATAAACGGCAACCGACTCGGGTAATCTCAACAAGGAAGGTAAGCAAGGTCCGACTGGCAAAAAATCCGTTATCGAAAGCACTGAGCAAGCGGGGGGAAAAAAAGGGCCGTCGCGGGTACCAGAATTTAAACGTACAACACGACAAGAAGGAAACAGGGCTGGTTGAGGGCCGGGATTCATGGGGAAAACCGGCACAAAACCGAAAAAAAACTGGACACGGTTGACGCAAAATTCGCAAAGCAAGAAGCACGGGAGGTGGGGGGGCAGAAACTAAAGGCCCTGCGAAAAGAACATCAATCTCTTCTTTACACCGAAGACCGGGCGGAAAGAACGGAAGACGCGCGTCGCGGGGACACTAAACGTAGGGGGAAACCCGCACCAGGGACCCCGCCCACACACGTTAAGAACTTGGGGCCGATAAACCACCCTCGTAACTCCTCGGGTGAGAGGGGGGGAGGACCAAAGAAAGGTCGGGGAAGAAAACGAGTTGCCAGAGGGAGTAGAGAGGGTTCTGAGGAGAGAAGGAGTGGGGAGGGGGGAAACTCATTTAAAGGGTGGAGATGAATTTGGTTGTGCGGTGATAGAGGAGGATAGGGAGTGGAGGGTGGGGGTGGGCGTAGGAAAATGGGCTCTGGAACGTGGCTGGTGGGAGGGGGGGGAGGGGACGGTGGGTGGGGAGGCCTATAAAGGAATGGAGAGTGAAGAGGTGGAGATGGGTTGTACTAGGTATGAATGGGGTGTAAAAAGGGGATGCCGTCTAACAAGGAGATGATGGGAAAGGTCTCTCCGTTGTTTTGTCCTCACAGAGGGGTGGTGGACTAGCCGAAAGACAAAGAAGGGGAGGCCGGAGATAGGGGAGGGTAGGAGTAATGTTCATGAGGGAGGGAACTAGAGAGGCATGTGGTTGGCGGGGGTGTGAGGGGAGAGAGGTGGGAGTAGGGGGGGGAGGGGGGGAAGAGGTCAGACGGGTGAGGGGAGTGGGTCGGGGGTGAGGTCCTGGGGGGGGGAAGGGGGGGGATGTGGGGGGGGTGGGGGGGGGGCGGGGGGGGGGGGTAGCGAAAAGGGGGGTGAGGGGGAGGGAGACGGGGAAATCAATCAAACGTGGTGGATATTTACTCGTAGGGGTCATGGCACACGAAACGGTGGAAAAAAAAGGGGACCTAACCCAAACGTGGTGCGAACAAGGAAAGCAAGGCCTTTCAACAGCCCAGGATGAAAAAAAGGGTTGGGGGGGAAAAAAAAAATACGGACCCAGATAACCGAGAAGGGGCGTGGGAAAAGGAGACGGATCTAAGTTACGGACGTGACCGAAAGGCCTGGGAGAGCGCAAGAAAAAAAAAGAAGAAAAAACGAACACTAAAAGAGCAGTCTCCCTAGGTACGTGGGGGCGTAAGAAACTCAGATCGGAGATCGTGTCAAACGAACGAACCGAAAGATTACCCACCTGCGTGCCCAACCAGTACTTCCCGAGCGCGACATGCCACGCCGGGCAAGTGGGTGTAGGGGTATGTTTTTTCGAAAACCCGAGCAGGGGGAAAAACTGAGCATCCGGTCTTGAAACAGAGGAGAGATGTTCAGGGGAAGGGTAAACATCACTCCTATTTAGTAAAAAGGGGGACCAGGGGTAGGACAAGAACTTAAAGGGCCTGTTTGGAAAAAGCGTCCAGGAAAAGGGGGAGGCCCACGGATGCCCCGGGGAAAAAATTCTCAACGTGAGTAACATGACTCGGATACGACAGTCACACAAACAGAGATCGAAGAAGGGAGACCCGGATCAAGCTACATAAGCACGTGAGACTCAAAAAACCAAGTAACCCGTAAGGGCCCCACAAATAAAAAAAACTGCAGTGTTCGAAGAGTCCAGGCCCAGGGTTTGTAAAGACGACAAAAGTAACGGGGAAAAAATACATGGAAACAAACACTCAAAACACAGGGGACAGGGGGGGTAACGAAGACAGGATAACAACTACTGACGACGCTTGGGGCCAGTCAGTCAAAAAAGAACAAAAACGAAAAAACAAGAAAAGAAAAAAACTAGAGACAAAAACTTGAGGGGGAACGCCACAAGTACGAAAAAACTCCAACGCGCGGCACGGATCAGGAGCACCGACGTTTGGCGAGCGTTAGTATACTCGAGAACGGTCCATAAAAGAGTCCAAGCGACTGTAAAGGGAAAAACGGAGTCGAGACCTTGTCTGTGAAAGAAATAACAGGAAACGCGTCGGGCCACCGTTCATGGGGACAGAATACACGGTACCAAGCTCTGGGGAGGCAGGGGGGGGGGGAAAAAGCGTCGACAAAAAGGGGACGCACCACACGTGGAACACGGGAGTTTGGGTCAAAGATGAAAACAGTGAACGGAAAGGGATGAAGGCCGAAAAACGAGCCCGAGATGCAGGGTAAGAACTCAGTGAAGCCCAAAAAAAACAACGAGAACAAACGCAGGTCAGGAACCAGGACCGCAAGCCCAGCAGGGGTGAGCAATAAAGAAAGAAAAAGTACGAAGGGGGAACGGGATGGTCGTCGTGTCGGGAGGAGCCTTTCAGAGGTACGACCGTGGGGTTCGAAGAGGGGCATAAGGGTGGGGCGGAAATAGAAGAAACTCGGAGACAGCCCAGGGGGTCAGAAAAACTGGCGCTCGTGAACTTCCAACTTGGAAAAAGGGCGCCAACCCAGGGACGTCCACACCCACCCATAAAAGTGGAAGGGGGGACCCCAGGAAATCATCACGTGGGGACGCAAAGGCGAGGGGGGGAAACACTCCCCAGGTCAGGAAGCCGAGAGGAACCAAAGAGGGCGAATAGCCGGGACCCGTCATCGACCAGTTGACATGAGGGGGTGAACTCAAAATACCGACGTGAAAACAAATTTCTGAAAAATTGAAAACAAAAAGTGAAAAAGGATATGGGACGGGCTCCGGTGACCCCAGACCCCGGGGGGGGGGAACAAAAAAAAAAACGCACCGGAAAGCTCGGGGGAGACGGAACAAGGGGAAACTACCAAAAAGGGGAAGGAAACGCGCGGAGTATGTTAGAGGCGACACGAAGCAACGCAGAGCCCGAACGGAACTTCCGGATCAAAACGGTCGAAGATCTCATAAAAAACATACGTCCGAACGGAGTGACACAGGGCTCCAATCCAGGGGGGGGAGCCTGACACCTTTGCAACCGGCCAAAAAAAGTCAAAAAACAAGGAAGGGGGGGCTTCAAAGGAAAACGCGTAGCCAGGCACAGGTCAGGTGGTGGCAAAACAAGGATTCACGTCGGTAGGCGAGGAGGAGTACGAACTCCTGGGGACGGAAGAAAACAGGCAAACAACGAGCCCACTGTTAAACAAACAGGGGGGGGCCCTTCTGAAACGAACGAAAGTCGGAACATTGTTCGCCCAGGGTGTGTTTCCCGTCTCAAGGACAAAACAGTCAAAGACTCGACGTGGGGGTACATTTGGGCCAACAGCGCGAAAAAAAAAAGGGAAAAAAGACGCCGCCACACTCTGCCCCCGCCGCAGCTGGAAAAAAAAGGGAAATTCCAAGGGAAGGCCGGAAAAATAAAAAAAGAGATCGCCGGTGGGAAGAAAATGTTCGAAGGACACGAAAAAAAAAAAACCCAAAGAGCAAAAAGTCAAGACCGAAACAGAGAGTCCGAGAGCCTCCATCAAGAGGGAAGGGATCAAATTCCTACCCGGCGGCTCAGATACGAAAAAAACCTCAAAAAAAAAAGAAAATAATCAACACAAAACGGAAAGGGAAGAAAGAAAAGAAAGTTATTCCGAGGAAGGGTTGTCGTAGGAGATCGGAAGGGCGTCAAAACGAGCTCAAAGCTTTTCTGACACGGAGTGATGATCGTGGATGGGAACGGGGAAAAAAACGGGGGAGCGGGGGGGTGGGGGCCAAAGGGGCGCTGCAAAGACAACCACCGGTGTTTGTTGTTTTTCGGCCGAAATACACCCTATCGATGCTATTTAAAGGGGGGGAACAATCCGGGACAGTCAAGAAAAAATGAGCTGGGACTGGGGCACCAAACTCGAGGTGGAGGGGACGTACGGAAAACACCGGCGGGGCGGCTTTCACACATACGAAAAAAACAAACCAGAAGGGGGAAGTCTTTGGAGTGTGGGGGTTCCAAAGAGACGTGGAAAAAAAAAAAGAAAGGAAGTTTCGCCCGACATAATGGCTGAGCCTTGCAAAAAAAAAGGCCGCGGGGAAAAGACGGGGGCACGCCCGTGAAAGGTACCCCTTCACCACAACGGTCGTACGCCAGAAGCACTTCGCCACTAATTTGAAAAAACCAAGGAAGGCCGCTTCCGCATAGACAGAGGCCACGCGAATGGCAAGTGCATGGGGAGAACGGAAAGGACGAACACAAAACCGGTGCAAGACCGAACACGAGGACGCAGGGGGGAAAAAAACAACGGAGGGGATGTCAGAGCTCCGGACCGAAAATAAGGCCTCCCTGTAATAAGTCGGGGAAACTCCAATCTAGGGATGCAGACCCAAAAAACAACCATCTATCAAACGAACCGGGGATTACCTGGGACCAATAGGGCGCGTTCAAGGCGAAGGAAAAAAAGCGTCCGAGTGTTTAACGCGTGCTTGTTACGCAAGGAAGGAACGGGGGGCACGGGGTCCCTTGCCGAAACACAAAAGAGCTAAAAGGACGGCAGGAAATCCAAAAAAAAAAAAAGGCAAGGGGCCAGAAATGGGGGACGTCTGTCGAGTCACCAGCTTCGGCAAACATTGTTCCGAAGGACGGGGCGGGAAAGATCAAACACGAGGGGGACAGCAAAAAGGGATCCAGGATATAAGGGGAAAATGCGCAGACGCAAAATGCAGGGGATAGAAAGGTGGGGTCCGGGAAAAAACAAAAACGAATTCTATGGGGGGGGAACTTGTTCGCGGGGCCAAAGACAAGGAAGGCCTCGCACGGGTGGCGGGACGGACAGAGGAAAGCCTTAAAGATCAGGCCTAAATGGCCGGGAGAGGAAGAAACCAAGGTGGGACTGGACAAAAAACGGACAAAACCGAGCCACACGAAGACCAGAAAGAGGTCTATTTTGAGTTTCCAGCAGAATAACTGGGGTATACAGACTTTGCCTTGAGGGACGGGGGAGAAAAACAGAGGGAAGGGATTCGTGTTCGCGGCAACAGGAAGGTCTGAAAGAAAAAATAGGGGGGAATTGCGTAAAAAAACACGTATCACCTCTCAAAGGGAAAAATCAGACGGACGGGTGCCCAAAAGTAAATCAAAAAAGGGAAAAAGGCCAGCTTTGAAAAAAACCTAAAATTCAGGAAGAAAAGGGGAAACCGGGGGGAAAAGCAAGGAAATAGCGTTGAAGGTGTCGGAGGGGAAAAATCAGTGTGCTCAGGGGGGTAAGTAAAATGAACAGGGTTCAAGTACCGGCATGAACAGGGCGGAGAAAAAAAAAAAACAGCTAAAAACAACCAAAATAAACAACAAAAGGAAAACGCTGGCAGCAACCGGAGGTTGGTGGGAAAGAAATCCAAGCAATAAAGCAACAGTTAAAGAAAAGGTGAAAACGGACTTCTAGGATTGACCCCCGACGGCGTAAAGGGGGGAGTCACCCGGAAAATAAAAACACAGGGCAAACAAGCTTCTGATGAGGTGATGAGAAAGGTACAGACGCGGGAACAAAGTCCCAATGGCCAGCTGTTTATTTGGAAACTGGGGTTCGTCGGGGACTGTGGTCAGGAAAAAAAAGGAAAAGGAGCCTCGAACAAAAGGATGTTTGAGGGTCCAGAGGGAAAAGAGGGTGGTCGGGTGGCTAAGAAAAAGGAAAAGGGCGGAACAGGAAGAGCCGCCCCTACAGAAGGGATTAAGGAGACTGCGAGCTCGGGCGAACGAGGAGATTGCCGCAATCCACGCCAAGCAGGAACCTTCATAGGTGACCAAAAAAAAAAAAAAAAACACGAACCATGCCGAACGGTCCTCAGAAAAAAAAAATCACAGGGACAGGGTCGTACCGAAACAGTTACGAAGGTTAAGGGAAAGACTAAGAACGCTAAGCCGCGAACCGTGCTAAATGACGGGAACAGGGACAAAAAAACACACCGGGGGGGAACGACTCGTCGGGGGAGGGGGTGGATGACAGCCAGGATAAAGCCCCGCCCCCCCGCACCAACATGCTCACGTGAGAAAAGACTTCTGCGCGCGACGACGACATTGTGAAGGGCACGGCCTGGGGACGGGGTCGTGGTCTGCGGAAAGGAGACAAAAAGATCCGCTGACGAAGGGGACAATAAGGGGCGGCCAAAACCTGAACTATGGAGGACGAGACTTTGGGGCCTCGGGTGCGAAAAAGCCCCGTTCAACCAGGGCCGCGTATCCCCTTCAGAAAAACTAAAGATCCGCAGTCAATCGAAAGCTAGGGGGATCGGGTGAGTCGAGAAAAAAGCGTGAAAAAAACGGTGAATCAATGTGGTGAAGGCCAAGACCAGCCGGTGACAGGAAAAAAGTTGAGGGGGAGAACAATCTGTGGGAAAAAGGGGCGTAAAACTGATCGACCGATGTTAACAAAAAAAGGAAAGATCGCCGTTGTTGAGGGGGGGGGGCGGAAAATTACGGGGTGCTGCATCAAAGAAAAGATCCTAACGAGGGGACAACGAGAGTAGGAGTGGCGGCGGGGTGACAAACAGGGACAAAGTCTAAACTGGAAGGGCAGTGCACGGGAACACGAGCGAACGGAGCGGACGGGAAACGGCTCTCAGTCAGTAAATGAAAGCTAGGGACCTGGCGGAGGGGTGTACGCCGCCAACGGCCGGATAAAGGGACCAAAGGACAATCTGGTCCCAAAGTCCGAGGACATCAAGGCGCAGAAAGGGACGCAAAAAAACTGGCTGGAAAAGGCGGTGAAAAAAAGGTCAAAAACACACGGCAACACGAAAAGAAAAGAACTGACTTTCTGTCGGGGAGGGGGGGCGTGGTGAACAAATGGGCAAAGAGAAGCAGGGTTACGCGGATAAAAAAAAAAAAGGTTGCAGGGGTGAGATCACGAAATAGCGTCGCAAAAGGACAACGAAATGCCGGAGAGGGAATAAACACCGAGGGGAAAACGACAGGGACTCGATCGGGGTAAAGGGCGAGGACCCACAGGGGGGAAACGTGGCCCATTCACCGGAGGGAGGAACAAAGTGGGGAATTGGTTCGGATTCCCCAGGACCCGCTCTTGGGATGGGGTTCGAAGGGGAATGAGGAAACCCCATCCAACGAGTGAAAGGGGGCACCACGGCTTTACAAAAGGAAAAAGGGGGGAAAAATAATCACCGATCAAACAAAAACAACAGGAAAAAAAAAAAAAAGAATTGAACCACCAAAACAACCCCCACTCATCGGCAATGGGGGAAGGGATCAGGATACCCCGATTTCCCCGCGGGGCGGCAGGGAGGAAAGAAAAGTCGGAACCGCCGAAAAAGGGCAAACGGCACGGGGAGGAAATCAGAACGCAAGGCATCCATTTAAATATGCAGAAGAGGCAACGGTCATCCAAGAGACCGAGAACAAAAATAAACGGATAAATCAATGAACTACCTCGTGTGAAGATCCGACATTTGACAAGGGGCAGGTTCGAAACGAGAATAAAAAAAAAAGTGAGATAAACTCACAGAGGCACAAAGACGCGCAGCTAGGACCATCAGTTGTCGGGAAAAAAAAGAAAGGCAGGGTGCGTAAAGCGGGGGAGTGAACCGTAGTGGCAGTAACCTCTCAACAGGACTTCAGGATCTAAAAATTCGAAAGAGGGGAAAAATATGCCCCCAGTACCGACAGCAGGTCCCATCGGCTCAGCCGCATCAAAGCCAGTACAAAAGGACCAAGCAGAAGGAAAAGAGATGGCGTAGCGCGCCCTTGAGCCCGGGCAAGGGTGCCAAACAAAAAAAAAAAAAAAAAAAAAAAAAAAAAAAAAAAAAAAAAAAAAAAAAAAAAACTTCTTGAGAAGGGGTTGGGGGGACACACCATGGGAGCGGAAAAACGTCTACAACAGAGTGGCTGGTAGGGAAGGGGAGGCGGGGGGTTAAAAAAACTCGAAAGGAACGCACCCAAGCGCGCTCGGACGGGGGATCGGTCAGAGCAATTTGGGGCACGGAACGTAAACGATTGCGAAAAAAAACGGTGGAACAAAACAGCAAGAAAAAAGGAACTTACAAGACAAAGATGCAAACGGTTGAACAAGCGACCAGAGAAGGACACCCAGAGAAAAAGAAGCTGACTAAACGAGCGCGAAGGGGAAAAAGGGGGGAAAGAACCGAAAAAAAAAAAAATAAAAAAGGAGGGGAACCTAGACGAAACGAGGCACCAGGCGCGCGTCGACTGGTGGATCGAAAAATCGATGTCGAAGATTCTGGAGGAAAACACTCGAAAAGAGTACACCGACAAGAGGCCGAACGTCACGTCACGGACTATGCTAAACGGTCAAGCCTAAGCCATGGGTTGAGGCGTGTGGGGAGAAACGACCGAATAAGCATGAGATTCAGAGGGTGCACAAGCGTCTGGGTCGCCGAAACGGACTCAGAAAAGTTCAAGGGGACTAGAAATGAATCGGGGGTAGTCAAGGTTGGAGAGTCCGAGATGGCGAGAGAGGGACCCGTAATCAGACAGCCCGGTAAGGACAACCGAGCTCGTCAAAACAGCAACCCCCAAACAGGGAGCGGGAGGAGAACGTAACTGAAAAAGCCAGCTAACGCCAAACCCCTTAACACTCTGCCCCGAAAAGACTGAAACCTCAACGGTGTGAGCGGCTGTCAGGCAACCGAAAAAGTCAGAAAGATTACAGGAAAAAAGAACAAAGATATCCCTTAAGGTGTCAACAGAATGGAAACGCGAGAAAAATAATCCGAGACGCGTGGTCAGGCGTCAACGGGCTGTAATCAGGCCGTAGGGGGGGGGAAAGACTCAAGTCCGGGTGAAAGAGTCTCAAAAGTACGCCTTGAAAGACCTGAAATAACGAAAAAAGAGACGCAAAGCATACCAGCCGAACTGTGGCTATAGGGGAGGAGATCTCAGACGTTGGCATCTCAATTCCCAAACCGACTGGTCATCTCAAGGGGGAATACGGCACCGTGTCCAAACGGACTCCGGGCCTGGAAAGTACAGGCAAAGAAAAGGTCGGAAGAGAAATTGTGCCGACCCGGTCCAAAAAGGCAAACGACGTCGGGGACCGTGGCCAGATGAATGGGAGACCCGGCACAGCGGGGGGGGAACCTCGCCCCCTACTCGAATAAGGTCGAAGACGGGAAAACCGACACGAACGAACAACCGGGGGGGGGAAATGAAACATCCCACGGGAGGACGCCCAAGTTCGAGTGGCCGAAGTCAGGAAGACTGCGGGTAGTGATGGGGCGTAGGGTCAGGCCAGTTCCCAGAGTAAAACGAACGTGTAGCGAGGGAAAATCGGAAGGGGGGCAAAATAGCTTCCGACGGCAGCAAAACATGTTTCAACTCAACGGGGAGCGGGCTGTACCCGTGCCCCGTACGCAAACGACGTAAAAAAAAAAATGGGAAGGGGGAAGTGCGGGAACCCTGGGAACAACAGCACGTGTTAGGAGCAGGGGGGACCCCAGTCCGGCCACGAGGGGAATGAAAAGCGGTCCCCAAATCGTGCACGATTTTGCCATGGTCAGGCTTAGGGGGAAGGGTGAAAATGCGGTGGAGCAGAGACTACCAATACAGGGGGCCCGGAAAAAAAGGAGGAATGAGGTATGTTCGGCAAACTCTAGACCTTAAAAACACCAAAACCCAGGAAGTTGGGGCAAGCAAAGACGCCAGCGAAATCTCGTTAGGTACGAAAAAAAACGGCGAAAAGGCATAATAAAAACATTGAAAAAAAACGATCAAATGTAAGTTGCAAGCGGGTGGCGTAAGGGATAGGGAGGTCTAAGGAAATAAATGTTTCTAATAGACTCGAAAAAAAGCGGAACGCACTTGAAACCGACGTGGGCCAGGTCCGAATCCACTTGTCGCCTGTAGCGACAACACATTGCAATAAAAAAAAACCGGGGGGGGCAGTCACAAGGGGTCAGAATAGCGGGAACAGTTCGGGAGTTTGGGGGGGGGAACAAAGTAGGGCGGACGCGTCAGGAAGGAAGAACTCTTACGTACGTTGACGTGCCCGTGGGGACAAAGCCACACAGGGCTAAAGAACTCAAAAAAAAACCAAGACCAAACAGCAGGGAGAATTGGGACTGGGGGAAACCGTCATTGACAGGCAAAAACGAAGCCCGAATTCGTGAAAAAAAGGGGGGACGGGCTGGGGGGGCACAAAACGCGCAAAAACAGGGGGTGTCATACCGCCGCCGAAGCAGGAGAAGCCAGCCGAGGTGGGGCAAAGCAAGGCTGCCGCCGGAGGAAAAAAGGGGGGGACTCGGAGATATGGCCTGGGGTGCCGAACCAAACCGGGGGGGTCCACGCAAGAACGCAACCCATCCAGGTAAGTCCTCAGCCTCCTCAGGGAGAATGGAAAAAAAAAAAAACCAAAGGGGTGAAACAAAAACTGAAACAAGTCAACAGCTACCCGCAGAAAAATCCCAAAAAAAGC
>Ga0179593_1280596_pt1 | contig 21272 bp, 30 predicted proteins | sample CZODoug2_1_08_16_FD_185931 | JGI IMG/M metagenome (GOLD analysis project Ga0179593, IMG submission 185931) | Vadose zone soil fungal communities from Angelo Coast Range Reserve, California, USA - CZODoug2_1_08_16fungal (PacBio error correction) | ecosystem: Environmental > Terrestrial > Soil >...
GCCTAAAGCAGAGAGGTGATTTAGAAAATAACTTGACGGCTGGAGGAGGAACCGGGATGGTGAGAGATGGGATGGCACCAATAGTCATAACGAAGAAGTCAATTCAGATAGAAACCAGGCCATTCAATTGAGAGGCCCTGCGGCATAGGACCACAGCTGGTTTAGGACATGAGAAGAAAAGTGGGAAAGGACCCCGTCTGCGAATATGTGGATAGTGCTGGAAGGGCGGGAGAGTTAGATCAACGGGGGGGGAAGAGTAATTTGGGCAAATAATCCGCGGACAAAAACGCCATCCTTTAAAAAGGAAGAAAAGAGTTAACCCACAAGCTATCTACGAAGAAACAAAAAGTCAGAGCTTCATCCTTCTGCCTCATGTTGAAGGACTCATAATGACAAGAAAGGCAAATCAAGATGAACCAAACAGAACTACAAAATGGGAAAAGCCAAACAAAAAAAAAAAAGGGAACCCGACCACAGGCAAAAGGAGTCCCTGGAGATTCACCAGACTGGAAGGACAGGGGAGGGGAGGTCGTACTCGGTTATGGGATTCCCCGAAGGTCGAGGAAGCTGGAATTGTACAATCAACATTGAGAAGAACACCAAATAGAAAAAAGGGGGGGGAATCACAGGTCGGGACGGGGAGGGGATGGCTTGCATCTTTTAGGAAGATCGTGTGAAGAAGAAGAAGTAACTGGACGTGCGTGGCGGAAAGTTCTACTTCAAGGTCTCCGGCTGGGTCAGGGGACCACTCTGGAAGAGGGAAAGGGTCGACCAGTCCTATAGAGGAAAAAAACAGCCGGATGAGAACCGCTTGGATGTTCACCCTATCCACGAAGAGAGAAAAACTGATGGGGTAGATCACTGTGGGGGAAGGAGGAAAAAGGGTGTGGAGAGATAGGGGGATCATGAGGAGAGGATTGGTACGAACGGGGGGAGGAGGGGGGACTCATAGGGGAGGTCTTTTTTGGCGAAGAGTAATACGTCAAATGGAAAAAAGTGGTGGGGTGGGAGAGGAAAGGGCGGGGGGCGAAAGGGGAAATAGCGAAACGAGTACACAAGGGGCTCCAATAGGGTCGCGAACGAGAGTGGTCGATGTGTTTCGGTGGGATGTGACCAGCTGAGTAAGGGAAGAGGAGAGAAGATAAGTAAAGAGGAAACCGAGAGCACGCGGGAAGGCAAAGGGTAACAAAAAAGAAAACGGGGAAGAAAAGAGAAACAAAGCAAACCACGAAAGGAATGAATACTCTCACACACACACATAAAGGGTACTGACAAAATAATCAAGGGCTGCGGAAGGGAGGGGTGGGCGAACCAGCCTATGCGTAGCCAAAAAATTACGATATCGCGCCATTGAAAAAAAAATAAACAAGCTCGCCACAACCAAGAAAAAATAAAAATGCAACAAAGAAGAAAACAGGAGAAGGAGGAAGAGTGGTAAAAAGAATGCAAGAGAGAGAAGGGCTATAAAGTATCAACTGAAAAGAATGGAAAGGAAAAAAAAAAAAAAAAGGAGAAACCGATGGTCAATCAATCAAAAAATCCTATCCGGAATTGTAGTAAGATTGTTACCAAGCACTGTACGAGGTACACGAGTTGACCACACTGGATGGGAAACGCTATTCCCCCCTAGAGATGCGAAAGAAAAGGAATTGGGGACAGTCAAAGTGGGCGAAACAGAAAGGTCCGAACAAAACAAGCACGCAAAAACGGTCTCTCCATGGGTTTTTTCATGAGAAGACGCGGGAAGTATTTGATACCTTCGTGTCTGGAACAATAAATACTTTAAGTTCGCTGTGTACCTGAAAGAGCGTACTTTGAAAATTGACGTTTGATTTTAACCTCTGCGAAATTCTTGAGAGATCTTCACACTGGGAGAAGAGGAAGTTCAAAGCTTGGTCTATCGTCTGGGGAGAAAAAACATGGTCTCACTCGCTTTGACGATGGTGACGTCCAGAACCCTATGCGAATGTTAAGGGACAAAAGGGTCATAGAACTTCTGTCCGCCTATCCCGAAACTTTGTCGAGACTTGCGACCCGACCAACAGTGTAGTATGTCTGTTGACAGGGAAAAGAGCCGAAAGCCGCCGTCTCGTCTGGGAGGAGGTAAGAAAACAGCCAAAACATGTCCGGGGCACTAAGCAAGTGTTAAAGGTAGGAGGGGAAGAACGCCTGGGGGATAGAGAAAGTCGCTTTTTTGGGGGGCACAGAATACAGGGGGCAACCAGAGGAAAGCAAATGAAAAAAAGGTGAAAGTGCCGGGGAAATTTCCATAGTTTATCAAGGGTAGAAAAAACAACAACGGGAGGAGGAAGGGGAAAAAAGAGATAATTAATCTTTCCAGCAGGGGGAAAAAAAACTGCACAAACTCTAGGAAAGGATTGTGATAAGCACACGGAAAAACAGAGGAAACGTCCTCGTGAGAGAAGGCGGGAACAAGTGTGCCAAAATCCGGTGGGATTCTTTAAAAAAGGGGCACCAGGGGGGGTTAGTGGGGGGAAAAAATAGTCTTAAATCGAATAGAAGACCCTATAAGGGGGGGCCCTGTGAACACTACTACTTTTAGGTGAAAAACGAGATTCCGTGCGAATTTGGGGGGCAAAAAACACAATCGATCTCCGGAAAACCGCAGCCACATGAGCAAACGCAGTCCGGGGACTTGGGAAAAAAAAAAGAGCACCAGGGTTAAATTGGAAGACCGTTATAAGGGTGGTGACATATTCCAATAAGTTGATCAAGCAGACCCGGTCTAAAAAAGGGACTCCTGAGCCTCGGAAAGATCAAGCAAGGAGTGTGCGAGGCCTTTGGGTAAAGGGGTAGTACTTGGGGAGAACTAACAAACAACAGATCTTCCACCCCAGGGCCAACCGTCGTCGTCCAAAAGGCGGTGGGGGGAAAATGGAAAAACCCCACGGCAACAGCGGGGCCGGGGGGACTTTCAGCCAGTAGAAGAGACGGAAGGCCGAAGGGAAAAAAAAAAGGGGGTTAGAGAAGGGGCTAAGGAACGGGGTCACCAATGCGAAAAGGAAAAGCGTCGAGAAAGAGGCGCCGGCGGGAGGCTGGAAAGGGAAAAGACAAACCAACAGGACCTAGAACGATGTGGAGACAAAGACTTTGACAACGTGGGTCAAGGGCCGAGAGGAACGGAGAAGACAAAAACGCAAGATAATGAAGGGGGGTAGGTTAAAACGAGAAGAGAGGGTGGGGGGGGTCTCAACGGCTCGAGAGAAAGGGTCGTAACGAGCGGGGGTTCGAGAACACAGGAAGCAACACGACCTGAGGGCACCGGAGTCCAATATTCAAAAACGAGGGAGTGTTCTACTTGCTGGGAAGACCGTCGGCAAGTGATTGTGTGATCGAAGAGAAAAGACAAAGAACGCCAATTGGCCGGGTGCTGAGGGGGATTTCAAAAAAAAAAAAAAAAGAGGAAAGTTTTTTAAGGGAGAAACTTCCTGGAGGGCGAGCAACGCACTGGAAAAAGAAATACAGAATGGGGAACGGGGGAAAAGCTGACAGACTCTGAAAACTCTTCGAAAGGAAAAGAACATTCTTCCCCGTTCCACGGCCGATTCGGGGTGGCGGGGGGAAGGGGAGATGGACCCAGCCGATTGGTTAGGAACGGAGGGATCAAAAAAAGCGTCCATCCGTCCTACGCCCGCGGAAATCAGCCAAAACACAAGAAAAAGAAAACGAAAAAAAAAACGGGGAACGTTGAAGGCCGTGTGGTATCAACCATCACCTGCAAAAAAGGGCTAAAAAAATCCTTGGGAACGATGGGCTTCCGGACAAAGGGGGAGAGGAGTGATGCTGACGAAAAAAAAAGGGGGGCGATTGGGAACTTGAAAAAGTGCCGGAAAGGAAGAACTTTGGGGAACGGGGATGTCAAGATAGGAAGGAACAAGGAACTACCGTCCCGTGGGTTGGTTCCGGATAGGATGGGGGCAAGGGAACGAGAGAAGAGAAAGAAGTTTAAGTGGGAAACCGCGCCAGGGGGAGGGTTTTTAACGTACTCGAAAATTCATTTGCCAGGGGGAAAAAAGGGACCTGGGTAAAGGAGGGAAAGGGGGTGAGTTGATGAAAGAAAAGGAAGCTGGGGGGGGAGCCAACGACAGAAAGGAAAATGTGGGGGGGAAAGGATTCCGAACGGATCGAGGTGAGAGAAGGTTAGGACGGGGACCTTCGCAAACTAAGCAGAACGCGCAAGCGGGCCTGGTTCGACTTTCCAGGGGAGGTCAGCTTCCAAAAAAAGGAAGGCGTGTCAGGGAAAACTTGACTTGCCGTAAAAAAAAAACAAGCTGGATCTCTTGAATCAGAGGTCCTTTCAGGATAGGACAAAATTTAAAAAGAACAAGTGGTGGGAGAATGGAGGGGACAGGGAACGGGTCTCATCGGTTAAAAAAAAAAAAAAAAATCGGAGTTGAGCACCAGAAAAGGGAAATGCTGTGGTGCGGACATTGTTCAAAGAGAAAAAAGGGCAGTGACGATAACGAACGGGATGGGAAGAGAGTCCGATAAAGGGGCGTGGTTCCCGGCCGGAAGCACGACTATATTGGTTTCGGTAAAATGCAAAAAAAGAGGGGGGGGAGAAACGTTGGGGGATAGCAGAGAGCATGAGATGGGGTTGTCAAGAAGATTTACCTAGGAAGGCCCTAAAAAGACGGAAGGGGGACCGAATTGCGGGCAAGGGGTGGGGTGGGGATAGGGTCGAAAGCCTAGGACACAGGCGCAAGGAGGGATGGGTTTCACCTCATTTCGAAGGGGGGGGGGTAGGATGCAAAACATGGTACCGTTAACCAAGGAGGGAAGGGCTTGAGAAAGAGAAGGGGCCCCATGGGGAAATTTAAACCGCCCTGAAAAACAAAGGGGGGTAAAGGTTTGCCATTGGTGAGAAGCAAGTCCTGTCGGGTACGTCGGGGGGGGGGGGGGAAGAAAATGTAAAGGGGGTGGGGATGGGGAGTATTCAAGAAAAATGGAAACAAGCCGCTTGCAATCTCCAGAAAGGTAGCTTGGGTGAGTGGAACTTAAAAGGAGGGGCGACATGAGGGCGAAGGGGCAGCACACGTGTCCAGATTGCGGCCAGAAGGGTTTTCCTTTCGGGGAAGGTCACCTTTCGTACCATCAGGCGAAAAAGGGAAAAAGTGTTCGGACCAAAACGGGCCCTTAAAAGAAAAAACACTACACGTGCGCCACTGCCCTGTGCAAGAAATCACGTCTAACATTTCCAGCCCAAGGGTGTCTTTGAAATGGGGGGAGGGGGTCGGCGGGGAAAGGGAGGGAAGGGGGTGGGGGAGGGAAGGAGGGTGGGGTGTTGGGGGGGGGGGGGGGGGTGGAGTGGGGGGGGCGGAGGGGGGGGGGGTGGATAGGGGGATGGGTCAGGGGGGGAAAAGGGGAGGGGTAAAGGGGAAGCAGAAGGGGGAGGGGAGGGGTGAAGGGGGAGGAGGGGGGATGGGTAGGGGGGGAAGAGTAGGGGGGGTAGAGGGGGAAGGTGGAAGGAGTAGGAGGTTGGGTAAGGAGAGTCATGAGAGGGATGGTGGTTGGGAGGGGTGAAAGTGTGGGTGGTGGGTGAGGGCAGGAAAGGTGGGCGGGAGAGGGGGTCAGGGATGAGGGAATGGGGGTGAGAGGGGGGGGGGGGGGGGGGGGGGGTGAGGGAACGAGAGGGATGATGTGAGGGGAAAAGATAGGAGAGGGGGGGGGAGGAAAGGTAGTTGTGGAAGCGAGACGGGGGGTGGGGGATGATGGAGGAGGTGAAATGTGAGAAAAGGGGGGAAGCAGAGGGGGAGTAAGGAGGGTTGGGGGGCTAGAGGAGGAGGCAGAAGAGTGGGGATGGAGATAGAGAAGTGGAGGGGGGGGGGGATAGGAGGTGGGGTGGGGGAGTGGGGCTGAGGAGGGGGGAAGGGTGGGAGTGCAGTGGAGGGGGGGGTGGGGGAGGGGGGGAGAGAGGGGGGGAAGTGAGAGGTGTTAGATGAGGGGGGGGGGGGTTCTCACTTTGTCACTGAAAAGAAAGGGGCAGGGGGGGGTTGGAACGGAAAAAAAAAAAAAAGGGAGTTGGGGGTCCCGCCATTGGCGAGGACTTAAACCCCCCCCCCCACAACCCCAAACGACCCCGAAACCTTGACGACCGCCGAATGTTTCTTTCAGTTGGGGGGGGGAAGGGAAAAGGGAAAAAGTGGGGGGGGTCAAGGGGGGGGGGGTCAGAGTCCTGCACAAGTGTTCCCGCCGTTGGAAGGGGAAGAAAGCCTGAGCTTTAAAAAAAGAAGGTGCCCTACCATCGGAAACAAAATCCAAAAGGGAAAAAGGTCGCCGCGAACGCTTTCAAAAGGGGGTCGACAATTTGATGGGGGTTGGGGAAATGGGGGTCAAAAAAATGATCTCGCCAGAAACGTCGAACCGTGATTTGCCAAGGGACGCCGCCAGGAAGGAACGGAACTTGAGAAGGTAGGATTGCGTGGTGAGGAATGGGGCCGAAAAAAGAGGGTGTCGGTGGGAAGAAGCAATCTCAAAAAACAAAAACTACGAGGGGGGAAGGGAAAAAAAAAGAAAGAGATCAGAAAAAAGGAAAAAAGAACCGGGCCATGGCGGCCCATCGTCCACACGTCCCAAGCACAATCACAATTCACTCAACAGGGGGGGAAAGCGCCGGAGTTCCGCGCAAAAAGAAAGGAAAAGGACCCACCGAAGGGGGGGAGAGTTTTCTCAAGAAAAAAAACACCATAAACAAGGTGTCGAAAAGGGTGAACTCGTGTCTCCGAGCCCGGGGAAGGAGAGGAAGTAAGTGGGGGCAAGACTCGGGGTCCTGAAGGCGACTGGAGTGGGGGGAACAGGGGAAAAAACTTATCTAAAGTACCATTGAAAGACAAGGAGGGGGGACCCTTAAATAAAGCGAAGGCACCCTCGGACACGGTTGGGGTGCGGAAAGGACCAAGAGGGAAAAACACGAGCAAAAGAACCGATTGAAGTCCAAGGGAAAAAGTCGAGGGCCCCTGCCGAAAATCCAAAGAAAAAAAAAAAGAAGAATTCAAAAAAAAAACATCATGGAACCAAAGGGAATGTCTCTCGTAGGCGTGGAAACCGGGGGGGGGGTCAGGGTCCAAAAGGCGGAAAAAGAGGGTGACCACTGGGAAAAAAGCCACGAAAAAAAGGAAAACCAAAGAAATGCATGGCCGACAACTGACACGAAAAAAAGGGGGGCAGAGACCCATCGCCGATTGGTGACCGGGGCTAACCCACCGTCAAGGGGGAAAAAAAATTCTCAAAAAAAAAAAAAAAAAAAGTCAAGAGATCCAAAGGGGGGTCGTCGGGGGCCAGAAGGGGGTCTGAAAAAAGAAGCCACATCAACATGAGACAGGGAGATATTTAGGAACAAAGCCGACTTAACAACAGGAAAGGACTGGGCAAGAAAAAGCCAAAGTGGGAACCAAAATAAAAAAAGGGGGAAGGGCAAAGCCCGGAAATGCTCCTATACTCCTGGGGGTGCCTGTCGGGGGCTTGAGGGGAAAGGAATTTGTGAGACCCGGGGTAATCATTGGGTGGACAAGACTAAGGTAGAAAAGGAGGGAACTTGGCAAAGGGGCCACAATGTCGTAGGCCTATCAGTGCGGGAAATTTCCAAACCACAAACTCATGTGAGCAAAGTCGCTGATGGCCATCAACCAAACATCGGTCAGTTCGGGGTCAAACAAGAGGGACAGCTGGAGGGGAGGACTCGGTAGACCACAAACATCCCGAAAATCAAAGTTTCTCTGGGCTGCTGGAGGACGGGAGAAGGAAAGAAAAAAATAAATCGGAGGGGTCCTCCCGGTTTTTTGTGGGCACGAGAACACAAGGGGTAAAAACAGTCCCGTTGGAAGGAAAAAGGATCAGTCAAACGAAAGGGTCTGGGGGGGGGGGGGGCAAACCGGCAATTTCCCCGAGAAAAAAACATCTTACCAAGCAGCAATCGGTATTGGGGGGGGGTAAAACGAAAAAATAGGGATTGGGAAAGAAGGGAGGACACACAGAAGGGCTCAAGTAATCATTGCTCAGCGGCGAATTGGGAAGGCAGGGAACTGGAAGGCAGACCAACGGAAAAAAAAGTAGTTGATCAAAAAAGGAAAAAACAAAGGACGCCGAACGCAACCCTTGATGGGGAATCTTACCCATGTGGAAAGAGAGAACTCCACGTCCAGGAGCCTCCAAGAGAGGATAATGGAGACGGAACTTGTACGATGCAACTCGGGGGGAAATACAGGAGGAAGGGGAAAAAAAAAAACCTGGGAAAAAAACAGTGAAAAGGCATGAGCTGCTGGGACGCCCGCTAAAAGCGAGCAGGGGATTTTCCATCCCCTCAACTAAAAAGAGTCCTACTGCAACTAAGGGGGACAAAGCAGTCGAGGTGGGGGGGCGCTAACAGACCCACGGAAGGTACTGGGCCACTGGGGGAAATGAAAAAATAAACAAACATCAAGATATTCGTGTCTAATAGAAAGGGTCAAAAAAAAGAACGTGACGGTAGACGCGGGGGGAAGATACAATCAAAAAGGAAAAACTTCATCTAAACATTGGGGGGGGGAACGCCGTTTTCGAAGGGAGAAGAACATCAGAAGCGGGAGTTCAAGAAAACAATTCTCCGAAACCCCAATTTGAAAGAAAGCAGAGTCACGATTGGAATGGGAGGGAAGCGGGCTGCGTGAAGGGAGACTGCGATCACAACTTGAAAGTTTAAAAAAACAACGATGCGGGGTTGTAGGGGGAACGTGTCAGAACTAGTCCGGAGGCTAGCGCATCCGGGAGGGGGGGAACAAACGCGGGGAAGGAGGTGACGGTCAGTGGAGGGGGGGGGTCAACACCGGGTGGGGGGGGGAAAAACCGGCATCAAAGGGAAGCGAAAAAAGGGGGAGGAGAACTTTTTTCGGACAACGGGGTCACAAAGCAGAAAGAACTTCCGTTCATCCAGTTGAGAAAAAAATCTTCCTCTAAAAAAGCCAGCCGAGATTGGGCAAAAAAAAAAATGCTACGGGGGGGGGAAAAATCAAATCTGCGCAGCACACATAAACCAGGCAGGTGAAAAAAGGGTTTTGGTCTTTATCGACAGGACGGTATCAGCCCCAAGGGGGGGGTCGCGCAAAAAAAAAGTGTAGCAACGCCTCGCAAAGGTGGCACGAAGGGGAACGTCCTTCATGGGGAAGGGGGCGCAAGCGGGGGAGAAAACTGAAAAGTCGAGAAAGCAAAGCTCCGAGCGCGTGAGTAACACCATTCAGGGTACTTCTGATCGGTGAACGGAAAAGGGTAGATGGCGGAGGGGGGGGGGGTTTGCTGGGGAAGTCCTCATCGAAACCTGTTAAAGGCTTCATCGAAGAAACACAGGAAAGTGAGCTAGTCGAGGGGGGATGAAGAAGCCCAAGCCCAAGCAACGAGCTGGACCCGGGGGGGTGGAAGCTCTACGTCTTTTGTCGACCGAAAATGCGGGGTGCCTGGACAGGAGGGAAAACGTTAAAAATAACCCGCTGAAGCGCAAACATGTGCAGGGGTGCAATAATCCAACTTGGAAGAAGAAAACCTTCAAAGCCGCCCCGGCAGGTCGGGTGAAAGGGGCAAAGCACTAAGGAAAGGGGGTGTTCCACTCTAGGCTGGGCAAACCAAAAGGAGAAGTACAAAAAAAAAAAGGACGGAGCAAAAGCCTGGGACCTAGAGTTATAAAACGAGAGAGACATTTTTCAAAGCATAAGTTCAGCCTGTGCAGTACTACAAAATCGGACAGAAGGGAGGAAAAAATTCATTCAAAACACCGGCTGCCCCGGCTCTGGCAGGTTCCCTGAGGGGGGGGAAAAAAAGGACAGTCAACCCCCAAAGGGGAGAAAAGAATTGAGGGGTGGGGGGACAGGGGATTTGCAACGGTCCTACCCAGCATGAGCGGCTGAGGGGGGGCGGGGGTGCCAAAAGGAGGCCAAGGTGGACTAATCGAGGGGTTTTCCAACGGAAGGGGTAAAACGTAGTTGTTACACAGAACACGCGAGCGAAAGCGGTCGGGATTAAGAGAGAACTCAACACACTCAAGGGTCACTAAAGCATAGGTGAAAGAAAGTGGAGGGGAGCGGGGGGGAAGGCCGAAAAAACCCGGAGACGAGAAGGACAGGGTTTTTGGGTTTTGTGCAGGGGTGAAAGGAACTTGTGGGGAAATAAGAAGCAGCGCACGAAAGAAATTTAAACTCCTGCAAAATATTTTTATCAGTAATCGCAAAAAAAACAAGCACAACAGGAAGGGGAGGAAGAGATAACTATTAAAGCTTTTCCCACGCCACATCCGCTCATCCTCAGAGCTGTCTGGTGGGACAACCAAAAAAAAAAAAAAACAAACAAACACAACCACAAACAAAGCAAAATTGCACAAAGGAGCGGGTAGGAGGAGGCCAGGCTCCGCGGGCGACTCCAAGAATTTCACCACGGGCTTCTGGGCAAGGGGGGGTTGGAGTATGAAGGAGACTTCCTCTAAAAGGGGCCCGGCCCTTTGTGAAAGGGTAAAGTTGGGGGGGGGGACCGAGTTCTCGTTGGCAAAAAAAATTGTGGTCAAGCACCGAAAGTAATGTGTGGGTTTTGTGTCGGGGAGACGCCAAAGAAAGAAACACGCAGGGAAGAAAAGGGCTGGGAAAGCAGCACTGTGGCCAAGGAACAGAAGTCGCTGGAAAATAAGGTTTGGGGGGGGGGTGCCTATCACGGGTGTCCACCTTGGGGGATCAAAAGGAAGAGCGACTGGAAAGAAGAACGGACCCTCCGCGGATCTTTCCAAATCACAGGGGGCGGGGTGTGCGAGGCGGGTTTTTTTTTTGCACTCCGGGGAAAAAAACGGGATAACGCCGCGACAAATTCCTTCGCTTAACAGAAAAGGGGGGGGGACATCAGGAAAACTCAAAAAGCCCCGCGCACTGGGAGTGGTTAAGGGGGGGCCTTACGCACCAGTGGGAAGTGCACCGGAATGGGGCAAACCAAGGGACCGTGGGGGGGGGATTGGGTTATCATGCTAAGGTTCCTCAAAAAAAATGAGCCAAGGAACAAGGGCTAAAGTAGGAGGCGAGAGGAGACCGTCCGCAGGCACTGCTTTTGGAAACCCTCCAATCGACCTCGAAAGCCTAGGGAAAAGTGGAGAAAGGAAAGTTAATACCACTTAAAGAAGCAGGTATACTGGAAAAAGAAGGGCACCACAAACTCTCAATAATGCGGGTTAGTTCAGAGCATAAAGGGTGGTCAAAAACTCGAGGAAAGGAGCCGGGCGAAAAATAAGCTTTGAGAAGGAGGAAGAAATCTTTTGGGACAAAACGAACCTGAATGTTCGGAGGGGAGTGGTCAAAAAAGATGGGGGGAGGGGGGAGGGGGCGTGTTGCTAGAACCAAGTTCGAGGGGGGAGGCCTTGGCCTTCACTAACTGATATTTGAGCGCAGATCAAATAAAAAGTGACCTTGAAAGAAGGGGGGGATTGCGATGGGGGAGGGACAAAGAGCCAGGTTCTGCAACAGGACAGAGAAAAAGGAGATTAGAAAAGGCGGGGGAAGATACCAATGCCTTAATGGTAAAAGGGCTGGTGCCGGCGTCCTCCCGGGAAAAAGATTGAAAGAACACTTTAGAGGGGTTTCCACAAATGAACGATGCCGTTTTTGGACAAGTAATGGCGAGTGGAAAACCTAAAAGCCCGCCCCTTTGGGGGGGGCAGGATCAGGTGGCCGGAAAAAAAGCGAAAAAAAGATACTTAACATAAAGACAAGGGGACACGTCAGCACCTCAACCAAAATCGCCGGTGAGGGGAAGTGAGTTCCTAAAATAGGGACCAGGGCCTTCAAAAAAAGGGAGGGAAAACCCGCGGAAGAAAAAAAAGACGGGGGAGACGAGGCTGACAACCACTGGGGAAAAAAAAAAAAGGGGGGGAGGAGAAAAGGGAATTCTTGAACCTACAGAGAGGATGGTCAGGGAGGGCAAAAAGGAAAAAGTGCAGGGAAAAAAGTGTTCGAGGGGGGAGGATTGAATGTCCAGTCCTCGTGAAACGTCGTACCGGAGAAAGGGGGGGTCCGGAGGGGTCTACTTTGGGGGGTCGACAGGTCGAATAGGAAAAAAGAACGGTGAGACATGGGGGAGAAAAAAAAAAGACACGATGGGTGAGGAGGAAAAAAAACTAGACTTGCTTTTGGGCCGGGAAAATTGGACGCATTTCGGGGAAGGGGGGGGAGGCCGACTCAGAGACGTTTGAAAGCGGCGAGAAGCGAAGCGGAAAAGGGGGGAAAGTAATTCCGAAGGGGAAGGAGGAGGTAAAAAAAAAAAAAATAGGTTTAAGGCAACTTCTATCCAGCTAAAAAAGGAAAAGGCAGGCAAAGGGGGGGGAGAGGTACTGGGGGTATGTCGTCTACAAAGAAAGAGGGCGTTTCGGCCTCTATCTGGGGAGCCTTTTGGCTTGGAGGGAGCGGTTGGGGGGAGGAAGGGGGGCGTTCAAGGCGGAGGAGGCGGACAAGCCCAAGTGGGGGGGGGGGGATTCTCGGGGGAACAACGGACGTTCCTTCCATCGGGAAGAAAAACTCGATGCTGTTTGAGCAACATACGGAGAGAAAGGTCCAGCAGGGGAGAGAAAGGGGTCCCATTTGGAACAGTAAAGGTAAACGATGGAAAAGAGAGCCTTCATAACTTCCTGAAAGTCTCGAAAAAACCAAACGAAAAGAAGTTGGTACGTCAGGGGGAACCGAAGGAAAGACGCCGAAGGGAGGGGGGAAGGGGTGGGAAAGTTTGGGTATAGGACGAGAGCAGAAGAGGACGCCCTTTCAAAGAAAAAAGCCCATGACATGGCCAAGACGATTGCAAGAAAGGGGAATGAGGGTGGGGGAAAAAATGAACAGGTAAAAAATAAAACTAGGCCGACAAGGAGAAAATTGCTCTGGTAAAGAGAAAGAGTTTGCTACCGGGGGGTCAGAAAAAAAAAGGTGACAGTACAAAAAAAAAGGGGGCGTCAAGGAGGACAGCCAGGGACCAGGGTAGGAAGGGGTCAGGGCACTGAAAAAAGCAAGGTGGGAAATTGGGGGGCCAGGTTTGTTATGAACAAAGCCAGTCAGGAGGGGTAACTAGGGGGGTCACAAAACAAAAAAAGGGGGGAAGAGACAGGGGGGGGGGGGGAATGTGGGTCAGGGGGTGGAATCAAGGGAGGACCGGGCGTGCCACGGGAGGAGCGACCGTTGAGAGGAGATCGAAAAAGGTTAATTAGGGAAAAAGGGGGGGGGGACGCAGACCTCATTACTATTCACAAAAAATGGAGGTGAAAAATTGACACGGGAAAGGGGTTCTTTTGGGGGAGGGGGGCAGGGGGCGTTCCAGGTACCAAGCATGCAAAGAAACAGCAAAGGAGATGACTCCAAGACGGGCCCAAAAGACACCAAAAATGCCAAACAAGAAGGGGGAAAGGAGACGACAATCCAGACATGGTCGGGTCCATGTGGGTGGGTTCGTTCGAGGTAACCGAGAATTTTCGGAAGGGGGACTGAAGGCTTTAGGGGGCGCAGGGTCGCCATTGGGAGGAAACGAAATAAAAACCCCCACACCTTGAGATGCCGAAGGGCCCACAACGGGTTGGGTGATCATTTGCCAGAACAAAGGGGTGGACAGGTATCGTGGGTAAAGGTCCGTCCAGGTCCGGATACACACTGGTAAGGGAACGCATCCCTTGGGGAGGGGCAAAAAACGCAGGAGCCCAGTAAAACAAGAGGGGGAAAAAGGGGCCGGACTCTAACCTCCAAACCCCAAAAGTCCAATTGTAGACCATGGGGGGGTATGGGGGTTTGGGGGGGGTTCATTTTCGGGATAAGGATCGACCCTTCACGACGACCTGTGGCTGACTCTAAAAAAGGGGGGAAAACTGCTCTCTCGAAGCCCGTCGGATTGTCCGATGGAAAAAGGGAAGGGGTGAGAAGGGGGGGGGAAAAAAACATGACGGGGGGGTCGGGTGAAGTCTATCACAACAGCACCACGGTATTAAAATAGCATGAGCTCAAAAGGACAAAAAGTCAATCGCTGGAGGAAAGATCAACGCAAGAAGAAAAAAAAAAAGCCTAAGGAAAGACGGCAGGGGGGGACGCGCGCAAAAAGACTTGGTGAAAAAAAAAGAAAAAAATCACCGACTTGACGGGACGAGGGTCGAACGAAAACTCACAATTGGAGAAAAGGGAAGCAGGGTGACGGGACAACGAGGTGACCAACGGGGGTCAACTAACGCAGGGGAGTGTGCAAACCCCCGGAAAGCCCTCGGCGGGGGACATAAGAGCCAGGTCCAAAGGAGGGCTTACAGGGGGAAGGAATACGTGAAAAAAGAACTTGAGAGAGCGGATAGGCCCAACTTACGGAAACAAGACAGGGTGGGCAGAGGGAAAGGGTTTAAGCCGTCAAAAAAGGGGGGGCGACGGACAAAACCTTAATTAAGTACCAAAGTCAAGTCCCGCGGCAAAGACAGAAGAAACAACTCAAACAAAGAAATGTACTCGAAAGAGGCGAAAGTTCAGGACGATGTCCCAAACCAATCGGGGGGGACGGGAGGGGGGAAAAAGGGTGGGGGCATGGGGTGAAACAAGGCCCTGGGAAGGGGGCTCTAAAAAGAAGTGCCACCCACGTATGCATATTTGTGAGTTGGAGAAGAAGACCTGAACCGGAAACTTCAAAACAAGGCCATTTCCGCGTCCACCAAAGAGTTACCCTCAAGGGTCACCGCTAAACCAAGAGGTTACAACGGACGTAACCAAGGGACAAGAACACTAAGGGGGGGAGGAGAAACCGCCTCACAAAAGTAACTGAACAGACAGACTTCAGCGACGGCGAGAGCAGGAGAGCCAGAACAAACAAAAACAAATGATCTGCACAATCTCCTGCTTCGGGAGGGAAGAAAAAACCGGAGGGAAAAAAAACAACACACCGAAGGAACTTGACCAGGAAGAAAAAAAAAAACTGCAAATGAAAGGTAAGGAAAAGGGGGGGTCACCAACACATAATAAACCCCTGAACGAAACAATGGGGGAAAAGGGGAACAGGGCTTCTGAACAGGGGAACCAGAAGGGGGTAAAGACTCAATGTTTGTCAGGGAGGACAAAATGTAGAAAAAAAAGAAGGAGACAACCGCAATGGAGGGAAGAAAGAAGTTCGGGGAGGGAAGATTTGGGCGGGAAAAGGAAAAAGGAAAAACAACCCGAAATGCGCAAGTAAATTTCAGAGTGCGAGGGAAAAAGACGGGAAATACGCACATGGACCAAACGGCGGACCGAAGAGGATAGACAACACGACCAACAAAACCAAAAATCACAAAAATGCTATTCGTACTCACTCTGGCGCAGGGCAAGAACAGACGGAAAAAATGAGAGGGTCTCCGGGGGGGGGGGGGGGTTGGTCGAGAACCAGGTCCAAGGGGAAATGTATACGGGAACCTCTCTTTTCCATCATGATTCAAGAGAAAATGATCGAGGAAAAAAAAGGTGGAACGACAAATGAGTTGGGGGTGCTACAAAAGGCAGCAAAAGATCCGAACGATTCATAACAAATGGGGCTCCTGAGGGACAAAAAATGGGGGAAAAAAATGCATAAAAGGAAAAAAGGAGACTCAGAGGGCAAGGCAGACAAAACATCCTTTAGGAAAAAGAAAGTCCAAAGAGCAGGGAGAAACGGTTGGAAAGGGGGGGGGGACGAAAAAAAGAAGGAACCTAAAAAAAAAAAAAAAAAAGACAGCGGCCGCATCAGGAGGAAAGACAGTTAAATATAACCTCGGTAAAGTAATCAGGACTGGAAAAAAAGGGGTCAAAAAAAAAATGAGCGGGGAGGTCAGCGGAGGCGCCGCCGCAACAGCACAGCACTGATTCTGGCAAAAGCAACACGAAAAAGACGACGAGGGGAAGGAGGTGGTCAGGGGAAAAAAAGTGTTTGCGAATCACCAAGAACGGGGGCCCAACTGACCTGCTCAAAAGGGAGCTGATAATGGCTTAGCAGGGCGAGCAAGGAAACAAAGGGGAGGGGAAAAAGAGCGGAAGGAGGAAAATCAATGGAAGAAAGCCAAGGAAAAAGAAAAACATTGGTAAAACGCCCTTGTCGCCGGAACGAGAAAATACGCAAGCGGAAAAAAGCAATCAAGGAAGGACCAAGGGGGGGGGAATGGAATAGGACAACGGATTCAGCGGAGGGGAAAGTTGGCGGGGGAAAAACTTGGGAGAAGATAAAGTTAAATTTGAAAAAAGTATGCGGGGGGGGGAAGGGATGGAAATTGTCAAGTCGGGGAGGGTAGGAATGAATTCGACGTCCGAGATCAAAAAAGATCAACCAAGCAGCCTGTCAAAAGGGGAAAGAAAGAAAGGGTGAGGGGTCCCACCTGACCGTCATCTCCAAGGCCAGACTGGATCATAGTAAATAGTTAGTTTCGGAAGGGGAGAAGAAGGCAACAAAAGAAAAATGTCTTACCTTCAAGAAAGCCGAACATCCACCTTGGGGACGGTAAAAAAACTGAGGAAAAAAGTGGCAATCAAGAGGAGACAGCGACAAACGTGTGCCCAATTGGAAAAGTTCAGGGGGGGTCGGTGACTTTAGAGGGTCAATCAATTACTCAGGAAAGACGGGAGCCAACCAAAGGACCAACAAAAAAATTCACCAGAGGTGGCACGAAGGAAAACGGCTCAACAGGGAGGCAGGACAGAACAGGTAAGAGGTCGGAACACAGGAAGGAAAAGCGAGAGAAAAAAAAAAGTCAGGACTGATGGAAAAACACCGCATTATAGTTTTTCTTACTAGCATAGGCGCCCGGGGGCCCGGGATGGCAAAAAGTCCCGTGAGGGCCAAAAAGTGCGGAAATGCTCGGAAGGAGGCTGGGGAAGAACGCTAAAAAATCAACTTGGGGAAAAAAAGACAGGCCGGGGCGTTCGAAGCAAGACGGGACTGATTCCCTGTCACAGAAAATAGACGGAAGACCTAGCCAGCTAAAAAAATCCGATCCGAAGTCACATTCCGGGGGAGTCAGAAAACTTTACAATAGAAAAGCGAAACTCCTTTTCGCGGGGTGGACAGGGGGTTTTTTTGGGTTTAAGGTCCTGTCCACAAAGAAACGGACGAAAAGTGTAAAGCGATAAGTGTTAGCAAACAGCAAGAGTAAGTAAAAACCGCAGGGGGAAAAAAACGCGGGAAAAAATGCTAGTGGGGAAGGGAAGAACGACGAGGGGAAAAGGTGTTTAAGCATAAATGGGGTGCACGGACAAAAGAGGGGGGAAGAAAGAGAATGTAAACCCAAAACAAGAAGCGGCGGGGGCCGTCGAGAACGGTAACAAAGAGCCGAGGACAGTCAGGGGACTGCCGTGGTTGATGGAGGTGGAGGGGCACTCAAAAAAAATAGGACGGAGGTGGAAACGAGGGGGCTTTTTGAACAAGAAGAAAACGACGCCTCGGAAAAGGGGGGCCACTTACAAGGAAGGGAGTGTGCAAAAAAGGCAGGGAGAATGAAAAAAAAATCTCTGTTCGGGAACTAGAAACTCACACCGAAGAAAGGACATCAGGGGGGGATGGATAGAGGGGAACGGCCCAGTGACGAAACGGGTCCTCTGGGTGTTTTGTTGGGAAACAGGGGGGATCAAAAGAAATGGCACCGGAGGAGAGGACGGGAAAATGAAGGGGGAAAAGCCGGAAAAATAGTTGGATAGGAAGGGGCAAAAAAGCACGCAAACAACAAACGGGAGGTTATGAAAGAGAGAGAAAACAAGAAATTTAGAGGGGGGACAAGATCGAGGAAGTACGAAGAGTACTTCAAGAGGTTATACAACAAAAAAAAAAGGGAAAAAAAAAAAAAGACGGCCTCACGGGCACAGCAGCAGTAAGGCGAAGCCACACTTTGGCACAAAATTGCGGTGACGGGACAGGGTTTGGAGTTTCCAGACTTAATCCCTGAAGAGCGAGAGGGCCGGAAAACAAGAAGACGGGTAGGGGTAAAGCTAGTTCGTCCGTGTGCGAATGGTGTGAAGGAAAGTGAGAATCCATATTTACAGGGGGAATGAATGCAAAGGTAACAAAAGACAAAGCATTCCTCCATGCTGTCCAAAAGCAGAGTGAAAGAACAGGTCGCAAGGACCTTGACTGTCCTAGGGGACAATCAGGACCAGAGATTAAAAAAACTGATAAAAAAAAAAAAAATTGCCTTCCAAAAGAGGAAGACCTTGGGGGGGGGGCCAGGGCTGGGGGGGTGGCGTAAAAGAAGGGGGGGGGGGTCGTGGGAGCACTACCGAACAGATAACGAACATCTTGTCTTCGGACGGCGTGGGGAAAAAGGAAAACAACCCAGCGAAAGGTTTCAGGGGGGGATTAGGGACAACATTGTGATGTGAAAAAAAAAGGGAAACCAAGGAAGGTCCGCCGTCCTAACATCAAAAAAAAAGACGGGGTAGTTTGTAAAGGAGGCAGAATGCAAAAAGGGGGGGAAGAACCCACAGAGAGGAGGACAGGGAAAGAAATTCCAGAGAAACAAAGAGACCGCGCCGCCGGCTGGAAGTTGCTGGGCGGGCGACAGAATCTAACGGGGAGGGACTGACCTCGGGGGGTGACGTACCAGCTGGGGGATCAAACCCAGGGGGGGAACGAATCATCACCCCGCTCATGATGGTGGTCGTCCAATCAAAAAAAAGGGGGGGGTCCTCAAAAAAAACGATGAAGGCAGGGAGGAAGAAGGACTTTTTCGATAACAGGGAAATGAACCCGAACGGAAGGAAAGGTCCCGTCCGTGCAACCATAAGGAAAAGGGAGTTGCGACTAAAAAAGGGGCAGGGACGCAAAAAGGGCTGATAAGGGTGGAGCAAAAAGAGTACAGCACTAACTAACTGCCAATTGGAGGGGGGGAAGGTCGGAGCAGATTGGGGGGGCTGCCACCTAGCAGTGGGGGAAAAGAGGAACGCTGAGAGCCCAAAGGGTCAAAGGGCCGTTTTCAGATGCAGGAAGGAACTCCTTCATGAAACGCATGAAAAAAGAATGCAACTTATGCAGGGGCCCAAGCGGAATGGCCGGAAGGTGTAGGCATCAGGGGAAGGAAACGTCAAAAGGCACGCATTTTTGGGGGAGGATTCATAGGACTATCCCACCTACGCAAGCTTACAAGGCCCCAACTCACCCCCGCCCTCCCTAGGAAAGACGGGTCACGAGAGACCTGCAGAAGCCCGGAAAAAGCAAGAGGGAATCAGTTGGTCTACACTCAGTCCCCAAAAAATGTGGAGGGGAGTAAAAAGTTACATGCGGAACCAACAGAGGGAGGAGTGTTACGTCTTTCGGGGAAGGTGGCGGCCGTCCAACTGTTTAAGAAGAATATGGGGGGACAAGGAGCGCACGGTGGAAAAAGTACCGTGCGGGTGACGGAATGACACGGATTGGCAGAAAGACTAAAAGGAGCTTTGATCAGTTGAATGTAAGTGCCCGCCCGCAGGGGGGAGTGGTTTAGCTCAGGAGAAGGGTTGGCCGAAAGAGACCGGATTTTCGGTTGGAAGTTGGAGGGACCCAGAGCAGTGAGGAAAAGGGACAGTACAAAAAAAGGAAGACGGACATTTGGTCACTGAAAAATTCCGAAAAAAGAAAAGGGAAAAAAATTGGGGAAGGAGGTTGAGAAAAAGAATTCCGACCAGGGCTCGGAAGGCGCCGCGAGGAAGGGGGGTCAAAAAAGGGGATTGCCTGGGGAAAAAAAAATGACGCTTCCCAACGAAAGTGCACGTTGAAGACAAGAGGCTGGGGGAGCCCTTGAGCAAGAGGTGACCTCGTTGGTAAAAGGAAGTTTAAGGGTCTGCGTAGGCAAATTCGAGGAACAGGTGTGGCGAAGGGGAGAAGGGGAATCTTCGGGACCGGCAGCAGCGGAGGGATGATGGTTGACCAATACCGATGGGTTGGGAGGTCAGCGGGAGAGAAAGGGAAGGTGTACCGAAGAAAAAAGGGGTAGAACTGATGTAAAAAGAAAAGTACGGCAACATTGGGAAATGTTTCAATGAAAAAAATGAGAGACCTACGAGAGGTTCGTCAGGAGAAATGACACCGAAGGGAATGAGTTGTCGTGGGAGTAGAAAGGGCAACCGCCTTGAAAGAGGGTAAAGGGGCAACGCATGGAAAAGAGGACCTCTCCGTAATGCAAACGAGGGAAAGGAGGGGTTGGTCTCACAAAGCCAGAAGGGCAAAAAAAAGAAAAGCAGGCAAATTGGGAAGGGGGGGGGGGGAATGGGGAACGAAAGGGGACTGGGGAGAGAAAAAAATTGGGAGCGTTCAAAAAGAAGGCGGGTCTGTCAGAAAAAGCAGCAAAAAATGGTCGGAAGGAAAAGGGAAGGTGTTAAAAAAAAGTGGAAAGGTTTTGGACTGAAAAAAAACCTGGACGGGGGGGTTCACGGGTGGAAGACTCATAAGGGCCTATCAGGGGGGTGGGTTGGTTGGGGACCTTGGACGAAGGAAAAGTCAGCCCAAAAAAAAACACCATCGGGAGAGAAGGGACGGGGTGAGATCTCCATGGCTCCTGGTAGAGGGAAACCGACCGGCAAGACAAAAACTGGTAGGAAGGAGGTGGGGGACGGCCATCAGGGGGGTTTGGGAGGTGTGACCCGGTTGCATCTTTCCAGGTACCACGAAGCCAAGACACGGGCAGAGAAAAGAACGCATGGCCTGTGTCACAAAAAACAAAAACCTCAGCGCACTAACAATGGTGAAAGACAGAAACGGAAGAAAAAAGTGTGGTGGGGTGGATGGGCGGTGAGAAAAAGGGCACCCAGATACTTCGGAAACCGGGGGGAAAAGGAAAAAAACAGGGGTACCACATTTTCTGAAAAACTTCGGGACTCCATTTGGGCGAACGGCAAGGCCACCCACCCCCCCAACCCCCACACACCAACCCAAAATTGGGAAGAAGAAAATGGGACAACCTGGTCGGACATGTTTTGGCAAAAGGAAGGGCAACGGTAGCGGGGAGAGATTAACAAGAGGTAGGAAAAAAACGGGGAACTGGGGGGGGACCGGGGGAAACGAAAAGAAGGGGAACTCGGGTTCCCCCGAAAGACGCACCGCCAAGGGAACCTTCGACCGCGAAACAAGAGGGGGGAAACAGGGGGAAAATGGGGGGGGGGGAATTGGGGGTTTTTCAAAATGAGGAAGAAGCAGAGCAAGCTGTCACTCCAGAACGGAGAGTGGAGCCACAATCGACAAAAGGATGCGGAGAAACCTCCTTACGGGGAACTTCGGCTATGGGGGATTTGCAGGGGGGGGAAGAATGGTGCCGCCAAAAAAAGCAAAAAGAGTGTTTTCTGGGGGAG
>Ga0179593_1481126_pt1 | contig 21272 bp, 14 predicted proteins | sample CZODoug2_1_08_16_FD_185931 | JGI IMG/M metagenome (GOLD analysis project Ga0179593, IMG submission 185931) | Vadose zone soil fungal communities from Angelo Coast Range Reserve, California, USA - CZODoug2_1_08_16fungal (PacBio error correction) | ecosystem: Environmental > Terrestrial > Soil >...
CATTCACTCCGGCTGTACCGCAGACTGAGGGGGGAACGGGGCAGTCTGCATTGTTTAGACATCAGTTCCAGCTCTTGTCTACTGGGGTGTCTCCAATTAGAGGCTCTCCGGGCATGGGGGGAAAAGTGAGATTTCACTTCACTTAAAAGCTCCGAGAGACAAAGCCGGGAGCTTGGTGGGGGGAAGGAAAGAATTCCGTTCGGGTCTTCTTTTCAGTTTGTGTGTTTTTGGAGTGTAGTGAAACAGCGGGGCATTAGTCAACTTCCAATAAGGAAGGGGGAATGATGCAAGATTGGGGGTATGCATTCGGCAAGGGTGTGAATAGGAAAAACTTGGCCTTTTCCTTTCGGTTGCCATCAATCCCCGCCTCTACGGGTCTGTTTGAAAAAGGGGCAGAAAAGTCCCTTCAAGAAACTTCATACTAACTATAAGGTGTTCTCCCCAACTTTATGAAGGTAAGCTTGTGGGGGAGTAGAAGGTTGTGTTTCTATTCTTCAAGGGGGCGGATGGGGAGTCCTTAATCGGTGGCCTAAAGAACTTTGGGACAGAAAAAAAGGGGGACAGGAGAAAGGGCAGAATAGGCAGCCGGCCGAAAGGAACACTGTCCTCAACAGTTTTATCTTTTCCACACGGAGTAGGATGGTAGGAAAGAATAGGCTCGAAAGGAAAGAAAGGGGGAAGGGTCTTTTTCCCACACTTTCTCGGCAGGGAGTGAAGAGGAAAAAGAAAAATACTGTTTAGCAAGTCAAACTTTGGGTGGGACTCAGTTCCAAAAGGGAACATAAAGGAAGAAACGGGCCGACCAATATTCTCTTGTGTGTACAGCAACATTAAAAAGTATCAAAGAGTCGAAAGACGGAAAAGCTCTTTCGCTGGGGCGCGAAACGAAAACGCTCCTGTGAGTTGGGTGATAAATCACCGGTTGCTCGGGTGGTAAGGAGGGATCTCGTACCCTCATCTCCGCAAAAGTGCCTGCCCAAAGGGGGGGGGGAGGGAGGGGGGGAACTGACAGGGGGAAAAGAGAGAGGGAGGAAAGCCATACGGACAACTCCTGGCGTCGCCAGATAACTGTTAGGAGGAACCAAAATTGCCTCTCTAAAAACGTCTGATCTCCTGGTCTCGGGAACGAGGGAGGGTCCCTGCTCAAGTACTTCTTCAAGTAGGTAATGGTTTTTCACTGTGTGGGGGGGGCAAAAGAGAAAGAAAAAATCTCATCCACATTCTCTCTTAGGTAACGCACCTTATGACTCGTAACTTCGGGGCCTTTGAATAATGTCTTGGGGGTATTCAGGGACGGCATCGGGGAAATTTGATGCGAGGTTGAGGGCCGCAGATTCGTCTAAGATCCTGTGAAAAAATTCAAAAAAGAACCATAATCCCAAAGGTAGGGAAAGGTCAAGGAAAAACCAATCCGCGGAACTTCTTAAGAAGATTGGATCGGGAGCACCAAGAAAACACGCCCGGGAAACTTTTCTCGCTGTCTCGAGAAGAACTTGATTGATCCTCTAGTAATGTCATGCAAAAAGGGGATTGAGGGAAAAATCCCCATCGGGTTAGCAGGGAGCAAAATATCTGTAGTGCATCCCGGGGGAGGCAATATTTCCTGTAACAGAAAAAACTCTCCTCTTCGGAGGTTAACTGGAATCCGTTCGGTCGTCCTTTTGTTCCGCTAACAACGTTTTCTCCTACTGATCTTCGTTCTAGAGAGACCTGAAAGACGGTGCTGACTAAGGGCGCTACATTCTTAACTAGGCCCGTTAAGACTAACCAGGTTTGGGTAAATCAGAAAAGGGGAGTGGGGCCGCGTCGCCGTTAGACCTTCCATCTTTGAAGGTAAGAAAAACGTAGCGGGACTTGGTATTTCAAAAACTTCACGACTCCTCAAAAAAAAAGCGTCTTGGCATAAGAAAGACGAGGGGTTGCAGGGGGGAAAGGGCGTTACGATCGGAATGTACCATGGAAAAAGGATGAAAAAGTGGTATTCCTATCCAGACTCACCCCTACTACAAAGTAGGAAGGGGAAGGTCAACCATTACTGATAAAAGCGGGGAGGCAACGGACCTTATAGTCTTGCCTTGAGTTGAAAAAGGAAGTCGAAATGGTGTCTCCAATGAAAGGACCACATCCTTCATCCATCCACGGTTAGAAAGCGGAAGGAGGGGAAATTTCGCAAAAGAGGGGTCTTCTATCGAGCTGGAGGAGTGAGGGAACGCGGTACTGCCTTCTGGCAGCGACTTCTGAAAAAAAAAAAGACAAGCTCTCGCAGTTCCGAAACTATACTTATCCTTTCCTTTGAAATTCCGTAAATAAGCGCTGAGCTCGAAAAAAAAAAAGCTTCAGGAAATTCTTTTGTCGTTGGGTAAAGGGAAAAACATGGGTAAGGGGGGGGGTAGCCAAAACCGTAGACTCCTACCTGGAAAGCAATGGGACAAACTCGACCCGCCCTTGGGCCAGGAATCACATCAGATTAAATGAAGGGAAAAAAACCAAGGCGTCGCCAAGTCCCCTTCGTGCGGAACAAAGTGGAGCGGGAAAAAGAAAAAATCATACTCGATGAGAAGGGACTATCGTAAAAATTGGAGGCTCTGCTATCTATGTCTTGCTAAAGGAACTGGAGGGAGGGTTTTCCTCTTAGAGGAGGCCCCAAAAAGAAATACGGACTTCCAATAAGGAAAAATCTTCGCTTCAATCAGGGTTTTTGACGGAGAACGGAGATGAAAAAAATCATCACCAGTCTCAGGGTAGGAGAAAAGGGATCGTGTTACACTTTCACTATTCATAGTCCTGGGGGGGGGGAGAGGGAATGGGCGTGGAGAGTGCAACTTGGGCCGCCTCGTTTCTTACTAGAATCTGGGGGATAGAGGGGGGAGATCGATTTTTTTTTCTGTGAGGATGTTCCAGACGGAAACTCATGAAAGACGGGGATGTCTAGGGAGAGGACTCAAAAAGTCCGATTCACCAGGGGAGCATCATTCATGCTTCTTCCGGGGAGCCAATGAGAGGAACAAGGATCTCTCACAACAACAAGTATAAAAATAGTATGTCGCGGTGAAACATGAATATGGAACGAGGGAAAGGTGATCCGAGCTTATAAAGGAATAGGGGCCGGCAAGGCTTATCCAAAGATTACCCGCCGAAGGGGGCATTCTCTTTTCTTTCTGCATAATCCTGAAAAAAGACCCAGCCACGAAGAGAAAAGGGAAAGGAAAATGCACGATCCCTTCCGGGGTTCAAGAGAAGCAAAATTCCCGAGAACAAACCTATCCCGTTCCATCTGCCAGAAGCATTGTCGCCCTGGGTTTATCGAGGAAATTGGGCCCGAACAACACGTCCAACGTATTCCAGGTTGTCCGATGGAAGAGCTTATTCTTTGTCAAGTGCATTCGAGGAAGAAAAAAAAAACGCCAGCATCAGCTGCCATAGAAAAAGGAAGCTACGGACCCGAATCACGGCCCTATACACATATCATTAGGGGACAGCATCGTCTAGATGGGGGGGGCGAAATGGAAGACGAAGGCTAAATTTGCGGACTACTTGGCGGTCCATGGAATGAAGAACAAGGAGGATTGTCCCTTTAAGCATGTTAGCGCAATTGCTTGGGGATTGGCTGGGCTACGGCACCACTGCTTCAAAGAAAACAATTCCACACGCCCACCAAATATATTCAAAGAGGGTTTGCACGGTCCTCAACATCAGGGAAATAAGAGTATCCAGGATCCGTTATCATAGGGAAGGGACAGGGAGGGGGTGTAAGGTGCGAGATGCTGGTTTTCAAACAAGACGAAGCAGCATTGACGTCAAGAGGGGAGGGCCGCCACTTCCCCCGCGCAGGAAAAAAGGTCCTCCAAGGAAAGTGTTTCAAGCTAAAAGGAGGGGGCACGGGCGGTCTCCCTTGATAGGAAGATGGGGGAAGTTTGGCCTTTTAGAGCCGGGGGGGGGGGGAAGAAAGTGCCCGACCTAAAGATAAGGAGACCCCGGGCCGAACCTTACCTTGGCCCACATTAACGTGGTTAAATGAACTTGTCCTGGTTGGGTGATCGTTTACGGGCTGCAATCTCAATCCTGAAGGGTTCCCCGATGGTCATGGAAAACCCTTTAACATTCTTCGAAATGGGGCGCTCCAGCTATCTTAAGATTGCGAGAGAAGCGTTCCAGTCAGGGCCTGTAGCTCCGCCTCTACCGTTTAGGAGACTATTTAAACCAAAAAATTGATGACCCTTACTCCCTCCCCTCAGATTCAGACTTGGGTTCACCATCACCAATCTTTTGGACTGGGAAAAATTCCGGAGGGTGGCCTTTAGGGACAAAAAGAGGGACACTAACCCTGCTTGACTTTTCGATTTCTCGGATTGAAATCGGAGGAGGAATGGGTGTCTCTGCAACACCTTCAGAAATAAAGAGGCGTCTGCATTAACTAATTGATTAAGGGAACCCTAAAAGTCGGTCTTTAATATCCTCCTGTTTACTCGTATCGAGGATAGGCTCGCCTACCAAATTGGGGGGACGTGGGGGGAGGAAAGGTAGGACGAATGGGGGGGGTACAGTCTAACCTACCCATGTTCTTAGGGAAAAGAGGAGTCCGCAGGGGCGGTGCGAGGCTTCGAGTGGTACTGACTGACAGAGACGGAATTCTTCTACATAATTGCCGGGATTTTTGGTGCCTACGGTGGGGGTTCGGGGGAGGCGTGTAAACAGGCACCCCCGTTACGAGATGGCAAAGGAAAATTAGAACCGAAAAATCCATGCCCCACCAACTTTATACAGGGAGAAGGGGTCAGTCATCATTTGGCCAAACGCGTGTGGGGAGATTGGGTCAGGACCCCTTCTACGAAGAAAACATGAAAGAAGGCCTTACTAAAGTCGGCCAGAAAATCAGTTCACGTTTCATCTGCAGGGAAGCCGGCTTCGCGCGGCCCTTTGTCGTCATTTTTTGAGTTTAAGCCGAGAATTGTTTACGATGGCAAGACTAATCGCATCCAGTAGTCAACTCACACTGGGGGGGACTGAAGGGAGGGGCACTATGAATGGGTAAAGAAGCAGAATCACTACGAGCCGGGTACGAGAAAAGACAGCGATACCGGAGGAAAGGTCTTCGCCTCTAAACTCTCAAGGCGGAGGGGGAGGGATTGAGGAAGAGGAATTTCGTCCCTATCCAAAAAGAAGAGTATACCCGAATATTCACTAGGGTGGGTTAGAAAGACTTTTTCAGGTTAAAAAGACTCTTGCACCTTTTCTGTAGAGAAAAAGCCCTGATCGCCCCGGAATACCTTCAAGGTTTCAATTCTGCGGTATCAGGGAAAGAAACATACGGAAGAAACCGTGAAACTAATAGAAAAAACCTTTTCTGCCGGTTGAAGGAGTGCCGGACTGTATCAATTGCAGGAACGGGAAAGGTGAAAAAGTGTTCGACTCCACCAGTGGCTTTCTCAGCTGGAAGGGGGGAAAATGAGAAGAAGGGTTGGAAGCCCGAGAACAAGTACTCCTCACCAGATCATGTACAATTGCCGTGTCTTCCCGGAACAGCGATGAGGGGGAGGGGGCCCTTTAAGTCCAGCTTCATCTGGAAAAGAAAGACAAGACCGGATTCGGTGTGGATTGGAAAAAGCATAATAAACCGGAAGTGGTAGAACCTACGCCACTTGCGACGGGGGAGTTGAATACACCTCCGATTGCTCATTACGGCTGAAGGAATTTAGAAGGGGGTGGATATCTATTGAATCTCATTACGGAAAAGAAGAAATCCCTGTCCGGCGCCAACCTGGTTTGGGTCTCGGAAAAAACGGCGTGATTCCGTGAACTGAGCCGTTCCATGGGGGGCTGGTCGGCCTGGGAAATTAAACCCCACCTTCGAACCCGTCAATTAAAAGTGTCCTCAACACATCAGAAGGACTTTTCCGGCCGATCCCTTTTGGACTGTCTCTTCGGGTCATCTGAAAACAAAGGGATTGGTTGAGGAAAAAAAGAAAGAATAACTGCCAACTATACTAAAAATCATAATGGGATCAGGCGAGGGACTTCTGCTTTGGGGTCTATATTTATCGGGTAAGTGTTATAAGTTCTTTGGACAATTCCCCGTCATCCGGGTTCGTTACACTCATTTTGTGGTGTGGGGTTTTTTTTGTGTGGTTTGGTTTGGGGGGGGGGGGGGTGGGGGGGGGTTTGGCGTATAAAACGAGAAGGAAGGCAAATTGCTTCGTTTTGGGCTCGCTGGCTTTGGTGAAGGGAGTTAGGAAAGCGCGGTAAGGGAGGGCACTTGTTACTCCTGGACTCCACAGCAAAGTCGTTGGTTATCCACGACTCTACATCGGAGGACGGGGGGAAGGGGACGGTAAGTTTACCATCAATCCTCGCCCTCGCGGGGAAGGAGGGAGGAACTCCTCCTCATGGACTGGAAACATCGCTGAAGAAAAGGCACGTTTGGTTGAGGGGTTGGATCGGAACCTTGGTTCTAACTCCCACGTTTTCGTCCGGCAATCATTGTCCTAACGTTGGGGGGGGGCGTAACACCGGGGGGGGGAGAACGGGCCCTCATTTTATCTACCAGACCGGAACCTTAAACCAATGTTTTTGATCCTGGTGCGTTCTAATGAGGGAGGCGGATAATGCCAGCTAAAAAAGGGGGAAGGGGATTTAACTCGGGAGGAATTCCTTTCTTGCTCGACAGCAACCAGGAGGGCGAAAGGAGAAATACGGGCAACTTTTTTTCGTTCTATACAAGCAGGGGGGGAAATAATTGAGTTACTTTACAGATGGGGAGTCAATTGGTGGGGGGATAACGCAATCTCTCGAGAAAACGCAGAAAACGAAGGGAGGGAGCCGCGCTTTTCTCGGAACCCGCTCACCGATCTGATCTGGTGGGGAGGGAGAACCGGGGAACAGTGGAATTCGCGTGTACTTCTGAAAAGGTAGAACACCTCTCTTTATCAAAATCTGCTAAAATTTTAGGGGGGGGAGGGGGGCGTACAGGTGGGGAGAAAGGGGGGATGCCATCATCACTTAACACGGACGCTTCTCTCAATCAAAAATTTTAAAAGGGGGCCCTCACACTTTTCCCTCTCAATTCCGGGGCTCTATTCCACATCAATCGGGGAAGAAAGGGTCTGGGAGGGGGGGCATCCTCTGCTACTGAAGGGCTCATCTTATTTGGTGTGTCAGGCCTTTTTTTCCGGCCCGCAATAACCACAAAGGTCTTTCTAGCGAACCGGTATTGAGAAAAGAAGGGGGATAAGTGAGGGGGGCCTATTTCCTTGGCGGGGATAGGGAGAACTTGGAGGTCGGTTCCTCGAGTCTCACTGGAAGCCATGTGGGGGAGGGGTCGGTTCAACACAAATCCAGAATCACAACGGAAGTAAATGGAAAACAACCAAAAACTTCGGTCCGCTCAGGGATCCCCGGGCGACCGCGCACCCGTCAACGGACGCTTCCGCCGACATTTGGGGCTGCGAGGAGAAGGCCAGTCCGGCACCATTTCTCCTAAACATCGGGGGAAGGGCTCGCCGATCACTTGGCCCATATTCAAGAAAGGCGGCACTCTCCCCCAAGGCCGGGCCGCAAGCTGGGTTAGCGCGACTGCTGTTTTGCACGGGCGACACGTACGGGCGGAAATCAGGGATAGGCCTGAGGGAGAACTACGACGCAAGAAGTGCGCTCGCGCTACCATACGTCACGAGAAACCAGTTAATCGGGAGGGGGGGTCGCCGGGGGGGGGTATGTTAGAGAGAGGAGAGGCGTCCTGATTTTCCATCTTTTCCGCTGTCTCTGCAACGATCATTCCAAGGCAATGGACGCCTCTTCGTCTCTCCTCTGAAGACACAAACTTTGCTGGAGCTCATTCTTTGACCTGACTTCCCAGGCGGGGGGATGAACAAAAATTTGATGTTTACGTTTTATTAGCCGAGAACATCGCCCCCTCTAAAAATAGGGTCATTTCATTCCTGGGGTCGGCAGGAAAGATCTTTCGTGCACGATCTCCTGGCCCGAAGAGTCCGGTTACAAAGGGCTCGTACATTCAAAGTAGGGAGAATCTTCCAAAAGGCGCCTTTTTCGCCGCGGGACCGTGTTAGGAATGGGAGTTGAGAGGGCGTGTTAGGAACCCGGGGCCACAGGAGTCAAGGAGGAAACAAGAACCAGCATGAGACAGTTAAACGGAAATCACTAATTACTATCCCCCGGATATCTGGGTCCAACTTATGGACAGGAGCTGTACAGGTCTCATCTTTACGATTATGGGGGTGGCGATGTTAGAGATTCGGACCCGGAGGACCCCTAACAAAAAGGGGGGGTAGCAATCGCCGAGCCAAGCTTCTTCCAGGGCCCCATCATTGGGGAGAGTGATTTTCACCGGCTAATACGCAGGGACTTCCTTCGAAAAAGGGACGAAGGGGGGCACGCAACCCGTACCAGCCGATTGCTCTCTTATAATGTCAGCAGGGAAAACCGGATGAAGGGAGATGGCTTTTGGGAGAGCCGGTCGGGCGGGTCTTAGTAGGGCTGGCAGCTCTGGACCCAAACTCCTACGTACTTCCGAATACCGAGGCAAGCGGGGCCGAGTGTTTTTTGACGTCTATTGATCACATAACATGAGGGAGGAGAATGGAGTTGGACAAGGGGGTTCTGAGGGCGACGCCGAGGAGGAATGCGGCGCGTTCCAAATTTGGCAATGTGCTGAAAAATCACGAGGGTTGGATGGGCGGGGGAGGGGGTGGTTTTCGGGGTTAGTCCTTTCGCCATGAACAGCCCGACAGAGAGCCCATCGCACACACTAGGGGTTCCTTGAAACTGGCTCCAGTCCGGCACAGATCATTTTCTGTGAAAGAGAGGAAAAATTGTCACCGAGAAACGGAGGGGATCAAAGAGACCCAACCGGTATAGGAGGGGAAGGAGTCCGATGGTCAGCGAATTGTCTCTTCTTTGCAAAGCTTGATTAAATTGAACTCGTCCTGCTTAGAGAGAACCGTCCGAAAGGGGAAACGAGTCTCTATTGGCGGTGAAAAGGGGCGCGCAATGACTCCAAGCAACCCACATATCCGATCATAATTCTGGGTAAGAAAGGCAAGGAAAATTGGGCACGCGCCATTTTTTTCCACGCTAGGCTTCTCCTAACCTGGGACTGTCCCGATCATGGGATCCTAACGACAAGCGAAAAGGTAGCCGACAAACACGATCCGTCAACGACGATGTTGCCGATTGTCGCGTGTTTTTTAGGATGACATAACCGAAGAGACAAACTAGAGAGCAGCGCCAATCATCCGGGACACCAAATCATCAACCCGTAACAATCGGCTGGTAGAAATTTGAGTTTTCTCTCAATTGCCACTGGGCCGGAAATTGGAGAACGACTTGGGGAGGAAAGATTAAATGAACCAATGGTATTTCAACGCCTTTAAGCATATGTGTGCTATCTTTTCCACTTGGTATGGATTCGAAGGGGAACCACCAACTCTTCACTCAACTGCGCCCACCTATTGGAAAGGGGGCCGGGACGACAGGTAAAGAAACGCTCAATATCGATTAGAGAGGCGGGATGGCAATATTCTTTAGATTTGCAAAGGTAGTCAAGGGGGAGGCTGGGGAGGACCTCCCGCCTTCAGGTGCGCGTCCATCTAGGTAAAAAATCTTCAAAAACTCTTATACTCACGCAAGAAGAACCGGTGGTCGCAGGAAACGCGTCTTTCCATTGAGGACGCCCAGATAATAATTCATTTCAAACGACCCTTTTCTGTCGCAAGAGGGCCAGCAAACATTTCTCATAGGACAGGACCCTTCCTACCTGCCCCGAATTGAAGATGGTGATTTAACCTTTGGGCCTTTTTAGATTCTGGTGGAGAGACTGGTGTCTCGACTCACCCCTTCAAATCGACAAGTTGTATAAGACTAGAAGGAGAGTCGCAAAGGCTAGGCTTCTTCCAGCAAGCGAGTCTCCGTGGCGGCTCGGATTCTGCGGTGGTGACAACGGAAAGAGGAGAGCTTCTGCAACTATGGGGGGAAACAGGTATCAAACCGGCTCTTCCCCTCCCCTCTCTTGAGGACCACCAGCTGACATATTCGGGACCTGTACCAGGAACGTGATCCGGGATGCTCACAGACTACGCCCTTTTCGGTGGCGATTTCTCAAACAGGCCGTACTTATGCTCACATTTTTGTCGCCTGCAAAAACAGGAAAGCACGGAAGTTCGCGTACCATATGTGTTCTACCTGCATTGATGGATGTCCGGCAACTTTTCCTAAAAGATTTACGTAGAATATAGAGTCTGCTCCGGATAACAGATGCTTTCAAGTTGCGGGTAACTACGACTCTAGCGCATAGTGCCTTATATGAGAATAGCCGTGGCTTGGCTGAGGGAGTGATGACCTGACCGCGACAGAAGTGAAATTTCCGTGATGGGTGGGCCCTTAAAGGTTCTAGGGGGGGGTACGGGCGTGTGAATCTAACTCGTTCCGGGGAAGGAGCAAGTTGACTCAATAGAGCAATTCGCCCGAACAATAGAGGGACAAATCTCCACCAAGATAGGGAAGTTCACAGCACAGTAGAATAGACCTCTTTAGTGGAAAGTGGGGGACTGAGGTGGCCTGTCCCCACCGGCTACCTACAAAAAGGAAGACTTGAAAAGTGTAGACGGAAGCATGCCCTCAACCGTTTCGGCATAGGTGGCAAGGCCTAGCGCTTCGCGGGAGAGGGGCGGTGACCTGAATTTTTTGGGAGAGTGTCAGTAATCCAGAGTTTTGGACAGTCTGCATCTTCTCAAAGGACAGCCTCCACCTCCGGGACTTATGGAGGCCGAGATGATGGAATAGGAATCGGAATTCACCGCCTAAACTCATGAGTTATAAAACAAAACTATACGGTGTTCGTTGCTGTCCGCGGAAACCGGCTTTTCCGGTATATACTTTCTTACTACTCAGAAATCGCCTCCTGTGGCTTTCTCGCAACCCTCCCCGCGTCAAGAGGAGTAATCATCGTGCACCACCTTCTTGGAGCAACATCTTCGAAGTCACCACTTCATAGACCCAAAGTCAGGGGGTCCAGATCTCGCACGCAAGGATAAGTCTACGCCTAAATACAGGAAGGGCCGCGCCGATTTCCGTAATACATGAAACGCCCTTGAATAAACTTGTACACAACTGTTGGCGGAGCATCTGCCCCTGGTAGAACGGACAGGGCTATTTACAGGGGGGGGGGACTTCCCCATGGCGTTCGGCAAACTGCCCCCTGCACCGTCGACAACTTGGGTGACAGAGAACAGTGGGAAAGTCAGAATTACTAACCTTGTGCCCGGCTTCACTAATATGAATTAGTGAAGGATTATCACGGCTACCTCCAGACCGGTATTAGTGAGAGTGAATTATTATTTGTCAACAACGGCCCGATTTTGTCCAGAAAAAGAGGCCAAGGGAAGAAGGTGTCAGTTTGATACACAGCCCCGAACTTGCGATTCAAAATCAGCTCCGACAAGGGGGCCGGGGATGTACATTACATGCAATTCATTAACACGAGAGCGGGCACATTTCGGGGCGAAATGAAGGGCCTGGAACTCCTCTTCACGTGCTTGGGAAGGCTTCTATTTTCAACCCCCCTCGCACCCGGATTATTAGCTTCACCGCATAACTGCCTCCGATCTCCGGGTTGGCGTCAGGGGCTTGTTGCAGAGTCTCAGATAGCACCACTGATTGTGGATGATATCTAGATAGCAAACAGGAGAAACCCCGTAATTCTGCTAAAGTTATTTTGTTTTGACTGAAGATAATCCGGTTAGGGTTAGAAAAGGGTCGGTTGTCCAATACCCGTCTCAAAGTCATGTACGGTTTAAAGAAAAGTACTCTCCTCCTCTACAAAGTGCAGTTCCTGTTGTCTTCCCTTCGCAGTGTCCTTGTACATGTAACTGCGGAAGGGAAATTTGTCACGAAACCGTGGGGTAAGCTTTACTGACACGTCGGCCGGTTTTTTCCAACCTCCAATGGGGCTTTTTACGGAGGCACGGGGGCAGGAAACAAAAGCTTTTACCATATCCTACCATCCGACGGGGGCTTATTTTCCGCGGGGACCCTTCTACATGAATAGCGAAGGTAGAAAAGCCCCTTTACAATTTATATGTAGTAATCTTTTATCCGTCTCCTTGGGTATGCAAAGTTGGGACTTGCCCCTTCTCGGGAAAAGGAACAGTTGGGGTGAAACACCTTGGGAAGGAAGGCCGGTCAGCCGACGCGGCCCACCAAGTGTGGGGACTGCGTTTCACGGTTGAAAGGGGTTGGATGTTATGACGGATTGCCGGGGCTACATTGCGCTTCCACAAGGGTTCCGCAATCATGGCGTACATAAACCAGTGGGAGAAAGGCGTACGTCAAAAGGGTTGTTACCTTAATATTCTATTTACAAAAAGTGACAGAAGAATAGTGCTGATCGACAGTTGTATCGCTCATTGGGTCTGTAGAGCATCTCCCGGCTGACGACGCAGAATTTCTCTCAAAACGTCGTTTCGCCGAGTTTGGAAAGGGTGACCGGAAGTTACGTCTCGGGGCTTTAGCCAGAACCGTGGCCCAAGGGAAGGAAAACAATATGGTGGGGAGGGGCGGTCCGTAGGGCATTAGTCGAGCATACGCACATGTTCTTCTGGCCAATTTACTATTGTCAACAATGAAAAACGGCCACGATAATCCGTCTTCTCCGAGAGAACGGCCAATCGGCTAAAAGTTTTCTTCTGCACTCTTGAGGTCGCATGGGTTGTAAGTCTTAGCCTTGTTGCCGGCAAAGCAAAAACCGACACACCCCGTCGGGCTTTACCCATCATTACCACCTAACGGGAGAATAAGGTGGATAAGGGGTCAGGGGCATTTTATTTCCGTGCGTAATCGGGCGAATTGGAGGTCGATTTCGTCGAAACCTCAAGGGAAGCGGGGTTACCATCAAAAGGATCACCAAGACCGTCATGCAAAAAAAAACCGGCAACTTCTGATAGATTGGTTCGTTCAGGCTCCGCGACGACGACAACTACGGGCGGGCGAAGCTTGGCGCTATCACTTTATCCCTATGGGTCGACGGGACCATTAGGAAACCTCCGGAATAACCTCAGCCCCGTGGTAAGGAGAGGGGCCCAGATCGCTTTCCTTTTTCTCCATATCTAGTCAAAAGGTGCCGACATCCGGCCTCAATGCGGTCCAATCTGGGTGGCGAACTGACGCGGTACCCTTGTTGGCCGGCGACACAACAGTCGGAGAATAAGGATGGGATCCGGCCGGAGGGGGACTATACCTGGGCAAGTGCGGGCGTCTACGTGGGACTACCTCTAAAACGGCGGCATGTTTGAAAACTTAGCAGAATGGGGGGGCCGCTGGGTGATGGTAAATCTCCTAAGGCGGCCAGGGCCAGTCGCCTGTCTCGCTAATAAAGTATCCAGGGAAGTCCGGGGCCGCCGCGTTTAGGGGCGAACTCCTAAAACGAACACCGGCTTGCTGGCAGCATCTCTTTTGCAAGGGATAGAAGCCGGATCACGTTGAAAGGGGAAGCGGGGAGGAGGCCCACCAAATCTCCACCCTCCAAATAAACTTTCCAAGGTTGGCTGAAACCATTGCAGTATTTTCGCCTTCTGAGCGGGCCCTCTTGGCGGAGTGGAGGGCAGCTTGCCCTCTGTTCGTTCAACCGGGCTCGTTAATGCCTTCCCACTCGAGCAATGCGCCACGTGGGAGACAGGTGCGCCGGACACCTTTCGCCGGTGGAATAGCATCTTTAGGGGGAGTACCGTGGGGGATGCTGTTCAGGGAGGCTGGTCGACACATAACCAGCAACTGCACCCGCAGCCAACCAGGACCAATACCGTAAGATTATCCTCCGCCTCGGGACCTATGGTCAAACTGATAGTGATTTATTACGCCTCCGAAAAAAAAAGCTTGGGGTTAATATAGGGTTTTTTCTACTTTATGTCGTTTTGCCCTCAGTTTTCTTCCCGGATCCATAGAGCACGATGCGCGATCCCAAGCATACTGCGAACAGGGAATCCCTATTTTTTATTGGCCGATAACGTCCTGGTCGCCAAAGTACAGGCCAAAAAGTCTTGCGGCAAATGGTTCATCACACAACCTCTAACCAGACAAATCTCCGATATGATTTCTTGGCCATTACGGGGGTCGCTGCGCGCATGTCGGATCTGCCATGCTGCTTTTTGGCTCTCGCTCTCCCGTGCCCCAGCCTACTCATATTTAGCAACAACACCTCGTGAGCATCGTTGTTTCCTTCTCGTGGGGTTGGGTTCTCCCCTTCGTATATCGATTGTGGATTTTAGCCACTTGTCTGGGACCGGTTCAGCTGTTCTGCTCTACGAGGTGGGAAGCTTGTCTATTCCAACTTGCCGAGGATCCGGTGCTGAAGATGAATTTCTCCGGGCTAATTTATTGGTGGGTTGCGTATATTGTCTCATGAACGGAAAGAAAATTAGGATCACTGTCAACACGAGAAGTGTCTGCCAGCACTCACCCTCCAGGGGAAGGCACTTCATCGTCATATGTCCTCCATATCCGCAAATAGGGGATCTCTACGGGCGGAGGAAAACGCTATTGTTCATCTTATGTTGCTGTCAGCCCGATCTGGTGAAATGCGAGGTGGAGCCTTTCTTATCCGTGACGTGGAACCCTGCCAAACGCGGTGTGAGAGGCTCAGGGGTTCTGGGCGTTTCATGTGAAATCCTCCGACCAACAAAATAAGAGAGCCCCACTATCCATAGATGGGGACGATCGGTCACAGCCAAGTGGGGAGACCGATGAAAGGATAGGTTCTCGCCTAAGCACTTGCCAATGTAGATCAAGGGTCGATCCTCCCCAGCAGTTATGGCCGCCCATGGGTGGGTACCTAAAAGTCCTCCGATGATCGGAGGGGAAGGGAGGTGAAATCGCTTATCGTTGGGACTGCGTCGTCTATCATCCACCAACGCCGAAACAGCGACAGGGAATACTCCCTGCATAAGCACGACTGCCAGAATACATCGGACATACTTCTGTAGATGTAGAGGTGGACGGCGAAAGATGGCCGCACGACATTTCGACCTTTTCTACTCTTTGATCTGTGCATAGTCCTCAATTGGAAATTGGAAGCAGGCGGTGCGCAATGTCTAAAAGTTTCATGGGCGACTGCCTTCCAAGGACACTAAAGGGGTCTCAACCCATATAAATTCGAGGTAGTCAGTTCTCATCGCAGGGAACAATAGCGCAGTGAGTATGATAATGGTCCCGGAACAGGTTTGTTTAGGAAAACGGTGTCTGCAGGATTTTTGGGGGTGGCAGACGCGAAGGGAGCCACGTCATCGGGGTCAGACTCATTCAAATCAATCAAAACAAGATCAAGTGACCTGACCGAAAACGGGTTTCGACAGCGGCGGAAGGAATGCGGCAGACAAATTGTAGAAAGGCGATTTGTAAGCATGTTCCGAGCCCGTGGACCCTACATCTCTCGGCCGCGAAATGAAGCACTATCGGCGCCGGAAGAACCGAGGCAACTCATTGAAAAGGGGGGGTTTAATGAACCATGGGGGCCGTATTATGTTACGTTTTTGCTATTGTATCCTCCACAGTCAGCGCCACGTGGGGGAACTCGACTGGCCGGCATAGTACGGAAAGGTGCGGCTATCCGCTTCTTCTTATTTCGCCTGAAGCGGTGAGGAGCCGGGCAGAGGACCGTCTTGGGAATATGCCCGGTCTCCGAAGCGGACTCCCTTCTCGCTTGAGCACCAAAAAAGACCCTACAATATAAGGCGGTTAACCGGGCACGTTTGAGACATCCTGAGCGCACGAGACGAAAGACACGTAGGACTTCCACATTGTCTCCCTCACCGAGGCTATCACCTCTTAGGTCGAATACATTTTTGGCAACACCTTATCAGGGAGAGGGGTCTTCATTTTGCTACACTGCTTTGTAGTAGTCACTTCACTGCTTTGACTAATGTTTGAACCAGTATCTTCTCAGCTGAAACTACTATGGGAGGCGGAAATTTCATACTACTTACTTCCTAATGTCTAGCTAATTCCTTCTATGCTAAGACGTAGGACGAATTTACTGGCTCTTCTGCTTTTTTTGATGACCGCCGAGGGAAAAAAAATTAAGCGAATTTGTAGGGGGATTGTTTTGGGGTGCCAAAGCTCGTGGTGAGTCGGGCTTTTAAACTTCCCGCTCCGGAGTTCGACGCAGCGCCTCCAATTCCCCGATGACACGAAAAGGCAACCACAAGCCCCCGCCAACTTATCTCAAAAGTCCTTTCTAACGGCGGCTGCCGTTGGGTGCGATTTTTGCGGAGGGGTGCCTTCACCACACCTGGCTACTAAAAAACGGCCGTACGAACGTCGCTGCAGGAAGGTTTCCGCACGAGTGGTTCTCCTCGGAACCGGCTTCGCTCTGCATTGGATATGACATTGATCTAGGTCAGTACCTAGCCTGTTTTTGAGGCGCTGCGCAAGTCAGCAGCCAAAAGACTGGTCCCGGCCTGTGAGGCCATGGTTTCAGGAAGAATTCCACGCAAACTTCAGTCCTGTTAAAATCAAAAAGAACCTCCTGCGGAACGAGGGGCTTCCATTTTCTCTATAAAAATCTAGGGAAGGTCCTCTTGCTGCGAAGAACGATAATCGCAATTTCCTTGACGTAACCGGTCCTCTTTCACTAACCCGCCCAATCATATTCGGGCCGGAGTAGTACTGAAGGAAACTTTGTCTTCAGGGCCGAGGGGGGGCGAGTTTTTCTTTCTATCTACACTATGCCGGCGCCGATTGGAAAAAGAAAAAGCAAAATCGGTCTTCTCTCATGAGGCCATACAGTCAGAAAAAAAGGACTGAATGATCAACAACCACCAGTTGCTGCCTTTAATGCTTGCGGTCTGGTACACGGAACTGAAGGGCGCGTTGACACTTTTGGCACAAAAAACGTTCGGCAAGCTGACCAACTTCTACCCGTCGAACTTTTACCGAGAAACGGCACTCTCCAAGAAACTGCCTATCACGTTTGTACCAACCAACAACACGGGCTACCGCCCGTTTCCTGAATCAGGAAGGAAGCGGCTGTGCGCAAAATCCAAACTATTCTCTAGGGTCAAATCAGGACCGGCAAATGTCACTACCTGCCGCAGGCGACTTCTTCACCACCTCCTCGGGCAAAAAACGGCGTCGACTGTGAACGTGCTATGCGTATGTAATCCATCCCTGCAAGAAGGAACAAACGGCCCGTAAGCCACACGCCTATTGTCGCGAACTGGTGGTCTTCGCGTGATTCTGTTTCACATTCGTTGAGTGTACTCGGGGCGGCTATTGGAGACGGAACGTGAGCACCACAGGATGACATAAGTCGTCCAAAACATGGAAGGTCCAAGTATTCGCCTTGGGTCTTCCGCTGGTCCGGGCAGTTCTCCTCAACCACAACACATTACTTCTCATCTCTCGATGCGCTTGCCCCTACATCTCTAAACCCCTTTAATAAGTATCCTTCATTCCTCTTCTGTGTGTTTCGATTATTCCTCTTGACCTGTTCTCCCTGTTTTGCGAGAAATCAGCTCCATTCACATTTATTCACTCACTCTCGCACCGTCAGAAATAACTTTTCCGGGTGGCGTCCGCTTTACCAATTCCTTTCAGTACTTTAGGACTCTGCAAGTACATGTGTCCACACCGTCCTTTGGACAGGGAAGATCGGCGGTTGTGAAGTACACTTCGACCTTTTTCGTCAGGTTCGGGAATTGCCGGGCCTTCTTTACCCAATCCTCTCCTCGCGTGAGGTGGGGGGACGCCTGAAAGAAAAGGGTACATCCAAGGTAACGTCTTCTTTTAGTCCACCTTTACAGTGAAAAAGAGTCATTAGTTGGGCTTCACTAGACTGTCTAGGGTCTTCACCATGAAACTGGGTACCTGCATCATTTCCGGGAAAAAGGGGACCAAGGTTGTTTTCCTAAACCGTTTCGGAATCCCATTGTAGACCCAGCCCGGAGGCAGTCCAACCGGGTTTGGTTTCTGATAGTTCATTCGTTAATTATTTTTTCAAGATCTCGTCTAGACGCGTGTGTTTAACACAAACAGAGGGGCCGGCACAGGGCGGCGGACAAAAAACATCAACCTAAGGGGGGGGACGAATGTGACTGAAAAAGTGAGTTCGGGGGTCCATTATTCTAAATACGGGAGGGTGCCGGGGCGGCGTCTGGTTGCAGGGACAGCGTTATCGCGCGCAACACTTGCGGCTCAAAGCGCAGGCGCGTCGACCTCACTGGCACAGCTTATCTGAGTTTGGGCGTTTCTAGTGCCGGGCCTTTCCTTCTTCGATCTCGAACAATCTCTGCCTCAACAGGACCGCCATTATGTGCGGCTGCCTAAGGCGTTGCGCACGAGGTCAGCCTTACAGGAACACTTCTCGGCGTACCCGACGATCCACATTTACTAGGTCAAGCCGACCAAGTGAGCAGCGAAGAAGGCTGTATACTGCGAGTGCCAATAGGGAGCGTTTGCGGCATGCATCACATTATTACATCATCGTCTGGGTGGTTGGTAGTCTCATTTTGACGACCACTAATCAAAGAGTAATCCAACAAAGGCTTTCTAGCCTCCATGATGTCTCATTATCCTTTTATAATTGGGATCATGTGATTGGCCTTCTGTCAGTTCGTGTGGGGCTATTGCAGGGGGAGGACCATCGTATCTTCACTCCTTAAAGTCCGCGTTCAAAAACTCACCAAAACAGACCCAGTCCAAAGAACCTGAGCGGAAATTTCGCGGCTCGTGTCGTTCAGGCACCCCTCTGGGCAAACCTGCTGGAGAAAGATTCGCCTCCTATAATTCATGCTTGTGTGCTAGCGATTACGACGTTCCATCATCCGAACCATCCGCCCACGGATCCGTGTATCCTGCTGCTCCGATCGAGAGACTCCTTTATCCTCTCTTATGAGTCATAGACGGTCCGTTAAGTCGCCCTCAATGAGGAGCCATCGGTGTACGCGAACTGTCGCTTTATGGCCTGCAGGGTTTGCCGTGTAAAACCCTTTTTCTACGATCATGGCCTGAGACCTAGAACGCAAGACGGGTATTCTTCTAGCGCTCAGACCGGCTTAAAAACGCGGCCGGGCACTCTTTCCGGGGGGGGGAATTGGGGCCGCAACGGGCCTCTGAGAACTGGACCTTTTTCCATGTCTAATACTTGAGCTTGCATCTCGAAAAGTACAAAGCGCGCGGCGAAAGACTCTCTCCTTTCTCAGACTCATCGCTTTTTGTCTATGCTGCAATTCGACCTGTGCAGCCGGTGGTAGAAACGCACATCTAACGTCAAATTTTCAAAATTTTCAAATGGCAGAGGGCAAGACGGTTTGAGCTGCCCTGATCTATGTAGGGACGATTGTGGGGGGCTACTGCGGGCGTTCTCGGAATGGCCTTCCAACAGTAATCAATGTCGCATCCACTGGGAACCAGGGTTCGCCGTAGAACCGTGGTCGCCGTCGGAACGGGAAGCTTTTTAAGAAGGACCCGCGATGACGGGCAGACTGTGGCGGGGCAGTCCACAAAGAAAATCCTTCGCTCATTCCCAGGAACAAAAGCAGGGACTAGGATCATGGACTTTACGCTCTATTATTGATGATGCACATCGTAGAACGCCAAGTAGTGGGGTGGGGGTCTCACTGTTGCGTTGAGCCAGTTGGGTTCGGGCCATCTAATCCATACAAAACTGGCCTCTCCCACCGCGCTGGGAGCACATTTGGGATGGTTCCGCTGGCAAGCCAGGTGTGTGAAAAGGTACGACCCGTCGCCATTTGACCGCAAAGGCATCACCCATCTCACAGGAAGGGAGGGAGACCGAATTATGTCTACGTGAAAACGATAACGGGCGCTTAGCTCTATTTCTTACGCTGATGCTTCGGGGGGTGGAAGAGACTCGTGCCAGAATAGGCCAACACCCTCCGCGACACAATCTTCACGCTGAAATCTGTGGGGTTCGGAATACAAACCCAGTGATCCAAACTTCTGAGATTGCCGCCATGTCTTGACACATGGGCAAGGCTTCTTAGCCTTAGAGGAATTGGCTGTTCATGGCCTATAGAGTGTGATGGAGGGCTCTTAGGGTCACTCTTTTTGTTCTATCTGATGGGGTGGGTGGAGGTATTATGTATTTGCCAGAGCCCATCTATCATGGCTGCCCATCTTCATGGCCTCGTACAAAAGTCCGGCACATCGGTCAGACACTGTTACGAAAATGAATATTCCGCTTTCCTCCAGCAAACAAAGGGAAGTAAAGGATACCGAGGCATGTAATATGTCTATTGCGTCAAGCTCTAGGGATCAAACAAGATGATAGGTGACGGACGTTACCTTATCATGGACCGGAGAGCGGTGTGGCAGCATATTGGGTTTCGTTCGGCCGCATCTCTCACTTAAATAAGTACAACTAGGACCATAAATATTATGTAGAAAAATGTCTCCGCCAAGTGGGAGAACGCGCATCCTTAGCTACATGGCGCCGATTCCCATGGTTCACAATAAAGGGCGCGCCGATGCATTGGTGGAGAATAGCCCAGGTTTGGCAACACGGAGGGGGGACAACAGCTAGGATGTGGAAGGTAATGACTTACGTTGGGCCACCCACAGGACGCGATCAAGCCACTCCATAGCAGATGCCTCGCAGCAGGCCGAAAAAGTGAATGCGTTTATCATCAAGGGAAACAGAGAGGTAGAGTTCAGTTGCGAGACCGGCACGCGTCCGTCTTGGGCGGAAGGGGTCGTCCATTGAACAACTCCACAAAATATTTACCACAGCTTAAATCTCTTTTTTCTATCCTCAATTCGAGGGTATTGTTGACCCAATGCAGCACGCAACCGCTCACCCCCCCCACCGCCACACCACACACCCCACCCCCCCGCACGCCCACCAAAAAACCCGAAACCCCATATATAATGAGGAGCGTTGTGGCCTCCTGAAATAAAGGAATTGTACGCCGGCGAGCCTAGTCCGGTCACGGCTTAGAAACCCGCGCAGGGGGGAGGGTTTGGGGGTGCGCGGCAGCCGCAGTGCACGCACGTACCGTGTCCGCAATCAGCACACAGCTGAAAAGGACAAAGGCGAACAACGGTGTCGCCGAACAGCGTCGCCACGTGCGGCCGCCATTGAGAGGCGATGTGGAGGCCTACCCGTTGACATCGCGGGCAAGCGACTCACGGAGCCATAGATCAGCGGAGCCAAAGGCCTTCAACCAGTGGTGTTGCATGGAATAAAGTATTCAGGAGCTGGTGGACGGTGTCTCGGCCTCCAACCGTCATGGACGTCCCGGGTCAGAGGC
>Ga0179593_1563756_pt1 | contig 21272 bp, 23 predicted proteins | sample CZODoug2_1_08_16_FD_185931 | JGI IMG/M metagenome (GOLD analysis project Ga0179593, IMG submission 185931) | Vadose zone soil fungal communities from Angelo Coast Range Reserve, California, USA - CZODoug2_1_08_16fungal (PacBio error correction) | ecosystem: Environmental > Terrestrial > Soil >...
GGAAATGGAAGGGAACTTTACAATTGGGGAGCCGACGCTTCCTTCCTCTCAATAGAAAGGACAACTCTGAGCGCCTCATGAGGGCATTTGGAAAGAGGATTAGCAAGAAAAAAAAACTGCAAAAAAAAAGAGGAGGAATGAGCCAGCATATCGTGGGGGGGAAATTTCGCTCGCTCCAACGTAGCAAATCCCTAAAAAGGGTTCAGGCTACCAGAGGGAAAATTAAAAGCAAATTACAGGGAAGGGGAAAAGAGCAAGGATGAGCAAGTGTTAGTAAATAGTCCAGAGAGCTTGGTACATGAAGGCGGAATCAGGCGACTCTAGACGGCAGGACAAAGGGATCAACTCGCGCGAGAAAAAATAAAACCGGATGGTGGCGGGGCCGCTGTGAACTAAAGGGGGGGGTGGGGGGACGGTATGCGGATCCAAAAAAGACATGAATAGGGGAGAAAAAAAAAAAGAAGCCGCCACCCCCGCATCTCCGAAATTCATGATGCGACCTTTATCATGGGCTGGGCTCGGGGAGAAGAGGGGGAAAAAACCGAAAAATGAATCGCCTCGAAAGGGATCAGCAGCGGCAAAAACTTATCTGAGGAATAAATGAAACTACACCATTCAAAAAAGCTGGGAGCACTAAGAAAAAAACAAGGAAGGGAGGCCAAGCGGACGTATTGTGGAGGCTGGTGGCGCGGAATATGGGTTGGTTGGGGGAGTCGGTGGGAAATTTTAATTGGTAAAGAAGGGTACGCAAGGAGAGAGGAGAAAAAGAATAAGGTCCATTCCGAGGAATCGGAAGACCCTGAAAGTCTCATATTCGAAGCCTTCTTACGGACAGGGGAGTGGGGGGGGGGGGGGGGGTTTTGGGAAAGAAATAGAAAGAAAAACCATGAATTGACGGGATCGCCATCCAGGCCAATTTGTTCTTTGAAAAAACGGCCCCGTCCCCAAAATCCCAGGTAATTTAGCTCGTCTCCTGGTGAAGCCGTAATAACTAAAAACATGTAGAGCGACTAATGAAAGGGACAAAAGGGAAAAAGGGACTATTGACTAAAAGTGAGAAAGAAAAGTACCTGTTCTAATCAAGGACGTAATTGACTCATTTCACTTGCACCTGGGCGCTGTTGTTTGGGTACGAAGGGGAAACCATTGTTAGAGAGGGGAGACAAGTTTGGAGCGCGCTGAAGCAAAATCTGGTCGTCCCGCTTGGAGGAAAAAAAGGCGGGGGGGGGGGGGGGAGGGGGGGGGAAAATTTAAATATACGTCAAAAAAAATTGACCCGCACCCTCTCATGAAAACGTCTCCTATTGAAGCTATTGTCGATTTAGCGGCTTCTGACATTAAAGGAAAGAGAGCCAGGAAAAAGGGGGGGGGGAGAGTAAAACTTAGGGAAGGAGAGAGAGGGGTCCTTTCTGGATTGACGACGGACTGAAAGGGTAGTCTCCTCCGAAAAAGGACACAGTCTCGGTGACGGATCTCTCAGGGGAAAAAAGTGAAAAAAAAAAAGTAAGGGAGAGAGAAAGCTTCCCCAGAACCACGCGCATATCAGACGCAAGCCCAGTTGGCGGTTTCCGGCCCTCCCAGCTCTCCGGCTGACCGAAAAAAAGGAACGTTTGGGGGGGAAACTGTAAAAGGGGGGCAGGAAGAAGACAGGGGGGGGTTCTTCTCGCAGAAAAAAATTGATACCGCTCGTTTCAACATGGGGGGGTGTGGGCTCGTCCCATGGTGAGAAAAAGGAAAGAAGGGGAAAGGGAAGGAAAAAAACTGAGAAAAGAATACGGAAAAACGGAAAACGATCATTTGATCGAAACCGGAAGCCGGGCGACACCCAACCAGGCGCGTTCCGCGCAAGCAAGAAAGGGGATTCCTCGATCGCAGATGTCGATCGTTAAAAAAGGGGGGAAAAAAAGGTTGGGAAGATGAATAAAAAGGGAGAAAATCAACAAGAAAGAAAGAAGAGATGAAGGAAATAGGAGTCATCTTCCAAGGACATGCGGTATGAGCTGATAGTCAAGAGAAAAAAAGGGAAAGATCGATAGGGATCGAGACGAGCAATCGAGGAGAAGTGCGGGAACTCAAAAAGGGAATCCAGAGAACGTTTTGAAAGACGACTCTCAGTCGGGATGGGCAGAAGATCGAGGATTCTAGCCTATATTCGCTATTGAAATGGGCTCATACTGGACGATCCCAAACCAAAGGAGCGTAGAAAAAAAAGCTAAAAGAGGACAAAGGAGAAAACCGTCCTTATTCCTCCCACAGTTTTTCAAGGTCTCATGGAAACCGTTCTTCGGGTAAGCCAAAGATCCGGAAAAAAAGCAAAGGGGGGGGGGGGGCGGAAAAAAAGATTTTGTTGAGGGAGGGGCATGCGGCGGAAAAATCGTTTGAATCGTAACAGGTTGAATCACTCCCTCCTGATACGCAAGCGGGATGGTAATCCGGGCGGGGAGAAAAAAAGAGACAGTCGGCGAAAAAAAAAAGACAACGACAACATAGTCAGAGCCTACCTTTCGAGTATATGAGCGCCCTGACCCCATCAGGGGGGGAAGTTGAAAGAGCCGCTAATAAATCTCAATGAAATTCCAACTCAGGGGATTACTCTGAAAGGGCTTTTAGGGGAGGATAGGGAAAAATAAGAAGCACGGGGGGTTGGGTTCCCCTCACCCCCCTGGGCTTCTACTCACAGCTTCATTGAATCAGAAAGAAAGCTAAAAAAAAGGGGGAAAAAACTACGAAAATTTTGATGTCTTAACCATAGTGGAAAGAAGGCAAGTAGAATGATGTCAATTAGTACATTGCTTGGGAACGGGTACTATCAGTGATGGGAGAGAAAGGGTACGAGAGAAAGGAGGGGGAAAGTGGAAGTCCATTTTCGTCGACTCTAGTCGGAAATGACCCTGGTGCAGTTATCATAAATGAACGGGGAGGGAAGGATCCATAAGGGAGGGCAAGGGGGGAAAAGACAAAGTGGACTTGAGGGCGAGAAAAAAGGAGACATGTTGATCGGAGCAAAGGATATCTCCGGCATACGATCCCCTACGCAAGAAAAGGAAAAAGTGAGGGTTCGGGGGGACTTGCAAAATAACGCTGTCAAACGGTTCCGTACATGATCGCTCGAACGTGTACCCCGGAAGCAAAAAAAGCTGGGGAGGAGAACAGGCAAACTACAGAAAAAATCCGGGGCCGCTCCTCCAGTGGCTCTGGAAGGCTCGCACCGATGCGGACGTATTGGGAGAGCAACCCGGTTCGCTTCCAAAGGGGGAATGTGGAGATATGCAAAAGAAAGGGTGCCTCGATGAAGGGGGTACAGTCAGGCGATCATGGAAGAACCGTTCCATTCTGCCAGAGGAAGGTCGGAAGACCTAGAAAGGTCGCATAAATTCGCGAAGACCTAGGGGAAAGGGACGGAAGGAAAAAATGTAATACCGTATCTAAAGAAAATCCACCCTTTGTGGGGAAAAGACGGCACTCACCATTAACTGATTGATTCGGCGCCGTGTCTGATAACTGAAAGAAGGATAGAGAAGCACTTGGGGGGAAAAGAAAGGAGAAAGGTACTGACGAAAAGGGAAATAGCTGTGTATTACCTTAAGGCATTAATTATTGAGAGCTACTGGCAGGGAAGGAATGGGTTACGCTATGGAAACCATTGTTAAGGAGTAGGGGGATCGAGGAGGGGAGAAAAGGGGATGAGGCATCTCAAAACGGGGGAGGGAAGGAAGAAGGTGAGGGCAGGTTTCACATTGAAAAATCTTCCGGCAAATTAATTACAAGAAACCGACTCATTGTGTATCTTCTCCGTGGGGCCTTTCTTATTGAAGAAGAAGGGCGCAAGGGAACGCGGAAGGAAAAGGGGTAGGGGGGTCAGGCGAGGTGAACGCCGCAATTTCTTAGAAATATGTGCGGTCTGGCGACGACGTACTGGCGGGCGTAATCGGAATGCGAACGGGAACATCAGGGAAAGAAAGGAGTCACGAGAAAGGCCAACTAATATCAAAACGCCTGCAACGCGAAAAAAGGAATATCTTCCTCAAAAGAAACAATTGGGGGTTTTTCTTCTTCTCCCGGTATAGAAAATTACAAAGAGAGGTTGGGGAAAAAAACTGTGTTAAAAGGGGGGAAATAAGGAAGTGTGATCAATGGTTCAGGTCGGCTAAGCGCATAAATGTTGACTCCGCTAGTGATCAACATGGTTGAGGTGGTCCTCAAAAGTCCAGTATAAAAAGGGGGGGAAAGACTCGCAAGTATTCGGGAAAAAGAGCACAGCCATATACAACGAACTTAAAAGGCCGAGAATGGTGCTCGCAACCTTGGGGGGCAGCCGGGCGACCACCACGAAAAAGGCTCTCCGCGCGAGACAGGTGGAGCGACATCTATCCAGAGTTTCGATAGGAAAGGGGGGGTTTCTGGAGGAAAGAAGAAGGGACTTAGAAGAGGAAAACGGAGGATGAGGGGAGGAAAGCGATTCATCTGAAATACATGCGGTAAGAGAGAAATGAAGGAAAAACATATTCTTTTTAATATCCATCATGGAAAGAAGCCAAAGGCGCATAAGAAGGGGGGGGGAGAGAAAAGGTTTCAGAAGAAGGGAACGACTGGGGGAGGGAGTCGAGAGAGAGTGTCATAATATCTCCATGCTCGGCCCTATCTGCGCGATTGGGTTCATACTGTACGATCCACACACAAAAAGCTGAGGGAGGGGGCTGCAGAAAAGAAGAAAGGAACAGGGATCGGGAGTCCAATGATGGAAAACCAATGGTCCACAGTTCTCAGGGAACCGATCCGGTGCTGGAAGCAGGCGAGATCCGTGAGCAGGGCATCCTACCCAACTTGGTGTTGGCTTTGGGGGGGGCTATTCAGAGGTAAAATGCAGGAGGGATAATTAGTAACAGTAATCACTCTCCTGATGACACAGCGAGATTGGTTTTCGAGGACACGTCGCATTAACGGAAAAAGAGCGAAAGAAAAGGAAAGAACATGAGGGGAAAAGCAAGGGCGGTCATTATCAAACAAGCGCCTGACCCATTTAATCGTTGTGACGGAAGCGAAACCCAGGGGACGGGAAAGGAGAATGAGAAAAAACCCGAGGAAGCTACAAGTCTCTTTGAGGGTCTTTCCCATTTGAAAAAGGATTTCTACCATGACAGGGAAGAAGCCTGGTCGACAAAAAAAAAAATTCAAGAGAAGAGCGGGCTAAGAGAAAAAAAAAGGAGGAAAATCAACATCTAAAAAGGGGAACAATCTCTTAAAAGTAATCTGCTTAGAAAGGAGGGCAATTACTTACTGGCAGTAGAACGTACTAACAGTGAGGGGGGGGTAGGAAGAAAAGAGCTGGGGGGGGAATGAAGGGGGGCGAATCGAGAAATGACTGTTTGCATTATGTCCCTGCGCCGAGGAATCCCGGATGTTGGAGGGCGGGGAATACAAATTTGGGACGTGATGGCGAAAGAACTTGGAGGAGCGAAGGGGGCGCCGAAAAAACACTGCCGCAGTCTCCTAAAACGAATGATGCGACGGGATCGTGTCTTAAACGATTCCGGGGGGACCGGAGACGGGCAAAGGGGCATGAACAGAGAGTTACCTTCAGATTGCGAGAACGGATCGCGAGCCATTTTCAAGAGGAAAAAACACACAAAAAAAAACGAGGAAATCAAGGGCGGAATGGACGGCGAGGAGGGAGGGACGTAATTGTTCTAATTGTGCGCGGAATCCAGCGGAGGTTTGTTGATTCGGTGTCGGGTTTGAAAAGGGGGGGGGGGGGGGGGGGGGGGAGGGGTGGGGGGGGGGGGGGGGGGGGGGGGGGGGGGGGGGGGGGGGGGGGGGGGGGGGGGGGGGGGGGGGGGGGGGGGGGGGGGGGGGGGGGGGGGGGGGGGGGGGGGGGGGGGGGGGGGGGGGTGGGGGGGGGGGGGGGGGGGGGGGGGGGGGGGGGGGGGGGGGGGGGGGGGGGGGGGGTTGTTTTGGGGGGGGGGGGTTGGGGGTGGGTTGGGGTGGGGGGGGGGGGTTGGGAGCCAGGGAAGGATGAGGTAGTCGAGGCCTATCAAGTAACCGTTCCATTCGTGAAGGAGAAGGCGTGAGACCGATAGTTTCGCATCAATGGGGCCTACTTTCTGTACTGCAAGGGGGCCTGGAGGAAAAATCTCCAGGAAAAGGGAAAAAATTGCCTGGAAGGAACGACAATGGGGGGGTTATTTTACTCCGAGCCCTCCAAAAGAGGGCCTGCGCCTTGGACTATGATAAAGAAAAGGTCCGGCAGACTAGAAACGGCCTGAAAGAAAGGGGGCAGAGAAATGTAAAGAGATACAGAATATTTTTTATGTTTGTTTTGGGGTGTTTTTTTGGTGTTTGTTGTTTATTTAAATTGTTGGGTTTGTTGTTTTTGGGGGTGTTGTTGTTTTTTAGGAGGATAGGATTGATAATGTGGAGGTGGGTATGGTGGAAGTTAGTTATTAAAGTAGGAGAAGAGTAGTAGAGAATGGGGTAGATGGTTTAGAAAGGCATGGTGAGAGATGGAGAGAAGGGCAAGTGGTGAATTGAGTGTGTAGTTTATTGGGGAGGGGGGACGGTCTGCGGGTGAGGGGATTCGGAGGAAAGGGTGGGGGTTCTTGTAGTCTACAGCATGTACTGAATGCCGACCTTTTCTACGGAAAAAAAAAAGGAAGGGGTTACGATGTTGAGGGAAAGGGAGCAAAAGCAAAGGATCGAAGCGTCCTCGCGCGACTGTCGACGCCAGCGTGCTGCAGTGTTCATGGCCTCTAAACCTCAGAACGACAAAATGAAATGACAAAAAAAAAATTAGCGAGCAAAGGACTCTGGGAAAAAAAAAGGCGCCGGGGGACACCTGGACACGGCCACCTATCTGTGGGTCAGGCGCTCCGGACCGTGCCGCAAGGGTCAGAGTCGAGTAGTTGGGGGGGAGGAGGGGGAAACAGGAAAGGGCGAAGGACCAAGCGGAAAGGGAGATGCCAGGAGGGATTCAACGGTTACGGGAATATATAACCGCAGCTTACACCAGGGGACACTCTGAGCGTCCCAAACAAAAAGGGGCTGGGGGAAAAAAAGAAACTGAAGAAAAAGAACGGCGTAAAGAAAAAGGAAGGGTTCCATGAAACTGTGGAAACTGTTGGAAACGAAATTCGATCCCTGTTCATGTCGTTCGAGCGCAGAAGAATTCGTACTCTCTCAAAGTGCATCCAGGGGGGAAATTCGGAGGAAGAAAATAGGAGAGAAAGAGGAAGAAACACTCAAGATCGAAGAAAAGAAAAAAGGGCAAAACGGAAATAATGGGATAGAACCGTGGGGCAGGGCGACACCCCCTTCAATTCATGCTCTAAGAGAAACGCAGGTGCTTCGTCTTCATATGGTCGAGAAGTGTTTTCGGGGAAGCCCTCAGGAAAAAGGGGGCCTTAGAAAAACAAAAGAGGAGGAAGAGAGAAGCATCTGATTGAACATTCCCGGACTACCTGCGGTGAAGAGCAAGAAAACATAGGAATTTGGTAGGAACATCTGGAAGATACAGAAGCAGGGGGAGAGAAAAAAAAAATGCCCAAGGGGGAGATAAAAAGGATCGGGCACATGGAAGGATTCTTCTACCTCTCAGGCGGGATTGAAGATCGCCCTGTCTCTATCCTATATGCAGCGGAAAATTGCTCAAGGACGGGGGGGACGAGCAACAAAGCAGACGAATCGGGGAAAATAGTGGGCTGCAAAAGAAAGGAAAAAGGGATAAGTAACTGATTTACAACCAATTCACATTTCGCATGGCCAACCGAGGTTTCTGGAAGCCTGCGTAAAACTGGGGGGCAGCCACAGCCAAAACGGGGGGAGCGTAGAAAGGGGGGGTGCAATCGGCGGGATATCGGGGGGAATCGTAACCTTTTGGAATCTCCTTTATCGCAAATCAGAGGGGGGGACGTACGAGAAAAAAAATAAGTAAAAGGAGAACTCCAGACCTAAACTCACTTCGATCCTAACCTTCGTCATTATCGGACATCTCCAAGACCCCAAACCAGGGAAGGGTTAACCGGAGGGACAAGGGAAAAAGCCGCCGCTTAAAATCAATATCATGAAACCCTCTTATACCCGGTTGGGGAAGCGTGTTGTGTCTGTTCATTTGTGGATATCCAGAAGGGCAGAGAAGTCGAAAAGAAAGTGAAGAGGGAGGATTGGGAGAGTCAGCTCCACTTGTCCTCAAATCCCTCTAACAGGGGGGGCCATCGGGGCGTAACAGAAAAATATGGAAATTAACTGGGGGAGTAAACGGTACTAAGAGGTATACTCCCTGTAGTACATATTCAAAAGCTTTGTTACAGTGGGTCGTCGACGAGAGGATTGGGGAAGCCGAGACGAATACCAGGGGAGGTTGGAGGGCCTGGTCACCTACAAAGGGAGGACTTTATTTCGTATCCGGCAAATGGGATACATGGGTCGGAGCTGCAAGAGAGTCAACTGAAAATAGGAAAGACTAGAAGGATGCGACTGGATCGGGATTCCCCGCAAGTCCAGCTGGCGAATGGAAAACGGGGGGAAGGAAATGAAGAGAGTCAGAGAAAAAAGGGAGAGACAGAAAAATCTACAAAAAAGGATCCCACACCAATCCGCTGGAGAACGCAATTTTCTCTTTGGATTCTCTTCTAAGCGTAAGGGTGGGGGTAAAAGGGGTGGGGAGTCGGGGGTAGTTTGAATGGCTTCCCGTGCCCGATTTCGCCATAGAATTTACCGTCCCAGAGGCGATAAGTACTTAACCTTCCATCGGCCAAAGTCTTGAAGAAATGGAATAAGAGAAGTTACTGAGGAGGGATATTCCAGGGATATCATCATCGTTCCAAGATTTGAAAGATAACCAAGGGGGGGAAAAAAGACGAAAAAAGAAGTATGGAAGTGTACTCTGAGCAAACAGGGTCAAGGCCGACTGACTAAATCCGGTCACTGTACCAGCTCGTGCTGACTATTACTCACACTTTGGTCAAGGAATGGGGGACTCATTTAAGGGGAAAAAGTACAGAGGTAAAAGAGATGTAACCCAGGTTAGAGAGTTGAGACATAGAGACTCTGAAGCGCAAAGATCGGCGCGGGGCACGCCGCTTTCTGTGGGGAACCAGTGACATGGAAAATGAAAAAAAAAAGAAAAGGGAAACGTATAGGGAATGTCTATTGAGGAGGCCGAAGTCGGCGCCAGGGGACCTTGGCCGCTAAGGAAAATAAGTCAAGGTTGGGGGGGACTTCCGAAGAAAGAACGTAGGGATGGAGAAGGGGGCTGAAAACTTGATGCCCTATCGGAAGGCGGACGTGAGGAACCATCTCGCTTGCTCACCACGAAAGGATTCAACGGTTAAAAAGATTCAAAGGACTTCAATAGCGAAAAAAGTGGCTAAAAAAAACCTAGGAAACTTAAAGCACCATTATCCGTGCCCAATGCGAACTGTGGAAACTGAAAATCCTGGAAGGACATGAGTCCATGAAGGGCGAAAGAACAGAAAAAAGCAGATAGGGAGGGGGGAGCAAAGACGCATAAGAAGGAGCCAGGCGATCTTCTCAGTCCCCGCCTTGAGAGGTCGAAGTCCGAAAAACGTCGCCAGTCATGTGATCGCAAAGTGGGGCAGGCGACCACCAGAAAAGGAGAAGGGGAATCGACACGGGGATCAGGGAGGGGGGAGGGGGAAAGTTTTGGGAAGAAGAGAATAACGCGGGAAGGGAAGATGACTCCGATTTACGTCTCTCTAACAACAACAGAGGGATTAAAGTAAAATATATATATAAGGACGGGGGTCAGTTCTCATGACTACATAAGGTATTAGAGGGGGGAAAATATTCATGATCGGGAAAATTCGAAAAAAGCGGGGGACCAGCCCCACGGTTTCGATCTAGGATTTACTTTTTGAAGGCGGTCGACCTCTTCGTTTGAGTTTAAAAGAGAACTTTCTCGAGCAATAGAAGGAAACGAAAAACATGACTAGCGGAGTACGAGGTCTGCTTCTTCGCAATGAAAATTGGATCGGGGGGGGGCATTCCTTCCTGGTCCCCCAGGGGTAACCAACCTGGGGTTAGGAAAATCCAAAGAAAAAAAAAGAAGGGTTGCTTTGGGCGGGGGCTATGCCTATTTGAAGGTTTCAGGCGGCTTGATTACTTGGGGATAGGGTAACCGTTAAAGAGGGGGCAAAAAAGAAACTAAAAAAAACAGAAAGGAAGCCATAACAGGAAAAGTCGGCGAACTAAAAACCAGTACAACAACTTCGACATGGACGCAGGGCAGTATCAAGCGAGGAAAAAGACACCTTGAATCGGTGGGAAAGGGGGAAAGAGAAGACGCTTTAAGAATAAATTGACCACCTCAGGAGCTCAATGCTCGGGTGCTGGTAATTTTTGCGAGAGGGGTCTAGACAGTAAACCTGCCACTCCTGCAAGCAAGAGGAAAAAAGAAGGATGTGAGAAAAAGGAGCTACAACTTTGTCTCAACTCCCAGAACAATTTTTTCGCATCAGTAACCAGAGGCTCTGAGTGGAAGGGGGAAAAAAAAAAAGAGTAACGGAAAAAAAAGACTAGAAGGATCAGAGGAAAAACTCGAACAAATGACAAGAGCTTGGTACCAGTGAGGCCGAATTGAAACGGGCGCTCTATTCGTACCTGACCTGGTGAAGGGCCAGCGCCGGAGAACCGTATGTGTCGGTCAAACGTCTGGTCACCTACAAAGTGGACGGGAATGGCCATCCGGCAGGGATGTGCCGGAAGCTTCCTTAAGAATCAGAACTCCCCGGGGGAGAGGAAAAAGGGTCGAAGGAAGGATGGGACCGTAACAAAACTCTCAATGGCCGAAGGAACAGATTCATTATCGGACGCGACGTACCTTCCGCCTGAAAGGGCGGAAAGAAAAAATAAAACCCCCCGCGGGGGGACCAGACTCATTGGGCTGGAGCTCGTCCCGGAAGCGGACGAATTCTCTCGGTTGCGAAGGAGTGTTGAAGGAGAGGGGAAAAGGGATTCGATGACGAAAGCTGGAAAGTCTATTCGAACGAACCTTTTCAGGCGTCCAAGAGGCCGTAAACCTCTAAAATTTATAATTGAGAAGGCATGGGAGGAAAACGCCGAAAAAGAAACAAAAGGCTGCCGGGACCGGCTCGCCAGCCCAACACTTTTAGTGCCCACGGGAACCGCCACCATCCGGTATTGGGGGGTGAGCAAACCGCCACGATGGGGGGGGTAAGGGTCATGCCAGGACCTGCCGAAAAAGATCTTTTACAGTGGGACTAAGAAGCTAACAGCAATAGACCTTTCTAAGGCAATGTCAGTGACTCATTTTCTACTTGAAACATATACTCTGGTTAAAAAAAAACGATGGAACATTGGATGAAAAGGGGAATAAGAAAGAGCCTCTGCCTGGTCTGTCGACCAGATTGCTGCAGGGGGCCTAGGAATCTCCGGCAAAATAAAATCCAAAAAAAGGGAGAAGTGAGCGGTAGAAAGAGAAAGGGCTTAAGCGGGAACCCGAAAAAAAGAGGAATCCACAGGCAAGGGTTGAGGGAGGCGCTGTCCATACTGCCAGTCGGCTCGAAGTATTTTGTGTCGGGGGAGGGGAAGACGGAATGGTCTTCGGGACGAAAAAAGAGTGCGACCCGGAGGGTCACGGGGTAACAACGATATCCGCGCCTGAGGAAACTCGCATAGCTTCCGCCCAAGCACTGGGTGTGGCTGCCCTGCTCCGGAAGGTCGCAGAAACAGGGGTGGTTTTAAAGGGGGGGGGGGGGGGGGGGGGGGGGGGGGGGGGGAAAAAATACATCGGGGAAGTATCGGGGTGGGGGGGGGGGGGGGGGGGGGGAAAAGGGGGGGGGGGGGGTGTGGGGGAAAACGGGGGCCAACCTCCTTTTTGGGGGGGTGGGGGACTCTTTGGGTGGGGGGGGCCGGGGGTGGGGGAAACCCGGACTCCTCCTGTTTTTTTTTTGTGTCTTCTTTGGGGGGGGGTTGGCCCCGGGGGGTGGGTTTCTTTGGGGGGGTCGGTGTCTTTTGTGAATTGGGGGGGGTTGAAGGGACGGCGTTTGTCCTCGTGGGGTTATTTTCCCCCCCCCGTGCAAGGTGAGGCGTAGGGGGTCCGGGGGGGGCAAATGGGTGACGATCCTGTCATGTTGTGGGGCTCGGGGGGGGGGGGGGGGGGGGAAAGGGGGCCCTACGAATTTGAAAGCAACGGACCTGCTCGCGGTCTTCTCCTCTCGCAACGTCTTCCTCCGTCGGACTAAGTGTTTCGTGGGTCTCTCCTGATCGCGCATAGGCTCTCGGAAAAGCAAGGAGAGGTCGAAAAAAAAAGGACCAGCTGAAATCTGAAACCGTTGGCAACTTGCGACCACCCCTCCGCAAAGGACGAGTACATTTCCTCCTAGCTGGGGACGTCTCGATCCAGGTTCTACGGAAAGGGTTTCTTTGATCGAAGAAACCAAGAAGAGGTCAGGCAGGGAAACAAAACCAACTGAGGTAAAAGAGAGAGATAATGAAATCGGAAGCTTCCATTACTACATTCGGTATGAAGAGTAGGGCAAAGACATATTCTGGGGGGGGGCTCTAGAAAGAGGGGTCGAAAAAGAAAAAGGGTGGTCAAGGAAAACCACGGGGAAACGATGACATTATCTTGGGCGAACTTTTAAGCGTCGACCTCTCCGGCGTATTGGGGGAAGAAGATCGCATGGCTCTAGAAAAAGAAATTGAAAACAGGGGGGAAAGAGACCCAAAACCCACGAAGCGGGGGGTCGGAAGCAGGAGAAGAAACTGACCAATAGCATGTCCGTCCTGAGGAACCACAGGTTTTCCACAGTTCGAATGGCCAACCGGATCGGTGGGGGGGAAGAAGGAGAAAGGGCAGAAAAATTTGGCGAAAAAGAAATGTGTGACGGCGCAGGAGTTGGAATCGAAGCGTTGAATCACCTAGGTCCACGGTAAGGAAACGCGAGATGTTCCGGCAAAAGCCGAAAAAAAAGAAGGAACGAACTCCGACCACTACTTAGGGGTCAAAAAAGGCGGCAGTATCGGACAGAGCCTGACCCCATAGAATCGGGACCAGGAAGCGCCGAACTCTTCCAATCATAAAATTCCACCGAGAACGAACATGCGCGGGTGCTGACAGAAAGGGGGGGGGCCTGAGAGGAACCGGAAGAATGAGAGACAACGGAGTACCCCGCAGATCTTTGCTCTCACGCTCTCCAACCTGTGTCTCAATCATCTAAACATGGGTCCATCGCGGACAAAAGGGAAGTAGAAAGGAGTTGACAGTTGCTTATATCAGACAGCCAGTGAGGTAACAGAGTTTTAGTACAATAGTCCAGATGAAGAAGCTGTACTCAGTGGGGAAAGGAAGACTAGGAAGGCCGGACGGGCGAAAAAAATAAAGATCACATACCTTAAGGGTGGCGGGGCCGTCTGGTCAAGGTTGTGTTCCTGGATGGAAAACGGGCACGGAGACATGTGCTCGGGGGCAAGGAGATATCAAGAAAAAAAATAAGGGCGGGATGACTAACGTTATCTGGCTTCCTCAGTGCTCTGGGGGGGGGCGATGGGGAACGTTCCGTTACTGATCTCCAGAGGAGGGGAAAGGGAAAAAGGCGAAAAAAAATTAGGATCCACCTACTTCCACCATCCTCTTGATTCCTAACAAGGGGCTCTGGAAGGGAGCTTAAGGGTGTGGAAAGGAGAACATCGTATTGTTTTGGGTGTAAGATTTGAATGCGTCCAAGGTTTCCGGCAATGCAAGGAAAGTCGAGGCATCATGTGAAAGTCTTAGAAGAAGATAAGGGACGCGGGAAGACTGCGGGAGATTTGCTTTATATCCAGCGCTCAACCACCATTTCTCAATTGCCTTAGCGCCATCCGTCACACTGTAGGGAAAACGGCCACAAAAGGGCTAGGAGGGGGGGAATGGTAGAGGCAATGTCGCTGCTCACGGGTACCAAGCTCGCAGAGGACTATTTTACTAACACTTGATATAAACTAATGCTAGTAACCGTCTAATCAATGGGGAGGAGGGGGAAGAATTTCGGAATGGGAGAGGTAAAAAGGGGGAGACAGTGAAGAGCGAGGAGCGAAAAGACGGATCTTCATCGCCTTGGCTGTCGACCTCATGAGGAGGAATGTTTCATGCTAACCTCGACGCAATGGACCCTCATCCCGCCGCGATCGTCAAGGGGGGGAAAAGGGAGTTGAGAGGGAGCGGAGAAAGGGAACTTAAAATGAAAGGGGGAGGGGCAAAAAAGGGCTAAATGCCGGTCATGCGGCGAGAGTATGTTGGAGAGGTTCTCCGAGGACTGAGCTGGCGTCAAAAGCCGGAGGATTTACGAAAACTCGCTTTGCGGAGATCAACGGGTATGCCGCGCAAAAAAAAAACGGAAAAAAAAGCCACAGTTGGCTGAGAGACCCGATCTCTCCTGGAAAGCACCAGGATCCGTTTGCCAAGAACTGTGAAAACCGTGGTAATCAGCTGAAATGACGTCCCTGGTCAACGGGCAGAAGGAGAGTCGTAAGAAGACTCAGAAAAGTGGACGCGCAAACGAGCCATTTCTATCTACGTCCCCGCTGAAGAGGTCGACAAAAACCGACCTTCAAAACGTCGCCGATCAGTTGATCGAAGTGGGGGCAGCCGGACACCCCGGAAAGCCAGGGGAAGCGCTCACAAATGTTGGAGGGAAAACTTGAAGACAGAAGAAAAGGGGCATGGAAGGTAATAAAGACCTGGGTATTCTCTCTCACCACAACAACGGGGAAAATATATATGATAAGGAAGACGGGTCGCTCAAAAGACTACATGCGGTATGATCTTTATAGGCAAAAAAGGGGGAAAAAAAAAAAAATAAGGAGGGGAACTCTGGAAAAGAAAGAGATTCTTAGGCGAAGGGCGGGAAGGGGTGGTAAAAATCTGAAACGGGTCATCAAATGACGGACGGGGGTTTGAGGAGGCGTGAAATCGCAAGATGAGTCAGAAATCGCCTGGGATGCGAATGGGCTCATCGCGGCACAAAACCACCCTGGGAGGGCAAGGGATTACGAAGTCTTTACTTCCTGGCGCCGACACTTACGAGGGGGAACTGCTTTTTCCCAAAACACAGGCGAAGGAACATGCTGGAAAGGGATCAGGGCAGCACAAAAAAACGGGTTTCTGGGGCGGACGCTATGCCGATGGCTATTGCAGGCGGCGGTATAGTGAATCGTACTTTGAAAAAGCAAAGAAAGAAGGGGTCAAAAGACAAAAGAAGGCGAGGATAACTCCATACAGAAAAATACGTCGAGCCGACCTAGGCAGTATCGGACATCTCCGCCAAAGACCTTGATCGTTGTGACTGAGGAAAATTGACAAAGGGGAAGGGGTTAAGCAGAAAATGCACAATGAGACGCTCAATGAGGGTGCGGGTAAGTCACATGTTGCCGGAGAGGTCTGCAACCCGCAGCACACGCTGCAGGCAAAAAAGCGGCAGCGAGCGGAAACAACTTGTCGACTACTCTAACAATGGTTTCCATCGCGTAAAAAAAAGAATCTGCAAGTAGAAAATGGAAGTCCAAACGAAGTGAAAGGTAAACGGTACTCAGTGATGTATAAGAGACAATAGGAAAGGGGGAAAGTAAAAAATGAGAGAAACTAGTCTCTGAACCTTTGCAGTATCAGCAAACCACTTGCGTAGGAAGAAGTGGCGGGGAGGACACCAGAGGGAAGGGGATGTCAAAAAAGGGTGCGGTATCGCTGCATTAATCCGCCGGCAAAGACCCCTGCCTCCCATTATCAGTGCGAAATGATGCGCTTTATGGGAGTAGCAATGGAAGACGGTGGAATCCGACAATTCAGCATTGAGGAACGGATCGCGGACGGCCATTTCAATACACCGACTCCCCAATCCAGGCTGGAAGGGAAAAAAAAAGGGGGCGCTGGAGCACAAAAATTCCTAATGGGGCAGGTAAAGAAATTGGAGTCTTTTCTCGTTTCCTGGCCTCTCTCCCCTTTGACCAAGCTTACTTTCCCGAAAGCATTTCGGGAAGAAAATTCTGAAGAAAAGGTCGCAATCATAAAGTCCTGGCGGCTAAACGGCAGGTGATTCTTTCCTGATCTCGCAGCGCTCCCACGAACATGTCTATGGGCCGTATCGAAAGAAAACTGAGCCCGACAAAAGAGCGGCCAAGACTGCAAACAGGAGGATACGAGAGGACTACTTCCGGCCTTCCGGGAAAATCTCTGTCATCTGGACGGTGACACCACTTGATATACTCCCTGCAGAACAGGGGTAAGGGAAAAAAAGGAATAACCCAGGGCGATGGAAAAGGGGGAAAGGTGAGGGGTTCTCTGATGAAGCGCAAAGTCTGCGGCGGCCTACGGCTGGCTGTCGAAAAGGAGCTTCAGGGAAAAAACAAGAAAAAAGAGAGGGGAGAGGTCTCGAGGGAGAGTTATCTTCCTAAGGTCGGCGCCATTCCGGGTCCGCTTCCAGTCACGGCGGTGGGGTCGCGCTGTCCGAAGGTACGGCGGTCCGCAGAGAGGACTCCTCCGAGGCTAGGTACGGAACCATCTCGGGGAAAAAATGCGAAGAATGTGGATCCAAAAGGAGAACAACAGGAGAACGCACAATCCACAGGGGGCATGTGGCCTCACTCTCCCGAACGTCTTCCAGCACCATGAGCCGGTGGCCAGGCGAACTGGAAACCCTGTGAAGTAAAAGGCAGGTCAGGTAGGAGAAAAAAAAAGGAGGGAGAATGAGAAAGGGGGGCGGGCTCAAAATATTTAGGAAATGGTCAATCGCGCATATAGGCTAGCGATACTCTGCCACTGAAAACCACATGGGTCGACGCTCCTTCACAACGTCAGGAAGAGGGAGAAACCGGGGGACGACCACCGCCAGGAGGGAGCGAAGAAGCGATGAAGAAAGATCCAGAGTTTCGATCTTCAGCCTATTTTTGAGGGGGGGGACGATCCGCTCATACCCTCCATGTAGTCGGAGATGAATCCGCTTTCCGTATCTCCTAGAGGAGGAAAAAAACGGGAGAAAGGCGGTAGAGGGAAAAGAAAGGGGGAAAGATCGAACATCTTATCGAAGCCATCGAGGTCGGGAGAGCGGAAGAGCCTGGCTGCCGTGGGTGGGAGCCCGGCGCCAAAAAACGGTGGAGGAAAGGGCGAGAAGCGAAAAAAGAGGGTGGAAGGGGGGGGAAAGGGCTAAGAATATTAGCCTATTTAAAGCAATACTGTCGAAGACTTGATGCACAAGGAAGGCTTTCTGAGCTTCTGGAAAATTTCTCTCATGGAAGAGGATGTGAACAAATTTCCAAAATCGCAATGGAACAAAAGGGTCTCTAGATCCGGAAAAACATAAAAGGGGGGGGCTGGACCTCAAAAAGGCCGAGTTTTCGCGTTCAGTGCGAGGGGATATCGGTTAATCTAACTTGAAAAATCACTCCGCCGAATCGCAAAAGAAGGGACGTGAAAATCAGTCAGAAACTAAAGAAAGGGACAACAAAGAAAGGGAGAGAGAGGCCGCTCCTTAATCACTTGACTCGGGGGGACTGGAAGCGCCCATGGAAGGCGCAGAAAAAAGGCAGCAGGAACCACGAAAGCCGAAGAAGGGGGAGGTGGGAAGTGCATTTTGACTGGAGATGAAAAAAGAAATGAACCATGCAGCACACTAGAGACAGCACAGCTGATGGCCTTAAAAAGACGAAAAAAAGGTGCAACCTATCCCCTGTTTTCCAGGCGTAACCCGAGTGCAAAACAACAACTGCAAGTAGTGAGTCATGAGGACAAGTGCTTGACGAAGGGAGAGAGGAGGGAGGCCAGGAAAGGACTTTGTACCATTGAGGACGCATTTCGAAAACGACTAAAGTCGACACAGGAAGGGAAAAGGCAGCAATCCACGGCTTGGTGGAGGCCCGTCTGGTCAAAAAAACGTGGAACGGATGGCGATCCGGCCCGAGACAGGAAGCGCCGGTAAGAAAATGAAAGAGACGAGAAGTGAATGCGACATTGAGCGGGTTCTAAAACGCCTTCCTCTTGCGAGGGGGGACGGTTCCGTAAAAGAAAGTGGCGGGAAAACGATCAGGACGCCATTCAAATCTACAACCGAGCCACACCACGACGCTGATAAGAAATCATCGCCGCATCCCGGAAAATCCTGGGGTGCGCGAAAGGGGGGATGTTTGTTTAGGGGTGGAGTATTTGCTTCCCGCGATCCGTTCAGAAATGCTGAAGGTACCGGAGAGCATTAAAGCAGAAGACCAAGGAGCATCCAGAAAGCCCTTGGGAAGGCGCAGGGGAGGGGGGCGGAGATCTCCGAAGGCTAAGCGAGCACCATTCCTTGCCGGGAGGGTCCACCACGAACGCCAAACAAATGAAAGAGGGATAACGGGTACTGAAGGAAAGAAAAAAGTCACAGGACGCTCTTCACTGTATAGAATCTGGAACTATTGTAACTAACACAGATAGACTCACTGTACCGTTCGAAGACAAGGGAATCATTGCGAGAAATGGGGGAAAAAAAGGGTTAGGGGGCAGACGCGGAAGCAGGGAAAAGATCTGCCGGCAGCGCGCTTTGCTGTCAGACGCATTCGGGCTGCAGGTTCAGGGAAGACCTCCAAATGAAAAAAAGGGAGAAAGGGGAGCGTCAGACAGGGGGGAGATGAGAGAAGAGGAGGCCAAGAGGTCCGGAAATGCCCACCGAGTCACACAGGATGGGGTCATAAGGGTCCCGATACTGCCGCAGGCTGCGAATTTTTCGGGGGAGGAAAGCTGCGAGGAAGTGAAACCAAGGGGGGTGCGAAAAAAGGAGAGGGTTCAACTTTTACTATAAAAGATCCCGCCGCCTGCAACTCCAAGCTTCATAGCGTCCGCCAAGGCCGTTGGGGCTTGCTGCCCTGATCAGAGAAGAGAGAAGATTCCAGCACGGAAAAATGAGAAAAAGGGGGGGGAGATCAAAGAGATAAAAACAGGAAGAAGAGAAGAAAAGTTCTTACTCCTCTCTGTAGGTTTGCGTTGGTCTCACGGCAGAAAATGAGCAATTGGGGCAATAGGGGGGCGGGAAAACGAGCCAGGAATAGAAAAACTTCAAGAGGAAGGGGCAACCTGGTTTTCTCCGCACACCTTCATCACTCTTCCGCGCAGCCGCCTCGGGGCTCGTCCGCCCGATGTTCGATTTTCAAGCCAGGATGAAAGAAACTCAGGGAGATGGAAGGACAACAAGGAGAGGGAAAAAAGGGAAGAGAGAGGGAAAAAGAGGGTCATCTTTCCGGATGCGTATGAGCTGATAGGGGGACAATAGGCTTTGGAAAGATCACGACAGGGGAGAAGACGAAGTCGGCGAGGAGGAGGCTGCCGGGAAAACGGCGGACAAATCAAAAAAAAAAGGAGGGGCGACTTTTTAAGGAGGCCCTCTCGGGCGTTGAGTGTCAGAAAGAAAGGGGGCGGCCTATAGGCGCGAGGGAAAAGAGGGACGAGCCACTAAGAGCGAAGCTAAACAAGGGGATCGATGGCCGTCCTGAGTTCCACATGTTTCCAATTGCGCATCCACCCGGAATTCCTGGTGGGAAGCCGGGAAAGAGGCAGCAAGGGGGTGGGAATTAAACAGAGGCGGCGGGGTGAAGAGGAACCGTATCACTCGCAAGTCGCAAGCGAATGGTTAGCAGTCGCCCGCCGGAGGAACAGAAAGCCGTCGGAGGAGACTGCGGAGCGTACGACTGACCCCAACTGACTCGTGGGGGACGGAAGCGAAAAAAGGGACAAGAGGACCCGAGGGAAAAGAGAATGGCACTAAAACGAGTAGCGGGTAAAGGTAAGGGTCAAAGGGTTTGCCCGTGAGAAAATTTCTACGCCATGAAAAACCGGCCGGCACGCCTGCTCGACAGCAAAAAGACGAAGGGGATCGAGAGACAACGGGGCGAAAGAGAAAGGTCAATCGCGTACAAAAGTAACTTCCAATTATATGGAAAGTCATTACTTCCATTGAGTAACGGGCTACAGTGAGGTTCAAGTGGTTGGTACAAAGACAAGAGATAGCACATAGAGTGAAGGTTATCAGCTTCCACTGAGATCCATACCGAATGGGTCCCGTCTGGCACCGCAAGGGTGGGACGGAGGCGATCAGAAGGCTCACGGGCGGAGGGCTCCCCGGGGCGAGAAGAAGGCAGTGCGGACCTTTAGCTTGCTCCGCCTTTACGGGCCGGAATGGAATACGTGTACAAAATCGCCGAAATGCCCACAAGGGGAGCAAGAAAAGTCAAATCTACAACCGACTCCACACCGAAAAAGGGGGATTCCGCGCAACAAAAAAATGGCGAATGAGGACGAAAATTCATTTGGTGAAGGGGGAATTGGGGGGGGAAGGGAGTCCTCTATCCGCCGCCATTCCTGCAAGTCTCGCGAGAATGCGCGCCATAGAGGCGGAAGAACCGAGATTCAGAAAAAGGAGGGCAAGGGGCCGGCGAGATGAATAGCTCCCTAAAATGTCTCCTTGCCGGATCGAATAAGGTCCACAAATTGGGAAAACTGAGGAGATCGCGAGGAAGGATGAAAGGGGCAAGGGTCAGGCCGAAGAGAGACTGAAAGAAGCCTTCGGTACCAAGCTCTTGTCATCGACGAGGGTACTAACACTTATTACATCAAATGGGGGGCTATTACCGTTTGCATGTAAGGAAAAGGGCAGATGAATAGAAATTGGGGAGGAAAAGTGGAGCTCTCAATATCGGGAGCGGCAATAGCCGCTTTGCTTGTGAAAGCAGGTGCTGCAGGTTTGACCATGGAAAAGGACACGAGTCGAAAACATTTCTAATTAGGAAGAGGCGGCTGGTCACTTGTACGCGGGAGGCCCACCTATTCAGGGTGAAGGCGCTGTCAGAGGGGGAAGGCAGGTAGGTTGGGTTCGGGGACACTGGAGTCCGGCGAAATTTACGAACCAACTCCTTTCGATCAAGAGAGGATTCACGTTACGATTCAAATATCCCGACCTGCAACTGAAAAAAAGGCGTCCGAAAAAGTGGCGGAAAAAAGATCGCCGGCCTCAGGGGATAAGGGGGTGCAAAGCGAACGTGGAAAACCGGGTAAAGAAGGAAAGGAAAAGCGATACGGCACTCGAAAGGGGGGCGGTGGCTCATAGATCAAATTTGGTCGCGCATATATGCTCGATATCTTCTTCACTCCCCGCCCTTATTCAGCCCTCAACGGAGCCCGATCATTTGGAGAGAGGGAAAGGGGACACCCCAAAAGCGCAGAAGATGGATCGAAGGAAGGCGGTAAAACTATGGAGGGAAGATCAGAAAGAACGGAGTCCTGAGATTACTCCGAAAAACTT
>Ga0179593_1415244_pt1 | contig 21268 bp, 18 predicted proteins | sample CZODoug2_1_08_16_FD_185931 | JGI IMG/M metagenome (GOLD analysis project Ga0179593, IMG submission 185931) | Vadose zone soil fungal communities from Angelo Coast Range Reserve, California, USA - CZODoug2_1_08_16fungal (PacBio error correction) | ecosystem: Environmental > Terrestrial > Soil >...
TTCAGACCCGGGCGACCACTTCAAACGGGCCGCCTCGGAGCATTTTGCCCTCACGGCGAAGACCCTGGGGAAACGTTGAGGAAGGTATACCTGGATCTGTGGTGAAAGCGGGTGGAAAATTTCAGGGGGGGGGAGGGGGTTCCAAACGGTACTCGACGGGGGAGGGAGGAGGGCGTGAAGGCATTTTGGCTCCAGGCTCCGGGAAAGGACAGCAAAGCGGCACCTAGCACTCGAAACCATAATACAGAGGGGTGAAAGGGAACCATCCGGCCTAAATGAAAACTGGAAAGTCATCAGGGAGAGGGAGACTCTGGGGTCCCACTACGTAAGAAGCCGCGAACATGACAGACAAAAACCTTATAACTCAGTTTCCGGTGCATCAGGAAACAGGCGGGGTCAAATTGTTCCAGGAGGGAACTGGGGGTGCACATTAGACCTCGAAACTGCCGTCAGGGATCAGAAAGCAGTCTTTAACTCGGCAGGAGGAAAAGAAAGGGAAAAAGGCGCGGGAAAGGCAGGTCGGAACTTAACCCCTGTCCACGAAACCGGTCTAGGAAAGGGAAGTGCGGGAAAATAAAGAATTTCCTCCACAGACGACTGGAGGGACCTCAACCGAGGAGAATGAGATGTAAGGATGACTAGATAGACACGTCCTGGATGGGGGGGAGAATGGGAAAACTACTGAACCCGGCTACCATCAAAAGGGCTGACAAAAAAAGTTAGATGAAAGCCATGACGCATAATAAAGGGTTCAAAGAAGAGGGATAGAAAACCTTATGGGAAGGGAAGAAGAGTGACCCTTCTTTAATAGAAACAAGAAAAGGAGGGGAAGGTCCCCAAGAGGACAAATCGAGAGCGTACTAAGGTAACGTGTCATTACGTCAATCATAGAGAATGGGAAAAGGGTAAAAAACAATTACTGGAGTCTGAAACGGCAGGGACAAAAAATACTGGGAAAGCAAACGACTTACAATTTGAATAACCAAGGAGATGCAAAACATCAGGGCGGGCCCCACCTGGATGGACACAGGGACGAGAATATGTACGATGTAAAGAAAGAAAATGGAACTGGCGGTTTCATACGGAATGCTCGATCTGGTGGAACCGGATGAGGAGACGTGTTCTTTCCCACCTGTGCACGTGGCCTAGGCATTCGGAGAACGGGCTTCTTCATGCGGAACACTGTTTTTGTCAAAAAAAAAAAAGAGACAGAGGGCTTGAGCCCTACAGCAACTACAACAAACGCCGAGTCCTCACAAAAAAACACTAAGGGAATGGGGGAGGTATCTGGTGGCATTGGCGGAGAATTATGTGATACGTGTGTTGGATAAAAAGTTAAAGCGAAATAACATCAAGGACAAATAACAAGCTATAAACGGGCAATCCACTGAGGTTAAACCCCGTTGCGTGGGTGGGCAAAAAAGAGAGAGGGGGAGTACCTTGTGTAACGAGAAACCTTGTAACTTCGACAACGGGGTTCACATAGACTCTGTCATAAAAAAGTTGGGGAAATTGTTGGGCTTAAAAGGGTACACCAGATCCTCTAAAAATCGCTGAGTCTCGCCGTAAGCGGTCAAGCTGTAGTGAAAGCTCAGGGGAGTCAAGGGGGGACTTCTCGTGTTGGGGTTTCAAAAGTGCAAGGTCTCTTATGCAGGGAAAGATCGAGCATTCCCCCAACCACACGGGCGAAGTATACAACAGAGAAGAATCCCAAGAAGACAGAGCAATCCACCCCAGGGAACACCAAAAAGCGACCTACTGTCCGATAAAACCAGCTGTGACAGGAAAGGCGGGAGAACTAAACAGCGAGGGAAAAAAGGCTCTTGGGGGACAAAAAAATCCTTCCAACAAGGTTTTCTTACCGAGCTGTAGAAAAGGGATAGAGAAGGCACTGTTCTCGACAACCCTGGACTACCCACTACTCTGTGGGGGGCAACCCACCGGCCCAAGGATACCTTGGAAGCGTGCAAGGAACAATCAGAGGGTCCGGCTGATATGAAAGAGAACTTTGGGGGCCACCAACACTGATTAACTACGGATCAGCAAGACCTTCTCTAATAAAAAATCCCGGTACAAAATTGGGGGGTTTGCGTCGGCTCTCGTCGTGTGTCGTAAAAAATGATGAGCCAACGGCGGGAGATTTCTTCCCAAAAAAAAAGTGTGGGGTGGGAGGAGATGCGGGGAAGGGCGAAGCTTGCCTGCAAGTGCCAGTTAAAAAAAAACGGCCGGAGACCGGTCCCAGAGTGTCACCATTCCGGGAAAAGGAATCGTGCCAGAGCGGCTTTGTCCTAGGAAAAGTCTCGTTATGTCCGGGAAGTTCCAAAAAAACGTAAATGCCGCCCGTTCAACGTTCAGAGGAGGGCAAAAGTAGCCCTTCCAAACGACGACGAATGTTGCCTGGCAAAAGAAGATGCTGGGCCGTCAAGCAACGCCAGGAAATTAATTCTTCTTGGGGGCATCGTCTGGGTCCTCGGAAGCCTTCCCTACGGACAGAACTGGGATGGATTCCCAGAACCATAAGTGTGGCGAAAAAAATAGGGGAACTGAGGGGATTGTCAATGGGGAAGGGAGGTGACCTCTAACTTCTTTTTAAGATAAGAGAGGAGGGTCCCGGTTGCACGGAAGGGCTCCATCCCGAGTGCTATAGCGTGAAGGGGGAGAAGTATTGGGCTAATAGGGGTGCGAAAGTCCATACTAAGTAGTTTGGAAAGGGTTTCGGCCAGAAGCCTAATCTCGGAGGGACTTGACATGGGGAGGTCTCACTGTATTACTGCGGAACTTTTGGTCACCGGTATGGCCAACCTGCATGGAAAAAAAAATGAAGAGCGCAAGTGCGGGGGGAAGGACACCTGTGACCCAAAAGAGTGCACAATTTGCCATACGGGTTTCCTGCTGTCCGCACCTGAACTGTAAGATGAGGGAAGGGGAGTCTGGGCATATGGGAACCAAATATTAAGATGGTCAAGAGACTCAGATACGATCCTTAAAAAGTTCCTCTCACGTTCCGCAACTTCAGGAAAAAGGGAAGAAGTATTTAACGCGCATTGACCGGAGCAGGGAAGGGCACATGGAAACGAACAGGGGGCTGCAAGCCTAATCCAGCCGGTCAAAAAAAACATTCTAGGTGGGACCAAAGTGAAGGGACAATTGCCACCGACGGAAATACTCCCAGACCATGTTTGTGCCGCAGGAGTTGGAAAAAGCAAACGGGAAAGAGACGATCGAACCTTTTAAGAAAAAAAAATTTTAAACGTCGGCGTGGGGGGGGGTCATCTCTACGGAGGCGGGGCAAACGAAGGGGGGTGGTGCCGTACTGCTCAGAGGGAGGAGAAAACATTACCGAGAGAGGAGACAATTCAGAGGAAGGGGGGAAAGGGGAAATGATGAAAGGGAGGAGTTGGCAGGGGGTCCGCGAATCATTCCCACTCTTGCCGTTCAGGCCTTTTTTTAACACAGGAAGAGAGAGGTCAAGGGAACGGACCAGTGTATTTAAAAACATCGAGAGTAAAACAACAGTATTAGAGTCATATAGCATATTAAATAGCAATTTCGGGAAATTAAAGGGTGAGAAAAAAAACGCGCCTGGCGAAAAAACGTAAAACCGTACAGTGCAGACTTTTACGCTAAGCGGCAAAAACGTCCACCGCCAAAGCAGGGGGGAAAGCCTCAGAAAAAAACTCGAGGGGGAGAGAAAGAGAGCATACTTCAACAACGGATATGCCGTAAGAGGAAAAGCACTCTACGAAAAGAAAAGAGGATAAGGGAAAAGAGCTACTGGGCGAGGGTTGGAAAAACCATCCGGCGAATTGTCCTCTTGGAGATAATCCCGAGGAAAGGTTATTTAAAAAAAGGAAAGTGGAAAAAAAGTTGAGGCTTGCAGCAGGGACGTCGGAAAGGAGACGGTCAGGGGAATCGAGGGGCAAGGAAACGAGCTCAAAAGAGGGAGTCGGTTGATTCCAACCTCATAAAGGAGAGATACTGGCAAAGACAAGAATAAAACAGGGAAACAGAGACAAAAAAAAAAAAAAAGGTGAAAAAAAAGGTGGTAAAGGCTCTCAACCAAAAAGCACCCAGATAGCGAGTCCTTTAAGTTCATGGTCAGACGGAAACAGGAGGCAATTTTGTAAAGTCACTTTTGAAGACCTTTATGAAAAACGTTCGCCAAGGGCCAGCAAAAACGGGAGGAGGGAAGAGAAGCATCCCAGGAAACACCGGTTCTCCGTAAACAGGCGAACTGCCCTGGACGCTATCTAAGGAGCGGCGGAAAACAGTTACTAAAAGCTGGGGAAGGGGGGAGGAGGGACAATATTAAAGAGGACGAAGTTAAGCTATAAGGCGGAGGACCGGGAGTACATCCGGAAAACAAACCGGGAGGGACCCAGGCCCAGATCTATCTTACCCAGAAGGGAGAAAAACGGAAGGGGAAAACATGGGAAAAAAAATCAAAGTGGAAAGACCTATTCTAGCAGAGCCACAATTTGGGAGAATCAGGAGGGGGCCCGATCTGTCTCCCAGCTGATAAACTCTTCCACGCAGTAAAGCCTGGGGAGTCTGACGGCAAAGAACAAGGAGGGGACATGAAAAAATCGGCTGAAAAGGAATGCTAAGGGACCTCCTCCTAACTAGAACATAGTTAGGAAATTCGGAAACGGATGACACAGGGAAGAAGAGTTAACACAGCCGGGGAGGAATGGGAAGGGGGAAATTACAGGGAAAGGAGAGATTGTCCCTGGATTGCTTGTTTCTGTGAAGTAGTGAAAACACTCTGGGGAGACAGTAGGCGGGAGCGTCAAAATGTGGAAAAATCCCAAAATGGGCGCAAAGCATGGAACCATATCCAAAAACAGGTTTGAGTATTGAAGAAGGGTCAGGGGAGGAAGCAGTTTTGAAGACGGGGTTTTGGGGCAATTAAGTGGACTCATCAGAGACAACAGCACAGAAGGGGCTCTGCACGTCTTCCACTGCTAGTTGTTGGGTTCCTAAAACGCTATAGTTTTTCTTGCACGTGGTCAAAAGATCCTTGGCACGAACAAGAGCAAGTTAATAAACCTTTGGGGAATGGGGGGAGGGAAATGTGGAAAAGGAAGCGTCTCTTCTTCTCTCCTTAATCCGTTCGAAAAATCAATGAAGCCAAGGGGAATTCGGCTGGAGGGTGGGGGTTGGGCAGGATTGGGGAGGGGGGAAGGCGTCAGAGTCTCCAACACCACACTAGAAGGAGGAGATCAGAAAGGAACGGAACACAACCACACCGCCAGAACGAAATGAGGAATCACCCGAACAGCGTGACAACTTGCGAGCTCTCTGGTGTACAAAAAGGGCGGCCCCAACAGGAAAAAAAAAAAGTTTGGGTTACCCTGGGGGGAAGGACTCGAGAAGGCGGACTCTTCCGAACCAGTACTCACACTCGTTTGAAAACAACAGGGCAGAAAGTGAGGCGTGCAAGAACCAAATCGTGGGGGCTGTCAGGAGTGGTTTGCAAAACAGTGAAATAACAAGAGCAGGTGGAGAATAATGGTATTTGTTTTGTGGACGGGAGACTCTGACGTCGGCGGGGGGGGAAGATGGATTTCGTGATTGGGAAAAACCCCCCGGGGGAAAAGAATGCCGACGGACGGGAGAAAGCAGGTCGGGACCCTTTTCCTTAACATAATAAGACCGTCCAAGCGAGAGGCAGTCCTTAAAACCAAGGAAAGCGCGGGATGTGTCCGCGGTACTTGTCGAGGTAACGTGTCATACACAGTCACAAGAGGATCGAATGGGCGAAAAACAAAAGGTCAGTTCGTATGAAGGCCCTTCATGAAGAACCGAGGAGGGGGAAAGGTTCCAATCGGGGGGGAGGCTGGGGAAGGACGTAAACAAGAAATGTAGCTTTGAAATGCTTTCCTTCTCAAAAGGGGAGAAGAGGAGTCACAAGGCGTGGGGAGGGACGATGTTCCCAAATGTGGGGAGAAAATTCTGGCCTGTTTCAGTTGTCCACAAACTTGTGTACGGAAGAAGAAGAGCTGTGTGCAAAAGGACCGTAAAAATTGCGAAAAAATTCTATCAAGATAAAGTAACTGTAAGAGCGGGGGGCGAGGTGGGGAGGGGAACGCCAATATAGGTTAGTGATGAATGTCTCAAAGCCTACTGGGGAAAAAAAGGGGAAAGCGTTGCGCAATGCAGTTCGCCTGTATTAAGGGCAGCCGGGGGGGGGAAGAAACAGGGGATAAGCAGCCGAGAAAGAATTCTGAAGCGTCTGCAGTTCTGATGACGGAGGAAAAACCGTGGGGGGGAAAAGTTGCAAAGCCTGGGAACGCGCACGAAGAGGCGGACTGGAAGGGTGCGAATATTAATCTTTAACAAGATCCAGAGGCGGGGGGAAGAGTAGCAGCCGAAGGAAGGGGACCGTGGGGCCGAGAAGGGCGCTTTTCGCGCAAGGGACTCGATTCAATTACTAAAGGGAAGAAAAGGTGCCCAAAATCTCATACAAGGTTTGGAACAATTTCAGTAATCTTTCGCTAAGAAAGGATTATAGGAGAAAGGGGGACGCTCGGGGGGGAACAAAGACGCCGCGAAAAAAAAAAAAAAAAAAAAAAATAGGGACCCCTTCTTAGCGAGGGGGGCGGAAAAAAGCGTTGGTGCAGGAAAGAAAGGGAAGCCGTGAACGGGGGTGGGTTGCACCACCGGCAGGCGAATTGAAAGGATCACCGTCACTCGAGCGTGCTTCAAGAGAAGGGAAATGGCTGTATATTGTCGGGGGAAAAACTTGGGGCGACCGAAAGGGGGCCAAGGAAGGAAGATTAATTTTTGGCAACGGGTTGGACAGGTCCTAAAAATGGGGTCTGGTACAGCCCGAACAACAACAACAAGGAGAAGAGAGAAAGTGGTAAATAGGGGGGGCGAAATCTATCCTTCGGAAAGAAAAACGTCCTGACCGCTTGGGGATGGCTTCGCTCGCACAGGAAACGACGACGCAAAAATACCATATGCCTCTGTGTCATCAATATCGAAGCTGGGGGGAAAAACCACCGTCAAGATCAAAGGAAAGGGGGACAAACCTAACCTCAGAAAAGAAGCACTAAGAGTCGCCTAAGTTTCCTTCAAAAACCAGCCGTCGGCGCGTTCACACTAAGGCGCACCCTGGAGTATGATCCTGCTATGGGGGGACTATTGAATTGGGGGGGTACAAACTAAGAAAAATTGTCGTCTTTGAAAGGTCGCCTTCCAGGCCGGGTCAATGCGGATTCGCGAGGACACTCTCTTTCACCGTGCCCAAAAGCACGAGGAGTGGCAAGCATAACTCGGCGCTCTGGACCAACGGAAAAGCAACCATGCCCACCCTCTATTAAAGGGGAAGGTGTTCAGCGGCAACGAAAGAATGGGGGGTCAAAGCGTGGGGGGGAAAGAAATAACCGCTGAAAAACGAAGGACCAAAGCGTTTTAAATCTGGGGAAAACTGGAAAGAACTTGGGAACACGGCGCCCACTCCCTTCCCAATGGAACCACGACCGCGAAAAAAATAGAGATGCGAGCCACATTTAACTCCGCTTCTGGCGTAGAAACCCGATTATCCGGGAAGGGTACGAACGCGATAGAAAATGACCGGGGGGAGCAGGTGGCAAAAAGGCAAAAACTTGCCAAGACTCTAAATCTTATTCTGCAGAAACATGTAAGGAACCCAGGGGAAAAAGGAAAGCAAGGGAAAAAATAAGGGTCGAGGCAACACTTCTGGAGGAATCCAGTCCAGCCTCTGAAGGAGAAAACAGTCGCATAAAGGAGGACAAAAAAAAGCGCGAACCTGCGGTTTACCGTCCATCATAGCGGGTGACATGGGGGCATAAGGGGGCTGATGCAGGGCATTACTACTCAGACTGAAGTGGGCAGGGTTGACTAGGGGGGCTTAAACTTACCGTTCCTACTAGGAACAGGAAATGGTCAACGAATTTATGTGGCAGGACTGGAGTGCGCGATGAATCTTCTGTGAGAGGGTTCGAAAATTGTAGGGAGCAAGCTTTAACTGGAGGAATCTTCACATTTTAAAATAAATAAGAGAAAACGAGTGGCTGAAACAGTGCACCTAAGAAAAACGCAAGAAATCCCGAAAAATAGTGTAGGGAAAGGATTTGGAGCATTTTCAGCGGGGATCGACAGTGGTCCACTTCAGTGAGAAAATAGCGCAATATGATCAAGTGCACGCGCACAAAGGGAGCCCTTATGGGTTTAACGGAAAACCACAAAATGGGGGTCATAAAGTGAGACGCCTTACGAAAACAGCGCCGGGACTCAACCATGGGAATGGCGGGCAAGGGTCACAAAAACGCTCTATCTCGCTGAAGGACCAACGGTGTAGTAGCTGGGCGGGTGTTGGACGATGGGCGGCTGGCGGGAGAGCTAACACAACAACACGGGGAATAGAAAAAGAGAGGATCAAAACAAACGCCAATGCCACAAACACAATCCGACTTTTCCGGTATCACGCGACGTGACTGCTGGCGGGACAAAAAAAATGGGGGACACCTTGCAGCACAATTGAAAAAAAACCAAACCACTGGGCTAAGGTAAAGTCTCTCTCAAGCGACGTGCTCAAATTCTCCCACTCGCTCTGTTGAAAACGACAAAGAACATGGAGGACTCCACTCACCCATCTCGTCGTCATTCGTCGAGGGAAAGACGGGCACTGGGGGTCCCTTGCCAAAACCCCAAAGAGGACAGAGGCCCCAGAACTGCATCCGCAAGCAACTGCCATCGAAAAGGGGGTAATTGGTCGGGCCTCTGAAGGGAACCTCGCCCTTCGGGGAGTTTCGAAAAGCCTGCGAAGATCCGCACGACGTGATCCCACGCGGTGCCCTGCCTCCCCAATAGGGGAAGATCAGGGTCCAGCTCATGCTCATGGTCCATTCCTTAAAAAAGAAGGTGCCCATCGCGTTGGGTAAAACGAGAACAAGTCTCAAGGAAGGGCCATCAAACAGGTTAGAAAAAGTCCAGGGGTTTACTGAAAAAGTTCAGGCTTAGCCCTGCAAACGAATGGGAACTGGGAAAATCGCGATGGGAGGGGCAGTCAACAAAACGTTACTTCTCAGTGTGGGGGGGAAGCGGACCTCAGGTATGGGAACGCAAAACCAAGGAAAAGAAACGATGGAAAATCCCCTGTCAAAGAGGAGTGGGGGAAACTTCTTTGGACCTGGGAGGAAATCTAGTTTGGAAGGGAAAATAGGGGGCCAATTCAATTTGGACTTCGACCTTAAGTGCTCACGGATTCCTTGATGTTGGGCTATAGGGTAGGCTAACGAAAATCGGGGGGTGATTGGATTCAAGGTGAAAAAGAAAAGAGAACTCCGCTGTCTGAAGGAAAAAAATGGGGAAAAATCATTTAATCCAGGGGCAAGAGGAAAAAGCCGTGGGTGCACAAAAGGGGCCGAAGCAGACCAGCTGGGGGGGAAGCTGCAAGCAGGGGGGAGGAATCCCTGGGAGGGAAACAAAGGTGAGTGGCAATTGGGCAAGCCTTGTGCTGGGTAACCACAGGAAAACTTAGGATAGGAGGCAGTTGCTAAAGTTAACTGTTGTCGAAGGACGATGCAAAAGAGCTCTGACGATAGGCGCTGGCCGGGAAAAAGAGAGCGGGCTGGTGGGGCGACAGCCGTCTATTCCAGGGGCCGGCGCTGGGCGACATTCTGCAAACATCCTGTCAGGTAAAAAGAAACAATTTCAGTAAAAGCAATCGCGGATAACTGAAAAGGGTTGGGCCGAGACCGCGCCAGACACGGGACGGCCAAGGAAAAAGGAGGAGGTTCGTCGAGGGCGGTTGGATAGCTAAAATGCGCGGAGGGTGGGGGTGTGCCGGATGGGAATGGGGAATCACCGAAATCTCATTAAGAGGACGAAAGTTGTTTTTGTCCTGTTGGGGAGAAGAGCCTAAGAAGAGGGCCAAAATGGACGAAGGGACGCAGTCGGGTTTCATGTCCCATTTTTTTTATCTCTCTCAAAGAAACGGATTATTAAAAAGATGGTAAAGCGAAAAGAAAAAAGGGTAGGCACGAAAAAAGCAAGTTACTTCGGGTCAGGAAAAAAAAAAACCAACATCACCGCCGGCCGCAAATGCCGCTAGGGGGCAAATCAATATCGAGTACGGCAACAAAAAAGACAGGTATGAAATCGAGTAAAACAGACGAGCTGAGGACGTGTCCTTGGGGAAGCCGTCGCAGTTTCCAACCAAACACTGGCTCTTCGTCTTAATAAGGGAGGAAATTGTGAACGCTGTAAGAAGGGGGGTGGGAAACTAATGGGGGGGAACGGATTCTGCTGGCAGCATGTCGTCCAGAGTTGGATAGGCGGGGGAAATGCCTGCAAGGGAATGCAGAATTCAGGGAACAGAAGAAATCGAGAGAAGCGGGGACAGCATCGCGCAATTGAACAAAAAATCGTATAAGCACGCAAATCAGGCCACCCTTTAGAAGGAGGAATTAAAGGGGCCGCAAAGGCGGCAAATTTGGGGGGGGGGAAAGGGGTTTGAAGGAAAAAAGGGATTCACTAAAGCAATAACGCCAGTTCCATACCAAGCCCAACCTGGTCGGCAGGTGGAAGAAAATCTCAAGTAAATACAGTTGCTAACTGGAAAAACTCGAGGGAAAGGTAGATTCGCAGAATCATTTCCCGTAAGAAATGATGGGAGGGAGCACCAGAGGCAGGGAGTGGAACGGATAACAATTGCTGCCTGGTGGTCAAAACCGGGACTTCCCAAAAACCCATCAGAGGGGAGGAAACACAAGCAGGGACATCAAGTAACATGAAAAGACAAAGGGGGGGTCCTCTATTATCCACCTCTTGTATGAAAGGAGGCTCCTCCTGCAGGTGAAGGCTTCGCCAAAGTAAAGGGCCAGATCCTCTTCATGAAGTGCCTTTCGGCTGAAGTCCCGGAAGCAGAGATAGACGTGGAAAACATGTATGACACTAAAAACTGACTAACATACGTCACCGTTTACCGCTTTCCAGGTGGCTTACGAAAGAGGAGGGACGGACAAAAAAATGGCATTTTGTCTGAACTGGGGGGAAAATTATGACGTATACATTCTTCTCGGGGGATAGGATAAAATGGTCACTTGGGAAGGGATTAGGGGCGGAATAGGAGCAAACTGGGGGGGTTCAGAAATCCCAAGTCTTCAGAAGGACTAAAAAAGAACAATTCAAAACAATTGATTGAGGGGGAGGTGATCGAAAGTTTCTTTTTGCGTCGTATGGGGGGGAATTGGGGGGGAATTAACTTGCATCGCAGGGAAAAGGCACGGGATTGCATCTCCAACGGGGCGTTTTGGACTTGTGGGGGGGGGGCCTCCAGGAACGAGTGGGGTGGGGGTTCCTCGAGAGTAATTCAAATAAAAACTTTTAAAAAAGAACTGGGGAAATGGGTTTCGGCAGGGAACAACCAAAAAGCATCGACGGAAGCGAAAATTAAGGAGGACCCGTCTGGGGTGGGTGAAATCCGTGGTATGGGATTGGGGGGGGTGGTGGGGGGATGGGTGGGGCGGGGGGGGGTCTCGTCGGGGGCACTCCAAGAAAAAGCACTGAGTAGTAGGAAAAAAGGGACGAAAAAGTCCAACTCCAATCCAGACACAACCACACCAGGCATGCCGGATGAAACATCTAAGGGCTGGGAAAAACGCAGCGCGAGGACTCAAACCTTTCCGAAAAAGGGACCAATTGGGAGCGGCGCGCGTGTGAAATTCTCCATCAAGAAAAGCTTGTTTCCAGAACCAGGTACGACCCAACGCTCTTTGGAACTCAAGTCTACGTGGTCGGTAGAAAATAAGGCGGGTGCCTGGCTGAATCAATGTTAGAAAAGCCATTCTAAAAAGCGAATGAAGGAAAAAAAAGTGAACGGATAAAGAAACGCTAAGGAGTGGGGGGGGGGGGTGAACGAGACTACGTGGGTAAGGAAGGAGCACAACTCGAGGAGAAAAAGTGAGATGCGAAGGACGGGCCCGCTTACTTCAGGGAAAGAAAACGCAGAGGAGGGGAAGAAAGGAAAGCAGCGAATCCCCTAAGAACGACGTGAAATCGGGCGGGGTCCTCGTCACTAGTAAGGGAGGGGGTCATCAACCGTTTGCCAACTAAAGACACGGTACGACCAGGTGGGGAAGGCCAGTACCTGCAAGGACCGCTTTCCAGGGTCCTCCGAGGCGGGGAAAAATCAGGAGGACTGCACGGTTGCAGGGGGCAATTCGTAGAGAGATAAAGAACCCGCATGTTCTCCATTTGAGACAAAGGGGGGCGTATTAACGGGCGTGATTCATGCGGTCTATAAGGGACGGTACAGGGCGTATGCATTGGGTTGTTAATAGTGGCGGTCAATGCACCGCTGAAACTAGATGATACAGGAGGTGAGAATCCAAACTTCTTTAATTCCATAGATGGGGGTATGGGGGTAAATACCGCATGTGGTGTCTTTCATGATTTTTCCTCGCCGAAGCACTGCTGAAACGAGAGCACGGGCATGGGCAAAATGAGAATGTATTACTGAGCGGCAAAATGTTAAAAGAATTGCACCCGGCAGATTGACGGGACAGAATTTTGAAGCTGGGAAACGGTGCTGGAGGAAGCACGGGGGGCGGAAACCTTGGAAAAACAATTTTGGCAAGAAATACTATGAACCTTCAATGGAAAGTAAGAAACATTGCTGGGGGTTCGGCAATTGTAAGGAAGCAGTTTGTTAAAAGAACGGTGCAAAGTGGACAGCTTCAATACCGATGATGGCTTTGTACAAACCCTTCGGCCTTAGTTCTCTATTGGTAAATTCACCATTGGGACGGGGGGGAGGCCTGGGTAATCTTGCTTGTACATCAACAGCCATCCTTTAAGTAACATACGCGGGTATGTGTGGAAGGTCGCCCCGCAATGTAAGGCCGAATGATGAGGCCTCGCCCGGAGTAATACTCAACGAACATTGTTTTAAAAAACGGGGTAAACCGCTCGTAATGAAGCGAAAAATGTCTCCGTCTTGGCTTATCGAGTTTCTTCTTTGCGTTGGAAAGACTCGAACAGGATTTCTGTTGGGTTTTCATAGAAAGCTGTCTAACTATAGGTAGATAACACCCTTTCGAGATTCAAGGCGTTAAATTGGTCGTGTTCGATTCAAGCTTTGGGGGGCCTTGAAAGGGTTCTCAGAAAAAGCGTAAATGCATGACTGTGGGAGGGTGGTGGGGAGAAGTTTGGTGTTTTGTTCTTTCGGGGGGGGATGAGAGCGGAAAAGGTTAGTTCAGGACATTGGTGTTACCTAATATCGCCACAAACAAAGGTCTTACGGAAGGAAGTAAATCTCAGGAGTTAACGGGGGTTGTCGGTGGGGGACTGAGGCGAATGCATCGGTCCGCGAATGACCAAGCGGGAGCGTCAGCAAACAAAAACCGCCGCATAATAAAGAAAACCCGCCGAACGTCAACAAACGAAAAAGGGAAAAAATCATCAGAGAGATGCAAACCCAGAGGCACGCTTCCGGTAATGAAAACAGACTCCTAAAAAGAGGAGGAAGAGGGGTAAAAAATATCAGTGCCGTCGCGGGGTTAACCCGCAAAATGGACGCTGGGCGTATTACTAAAAAGATTGAAGAGGTATGGATGTGCGGCCCGAGGATGGATTTAGGTTAAAGCCATTGTTCAGGCAAGGGCGGACCTACTGGTAGAGTCTGCTAGCTCGCAGGCCATGGGGGTCGCCTTAAAGGAAAATAAAGGATGAGAAGATGAAAAAGCATGTCCTTCGTAAAGCGGAATAAATCGAACACAGAAGAAATTCAGGAATTGACAGATTTGAAGGAGGTAAGGGGGAAAAAGGCAGGGGGGTACACCATTATTCCTACCAAAGGGCAAACGGGAAGATATTAGTGAAAAAAACCTTAAGGGGATCCAGTAATGGGAGAACTTGACACCATGTCCAAACCAATAAATAAGAAGAATGAACATCAATGGAAAAAATCGAAGGAGTGGGGGAAGCACCCTATTAGCCCAATAAGAGCGAGTACTACGGACTATACACTGCCGTGATAAGCCTTGTCCTTCGTAGGTGGCCCAACGCACTAATATCTTGTTCTGGAAAAGAGTGGAAGACAGGACCATGTCATCAGTTCCACCTTTCAAATAGACACAAAGGCTGGAGGAAGCAAGTCAATAGGCAGCCCCGGCAAAATGAAGGCGCAAAGTGAAAAACTGCAGAAGATGGAGGTCTAATGGCCCAGACGAGGATTGACAAGGGGACAAAGCTAGCTCAGCATGGTAAAGACTCACGAAGGGACTGACCTGGCAAGGACAAACAAACGTTATGACAGACGGGGACGTAAAAGTTGATGAAAAATGAAGGGGAAAGAGGTCAGAAAAGCAAAGGAAAAACAGGCGTTGGACTGAGCAAACTGTGAACCTGATTAGGAGCTGGGGGGCGGGGAAAATGGAAAAGTAAGAAGAGACGGACTGTGCGTCATCGTCCTTGTTCAGAATCGCAAAGTGCCATCGAACCAACACACTAAAAAAAAGAAGGCTCAAGAAAAACAAAAGGGGGAATGGGGGGGAGTAGACCAAGGAGTTGAAAACAAAGGGTGTGAATGGGTGGATAAAGGAAGGCAAAAGCATAAGCACAGAAAGAAGTCAGTCAAGCGAAAAACTGCCTGAGGGGGGAAAAAACTAGAGGGGGGGGGATGGTGCACGTAAAATGAGAGATTGGGAGATGCAAGGCTCACGTAATAAAACCTTTGGTGAGGGGAAGGGGGGTGGGCACAAACAAGAGCGAAGCAAAAGGGTACAAGGCGGTGGGGACTCGCATTAAAGCGTCACGGGGGAGAAGAGAAAAATGAGAAACGAGGGAGTAAAAAAGGAGGGGGAAAAAAAGATAAAAAGAAGGAGCGGGTTGTGAGGATGGGCGAGTGATACTCTAAGCACAAAAACGGGAGAGAAAAAAGAGCGCGACAAAGAAAAAAATCAAAAACACACCCTAACAAAAATGCCGGCAAGACGGACGCGGACTTCTATACCTACAAGAGCGGAGGGGGTTACAACCGTTGCAAGGAAGCACGGGGTTACGGCGTTCAACGAAGGTTCAGAATTACCAAAGTACTCAAGAACGTAGGCTCTTGGGCCCAACGAAAAAGGGCGACGTGCGCGGGCAAGTAAAACGAAATCTTTATGGCCGGATTAGCCACTGTGAACAGGGGCCCTCCCTTTCTGCCTAAAACTGCTCACTTGGGAAATATCATAATAAAGGAAATTTGGGGGGGGCTATGCGGGGAATCGTCAACACTGCGAGCGTGTATGACAGAAAAAAGGAGGGGCGGGAAAAAGGAGGTGTGGAGCGCAAACGAGAGAACGTGCGCCGTCATTGGACGGAGGGGACGGACTTGCACGCTAAGAAGATAGGCACAACTTGTAGCACCCGAAGCAACGAGGGGAGGGCGGGGTGAGAACATCGGAAGGCAATGTAGGCCGGAAAATAAAACAGCGTGCCAGAGGGCAGGGTCCGCAAAAATCCTAGGTTCATCAAAAAGGTGTGCCAAAAAGCGTATTTGAAAAAGGATGGAGTGAATTACCCTTACGGAAGCCAGAAGTAGCTGGGGCAACGGAGCTCTGTCTGGGGGGGGCAAACACCCAGAAAGTATTTGCCAGGGTTGCAGACAAAGGGACCTGGAAACGCTCAGCATCAGCAAAAAAGAGCGAGTATGATTTCACGCACCCAGAAGGGTGCTAGATGATTAGAACTGCGGAATCATTGGGCAAGAATCTAACTGGGGGAAAAGCAAATGAGGGGTGCCTGGGTGGGGGGGCAGAGGCAAAGGGCCGTCCAAAGCAAAGAAAGAAGTGCTATCACTAGACGAGATTGGAAAGACAAAAACAAATCGGATACTTGTCAAAGAAAAGAAATGGTTGCTGAGAGGTCTTCAAAGGGGGGGAAAAGTATTACACCAATGTAAGAAGGGCGCTCGGCGTGGTGGGCCACGGGAAAGGGACATCAGCTGCCACTTGTAAAAAATGGGAGAAGGGAGGGGGGCAGGTTAAAGGAATCCCTGTGCAAAGAGGGGAAGACGTTTAACGGAAACCAAGCGAAGGAGGAGGAAGATGAGACAAGTCTATGTACTGCGGGGATGCAGGGGTCGTGAGGCCTTTACTAGCTGGCTGTCGGGGAGGCCTGTTCAAGGTATCGGTGTTTCGTGGGCAGGGCGTGTAACGCAAAAAAGGTCTGATAAATCGATCGTGCAAAGGTCAAGAGGCAGCACGAACAGGAGACGGAAGGAACAGGAGGCCAGAGAATAAATTCCTAGGTCACCCGCCACAATACATGATTCCAATCGATTAATAAAAAGACAAAGGTTTTGGAAGTGGAAAAGAAGCCTAAGGGCAAGGAGGGACGCCCTTTAGCCTGGACGTCGTTTTTCATCGCTAACCGCAGGTTCGGCGTGGGGGGCCTTACTTGCGCGGAGGGAGAAGCACCTTCGAGGGACGGAAGGCCATAGGAATCGCGGAGAGAGATTTGGGGGGGGGCGAGCAGAAATCATGTCGTAACGCGTGTCAGCCACGCGCGCGGAGGACTCATGGGCTTTACAGCTACAATACTCTCCCCCACAACGGGGAAAAGAATATAGTAAGAAAATGGCGGAAGGAAGGGAGAAGACGAAGAAGGGGAGCAAAAACAGGCCTAGACGACGTGGACTATCTTCGGGACTGCCAAAGCCAAAACGGAACAAAACATCACACCAGCAAACCGAAAAAAGCTCGGATTGAAGAGCTATAGGGAATACGCAGGTCGTGGTCACGAAAACAAAAACGGGGAAGACTGGGGTGGTAAAAAAATGACAACCTCCCGAAAAAGAAGGAAACTGAGATGATACGATACCCAGTTCCTCCGTCGAAGTTTTCCAAGACGGAGACCAAAACATATGGAAGGATTGAACTCCTGCGAAAGGTGAAAGGAATGGGTGTGGCGTTCAAAACGTAGGAGGAGTCTGTACTGGGAAAAAAAGAGTAATGGTCGCGGGAAAAAATGCGCGAGCAAGAAGGCGATATTGTCCGGCGGCTCATCAGAGAGAACTGGCAGCATCTTAGGGGAAGAGGACAAAGTAAGAAGCCGCACCGACCGAACCCGGCGACTTCAGTTCAGGGGGGCAAGCGGGAAAAAAGCTGGCAAATTGCAAGTAGTGAACGCACAGGATGCCCGCCCTGCGCCGAGGAAAACCTGTAAAGGGCACTACGGAAACCTACATTAATAAAGGAGAAAGGAAACAGGGGAAAAGAAAGCGAGAAGAAGGGAAGCATTTCCCCACCAGATTCTGGTTCATATAAAGGCTCAGTTACGATCGGACTAGGGCTGGCAGCACTTGCCGGCAACCGGAAAGTAACCAAAGGAACACTCTAATCTTATTCGCACAAGACATTAGTACAAACTCCATGACCAGACATCAGCATTTAGGTCAAAAAACGAGAAAAAACGTCATGGGAGGAGAGTCGGGCCGAAAAAGGCAAAACCGCTGCTGAGAGAAAACGCATGCAAAACGCGACCTGGGGGACGCGGGCCCAAAAATAAAACCACCAGAAATAGTCATTGTCAGGGATTGTAAATCCTCAATGGGGCAGAAACGCGTGTTTACGCGGGATGGCAAAAGGTGGATCGGACACGTTCGATAAACACGGAGACACGCTGTGGGTCATGACTGGAAATAGCGCGAACGCCTTAGAGCAAAATAGTGAGGGGAAAATGGAATCAGTGGAAGAAGGAGGATATTCACACTTGTTGTGTCAAGAATCGCCCTAGTGCAAGAGAACCCAAAAGAAATCACACAAAAAACAAAAAAAAACCCAGATGATTTAGGGGGGAAGGTAAAAAAGGGAATTTGAAATGGCGGACGAAGTGAAAAAAGGAACAGGTGTTATTAGATGCCGACATAAAAAGAGCCTACACTGAAGCAGTGCGATGGAACTAATCCACTAAGAAGGAGTAGTTGGGGCACAACGACAAGCGTGTGAGGGAAAAAAAAAAGACGCGGGGGAGAATGCCGTATAAAAAAAAAGGGGGTTTGAGCAAGGTTGTAAACCAAAAGAAAGCAGACCGAAGGTAAGCGTCAACACTGGGGCGGGGTAAGGGCGGCGGGCTGGAGTGGTACTATGGCGTTCTTGAGGGGATCTATCTCCCACACGAGAGAAAGGCCAACGCAGGAAAAAAGCACCACAATCCTAGCCGGGGGTCAGCCGGTGAAAAATTCAGAAAAATCAGAGAGAGATGCCAGTCTGGTGTTACCCGCTTGGGAAAAAGGGGGAATTGGGGGAACTTCGCTGTAGAAAGGGGTCTCTATTTCGGGACGCTGAAAAACAAAAGGGCCTTTGTGTCCAACCAAAGGGCTACAGTGCTGTGGAGGACCGCCACGAGTGCTGGGGCTAAAGAAAAAGGTAGGTTCCACCAAGGATAATAACTGAGTTCCGCGAGAAGCAGATTAATTATTGTTTTGGGGAAACTCATGGCGTCGGGGGAACGTGAAGGGGAGGGAGACAACTGTCGGATTGGAAAACACAGTGTAGAGAAAACTCCACCGCTCAAACGCGCCAAGTTAGTTCAAAGCAAAAAAGCGGCATCCAGTGCTAGAGGGAATCACTGAAAATCAAGGGAAAAAGCTCTTTGTAAGCGGGACCGTACGTGCACAACTTGGCAAGCCACGCGTAAAGAAATTATGAAGGTTCAGTTCGGAGCAGGGCCTGCATGAAGGGGAGAAAAAGGGGGGCCCTGGTTCAATCGGGCCGTCAGGAAAGCCATGTTACGCGGGGGGGCCATCCCAAAAATCGAGCAGAGGAAAAAAAAGGCGATGTTCCGAAAAAAAGAAGGGGGGGGGAAAGAGTGGTGATGGAAAGGCATGGAGGGGCAAGAGAAAGGCGGGGTAAGAAAATAGAGGGCAGGGGGCAATCCCGTCGCCGCAAGGGGAGAAGAGACTCAATACTAGAGAAGGGTGCAACGCAAAAACGTAAGGGGAAATGATGGGCGACCAGAAGCGAGACGGCGATAGGCGTCAGATGGCAGTTAGAAAGTAGTACTGGCTAAATTGGTGCGCAGAATGCAGGACTGCAATGTCCAACCATCGTTAGGGGGGAAAAGGCGCAGGGGGAGGGAGGAAGCCCTGTGCAGAAAGTTGGTACAATTTGCAAAAAAAGACTGGGGTTGGGGACCTGAAATGGGGAGCAGAAATAAGCCTGGTGCAATTTGAAAACCGGTTGGTCAAAGAGAAATACGAGACTTTGCCCTTCTAAAACGAGGAGGGGCCAAGGGTCCGAACAGGAGATGGGGGACGAGAATTAACTTACCGTAGAAAGGGGATCAATTCTGGGAAAGCCGAAATCAATAAGTGAAAAAAAGGAAATAGGGTTGGGGGGCAAAACGCTCAAAAAGGGACACAAGGCAAGCAGGGCAAAAAAGACGCAGGGCTTAGACACATCAAAACATGAACCGAGGTGAAACAACTACCAGGACTACAGGCGAGTTATCCCTTCGAAGGGAGGGGGGGGGACGCTAGGAGGGGGTGGGTGGGAAGGGAGGGCGGGGAAAGGTTTTGGGGGGGACCGGGGAATCCTCCCCCGAAGAATTGATGATCCAACTCTGATCACGGGGCGTTCGATGGCGGGCGGCGGGTGGCCTGAAAAGAGACGAAGCAAAATCAAGTGGAAGTTCATGGGGAAGTTTAGCAGTACAAAGTCATTGGGAAGAAAGTTTCTTTGAACATCTCAAAAAATCAAAACAAATCAAAAGGTATGAAAAAGTGGTGGTGGGGGGGGGGGAGGAAAATCGTCGGGGAAGGCAAAAAAAGAAAAAAAAAGAAACAAGGACAAGGGCTGGGCTCTTCTCAAAAAAAGGGAAAAAGACGCATCATCACCAAAAATAAGAAGATTAATTCCATATAAAATGCCATTAAAAAACCTGAACGCTTCCTTGAAAGGAGGGGGGGGGATCCCAAAAAAAAATAAGCTGGGAAAGGCTACCTCGTCCTCCTCAACGGAGGAGCAGGGGTCAACCGACCACAACCAGAGGGCTCTTAATTCAAAAAGGGATGTAATGGAAATTGTTGCGGGAAAAAAAAGGTAACATGTTCAGACTTGTGAGGCGGAACGCAGCCAAGGAAAGGGTGAAGAAAACAATGCGAGCAGCAAGGGGACAGAGATTGTCAGGCCCAGCAGGCATGAAAAAGGGAACATAAGTCTCCGCCTTGACCACAGGGGGTAGAGCAGCAAAAAAAAAAAAAAAGCCAACCTTCATTAAGGAAGGCAACAGAAAAATTTGATCGTTTCCGCACCAGTGAACCGACGACCACGGCGGCCGACTTAAACACACTGCGGCGGGGATCAACTGTCAAAGGGCTCCACTTCGGTGCGTGCGAGGAGTAGAGGGATGGGCCCCAAGGGGGGGGACAAGAAGAAGGGATAATAGAGCTGAGGAGAAACAATGTCAAATCACAATGGAACTTGCAACAAAAGATTAAAGAACTGAAGACGAGGCCGTATGGCCCGGGGGGATCACCGTAAGTTCCCAAGAAAAAGAAGAGAGAGCCTTACACAAGCGGATTAACTAACCAGATCCGCATGGGAAAATGAAGAGGGCCAAAGGGCCACTTCTAGAGGGCAACCGAAAAAAAGCTTCAAAAACAGCTCTGAGAAAGGTCCAGGCCCGCAGGATCAAAGCGTCTTGAAACAAAAACAAGGCGATGAACGGCGCGGAGGAAGGAAGGCACGGCACTAGGACCGTTGCACAGTCTTGGATTTAAGCGTGGAACAGGATTGGAAACGTACTAATAAATTCCTCAAAACAAAGCACGCGATGCAAACGACTGTGAGGTCTGAAGAAACGCTATCTGGGTAGATGCTTGACTCTTTTCAGGATGCAACCTTTACAAAAGGTCCGTGAGACGCGGGACATCGAAAAACTGGGTTCAGACATCACATAACGACGGAGACAACACTACCAAAAACGGAAAAAAAGACCGAACAAACATTTTTTGATTTGAGAAAAAAAGGTATTGCTTTCGGGGGGGGAAGAAACGTGTGGCGGAGGGGTTTCAACAAGGGATCAATCCTTACAGCACTCGAGGGAAAAAGGGAACACTACAAAGGGAAGCAATTCGGGGAAAACCAACGAGCGAGGGGGGGACGGTTCCTAGAAAAAGATATTTGCGCGGGAAAAGGTGGTGAAGTGTTTGAGGAAGGGGGACAAAGAAGCGGAATGAGGCAAAAAGTAAGCGTCCGATGGGCGGAGCCCGCGAACTGGAGGGGTGGGGGGGAGGGTTGCTGAACTG
>Ga0179593_1638723_pt1 | contig 21261 bp, 26 predicted proteins | sample CZODoug2_1_08_16_FD_185931 | JGI IMG/M metagenome (GOLD analysis project Ga0179593, IMG submission 185931) | Vadose zone soil fungal communities from Angelo Coast Range Reserve, California, USA - CZODoug2_1_08_16fungal (PacBio error correction) | ecosystem: Environmental > Terrestrial > Soil >...
AGTCACATAGTGAAAGAAAGGCATCAGTAAGAATTCGCAAAACGCCTGAGCGCCAACGGGCGCGCCCAAGTCGGCAAATTCGGGGAAAAAGTCAGCGGGGAAATTCAGGTACGTCGAACAAAAATGGAACCATGAAAAGTCAAGGTGCGCACTGCCCCATGCGCAGCGAAAAAAAAAAATAGGAGGGACCCAAGGGGAAAGGGGGGAAAAAAGAGAGGAAAAATCGAAGCTCAATTCGAGAGTTGGGCGCGGCGCGTCCCCTTCTCGAAAGGAGGCATGGTCGGCCGTACCACGCAGCCAACGGGGGATGAAAATGAAAGCGTACTGCCATCGATTCGCGCAAGGAATTTAGCAAGGAGCTAAGGGGCAGCCGCGGTCAGCACGCCGGAAGAAGGCCGTCGGGAAAGCGGGCCTCATCTCGCGAGCAGGAATCGAAAAGATGGCCTTGTCTGCGAGCCACGCCCTCGAATCAAAGTAGAACCATCACGAGCAGCGGCGGCGAAAAGGGAAGAAAGTCCCTGATGCTAGACTGATAAGGGGAAAAAGAAGGAGGCGCGGAGCGGTTTCACGAGGGGGGGAAAAGAGCCATTTCGCAAGCCTGAGGAGAAAAAAGAGGAATTGGGGGAAACTCTATCGAGCTCTGCCCATTGACCGCGAGAAGCTCGGGAAAAGGGCGGGCGTCGCAGGCCTGTCGGCGTCAGGAAAAACGATTCCCAAATGCAGAAGCGAGATCGAGGACAAAAAACAACGGAGAAGAGGGGAAGGAGAGATGACTATTTCACTCGGTCAAGCAGACGAAGGACCGTGGACGACGAAGGCAGGGCGTGGCGTGGGAGCACGGCAAACTAAAGCTCTGGGGGGGAAAACAGCGCTTTACGAGCCATCCGTGTGATATCGAGGGGGGGGGCGGGAGGAGGCGCAAAAGCGCTGCAACGGCTTTAAGGACCGGGCACTTATCGCCGAGTCTGAAAGTGAAGGTAGACAGAAAAGCAAACTCAGGACTGTGTCTGCGAAAGGAACCGGGGGGGGCACTTGAGGATTGTCGCAAACAATTCTAGCTAATACGAGCTCATAGCAGAAAAATGGGTCAGGCTAAATATTCCCACTAAGAAAAAAAAAAAGAGGCCGAAAATTGGACTTCTTTGATCGTACGCTGGTACGCTTTACCCGGTCGTCGAAAAAAGCGGAGGGAAAGAGGCGTGAACAGCGCGAGTGTACGCCAGAGTCGGAAAGAGAAGGGTGGCTGGAGGCGTGGGGCAAGCTAACGCCGCGCGAAAAGCCGAAAAGCGAAGGGGTCAAGGAGGGCCGCGGCGAGCGCGAACCTTGCAAAAGAAGGCCTCGGGGCTACATCGGGAGCGAAAAGAAAAAAGCAGGCGCGATTTGCTCCCGCAGGAAAGGGTCCCGAGGGAGTCATGGTCGATACCTGAATCTTGGGTTCAAAAAGATTACAAAGAAAAAAAAAAAGAGCGCCGGCGTCGGCCCGTGTGCCGAAAACCGGGTCCGCTCAACATCGCTAGGCGCCGCGAATGGGGGGGAAGAGAGGAAAGGTTCCACTCGGCGTCTGGGAAGTGTTCGGGACGCAAAGAGAACGCGAGTTGTTATGGATCGATGGACGAACGAAGCAATTGAGAAAGCTATGGATCACTCGAAGGCGTGCGGGCACGCGGAGAGGAGGGGTCCAAGAAAAACCGGCCTGTCGGAAGAGAAAGAATTCTCGCAACGTGAAAGAAAGAATCGACACAAGTAGGTGGGTTTCGATTCCCACTAAGACGACTTCCCAAAAAAGACGTAACTGCAAGGGACAGAAGATGCGCGCAAAAAAGTCGGTCACGGGGCATCGGTGTCGATATGCAGCGTTGCCAGTCAAAAAAAACGCAATCGTGGTTCAGTCGTCGGCGCCAAATGACTACTATAAGTAACAGAGCGCAAGGAGGAAGTCAAACAGTCCGATCTCTATCTTGACCTGGAGACCTAAGGCCTCGAATGGCAGAACTCGCTGTCTCAAAACGCAACATTCGCAAGGCGCGAGGGGCGCGCTTGTGGTCAACAGCCGCGCGGCGTCCGAAAAAAAAGGGTCAGAAAGCGGGGAAGGGTTCGAGGACTGGGTCGTCATGCAATTGCTGCACCTAAAACTGGGAGTCGAACAAGCGCTCTCGAAGCTGGGATTGAAAAAAAAGAAAAGGGGGGGTGAAAAAGGCACGGGCAAAGACTCGGTACACGGGGGAGGATCACGGAGCGAGCAGGATGATCGAAACGATAGAAAAGGTGGAGAGTCCCGAGAGTCTTCAATCTGGGATGGGGGGGGGCATGTCAAGAGATCGCGCGGCTGACTTAAACTACATCGACGCGCACTTCTCCAATGGGAAAAGGCCTAGGACCAGGAGGAGCGATTTTGAGTCCTACGCTCTCGTAGGTAAAAGAAAGAAAGAAAGGTCCGGCACGGCGGTCCCCACGCACGAATGTGAGCCGGGCACGATCGTGCTGCCGATTGGGAAGCCTTAGCGGCGGGGTGTCGATCCTAACAGAGTAAACGGAGAGGTGGCGACCGGGGCGGGCTATGAGTGACATGGGGAACGGGGACGGGCCAATTCTATAGCGACTCTAAAGCGCTGGGGGGAGGGTCTGGGCGCGCTCGTGGTTGGAACAGTTGTACATAGTGCGCAGAATTGCCAAAAAATTGGGGAGCTTGAAAAAACCCCTGATGACTGCGCAGTAAAAAAATAGAAAGGGGAGTCACGAAGGCTTGTCTTCGATATGCTCGAAGGGGGAACAAAGTGAATGCCGTTTTAAAAAGACAAGAAACAGGAGATGGCGGTGCGCGAAAGGAGCAAAACGTGAACGAAGGAGGGGAGCGCAGACTGATCAGAACGGCGCCAGCGGCCAATTGGGCAAGAGCCAAAAGGGGACGATGCAAGCTCCGCCGCGCGGGGACGTGAAAAGAAAAACAAACCGGGAATGGCAACTTCGCGAAAGATGGCGCCAAGGCGAGGGGATCAGAGGTCGGATCAGAAAAAAGCTCAAAGACGCGAGGGAAATGTGTTCCGGGCTGGAAAAGGAGATACCGATCTGCACGCTAGAGGGGAGGCAGATGCACCGATCGGGAGCCGTAGAGAAGAGGGAAATGAAAAGGGTTTTTGAAACGGATGTCGCCGTGCACTTCATTGACCAACCGAAAAATTCGCGAAAAGATGGGGGGTGACCCGTCCAGCAAGTAGCGGATATCCGAGGAAAAGGCGCGGTTAAGAAGAGAGAAAAAAAAGGAAGGGAGAAAAGAGAGAGAGGGAACAAGGAAAAAGGATGGGCCGCTAAGAACTGGTCACGCAGGCACGGCGCGCGAATTTAGCCACGTAAAGCGCGCTGAAGGGGGAGGTGAAAGCACCTCGTCTTCTTCAACACCGCAATTCGCGTTCGATCATGAGAATCGTACTCGGCCCGCGCGAGGTCGATGGGACTCAGAAGGAAATTAAGAGAAAGCATTTGGTCATTCAGCGGGCGGCTGCACGAAAAGGGGGGTCCGGCCACGGAATGATGGAAGAAATGAGGTGGGTTACCCTCTTTCCGACTTAAACGAAACCTCAAAGGGGAGCCCGCGATTCATGTCACCTCGACGGTTCTGGGCTTGTCAAAAAAAAATCCCCTACTCGGTTGGCGGGTGAGGAAGAACCAAACGCCGGATTTGAACTCCGGTTGAGGGGGAAGCCCCGTCGTAAACAGCATCGAAACAAAAAAAAAAAAAAAAAAAAAAAAGACGGGTCATCAAGGCCGTTGACAGTGGGAGAAAATGAAATGGGGGGGGGGCGAGCAAGACCCGCTCGTTAGGCGGCTCTGAAGGAATAGAAAAAGAAACCGGCCTGGTCCAGTGGGCTCCCCAAAAAATCAGAGAAAGTGGAAAAAAACGAGGGGATGGCTGAAATACCAAAGCCGGGTGTCGCCGAGCTTAAAGGGTTGAGGAAAAAAGGGCCGTCAGCACTTCAACCGTGCTCAAAATAAAAAAAGGCGGGGGGAAACGATTGAAAGGGTCGACTCTTTCGAGCGACCGAATCGAGAGCGAGCTACCGCCGTGCCGCATCAGAGAAGAGTTGGGGGGTAGGAATCGTCGAGCTGCTTCTGAGAAACAGGACGAAAAAAAACAGAAGAGACAGCGTACTAAGGATCTCTAACTAATGAACTCTCGTCTGGGGAATCTTGGGGGAAAATAACGTCTCGTACGATAGGATAAGGAATGTGCTAATCCAGGGCGCGGAAGGGAATGGGTGTACCCACTCCGAAGGTACCGATGGACTTCGAAATCCAAAGGAAAAAAACTATCAGGAAAATCGAGGGGCGCTATGAAACGCCACCTCTTTCTTAAAAAAAGGAAAAGGTCAAAGAATGAAAATCGAGCAGCCGCACTCTGAAAGTCACCCTTTTTCTGGGTAATAAAGACCGGCCAAATGCACTCCGTCAAAGGGGATCATGGAAAAGGGGTCTACTTGGGATCACCGGTTCAAGGAACGTCTCGAATGGCTTTCGAAAAGAAAGGGAAGGGAAGAAGGAGCCTGCAAAGATCGAGTGTTTCCGAGAACCCACTCTGGAAGAGGGAATGTGCGTACCAGGGATCATAGAGAAAGAGAGCTGCGTAGGCGGGAGAACAAAAAAAGATTGGTTGTCTGGTCAAGGGGGCATGTAAAACTGCAGAACGAATCTCTACACCTGGCACATGGGGGAAGACATGGTCGGCTCCAGGTCCACTGAATTTAGGGGGCGGAAAATTGTCGTTTGTGAGTGGGGGGGAATAAAACGCAGGTGTTCTTCGATCCGCTTCTAAAAGAGGAGGAGAGAACGCGTGGTCCCTACAAGAAAAAAACGGTTTCCGTCCCTGGTGAAAGGAAAAAAGAGTCCGTGGAAGAAGGGTCCGCTGGCATGCCCTTCTAGCCAGAAAGAAGTGAAGGATGAGATCTGGGGAGCATCAGCGAACAGAATCAAAGGGGAAAAGAAAACGGGGAGGGAACGCCGCTAATTAAAAATGTCAGGAGGAACGCATTAGACATCCTCTTCAGCTCGAGGAAAGGGGGGGATCTACAAGAAATGCAGCACTCTATCTCAAAAAAGGGAGGTTCCTTTTACTGGGACCACTCTTCAGCTAAAAATATCATGGGGAAAGAAGTCATATCATTCTAAGAAGAGAAAGATAGGCAAATCAGCCGCAAATCGAGGATTATAAAGCAAAGAGCACACAGCAGGAGAAATACTCTAGTATTAACGTACCTATGCTAAAGGAACATCGTCTGGGAGGGCTGAAATTGAACAGAACAGGATGGACAAATCACACTTAACGCATGACCCTCATCGAGCGCCGCTAGGGGAGAACAGAGGAAAAAAAAAGCGTCACCCCGCCGTACGTTCGGAAGGTAGCCCAACGAGCCAATGGGCGCAGCCCGTCTGCTGACTAGCATCTGAAAGAGTGAAAGCTGTTGGGGACGAGCACCAACAGGTAAAATCGGGGACCGCAGCACCAGGCTTCGCAAGTGTGTAAAGAACGGAAGCTGTGCTCGTGATGGATAAAAAAGTGCCCGGTTAAGAAGCGAAGGGGGGTTCCGCGTTGGCAAATAATTACCGGACATCTATCACATTCGTAAGAACATCCGCGCTGAAGGGGAAGCGCGAGGAAAATCAAGAGCGGAGAATTCGGCCCGTGATCAAGCACGCGAAAGAAAGGTGTCGGCGATCAAGAAGGCTAAAACGAGGCAGTGAGGCGGAACGCGGCGACATCGAGAAGAGAGAAACAAAAAGAAAGAGCTGTTGTAGCAGGCTCCAAATGAAAGAGGGAGCCGGTCGAGGGACGCAGGGGCGAGCGTGCCTTGGGGGGACACGTGCAATAATCACATTAGGCGAGGGGAAAGGGCAAGACGGACGAGCCATCTCTGGTGGAGGCTTGATCGGGAGGAAAAGGGGGGGCTTACTAAAGGATGCTTGCGGACTTCAAAAAAAAAAGGGTCTGTGCCGAACCCCAAAATATCCCTCCTCTTCTCAATAAAAGTCCGGGGGGGCCAGGCACCGGGTTCGGACCTAAAAAGTATTATGGAGGACAATTACACCTAAGCGTGGGGATTGCGTGCTCGCAAGAACAAGTGAGCGACCTGATTCGCTTCGGACTCATACAGGAGGAGGCTCAGGAGGAGAGTTCAGCGTTCCTTGGCGAAACAATTAGAAAAGGTACGAGAAGCAGCCTTCCACCGTACAACGTTCTCACCTCTCCGCGAGAAACGAGGGGAAAGGAACTATGGGCGGCTGCCTCGGAATTTCTTTAGGAGGGGGGATCGAGTCCTCTCGAGAGGGGGACGAACAAACCTTTACTATTCCTGCGGAGGAAAAGAGAATATTGTCGGGCACGTTCCCGATTTTTGATACTCGGGGAGAATCTAAGAGGGATGGGGGGAGCACAACGAGAAATGTTCTCTGAGGCCCTGGGGGGGAATAACTGAATCTTGGAGGACGAGGGAAAAACAGGACCGCCCACGCGTGACAGTGCAAACGGGGAAGAAATCTTCGCGAGGGGAGACGCGATGTATGCCGAAATGCAACGCGCGGCATGAATTCCAGAAGTCGGGAACCAGTACACTAAGGGGGAAGTGGGTAGAGACTGTAAAAAATTCCGAATGGGAACTGCAGGCAAAGTCGACTTGTAAGAACGAGCTCGCACGTCAATCCAGACTTGAATGGGGAAAAGGAAGAAAAAAGGGTGGAGCGACAAAAGATGCCAACGGGTTTGTCGTCTACGCGCAAGAAAAGGTAGGTCAACTAACGAGACACCCTAAGAGAAAGAAAAATAAGAAATGAAGCGGAATGCGCGACAAAGTCACTCAGAGAAACTGTGAGATCACGGGGGAGGGGAACAGTTAATGCGCTCCTCTACAACGCCACTGTTCGAGGAGGGGAGGTGCAAAAAAAATAAGATCGTCGAGCCGAGGTCGAGAGGAAGTGAAGAATAAATAGAGGAATCAGGCGAAACCGATATTAGGCGACTCATGTCAGCGGCTTTCGAACGAGGAAAAAGGCGAAGGATGGGGATACAAGCGCGGACTCTTCGGGGAACCATGCGCAGAAGAGCGCGCCTTCGATAGTGGTCGGGAAGGACAGGCGAAAAGGCGAACCTGAGGGGAAACGGGTAGGATGTCAAATTTCGGGGGGGGAAGTCATCGGAAAGACGCGGCAGATCAAGGAAATGGTAAGAAGGAGAGGGCGGGGGACGGGAGAAGGAAGCCCCCTATGGTTGTCGCCGGGGGGCCCGGCAATCAGCCGTCCGGGACCATGGGGGGAAGGATAGAGGGATGTACCTCTCGAGAAGAAAAGCTCTACGGACAACCACTGGGGAAGGGATTGGGAATCAAGAATGTTTCAGAGGACGCTAAAGAGGGAAGAAGTAGCGCGCGAGGCGGGGGCGGCACGTCTCGTTCAAAAGGGGACGACGGTGTGTCTCCGCTTCAACAAAAGGGCTTCAGGGGAGGGTAGGAGCATCGGGGGGGAGAACAAGAGCACGGAATCGTTGCAAGTTACCCGCAAAAAGGGGGGGCTAGGGGAGAAGATTCGTTCTGCGGGCTTAGGGGAACGGAAGAAAAAATGCTTGAAAAACAAAAAAGGGAGGACGTAAATGGTCATCTTCTCACTGGAGGAGAATTGCCGCAGAAGAAAGGAAAAGGCAGTACGCCGCTTATGACTCAGCGACTTCGGCGGTCGAAGCTGGAGGGAGCCAATGTTTGTAATGAAAATTTCTGACAAAAAAATACGGGGATGGTGACGCGAGGTAAAATTTTGAAAGGGAAGTGCGACCTATGAAAGGGGGCGTAAAGTCCCGAACATCTCTTCTGCTCGATTGGGGGGGGGGCCAATAAAAAGAAAAAAGGGGAAGAAAAGCGAGAAGTGAGACTGATCGCCGGGGCTTTTGAATTCCGCTGGGAGTGCGGAGCAAGAGGGCCTCGCGAAGGGGGATCATCGTCTGGAGCAAAATAAAAGACAGCCGCCGCTGAAATGCTGGCCATTAGGAGGAAAAACCCCGCGAGCCGCGTCGCGGAGTATTAACGAGAAGAAAATATGTAGAAGCGAGAACGCTAAATGCGCGGTTTTAAAGACGATTGGGTCTAAAAAAGTAACAGAAAAAAAAATCTCCAATAGATCCGGGCGATCGAACCGTTCAACCTGGATGGGATTAATCGGGGAGGGAAATCAATAGAAATTATATCTCAAAGACCAGATATGCTTAGGGAGAGAGAAGATGAACAAATAGCTAATGACAGGAAAGGGTCACTCTTTCCTCCATGCTCGGAAAAAAGAAAATCGTCGAGGGGAAGGAAGTCGGCTACCAATCTGGGGTCTCTTCAAAAAAGAAGACAGAGTTTACACGGGAAATCTGCGACGATGGGGTATACAATACCGAAGGGGGCGGGTCTCCAGCTGTACCAAGGATAATGGCAACAAAAGAGCGCCTGGTGGGGTGGGAAGACCCGCGCTGATCAAAGACTCTTTGGGGAAAGAGGGGGGAAACTTTCCGCCGCCGGAACAACGGAATCACCAAGCCCGGGAGATAACCGCGAGGAAAGGGAGACCGACGTGTGGGGCCCAATCGAGCGGAGCCAGGGGAAAAAGCGGGGGGGGTGAAAAGTCGTCAAAGTCAGTGAAATCGAAGCCAGAGAGCAGACAGCCGTGAAAATGGGGGCGAAACGAACATTAACAGGAAAGTTCCGAAGGAAAAAAAAACGCCGCCCCGTTGGGCGTAGAGAGGAGGGAAAAGAAAGATCCGGAAAGACATGACGCAGACAGGCGCAGCTTAAAGATGTCAACTGGAGCGAATGCTCCAGGGAAAGGAATGTGGGAGAGAAGGAAAGCGTTTCCTCGTCGACTGACGGGGCAGTTGGGCCTCAAAGAATCACGGAGAGGGGTGTAGCGACATCAAACTACGTTTTAAGCGGAGGGGGGGAAAGGGAGAATTGTCGAGGAGGATGAAAAAACACAACTCGCGAAGGAGTCATCAACTAGGGGGGGGGGGGGGCTCAATCGTCGTACACTTAACTGCGCAAAGGCGCATAAAGAAACATAGCGAGCACGCGACTAAGAAGCTTAGAAATGAAAAAGGAAAGAGAAAAGTTTCAAGGACTTCGCGCGGCAGAAGGGGGGGAGGACTCGGAGGAAAAGCGAAGCTTCTGAGAAGAGCAAAACAAAAACGGCGGAGTCCCGCTGGTGCCGGGAATAACGGGACTCCAAAGAGGGCTATCAGGAAGGAAGTCAAAGGGAAGCTATCGGCGGGAGAAAATCAAAAGTGTTGAAAAAAGAGGTTCTTGAACTTAACGGAATCCGGAAAAAGGGGGAGATCGAGCACGCCGGAGATTCAACATTGGGAACAATTCATTACGGCCCCCAAGAAAGAAAATGCGAGAGAGCGCACATTCCGATCGTGCTAAGGGGGGAAGGGGGGAGGGCGTTGTGGGAAAAGAGCGTTCTCTACGAGAGCGGCTCGAAGCGTTTCGGGAGAGGGGCGAGAGAGGGGCCCTGGCTTGTATATTCTAGGGGTTTATAGTGGAAATGAGACCAGCCTTAGGAATACTGAAAGACCAGAATATAACCTAGACTCTACTAGGAAGGGTCCAGGTGAATCAGGAAGTTGGCAACTTGGTTTCCATCTCAAGGGCCGAAGGAAAAGCTTCATCTCTAGACAAAGGGGGAAAAAGCGCGTTACGATTTCTCATGTTCGGAATCGGCGAGGATGAAATTTTAATCGGGGGCTTGGGGAGAGAACACTCAATGGGGGTTTTATTCTATCAGCAAACGACTGAAAGAAGGCAGAGGATGAGGGGGCGATCGTTTCGCGGCAAAAAAAGAAGGGGGGGGTCTTCCCGAGGATCACCGGGAGTGCGAGTGCAAGAAAATTGGAAAACTGGGGGTGAAGCCGAGAATTTCTTATCTTCCATCATCGAAAGGAAAAGAAAGAAAACGTATAACACCTGCGCGTCGTCTAAAGTCCGGGAATAGATCCGACTTAGGCAAAGGCAAAAGTGAGAAACGACGGCGCTAACGCATGTGGTATAACAAAAAGAAGGGAACGGGCGGCCGCCGTCAAACCGGAGTGAAACACCGGCAAGCGGAGATTCAGGTCGGTCGAACGACAGTCTAGACCGACAACAATCAGAAATAGGCGCAATCTCGGGGGGAGAACGAGATATCACGAAAAGGGTCAAAAGGCACACCGCCGAAGAGAGCGGTAGGACAGAGGTGAGTTAGCGGCTCGAAAGGAGGAGAGGAATTGGTGTCGAGGAAACGTAGCCAGAACCAATCTATGGGATCAGAAGGTATTCGGAGAGAGGACCAGCGGTAGACCTCTATGGAACAGTTTTAAAAAAAAGATAAGTCGAAGGTACAGCCACGCGAGTTCTTAAAGTGGGGAGCCGAACTTCGGCAGCGGAGGAAAAAGTCTCAGAGAGGGGCATCAAAGGTTCTCTCAAAGAAAAAGGGGTCGGCCAAGAGTTCCAAATCGGGAAAGGAGGACGCCACGGTGGAAGGGGGGGAAGGAAGGACAATTCGGGGAAAGGTGAGTACTACTCGGGGGGAGAGCCACCAACAGACGCGTTGGGGGCACAGCCGAAAATTCATGCGCAGGGAAATAAAGGGAGGGCCGAATCAAGAGGGGGGAAGGGGGAAATCAAGCAGAAAGGCCCTCAGACTTGCGAGAACACGTTGATCAGCTGAACGGGGCACTTCTACAGTCGATCTCGAAAAGGACTCCAAAAAGGAGGAAAGCTGATAAAGCGGAAAAAGATCGAACCAACAAACAACAGGATGATAGGAAAAGTATTCTATTAAGGAAGAGGTACAGAAAGCGAAAGGAAGACCCGGTCGAGAGGAAAAAAGACGAAGTCAGAGTCCAACCGTGACGAAATAGGAGCGTATATTTGCTTGACAGATCCATCGCTGTAAGGGGGAATGGGAAGGGAAGTCCGGAAGGATTTGGAACGGAGTGACCAAGCTCTGTGGTAGAAAACGCACGCAGCGGATTATCCTCTTGGAAAACTCAGAAGAAGAAGGGGTCGTTGACACCTTTCTAAGAAAGCTTCCTAGGAAGGGCGGCAGTCACCGTTGGTGTCGGGCTTGAAGTCAGGCACATTTCTTCTATCTACCTTAAATCGCAAATCGGTCGAGCCTCTTGGGGAGTTGCAGAGAAGACTAGACGGGAAATACAGGAAGTAAGAAATGTCGTGACCGCCTCTCTTCAACTTAGAAATAACAGGAGACATAAAATTCAGGGATCAAGTCGGGATTAAGGAAAATTGGTCCCCATTCTGGGCTTCTGTTCCTCCCTAGCTCAAGAAGGGAGCTCCGCCTCAAAAAAGTCAGAAGATGCAAATCTTCTAGAAGTCTATGTTCAACGGGTCTACCTCTTTATTGAGGAAAAGTTCGAAGAGCGGGCGCAAAGGGGGGATCAACAGCGCGAAAAAGAAAGAGGTCCTTGAAATTAATCTTTTGGAGTCTTACTAAAGAGGATACAGAAGACATCCTGAAGGGTCTCGACAAGGGGGACGCAACCTTTATCTGAGCAGAGCTGTAAATGCCGCAGGAGCTCTAGCAGGGGGGCATAGAAGCAGGAAGAACTTACTCTCTCTTGGGGATGTGAAGGCTGGCTCTTATTGGGGGCCGAATAAGAGAGGGTAACGCCGGGTGGACAAATTGTGGAAAACAAGGTAATGAATTCCAATCCACTCAAAAGAGAGTCCCATGAGTGTTCGAGGACGTACACTCACCTCATCTCTAGGGGATGAGGTCCTGCTCTCAGGACTAAAAAAGTTAGGGGTTAGGAGATAGTCACTTTCAACATAGACGAACGAGTCACTCGAAGAAGAAAAATTTAGAGAAATTCGCTACCCTCTGCCACGAGGTCGGAGAAGTACATTCGGTGGAAGTGGGTAGGAGGGAAAGCGACAATCTGTCGCGGTTAGACGTCAAAAAGGGCCGAAGGGAAGCGAGGGAGCACCGAAACGGAAAAAAGCTCCGTTGAGAGGGAAAAGTCACGCGAAGTGGTCCGGGGGGGAGATAAAAAAAAAAAACAAAACACCTCGGGGACTATTACCTGCAAGGGGTAAGAAAGGAAAAAGAATCTCGTACGAGAACATTCTCTTTCGAGAAGAAAGTGAGGAGGCCCCCAAGAGTACACGCGTAGCAGAGCTCTACAGAATCAGAATCATGAGAATGCATAGGGGTCACAAAACGGGACGGAAAGCGGGAGGACGGCGAGGGTCCAAGTTCGTTGGCCTGAAGAGGAATGCGTCAAGGTATCACAAGGCGGAGCCAAAGCGCATCAAAAAGATAGCCCATGGGGGGGGGGACCGTAGAAAAAAGCCAAAGCGTAAGGAGGACCTTCTGGGGGGGGGGGGGGGCATGTGCAAAATTAGGGAGGGAAAAAGGGAAAAATAGATCTCCCTCTCTACGTCCTAAAGGAGGAGATTGAAAGATCGATCGCGAATGGTCAGGGTAACTAGACGAGGGTCGGAGGGGGCGGTTTGCGGCTTAACTGGAGATTCAGAGTGAGCACGAATTGATCTTAATGGGAGCAAAAAAGGGGGCAGAAAGTGGTCGCAGGTAACTCTCCTCTAGGGGAGGAAATAGTCCGGAAAATCCGCTCAAGGGGAGGGACATGAAAGCTCTAGGAGTACGGTTGACGTTCTGAGAGAGATAGCGAAAAAGCGCTTCTTAGGAAAAAAAGGGGCGGATGTCAAAGGTAAAATATTTCATAGCCGCGCACTCGAAAAGGGCCGAAGTCCGCTTAGAGACTCACGGGAAAGGGGGAGTCACGAAAGCGTCTGGAGGAGAAAGTGACATGAAAAATGTTAATGCACTGTTGGTAGAAAAAGGAACTACGAGGGCGGTGAGAGGGGACGCTGGGGCTACGTGTTCGACGCTGTTCCTGAGAAAGGAAGATCACCGGAACGATAACGGCAGCTGGCTCAAAAATACCGAAAAAAGTACGGGAATTCGGGAAAACGACGGGAAAAGAAAGGGAGTTAAGGCGTACGCATTAGAGGAGGCGGAGGCAGGGAGAGGGGAGCCCGAAAAAAAAATCAGTCTTGTATATTCGAAGGAAAGAAGCCCAACATCGGAGCACAAGGCTGGAAATGTGCGTTGCAAGTAGAAGGGACAAGCACCAGAATCTGCGGACCGCTTCGGTCTGGGGGAAGGAAGGGACAGATGGGCACGACGTCGAGAAGTTCGCGTGTTAAACGAGGGTCAAAAAGAAGCATTCAACGACGGGAGAGCGCCGAAGGGCAAGACATTCTTGACAACCGGAAAGAAGTGGAAAGGGTCCGCATCGAGGCAGGGGGCTGTTGACAGCGAACAACAACAACGAAGGAGGGGAGGATGGAGGCCGCAAAGACAATACGCTACGTCTTCCAGGGGGTGCAAGATGAGGAAACCTAAGTGAGGGCGCGAGTGTCGGGTTGAAGGGACGTGCACAGGTCGTCTTCGAACAAGAAGGGTCAAGGGAAAAACGCGTGTCGCGCTCAGGACTGGACGATAATAAAGGGAGACGCGACTCTTGGCAGAGGGGAAGGAGCTACGGGGGAAAAAGCAATTTCGAGGCAAAATCGCTGGGGGGGGGGGTTGTGGCGAAGCGCTTGATGAAATAAAACATACAGTTGCTTCCAACTTTCGGAGAAGAAAGAGGCCGACACGACTCGTAATAAAAAAGCACGCGGGAAAAGTCTTGAAAAATCTCGGAGGGAGCTGCCAGCAGTTGCTGGGGACCATCGATAAAAAAATCAAGGTCTGGAGCGAAGGTTATTCACGGAGACTTCTCACCCCGTAAAAAGGAGGTAACGCAGGAGTCCTCTAGAGACCGAAGAAAATAGGTCTCGGGGGGAGGAAACTCAAAAAAAGGGAGCCCTGGGAGAGCAAGAAGAAAGCCCAGGGAGCAAAGGGAAGTCGAAAATCCATCTTTTCCAGCACCGGTCCAGTAGAGTCATACAGGGAGGAGATGAAAAAGAGAGCAAGTTGCCAGAGATTTTTAAAAGGCGGAGGAGGAACTCCGGGGGCAGCACGCCACCAGGTAGAGGAATAGCCGGGGAAAGGGTACAGAAAAAGGGGTGGCCTCTCTGGGTCGAAAAGAGAGCAAAATCGCCGGACCGGGCGAAACCTGGTTGAGAGAAAAATACGTCGTATACGAGGCTGAGTGGACGCACGTCCAGCAGACCAAAAGGGCATCACAGGCTCCAAAGAGAGATAGAAAGGAAAAAGAGCGATCTTTGGAAAGAGAAATTGTCGGTCGAGCGGGGAAAAACGAGGCTCTAGCGTGAAGCAAAAAAAAAAAAAAACACCGGGGGAAATCTCTTTCGGCAAAGTCGCACACAAGAAGAGATCAGAAAAAGGCCTACGCCAAGGCGGAGGAGCCAGCGAATCGAGGCGGACATCCAGGGGAAAAGAGGATCTCCAAAGCGGGGGGGGGGAAGTGAGACTATGCAAGTGTGAAATCCGATCGATCGAAGACCGCTGGGGTGGAGGAAGGGCATGCATGAAAAAGACACCGAATCGCCGCGCGAGACATCGGAGAAGAGGGGCTAACTAACAGGTGATCACCAGCGTCTTTCACAAGGGAGAGAGCCGGGGGATAAGGAAAAAAAGGAGCCTTTCGACATTCGAGGAGAACTGCAGAAATCGATACGTTGCGGCTCGAACAAAGGAGAAGGGTGTGGGCCGGACTGCAGATACACAGGAAAATACAGGGAGAGGAAAGAAAAATATACTGGGATGCGGTACTCCGTAATACTGAAAACCGGGCGATGGCCAAAGGCATTGAAACTCGGAAACACAAACCTGGAAAAGACGAAGAGGCACAATCTATGGGGATGCCATGGGTCGAGGAATCGAAGAATTCATTTTGCGGGAAGCGTAAGGAGGAGGTCGTAAGGTTTGAATCAAGAAACTACATGGGGCGCATCGGGAAAAGCCAACGATTCTCCTAAAGGTGTTCGGAGGCTAAAGAGCGGGGGAGTACCCTTAGATGACAAAGAAAAAGGATGACGGCGAGAAAGGACGCTTCAAGTGGACAGACGACTTGCAAGAAATGCAACTGAATCAGGGGGAAAGAAAGATCATTAACAAAGGGAAATCAAAGGGGGGAGACGTACACGTCTGAGAATGCTCAAGGATGTCGTAAACAGGAGGAGGCCTCCTACCTCGCTACGGGAGTTATGCAAAGTCAGAACGGGCGCGAAACGGGGAGAAGGCAAGACTTCGTTGACGATGTCATCTAGTAAATATATAAAAGGGCGGTAGTCTAACAACAGACGAAGGAAGGACCAAGGTAGCATCAGTCGAAAAAACCGAGATTTTGATACCGTCTATAATGAGGTTTTTAACTTAGAAAGGCCTCAGGACCAGTTCTCGAGAGGGCAAGGCATATTCGATGTCGTCGAGCGTACTATAGGGCGATTTCTTCGGGAAAGAGCAGCCATCAAAGACCAGATGCTTTAGGGAAAGGCTCTCAGGAGGGAGCCAAGTCCTAGAGGGGAGGTTAAGTTCATGAAATGATGAGGTTCATCCACTAGCTTACTTTGAGGAAGATCGAATAGTGAGGAGAAGCTCAGCGAAGATCCGCCCTTACTGCTAGAGGTCAAGAAGGAATAGAGGGAGAGCCACTCCTCTTAAAAGGCGTGCCAAAAAGTCTCCGCAGATGAGAAAAGTGGGGGGGACGTAAAAATAAATCCCGGAGGGAACGATGGAAACGTCAAAGGTAAAAACGAGCGTTTTCACAGCGGTTGCAAAAAGTCGAGATTCACAAGAAAGTTTCCGAACAGCTAGGCCTCTGAAGCGGCCGAAGAGGATCAGAGGTTGCGGAAGTTATCCCGGCGGGGAGGGAGAGTCGTGAGTCGGGGAAACCGCTTCCACGATTCGCAGATTCCGGGTGCCGGCGAAATAAGAGGAGAAAAGGAAAGGGTGAGGAAAAAAAATAATGCAGAGAAAAAAAAAGTCCTCAGAAGAGGATAATCGTGGATCAAGGCAGGGATCTACTAAGTAACATTGGCGGCGCCCGGGGGAAAAGGGTCGCAAATCTAGACTGGGTAAATTTCACTAAAGGACCTAGAAAGAGAAAAAATTTCTCTGGCGTCGAATGAATGCGCTTAAGGGGGGAACAACGCTCAGGGGGAAAAATCCAATCCCGGGGAAAAGAGAGCTCAGTCCGCGACATCAGCCTTGACGTCTGGAGACACCGGAGAAGAGCTCTGAGGGGCCACTTGAAAAAAGGTGGGGGGGAAAAAAAAAAAAGATTGGAGTAGAAATATAGGTAAAGTGATTCTCTCGCAAAAAGACTTCGACGAAGATGGCTTCGAGAAACTTAGAGGGTACTTTCTACCAGGTCAATAACGTTGCTGAGGGGACAGACGGGAGGGAACCGTTCTCATCGAATACGTGAGCAGGGAGAGGGCCGCGAGGTTAAAACGCAGAGTCTGTAGGGGACCTCCATCTGGGTCTGGGTGTGCCTCCGAGAGGAATTTGGAGCGCAACTTCCTCACTGGGATATTCCGAGAAGGGAGGGCTGATCAGGTGGACGGGCCCCTCTGGGTGACTGGAGAAAAAAAAAGGAGGCTTTCTCGCGGGAATGTCAACCAAGAGGAAAGACTCGCCGGGAAGGAAGGTTGTACATAAAGGAATCTTTTGGAAAATTGGCTAGGGGAGAAGAAACCCTGACCGGGGCGCACAAGGCGTTAACGAAACTCTATCTCTAAGAGGGCTCAGAAAGGGACTAAAGGAGGAATTTTCTTGAAAAAGTACTGTCGAGAAAAGGAAGCAGGATGGGGCAGGAATGGACTGCAGTTCGCGATGGGACGATAAGAAGGAAGGCACGGGGGCAAAGCGTCAGTCAAAAACTCCTAAGGCGTGCAAGGCAAGAGAAAAAAGGCCATCGGCACAAAAAAAAGAAAAGTTACGGGGCTCAGAAAGATTCTTCGGCGAAAAAAAAGAGGGAGTCGAAGGGAGGACGAAAAATGGTAGTGTCGTAGAGTCCAAACGTGTCCCAAAAAGGGGGCCGAAAATCGAGGCTATTCGCGACGAGCACGCACGAGGTGGGGGGATGCAGGGCCGAAGTAAAGCTTTAAAACCAGCAACTCCAATCTGGAGCGGAAGTCGAAAACCACGGAATAAAGTAATGCGCTCGAAAGGGGGGTGGACTCGGGAATTCACGCGCGGGGGTGCAACAGGTCCAAAGAAAACGACGACGGGAAATGAGGCTGAGGCGACCCGAAATGGGAAGAGGGACTAGGGCTCAAGGAAAAATTCCGAAGAAGCGTGTAAAGCGGGGGATCGAAAAAACACTAGGAGCGCTGCAAGAAAGTAATCCAAAATTGGGTCCGAAATCGGCGAGAGGGCCTGTTGTGTAAGAGCAGTGCTTCCCTTCACCCTTCACCTAAAATGGGTGTCGTGTGTGGGATGGGGGGGGAGGGGGAAACGACTGAGCTATCGAGCACTCTGGAGTCTTTCACACTTTGCAGAAGGGTCGGTGACCCACGGCCGAACTCTTTTGCTCTTCTGGAAAGGAAAGTCTCGTAGTAGAAGGCTTATCGTAACTCTAGGGAGTGAGCGGGAAAGGGGAAGGGCGTGACAAGCGAATAAATAGGTCCAGAATTTGAGGGAATCTACTTCTTTTCGGGTAGATAAGCGACTATCGACTACACTAAAAGGACGCCCTCAACTATCTGAGAATTGGTAAGGTTCAGCTCTGAGTCTGGAGAGGGAGGCTGCTGGGTGTAAAAAAAAGGCGCGAAGCATTAAAAAGGTGCGGGGAAGAAAGTCAAAACCGGGGAGGACATTTTGGGCTTTCTCCGTCCCGAGGGGGAGAGCAAAAACAGAGAAGGCCTAGAAAATACTTGTATGGGAATGAGTCCCTGGGAGTGCAGAGGCGGCGGTAGTCTTGCTTGAGGGCAAGAAGAAGGGCGAAAATCGAGTGAAGGGGACACCCGCTCTTTTGGCGCGGGGGGCTGGGGTAGTTTACGTGCGCAATAATGCGATAGAAGGGGAAGCAACCAAGGAGGAAAGCAATAGCATCACTTGGGGGTAAAAGGTGGAGGGGGAGTTCAAATCGGGGGCTTCTTTGCATTCGAAGACGGGGCCCTTTATTAGGAGGGGGAGGAGGGGCGGACAGATGTTAAGAAAGTGTTGGCACGAGAAGAGATAACGAGAAAGCAAGGGGCGGGACTCGATTTGGGGCATCACGCAAATCAAGGAGCTGAAAGATGGGAAGAGATCTAAGGAAAAGAGAAAGGTCGGGTCGTGGAGGAGGAGGCGTACGCGAGAGGGTCCTCGCCAATCGTCGGTGAGCAGCGTCGTAGAAACAGTAACAAAATCTACCTGGCGCCGATGGAAAAAGGATTCCGGGAGACGATACCTCGAAAGAGATCCCGGGGCGAGGGGGACCGATCGTAGAAAGTTATTATAAAGGATTAAGAAAAGAGGTGAAAGTGAGACCGAGGAAGGGACATGGAGACCCTCCAACAGGCCCTTATTCAATGGGGGGAATCGTTAAAGTGAACAGTCTTATACTGAAGGAAATGAGTCCGGGTAAGGGTACTTGACGTTAGAAAAAAACACCGGAGGCAGGGGGGAAAAAAAAAAGAAAGATAGATGGGAACAAAGTGCACGCATCCAGATAAGGAGTAAAGCATTGAAAAAAAAATGTCCGCAGGAACGGGGGGGGCCAGAAAAAATTAGGCGCGCGGGTCCGGTGGAAGGACTGGCAGGGGCGACAGAGAGGAACACGGCTGGAGGGTCATGCCACTGAGGGCGCTAAGACGATCGGGGGGGAGAAAGAGACTCGCTACGTGCTGAATGAGGTCTCTACTCTCAAAGTGAAAAATCAAAGGGAGCGGAAAGGTGGTTGGGGGAGGGACGGCAGCAGAAAGGGAGGACAGAGGCGGACCCTCTTTGGAAAACTGAGGAAAGCTCCTCGAAAAGGAAAAAAAAAACGGAAAACATCCAATCGAGAATTCTGACAAAACGAGGACTCCAGCGCTACAGATAGGTGGCCAAATCGAGAACCTATGGAAAGGAATCAAGGGGGGTGATTCAAATAGGAAAAATGCGTAGGGAAAAAAGGATCACAGGCCATAATCAGGACGGAAGAACTTGGGGACAAAAATGGGAGCCCGTTCTCTCAAGAGAAAAAAGCGGTCATGAAACAGTACTCATGCGTAGGAAACTGAGGCCGGGAAAGTGGATCTCCTGATCGAGCCGGGGAGAAGGGGCCGGGAAGAAGCTAAGCAAAGCCGCAAAAACCAAGGGGTGTCGAAAGAGAGATTTGGGGGAAAAGGACGTCTATCTTCGAATTGGCCAGCCAAAGAAGCACGGAGGGGAAAAAAAAGACTCGCCCCGTCGGACTGGTACAGAAAAGTTTTAGCGGGAGACGATTTTTAGGGAAAAGCGAAACAACCTCGATTCAGAAAAAGGTTGAAGGGAGAATCATTCGTCCGAGAAAGACAAGAAAAGGGCCGACAAAAGAGAAAAGCGCACTCTACAGAAAAAGAAAAAAGAACCGATGACTATGAAGAAGCGAGCTGGGAAAGGGAAGGACTGTCTCTGGAGGGGAGAGGTATCAAAAAACACGGGGTAGCTATCTAGTACTTAGGAGCAAAAACACACTCAAAGTACTGAATTCAGAGGTGCCATAGGGCCGCGAAAAAGGGTATCGTCGAAGACAGGCATGCGCGAGAAAGGAGGTAGACAAGTCAGGATCGCCACCGGTCGGGGAACTTGACATGAAGGAAACAAAGGAGCGGAGCAGAGCGCCGAGGCTACCTTCAAGGTGAGAAAATCCTAGAAACAAAAGACTTGACACGTAAAATAGGGCAGAGAGAATCAGGTGCTATACGGGGTTCGGCAGAAGTCGGGTGGATAACCACGTTCGGAAAGAGGAGACGGGAAAGAGAAGAGTGTTCTCTTAAAATTAGGGAAGGAGCAAAGGCGAAACTTTACCTATGAGGAGTCATTCAGACCGGACACGACTTCTTAATTAGTAAATTCAGAGCTAAAGGGCGGCTCAAAGAGAGGGTCCGAAAAAGACCTGTCGAAAAAAAGGGGCGTGGTGGGAAGGCTCATGTACCTGACAGGAACGAGAAGAAAAACACCAGGTCAAACGCGGGAAAACGCTGGGTCTCGGGCAAAAAAAGGAGGATGCAGGTTCAGGCAATGTGCCTGAGGATCTAGGGGCTAGTAATGGTAAAAAAAAATACAAGATAGAAAAATCTGGTAAAACTCAACGGAGCGAGAAGTTTGAGGTGCACCTCGAAGGGGGGGTCTTTAAGGGGGGGCAACTAGTGACTGTCAACTTCGAAAGGGATTCGAAAAGGCTGGGGGAACTGGCGTGTCGAGGACCTATTCATAAGAGAAAAAGAAAAAATAGGAGGAAAGGAAATTCTCTGGAGAAGTGGGAGAATGACCGAAGGGAGTCAACGTCACTCTTGAGTCCTAATCTTCATGAGAAGAGAGAAAAGAAAAAAAGTAAAATCTACATCCAGCCCCTGGAGAAACGTCAGCTCAGCTGTTCTGTCTGTCCTTATTCATTCAAAAAGAGGAAAAGAAAAAAAAAGAGGGTCAAAGGTCCCACGCTAACCAGAAAAAGCTCTTCTTAGTGCAAATGCAAGACTTGCCAAAACTGTATGAAAGATATATTTCACCGTACTAAAAAACCGATCAGAAGGTAGTGCGAAGTAGACTTCTCAATAAAGAAAGCGTTCAGACACACGCAAAACCTCCCTCTGATGACATACTCAAAGTTCCCTTCTTAAAATCGAGGACCAAGAGAGGACGGATCAGAGATTATAACGTTGCTCTTAAGAGGGCTGACGGAAACAATAACGTTCTTCCTGGTACAAGTCAGGGCCCTCATAAGAGTCGGCTGAAAAAAACGAAGCAGGGGGAATCAGGGGACGCTCTAGAGAAAAACAGCCCGTAAAAATCGTGAAAGGGCGAAGGAAAGAACGCGCGAGGCTTAGCACGGGTGGGGGAGACGTCACGATGGCTAGAGGAGAGCCCCGCGGGGCGGGACGCCAATCAAGTTGACAGCGCTGTGGGAGGACAGTGGGAACAGTTCCTGTTTCTCTCCGCCTGAGTAGAGGAGAAAAACGGCTCCGGGGGAACTAAACGACGGACAGCTCTAACCCTTAAAATGCTCCGAGAGGTGGAGTGGCCCGGACTGTACTTCGGAATGCGGACCTTAGAATAGAGATAAAGCATATCGCGTATTGATAAAGAGGT
>Ga0179593_1362759_pt1 | contig 21256 bp, 41 predicted proteins | sample CZODoug2_1_08_16_FD_185931 | JGI IMG/M metagenome (GOLD analysis project Ga0179593, IMG submission 185931) | Vadose zone soil fungal communities from Angelo Coast Range Reserve, California, USA - CZODoug2_1_08_16fungal (PacBio error correction) | ecosystem: Environmental > Terrestrial > Soil >...
GGAACGGAAGGTGAAAAAAAAAAAAAACAAAAAAAAAGAAAGACCCAAAATAGAGAAAAGACACTGCGGCCCAAAAAAAGAGGTCAACCCCTGAGGAAGAAAAAGAAGGCACGGGCGAAGGGCACAACGGGAAAATCGATTCCTGAAAAAAACGCGCCCAAAAGAAGAAAAAGTGCAAAAGAGCGGGAAACAGAGAAGACACAGGGCACAAATAGCCTGCAAGGTGCATTCACGAGGGGAAAAAAAAACGGTAAGGGTTGCTACACAACCTCAGCGGAAACGGGCCGGTTTTCAAAAGGGGGATGAGAGAGAAAGGCACCGAGAAACAAAAAAGTGGCACCGGGGCGAACCGTGGGTGCCAACCACCGTGTAGAAAAAAAAAGGGTTAGGGAAGCCTAAACGAAGCACATGAGAATCCGTTACTGAAAACGCGGTTCGAAACAGGTGGAAAAAGGAAAGGGTGGGGATTGCCCAGGACCGGGCCAAAAGGAAAAAAAGCACCCCAGGCGCAACGGACGTTTTCATCTTCGGAAACAAAAAAGAGCAGCAAAACAGAAGAATTGCGGTGGGAAAGGTGCCCCTTTTAAGCGTCGAAAAGAAGGGAGAGAAGAGAGGGGCTGCACAAAAACCCTGTAAAATACGAAAGTGTAAAAGGAAACATACCAAAAAAGAAAATTCTAAGAAAAAAAGAAATTCTGGGGTGCGGACGGTGGGGGGAAAAAGAGAAAAAAAAGAATTCGGCGGGGACCTAACCTCAATACAAAAAAAAACAAAACAAAAAGAAAAACAAAAAAAGGGCCGAACTAAGTGCATGAAACCTTTTAAGAAAAAGTCCAAACGTCCGGAAAAAAAAGACGGTGCCGGGTCCGGGGCAAATGAAAGGGGGGCACAAGGAAAAACATCGGCAACAAAGCAACAAAGCAAGGGTGATGGAAAAAGAAAAAGAAAAAAGCGTTACGGTAACAGAATGGTCATGGTGGAAAAAAAAAACAATGGCTTGTTGGGGGGAACCCGGGGAAAACCAAACTTAGGGAAGCGGGCAAGGAACGGGAAAAGCTATGGATGGACTACAACGCCCACTTGTGGAGGGGGGAAAAAGCCAAGTGGAAGAAGGAACTGGACAATGGTCTGCCATTGTAAAAGAAAACTTGCCCTCCAGGAGAAGTGAGGTCATATGGGGGGGGGGGGACAGGAGAAACTTGTACAAGACAGTAGCAAAAACACGGGAGTAGGCAAGGGAAAAGGTTAGTGCACCGGGACCAAGGGGGGGGGGAGAGGCCGGAGGGGGCGGGAAACCAAAGAAAAAAAATGGTGGAATGGTAGGGCGGGAGGAGGGTGCGGTGGCAACAAAAAGGGGGGGGGGGAAGACGGGCGCACTAAACCACGAACACGTAAGTATTGGGGTTGGAAAACCCGCTGGCAGGTGGGAGAGGGTTTTAATTCGGAAAAGTAAAAAAGCTCCCAAACAGCGAAACGTGCCCAGGACAATAAAAAAAAGGTAAGAACGTGGGGGGGGGGAAAAAAAAAAAAATAAGGGGGGTGCGCTACAAGGGGGGAAAAAAACCAAAAAGCCCCGGGGGGAGAAATAGCCGGAAACGGAGGGTCACAAATAAAAATATTAAAAGGGCTAGTGCCGGGGCGCCCCTCAGGTGGGGGAAGGGAAGAGGACGAATACGAACCAACCGCCGGTCCTCCCCCAGAGGAAAAAGGAATGGTGGGTATTGCAAAGCCGTCGATGATTTTTGGACAGGCCCGTCTTAAGAGAATGAGTTCAGAACCCCTGCCAACTGGTCCCCGCATTTGAGTTTGGGGTGGTGGTGATATGGGCCGCCGGAAAAGGAGGTTGAAGAGGGCCCGGTGTTTTTTTTTGGTAAAAAAAGGGAAACCAACAAAGGGGATTCAGTGGTCCATTGGGGAAGGGGAATTTGGTGAAAAGAAAAAAAAAAGAATGAAAAAGTTTTTTGTGGCGGGGGAAAAGGGGTGTGGACGGGGGAAAAAAAAAAGAAAAATGCGCCCAAACAACACAACGCGCGGACTTGGGCACCATCCTCAAAACTGAGAAGAAGAACTGGACAAAAATGGGAATAGGTTCCCAAAAAATGGTGATGAAAGTAGGGAAAAAGGCCGTCAAAAGAAAAAAGGGAAAGTCAGAAAAACATGGGGGGTGAAAGCCCACAACCGGAAAGAAAAAACGAAGAAAGAAACACGAGGGCCCAACTTGTGAAATCACAGTTGGAGGGAAACCCCCCCCCGGTTGGGGGAGGGGGGAAAAAGACACGGGGTCACACCTCCCGGGAAAAAAAGGACGCAAGACAAAACATTGGGAAAAAAAAACAAGAGAAAAACAAAAACGAAAAACAAGGGAGAGGGGGGGAAAAATCAGAAAGTACAATTACGGGGAACACCGTGTCAAAAGCCAGGGTTGAAAAAAAAAAAAAAATACAACCAAAAAAAAAGAGGAGAAAGAGAAGAGAAGAATTGAAAGGAAAAAAATTTGGTGAAATGCACGTTGAAAACCAAAAGGACACGAGAAAGCCACCTGAAAAAAAAAAATGCAAACCGAAAAACCTCAGGTTCAACGAGCCGTCCTGGGGTTCGTTGGGGCAACACAGTTTTTGTTGGCCGGCCTCGCCCAGTAAAGGAGGGCACAAGGGGCACCCAACCAGATGGGTCCCGCAACCAAAGAACGGGTGACACAACCTTCGAAGGGGGGTGAAAAAACAAGGACCCCACGAAAAAAACGAAAAAAAACACCCCGGGAGTGGGTTAAAAAATTTGAATTGTCCGGCCGGGTTAAGGAAAGGGCTGCCGACTTCAAGAAAAAAAGGGGAGAAGGGAGAGTACCCCCCCAAAAGACCGATTCGAAAGGAAACCTGGGGAATGGAGGGTGTCCAAGAAGGAAAAGAGTTGGCGCTGCTGGGGGGGAGACGGGGCGGGCGAGTGAAATGAAAAAAAAAAACTGTTGAAAAAAAAAAAGTTTGGGGAAAAAAGTGTGTCATGTTGCAGACTTGGGAAAAAAAATTGACTATGGTTGATGGGATGAAGGAAAAGCAAGACTATCCCGTGTGGTACCAATGGGGTGACAATTAAAACAAAAAACCACGGCACAATTGACCTTGGGCACCCCCGCGGAAGCCCCGGGGGAATAAACAAAATTTCAAAAAAAAAAAAAAAAAAAAAACAGAAAAAAGAAGAAAAAAGAAAAAAAAGTGTACAGAACGAGGTGGGTCTGAAGACGAAGGGGCTCAAAAACCAGTGAACGGACGGCCCCCAAAATATAACCCCCCCCCCAATAAAGGGGGGGGGGGGCCAGCCCAAAAAGAAAAACGGGAGTAAAGGGCCTTAAAACCTTTGACAAGAAACCAACGAAACAGAGAATGGAGAAAGACAGGGGAAAAGACACGGTGTTGAGGGAACGCGACTGATAGGAGTTTTGGGTTTAAAAAAGCACTTAGAAAAGATGTCAAAAATAAAAGGGAAAAGGTAGCACCAAAAAAAACAAAATTGGTTCAAAAGGGAGAAACAAAAAAGAAAAACAAAGGTATTAGTATAGCAGGGCAGGGGGCGAAAAAAAAAAAAAAAAAAAATGTTTTGCAGTCGGCTGCCTTGAAAGGGGGAAAAAAAAGATTAGAAAACTGGCACCCGTCAAGGGGAAAAAAAGGCCTGACCCGAAAAAAATGTGACCCTCAGACAGAAAAAAAAACCCCGGGAAGGAACAACCAAACCGGGGTGCAACCAACCCGCAAAGAGACCCCGGTTCCCTGGGGGAAAGCCCTTTTCCCAGCAGGGAAAAAGTTACAAAACAACCCAGAACAAAGAAGGTAAGGAAAAAATACAAAAAAAAAGAACAAAGTGGACCATCCCCAAAAACTGCAAAAGAAAAACATCACCCCCGTTCGGGCAGGAGTACCCCCCCAAGGTAAGAAAAAACAAATAGTAAAATGTTCAAGAAACCCCAAGACTTAGAAAAGGATTTTGAAACCATCTCAGGAGGAAAAGTGGGGTAATGAAGCACCGGAAGGAAAGGCCGGGCAAAGTAAGGTCACCCAAGAACACCGTCTGCGGGGTCCTAGAGGTCAAACGACCAGCACCATGAAAGGCACGCCAAAACCAAAACACTGTTAACGGCACAGGAAAAGTGGTGTAAAGGAACATAGGAATAACCAAGCGGAGAGGGGACTGCCACACAGCAAAAATTGGATAAAAAAACCCTTGGCCCCCTTTTCACTGAAAAAGAAAAAAACCAAAAGGGCACCGGAAATGAAGCAGCCCGGAACGCACGGTTGTGTGAACAAGAAATCCACCCACCCAAAAAAAGGAGAGGGTCGTTAGGGGAAGAAAAAAACCGAAAGGGCCGCTCGAAAAACCACCAAAAACGACCGGGAGAAGGACAAAAACGAGGTGGGGCCGACAGATTGGGCACCCACACGTCCCCCAACCCCACAAAAAAGAGAAAGTAGGTTTTTGTTGGAAGAAAAGGAAAAAGTGGGCGGTCAAGCCACGGAAAAAAGCAAGATAACAAAAAGGGAGGAAAGGGGAAGAAGAAAGGCCTGACTGTCGAGAGAAGGAAAAAAGGACACCCACGCTTTTGACAAGGGGGTACAGAACAAAGCAACTGGGGGGACCGGGCCTTGCAGAAGACAGGGGCCCGGTAAAAAGGAGAGAACCTCGGAGCAAAGCCCAAGTTTTGGCAGGGAGGGAGGGGAAGAAACTCCTGTCAGGGGCCAAACAAGTCAGAAACATCGAGGTGGGGGTTCGAAACAATTTTAACCCCCAAAAAAGAACTGCGACCCGCCCACAGGGTGGACCCAGGGGACCTCCAAAAAGGGAAAAAAAAAACAGGGCGGCACACGTAAAAAAAGGGAAGGGGTGAAGTTCGTACGATGGGGAAGAGCAAAACCACCCATCACCTCGGGGAAAGGGGTGACCAACACTGAGAATGGGGACCACTTTGAGAACACGAAACCCGAGTGCAAAAGAAGTTGCCCCACGCCCAAATTCGGGCCAAAAGAAGAAGAGTCGGAAGGACCCTTCATGAGGGACACAAACGAATTGAAAAAAAATAGTCGAACAAGAAAAGGTAAGAGGAGCCATATTAACTGGGAGCCGTGGGAATTCAGGAAAAAAAGGGTTTTGTTAGTGAAAAAGGACCGTGTCACTTGTGGTGGGTTCGGAATCTCCCAAGAAACCACACCAAAGGAAAGGGAAGAAGAAATAGGAACGGGAGAAAAAGGGAACCGGGGGCCTTCAGAACAAAAACGAAACAACTCACGACATCACCCACGGCCGCCAAAAAAAGGGAAAGGGAACCTCAGAGAATCACTTTCGGGGGGGAAAAGGAAAAGACGACAGAACCCGGTTGGAAAGTACAAGCGAAAAAGGAAAGGGGCCGAAAAAACAACAGGGGGGGGGCGGACATCCTAGTCCCGTTGAAAAAAAAAAAAGGGACGAGTGGCCACGCAAAACCAAAAAGGGCCGCGAAAGAGGGAAACGAAGGGGGGCAGGGTTTCATCCTGCAAACAACAAGCCTGTGGTGAAATGTGACTAGAAAAAGAGAAGGTGGGCCGGAGGAGTAAACACAGGGGGGAAGTGTAAGAAAAAATCCGAAGGAGACTGGACAAGGAGCGCCCCAAGTAAGCAAAAAGAAAATGTGGGCCCGGTGGCCAGTCCAAAAGGGAGTGTTGTTGGCTGCCAAACTGCCCAAAACCCAGCAAAACAGAAGGAAACACCGCCCAACCGGAAGAAGAGCGGAAGGGGTTTTCAAAAACGGGCTAAAAAAGAGAAACCGTCAAGGCACGATCATCGCGTTGAAGGGGGGTGGCACCTTTTGTTGGTACGGGGGAAAAGGGACAGTTTCTGCCGGGGAAGAAACAAAGTCTAGGGAAGGGGGGAAAGGACAAAAAAAACGTCCCCAAAAAAAAAGAACGGGGGGGAAACACGGGCTGTGTTTGTGGGTACAAGGGGGGCGGGCCGGCGTGGAAAAGAGGGGACGAAACACTGAAAAGAACAAGAAGGACAGATAAGGGCCCCATGAGCTGGGGGGAAAACACCCCCCCGAACGAAAGGGGCACCATCTGGAACTAACCCACCTTAAAACGGTGTCGGGAGGGTGCAAAGAAGCACAGGGCCCTTGGTAAAGAAACAAAGAGCCTGGGGAGGGGGGCACAATTGAGGCTACATAGGGGGCATGAGAAAGAGGAAAGATGTGGGTGCAGGGAAACCCGCGGGGTGCACAGGGAAGGAAGGGAAAATATCCTGGCACCAGAAAAGTGGTCTTGGGGGAAAAATTACCAGAGGGAAACACTGACACTTCCGATGTCGAAAAAAAGTCCACGGCCCCCGAAAAAAGGGGGAAAAAAAATCAAGAACCCCTATGTTGGGAAACGACAGAAAAGTTTTTGGTGGAAAACGGTGGGAGAAAAATGACAGCCAAATGGGCAATCATGGGGACTTAAAGCCCCAAAAGGGAGAAGTGCAAAGAAAAAAGGAAAAAAAGAAAACGAACTGTCCCCGGTGTAACGGGCGGGAGGCAATAAAAATGTAGGAAAGGAAGAAGCTGGAGGGGGGCCAACCAAGCCGGGTTTTTGACAAAAACAAGGGGGAGCGCAACATGGACAAGACAAAGGTCTTAGAACCACGCCCATGTTTGAGAATTTTTTTTTGTGAAGGACAAAAATCGCCACAAGGGGGAAAACCCAGAAAAAACTCTTAAGAAAAGCAGGGGGGGTTGTGAAGCTGACAGAAAACCAAAAATTGCAGCCCCCAAAAAGGGGGGGAGTATCAATAGATAAACAAAACGAAGAGAATCAAAGGAGAAGGGAAAAAGGAAAATAAGAAAAAGCGGCGGTCGCACCAAATGTGAAAGACAAGACCGCCGTTCGAAACTTGGCGGAGAACAAACCAGGAAAAAGCACAAAAAAAAAATCCCGGATGCGGGTTGGTCAAAAAAACAGAGCGTACTTTTGGGAAAAAAAAATCGTTTTTTTTGGAACATCAGTCAAAGTCCGCCCGGGGAGGGTTTGTTTTTGTAAATTAACACGCAAGAGCCCAAGGCGTGGTGAGGGAAAAGTTTTGTTTTTGGGGGAAGAAAACAAGGGCAAACATGTAATCAGGGTGACAACAAGAGAAAAGTTTAAAGAAAAAAAATAAAGAAAAGTGTGGGGGACTGGGAAACTGTAAACAAGCATAAAAAGAACCAAAAAAAAAATACCCGGTCCCCCCTGAAAAGGGGACAGAAACGAACAAAAAGACGGGGGAAAAAAAGGCAAGGGTTCAGGACTATGTTGGGAGTGAGAAGCTGTAAGCGGACGTCATAACCAAAAGATTGAAAGTTTCAAAGGACACCGAAAGGGGGAGAACTAGAGAACACCAGGAGCGTCCCGAGGTCGCCCTTGGACGCAAAAGTGTAGGGAAGGCGGAACACGCCCTGGGTGGAACCAAACAAAAAGAAAGAAGCACAAAACGCCGCCCCCCAAAAAAAAAAAAAACTCAAACGAGTTTCGAAAAAAAACGTCACCGCCGAGCGAGGCCCAGGCGTTGTGAGGAGAAGCACTGAGAATACACTTGTGGTTTAGGTGGAAAGGGGAGACGAAGTCGCAAGGTGGCGAGGAAGTGGTGAAGAGATAGGTAAGGGGATTGGATGAGGCGTATGGTAAGCGAAGAAAGGGGGAAATGGTAGGTGATAAGAAAGTGAGGGTAAAAGGGAATAGTAGGGGTGAAAAGCGGAAAGTACTACACGCAAGGAGAAGGGGGAGGGGGGATGGAGATACAAGAGAGTGAGGAGCCTAAGTAGAAAGGAGGTGTCGATTGGGTGCCGAGGAGTGAGGAGGAGGATGGAAAAAAAAGCCAGTGGAAGGGATATGTTGGAAGGAGTAAGCTGGCTGATGGGGAGGAGGGAAGATGTAATAGAGGTGGGATTAATGAAATGTAGGGTCGAATCATGAAGAAAGAGTCACGGAAGTAGGGGATAGGCGAGTGGGGAGGTGGAAGAACTATAAAGGGAGGGGTGTCGCGGTTCGAAAAAAAGTAAGCTGATTCGACAAATCAATGAAAGGGAAGAAAGACAAGCCGGAAGGAAATCGGGGAGTTCCAAAAAACAACCAAACACGGAGAAAGGACACGAAGAAGATAGGGGGTAATTCCTCCCGACCAAGTGGGGAAAAAGAAAAAAAACCGGTTTACTTTGAATGTAAAAGAGAAACGATCAAAACACCATAGGTGCTTTTTTTGTTGTCCGAAAACGCCCATCCGAGCCGCGGTGAAAAAACCAAAAGAAAAGGGGTGCACGTGTTTGAAATGGTGCCCCAAATTTGGGGGGCAGTCAAAACTAAGCAGAACAAGGCGGGGAAAAAAAACTAAGGGAAAATGTCAACGGCGGGGAACAAAGGCGCCCGACCCCAAAGAAAAATACGGCGAAACCGGTTGGGGGCAACAAGCTTTCCCAGCCCAAAAAGGTGACCCTGAAGATCTCACCATTTAAAGTGCTGGGAAGTGACTCAGGGGGCCCGGGGGAAAGAAACGGCTGTGGTTCAACTTGCAATCCAACAATTGAGGGAAAGGAGGGTCCTGGAACCGATACACAAGAAAGGGAAAGGCCCAAGGTTAAGGGAGTGGGGCCCCCAAGGGAAAACTGTGGCACTTGGCGCAATTATGTGGGGGGGAACAGTTGGGAAAAACGCACAACAAGGTCAAGTCATGTTTGGGGTTGGAGTTTATAAAAAAAATAGGGGAAAATGTCAAAATGGACACAGGGGGGGGTTGGGGGGAAAAAAACCATGGGGGGTTGAAAAAAAAAAACCAAAAAGAAGAACGTCCAAATCAACGTCTCCGGGGGGGGAACCCGCAAAAAACTAAAAGTCCACAACAGTAAAACAAAAAGCAACTGAAAACAGGGGGGGAAAACGGCATTCTTTAAAAAGGAAAAGCTGGGGGCATAAAACCAAACGAGCCTGAAACCAAAATAAAAAAGGGGTTTGGATTCAAAAAAACAATGGCACAGAGGAAAAAGGAGTTGCCCCCTCGGGGGGAAAGGGAAAAAGAGCCCGAGAAAGAAGAAAGAGAAACCCGGAAGCGTTGGTTTGTGAGAGACTAACAGCTGACCCGGGGTTTGAAAAGGATTCAACCCAATCCCTCCCAGGGGGGGGAGGAAATAAAATAGGGGGGCGGCCAGGGGGGGGGGGGTAGCAAAGCAAACACAAATTTTGAATTTGTGAGAAAGAAAAATGAACATGATTTAGACGTTCCTTGGCCCAAAACAACAGGTTACAAAACTGGGCCAGGTTAAAAAAAAGCGAAAGCGGGGGGGAAACAAAGGGAGGGACGGGAAGAACGGAATGCCCAAATGGGCGCCGCAAACCCAACACGAGCAACACCCGCAAAAAGGGGGAAAAAAAAAACACAAAACCAAAAATAAAGACCGGAGAACAAAAAGTTGTACTCGAAAGAAGGTACTAACAAGCCGAACCAGTGGGAAACAAAAATCCAGACCGCACCGCGAAAAAAAAACAAGGAGCAAACAAACAACGTTGAGGGGAAATAAAAGACTAAAAAAAAAAACTAAAGGGGGGGAGGAGATTTAAAACCCCTTTCAAAAAGTTTCCCCTTGCCTTCCCGCCAAGGAAGAAAGAAAACAGAAATTGGGAAAAAAGAGCGAAGGCGGGGCGGGGACCCCAGTGGAAAATGAAGAAAACGAAGGTTTGAGAACGGCCAAGGGGGGGGTTGACAAAACCAAAAACCAGGCAGGAGGTTCGTCCCAGAAAGATTGGAAAGAAAAAGAAAAAGAAAAACCCGACACTCAAAAAGGGGAAAAAGAACAATAAAGAGCCTTGTTATAGAACGCCAAAAAAAAGCCTGGTTCCGACAAAAAGGAAATCGAAAAATGCCCCCTCTGGGGGAAAAACGGGCCGGGCAAAAAAACACCAGAATGACAAAAAACCAAAAGCCCTTTCCCAAAAGAACGAAGGGCAAAAAGACCCAACCTCCAAGAACGCGCAGTGAAAAAAACCAAGACAATGGGTTTCCCCCCCAAGAAAAGGAGAACCCAAGGAGTCTGAGTAAAAAAGCAAACAAAACAACAAACAGCAAGAACCACGCCCAAAAAAAACCCAATGGAACGAAGGGGGGGGTCAAGAAAGGTTGGAGAAAACCCACAGTGAAAAAATAGAAGTGAATCAATATAGGTTGGTTTGGAAAAAACGTAGAAAGGGCGAAAAAAGACTGAAGAAACCCCCAAAAAATTGGCCCGCGAATTAATAAAACGGGGGGAAATGACGTTGGAGGAACAAAAAAAACACGCACATATGAAAAGGTAACAGAACTCGGGGAGGGGCCCCCTTTCTAAAGCAGATGACTCCCAAAACGTCCTGCCAGGGGGGGGGAAAGAAAAAAAACAGCGGCGAGACACCAAGTTGGCCGTTGTGTTTGTTGTGGGAAGAGGTCGGCACGGTCCAACCCACAAGAAAATTGAACGGCGATTTGGGAGGGGGACTCCGAAACAGCCTTTAAAAAACGGGGGGGAAACCAGCACCGCTACCCAACTCAAAAACAAAAGGGGACCAAAAGGGGGAATTTCAACCACAAAGGACAACTTCTGTGGAACAAAGGAAAAAAAACGCCCCACAAAAACAAGGGTGAGGAAGGGAAGAAAGTCCGAAACATCGCGGTGAGAAAAAGGGAACACATAAAAGTCACACAAGTTTACGCACGAGAAGGACATTTAGTTAGAAAGATCAAAAGGGCCCCACCCAAAGCAAACGGGTTTGTTGGTTCAAACCCAAGAGCCGGGTCATAGGACAGGTAATGTCGATGGGTTTTTTTAAAAAAAATTAGAACCCACCGCACCAGAATAAACTCCAAATAAAAAAACATTTTCCAGGGCAAACAACAGAAAAAAAAAAGACAAAGGGGGGGGGAGCGTGGGGGTATTCCCAGCCCAAGAAAGAAACGGTGTGTGTCAGAGAAAAGAAAAAAGGGGGACGGTCATTTTTTGGGTGGGGCGAAAAAGGATCGAAAAACTCCAAAAAAAAAAAAACGGGGAGAGGAGGAAAATAAGAAACGTCCCTGCAATGGAAAAAAAGGGGGGGGAAGGCTGAATCCACCCCACAGAACCAAAACCGGGGTCTGGAAACCCGACAAATTTGAAGAAAAGCAGGGGCCGGGAAGAAAAAGAAGGAATGCGCCAGGGGAAAAGAAAAAAAAGCCAAAAAGGGCCAGAACAGGGCGGGGGAAAGAACCGGGGAAAAAAGTGGAAAACATACGGCCAGATAAGAGCCATCGAAAGGAAAAAAAAAAAAGAAGGGGCCACGCACCTCGAAAAAAAGGGGGGGAAAGGGTTTGAAACGGTAAAAAGGGGGGGTGTAACAAGAAAGCGAACCGCCCCTTGGAAAGGGGGAAAGACACGTGGTCAAAGGAGGGGAGAAAAGGATCGGGCAAGGAAAAAAGAAACCGATCGAAATGACGCAGGAACAATTCAAAGGGAGGGAAGAACAAAAAGTGGGCGGGGTGGGCGAAAAACGAAAAGTTACACGAAAGGGGTCTGCCCCGGGAAGGGGAAGGAAAGACGAGGAAGACCCAAGGCCGGGGAAAAGGAAATTTTAGCGGCTAGGATCGAAGGTAAAAGGCCCGGATCATCGGAAAACCAAGGGGCTGGGAGGCGTCGCCCAGTGTTCCCTAAAAAGTCACCAAACGAGAAGGGAAACGGAGTGGCAAAGGACACCAGCCACCCACGGCGTTTTTAAAGAGAAAAAACGGGGGAAGGGGGTGGGGGCTGGGGGGCGACAAGAGGACGGAGCGGGCTCCGGACCATAACATACACCTCAAGAGGGTGGAACATTGGATGGAAAAAGGGACAAAGGAAATCAGGGAAAAAAAAGGCCCCTTAACCGTCAAGAAAGGGCACGGGGTCACCAGACTGAAAGCAAAGAAGGAAGGGGGAGGAAAAAAAAAAGTCCCAATCAGCCAGAGACTGTTAAAGGAGGAAGGAGGGGAGAATGCCAAGTGAAAAAGGGTCTTGTCTAAACTCAAAAGGAGGACGAACGACGTGGGGCTGGGGGGAAAAAGGGAAAGTGGAAAAGGAAAACTGTGAAAAAAGTTCGCTTGAATTCCACGGGGAAGAGAAAACGGGAAGAATAATATCCCCTATGGGGGGACTGGACAAGAAGGGGTTGTGGAAAAGTGGGAAAACCATTTTTCTTCAGGAAAAGTTATGACCGGCAGTGGGAACATCAAAAGGGGGTGTCTTAACTGCAAAACCGGAGGAACGGTAAGGGGCAAGAAGGGGGGGACAGGGCAAAACCGGAAGAACCGAATGGTTGACGGGGGACCCCAGGGGTTGGTTGGGCAACAGGAGAGGGGCAACACACGACAGGGGGAAAGTTTCCCCCCGGGTGGGCACAAAGAAAAGCCGGTTAAAGGGGCTGGAGAACAGGTCAAGCGCCCCTAACGAAAGAAAGAACCTAGGAACGCTTTAAAAAGAACCAAGGGGTTTGAAGAAACTTGGGGGGTTGGCAAAAAAACGTGGGAGTAAAACATTTCCCCATCCCAGTGGAATCGAAAGAGTAGCACGCTTAAGAAGATCCCAAAGAAAGGAGATATTACAACTACCGCCAAGTGTTTCCGCCCGCGGAATGTCAGAGCAAAGAAGAGTTCCTGGGTTGGTTAAAACAAAAGGGGAGAGGAAAAAAAGGTAGCCCAACGTTCAAGAGGGGGAAAGTGAAAGGAAGGTGTTCAAGAAGAATAAGAAACCTCCTCCACACCGAGAATGGGGATTGGAGTTTTTTGTGGGGGGGGGGGGTGATAGGCCGAAAGAACGTGGGGGGGGAAGAAAAGAGGGAGAAAAAAACCGTTTGTTTGGGGGGTGGGTGAAACCCCAATGGAAAAGGGAGACAAGTTCCAGAATATAAATGGGTGTTGGAAAAAAGGAAAACATGAAAGGGGAAAGGGGGGTGGGTGACGTTTTTTTCGAAAAAAAAAAAACCAAGACGCAAGTTCGGAAAAAAAGGAAGCAAGGCAAAAGGGAAGAAAAAACGTCGAGTCTGTTAAAAAAAAAGAGAGGGCCGGGGGCCATTGGGGGAGGTGAAGTAGCCAACCGAAACCGCCCGATCAAGAAAAAACGAAAGGGTGAGGAGAAGAGAGAAAACGTCGGGGGAAACCAAAAGGAAAAGGTCCCCGCACTGGGGGGGGAACAGAGGTGTGGGGAGAGAGGGGGGGTGAGGGGAAAAACTCCCCAAAGGTATCCGCGAGAAGGGACAAACGACAAAAAACAAAAGAAAACGTGAAAAAAGGTCGAGAACGGAAGTGAAAAAAAAAAAAAAGAAAGAAGCGGGATTCACAAAGCATAAAAAGGGGGAAAAGTGGAAAGTTCACAATCTCCAAAACTCTAACAACAACAAAAAAAAACTGAGAAAAGGGGAAGAAAGAGGGAAGCAAAACAGAAGGGTCACGTCCCAAAAAAAGGGAGAAAGCACGAATTGCTCAAAAAATGAACCATGGGGAGTCGAAGAAAAAAAAGAATGAAGGGGAAAAAAAAACGCACACCGTCAAATGTTTTTGGAGGGAGCAGGGGTGGGTGGGAAAGAAATTGAAACCGGGAAAAAGAAGGAAAGAAGAGGCCCCGGGGGTGGGGAGAAAAAAAACAGAAGACAAGGAATCCAAAAAAACAGTCACACGGGCGACCAAAACGATGACGTTTTGGCCAAACCACAAACGAAGGGACTGAGAAGGAGGCGACAAAAAAAAAAAAAAAAAAAAGAGTTTTCAGGGTTCTAGGAAGAAGGGGAAATAGTTCCGGTTGAAGCCGGAAGGCCTAAGGAAGGGAAAACACACCACATTTTTTGACGACGAGTACACAAAAACCATGAAAACTACGGGAGACTACCAGGGGCCAAGGGTTCAAAAGAAAAATTAATGCCTAAAAAGGATGCAATTGGTTTGAGGGAACAAGTTAAAGAACAAAAACAAGGGCAAGTGAAAACAGGGGGGGGGGGGGGGAGAAAAGGTGAGATTTAAAAGGGGACCCTGATGACCCTGGGCCAAGAAGAGAAAAGGAGTGGGTGAACCCAAGGTGGGGGGGTTTTTGAAAAAAAAAAAAAAAAAAAAAACAAAACAAACGAGGTTCACTTAACACCCTTTGCCGGGGGAAAAACTCACCACTGCCCCTAGTCAAAAACTAAAAAAGAAAAGGAAAAACAAGAAAGCGAGGTACCAAAAAAAGTGTTAAGAGCAGCAAAAGAACACACCCGCAATCAAAAACACCCCCACCCACCCCCCCCCCAAAAAACCCCAAAACGGGTGTATAAAAAGCAAGAAAGGGGCCGTCCTGCCAGTGCCCAAAGAGGGCCGAAAAAAAAGATGGCAAAACGGGAAAAAAGAAACAAGGTGGAATAAAAAGAAACGACACGATACACGCCGTGGGCAGAAGCCAAAGCCATAAAAAGAAAAAGAAGGAAGGGGGAAAAACAGCAAACCAAACAGGTTTCAGTGTACCAACTAACTTATTAAGGAGAGCCAGCACGACCCGGAGGGGAGGGAAGGAAGAGTGAAACAAAGGGAGGAAAAGAGGGCCAGGGGCAAATCAAAAAAGGGAAAAAAGAAGGGGGGGGCCCATGACAAAGAGACACAAAAGTCGGCACCACAAAAAACAGCACGGTGGAAAAGACACAAAGGACAAAGAAGAGAGGCCGCCTACTGGAACACACAAGGAAAGACACCATACCAAAAAAGAACGCAAAAAAAAAACAGTCAAGGAGAACGAAAAAAAACCTCCACGAGTCTCAGCCAACCTTTGGTACAAGAAACACGAAACACTAGGGGTTACTTGTAACTGAGGAGAATATTGGCAACGAAAATGGGCCCCAACGGGGGGGGGAGACTGGGGCAATTTCACCACGCAACAAAAAGAAAAAGAGTGTACCCACTCCCCTGAAAGGTCCGAAAAGAAAAGAGAAAGTGGGGGGTGCCAAAGGGAAGCCGCCCGGGCAAAAGATGGGTACCCCCACCCCAAGGCCGGACGGGGTTGCACACCATTCGAAGGGAAAAGAACCACAAGTCAAGCACACACCCTAAGCACAACAAAAAAAGCCAAACGTAAGAAAGACAAACAACCCCTGGGTTCGAGAGAACAAAAAAGAGGGGCAACATAACCATGAGGTGGGGGAACGCGGGGCACGAAAAAAAGGGGGAGAAGGGAAAAACCAAGGTGGGCCCCAACTTTCCCCCAAAAAACGGAAGGGCCGGGAGGGGTTGCATTACAAACCCGAGCGCCAAACTGACCGGGAAAAAACAATGAACAGCCGGAATTGTGGACAGGTTGACCACCAGAATGAAAGAGGCAAAGGAACTGGGGGGGGGTCTTTGAGGGTTTTGAAAAGAGAGTCCCCCCGAAAACTTGAAAAAAGCGAAAAAACCACACCCAAACACGCACAAAGACCCCGAACAAACACTGTGGGTTTAAAGACTCGTTTGACGGCCTTGGCCAGGGGTGAAAAATTTTTGAAACAAAAAAAACAACCATGAGACAAAAAAAAACGCCTAAGCCCCGGCAAAAAACGAAAGAAGAAAGATCACCCGGGTGGACTGAAGAAAAGACCCCGGCCACAAGAGGAAAGCACCGAATCCACGGGGAAAAAAAAACCGAGATAGCCGTGGAACGGCAAAAAAAACTCAAAGAAAACAAACGCCCAAACAGGGTTGGGTGTTCACACAGGGAAGGACGCCAACATGTCACAAGGGCACGCGAACAGAAGAAAAATCAACTATGTTCACCAAACAAGGAAACACACATCAGTCTCAAACAGAAAAAAAAACAAGACAACGGGTGGGAAGTTTGGTCCACCATGACAACAAGGCACAGGCCCGGCCCCACAAGGAAACCTGGACGAATTTAGGGTAGAGGCCCGCACCAACACGGGGGAGGAAAAAAACTCAGGAAATGCCATGGGGGGGGGGGTAAAAGAGCCGGAATTTCCAACAAAACGAAAAAGGACGCCACCCCCGTGGAGAAGACCCAACGCCCGTCCAGTAAAAAAACCAAAGCCCACAAAAATGAAGGGGATGTTAGGGCAGAGATGACAAAACCCGCCCAGCAGCACGCCAATGAAGAACGAGCACAAAAGGGGAAAAAAATGTGGAAAAAGGACAGCCCGCGGTGTGGTTGTTTTTGAGAAAAAACGACCACGGCCCAGTGGGACAAACTCAAAAGGAGACCCCAACCAACAAACGAGGGAGAAAAGAGGAGGAAATCAGGAAGACGATGGAAAAGGAAAGACAAAACGAGGGCAGAAATCACACCGGACACACCGGTCTGCCTAAAAAAAAGGGATTGGTGGAGGAACGGGGGGGCAGGGAAGACACATCCCTGATGCGACCAGGAGATAGCAGGGGGCCAACCGGGGGGGGGAAAGGAAGTCAAAAAAAAAAAACTCGACCAATTCCAATCAAAAAGGGCCCCGCGAGGGGGGGGGTGAAAAAACCAGCCCATCGAAAACAAGGAAAGAAAAAGAATTTCCACCGGGGGGTTTACACATAGCTGGAAGGGAAAAACGGGCCAAGGGGGGCTAGAACTTTTAAAAAAGAAAAGGGGTGCGGGAGAAACGGAAAGGAAACGAGACACGAATTCATACATGCGCCCCAAGAATAGAAAAAAAAAGGAGGGTTCCAAGAGGGGGGTGGGAAGGCCGGGGGACGGGACTTAAAACAAGGAAATGGTCAACAAAACCCAAAAACAGCGGGGCAGGGCCGTTTGCACAACGGCGGAGAAAAAGAATGAACACGGTAACCCACTTAAAAAAAAAAATCCTGCCGTGGGACCATGGGGGGAAAAAACGTAAACGGTCCCACAAGAAGCACAACAATGGCTTGCGCCCAAAAAAAACAGTTTTTAAAAAAAAGAAAGGGAGGGAACGGGCAAAATGGGGCCAAACACGGTCAAAAAACAAAAAAAAGACAACACAAAAACAAAAAAAACCGTCCGTTGTGAAAAGGGGCCTGGGTGCGGCATTGAGGGGGGCAGGGAAGGTCGGTCGTCCACGACGAAACACCAAACCTCAGGGCCTCTTGGGGAGATGCTGGGAACAGCCGGTTAAGGACCCCAGCACCAGCCCGCCCTGGGGGGGGCGGGAAAGGGGGAAAGTCCAAAATACGAAAACGGGCTGGGCAAGCAAAGTAGCAAGGGAATTGGGGACCCGAAAAATCGTAAAGAGTGGGCGTTGATAAGCTGTGGAGAAACGATAAGCAAAAGGGGAAGGGTACTGAAAAGCGAGCGGGAAGACAGAACCTTGGGGACCTGCAAAAAGGGGGGAAAAAAAACCAGGAATCAGGAAAGAAACGGCCGCAGGAAGAAGAAAGGGCATCTTTTATTTGGAAGAAAAATGTGAAAAGGGGAAAAAAAATTGGTGAGCCAAACACAAAGTCTCACGGAAGTGAGGCACAATGGGGGGGGGGACACACTGGGAGAGCTGAAAAAAAAAGGCCTGCCCAGTGGAGCGCGCATAGGACAACCAAGGGGTTGCTGTTGCACCTGGGCACAAAAAAAAGCGACCAGGACAAAACAAATGGGACACATAAGAGGGGTTGGAAAAAGCCAGGGGGGAAAAGGGGGTTGTTACATCAAAAAGGAAACAACGGACGACAAAAACGGGAGCCCAGACTAAATAAGACCAGTTGGGTGGAAAGAAAAAAAGAAAGGGGGTGTGAAGGGAAAAAAAAAAGTACCAGAGTACCACCAACTCAAACCGGGAGAGAAGGGAAAAAAGAGCAAAAACACGGAACGCTAAGCAGAGGAGGAAGGGCCGGTTTTTTTGGGTCAAGAGAAAAAAATTGAGCATTAAAAAAAGGAAAAAAAACCGTCAAATGGGGACAGAATAAAGGGGGGACAAAGTCGATGCCCACCAGGTGGGGCAGAAAAGAGTCTAAGAAGAGGGGGGCAAAAAAAGGGAAAGTGGGACCCAAAGGACGTTGAGGTTTGTTGGGGAAGAGCTCAGGGGAAAAGAAGCAAGGGAAAAAGTGATTTGGGCCACTTGGGTGTTGGGGAAAAGGGGGGGGACACAAAACAATGATTCCGGTGGCAAAGGGGGGGGGAATAGGGAAATTGTTTAAAAGAAAAAACATGTTGAAAGGGGGGGGCAAACGGGAGGCACACGAAAAAAGCAAGAAAAAAAAGAAAAAAAAATTTTCGGTCCTGGAAAACAGACAGACAAAAAACTTTCACACGGGAAGAGTAAGAAGAAACAGTGCAAAAACTAGGGTTAATTCGTCAAAATTTTTGGAAAGACACCGGGGAAAAGCGGAACGAAAGCAATTCAAAAAAAAGGTGAAAAAGATCAGAAAAATTGGGGGGGGAAAAGGGGGCAACGGGGAAACGTCGACGGCCGCCCCTGGGGAAGGTTAGTGGGAAACAAAAAGTTCACCCCAAGAAGGGGAAAAAAAACTCAAAAAAAAACGAACAGGGACCCGTGGGAGGGGGGGATTGGACTGGGCGGGGTTTTCGAAACAGCGAGAATTTGCGTAAGAAAACAAGGTACGGGGCCGGGGGTGGGAGGGGCCAAACAGAAACCAAAAACATTCGATAAACAACAAACCAACGGAGAGAAAGAAGGATGGTAAGAAAACTGGTTAACAAACACAGGAAAATGCCGGAGCAAAAAAAAACGAAACGACTGGACACCACGTTTGGGAAACGAAGAAAACCGAAAAATAAAAAACGGCATCCAAAGCGAACCCCCAGGGGTGGACGTGGCCGCCAAAAAAACCAAGGGGGGGTGAAGTGGGCTAGAAGGGAACAGGCGGGGGGAAAGAAAAAAGAAGACAGACAGGGGACCGAAATAAGAAAGCGGTTCCCGCGGGCCCCAAGGTTGGACACACTCGGGAAGAACCAGAAAAAACCTTTTTGACGTGGAAACTTTGTTGGAGACAGTGAACGAGGTTGCAAAAGGGCGAAAAGACAAAAAATATCAGGAACCGAACTGGGGTGGCAGCGGGAAATCGACCGTGGAAAAAAAAAAGGGGGGAGTTGGAAACAAACAAAAGGGCTGGCGAGATGGGAAAAAGGGGGGGTGGGAACATGAGTGACCGCACAAAAAAAAAAAAAACGCCAGTTGTGTAATGTTGGATACTCCTTTAAAGAGAATTAACGAGGCAACCGGGGCACGGGATTACCCCAGGGTTGGGGGGAACCATGTGGGGGGAACACAAAAAAACAAAGAAAAAACAACTGTGAAAGGGGGAGAGAACCCGCTCTAATCAAAAGAAAGCAGAAGAAGGACTGAACAAAAAAAAAAAGGGGAGGAAAGAAGCTTAAAAAGGAAAGGTGTTTGTCACCAAAAAAGACCCACGAAGAAAAAGAACCAGAAACAGGTGGTATGTGCAGCACAAGAAAGGGCGTTCCAGAAAGGTGGTTTTGTTCAAAATAGGAAGGCAAAGTGGCGCGGTGGGGTTTACTATCTAAAGGTAAGAGGGAAAGAGAAGGAAGAGTGGTTGTCCCCCCCATGGACAAAAAAAAAAACTGAATGAGCTTGTTGAGGCGACAAGGTAGCAGCAAAAAAAAGAACCATTTGGAAACTTCAAACTGCGGAGAAAAAAAATATAAATGAAAAGCAAAAGTGCGTTTAAAGGAACCCCTGTGCCGTGAAAAAAAAGCGGTAAAAAAAAAAAAAGGTAAAATGCGGCAGGGCAGTCACGGTTCACCCACAGGGCCAAAAGCCAAAACCGGGCCGCCCCCAAAAAAACAAAGGGCACAAGAAACACCCCGCCAGAAGAAATCAGAGGTCCCGCCCAATACCTAGAAAACCCGACCCGCCACAAGAAACGCCGGCAGCCGAAAAAACGTTGGGGACCGCGAAAACAAAAGAAAAGTGAAAGGGCCAAGAAAAGCGGCGAACGAATGTTCCAAGGGGTAACGTTCACTTGGTCAAAGAAAAAGAGAGAGAAGAGTGGCCCTCGAAAAAGCCCTGAAGTGGGGGGAAACTGAAAGAAGCGAAGGTCAAGAATTGTTGAACAGAAAGAGGGGGGAAATGCCTGGGGAGAAAAGCACAAAAGGGCGGTCGTCCCAAAAAAAAAGGAATGGTGAAACCCCCAAAAAACCCCGCCCAACGGCACAAAAAAAACGAAACACAAAAGGGGTGAATAACGCCCACACGAGGGGGTGGAAAACATGGGCAACCACCAAAAAAAAAAAATTGAGAAGAGGTCAAAAAAAAGAAAAAGAAAGTGAACGGAACCGGGCCCCGTTGGTGCCACAGAAAAAAACAAAACATGGGGGGGGGCAAAAGTAGATGTGCCCCAGAACCCGTACAAGGATAACCAGCAAGGTTTGTTCAAAAGAGAAAAGCGCCTCCCACAAAAAGTTTTTTTGGGACGGGTGAAGGGGGGTAAAGAAAGAAAGAAGCACCAAGGAAAAGAAGACCACACAACAAACCAAACAAGCGCAAACTACAAAGAAACCGGAAAATGGAGTCATATAAAGTGTTCCAAAGGCCCCGGATCAGAGAAAGGAGGAGGTTTTTTTGTTTTTTGGGGGAGATCCCGGAAGTGGTGGGAGTGTACGGGAACGAGACTAAAGAAACAGTGGCCACACGCGAAAATTTCAAAAGAGTGGGGGAAAAAAAAAAACACTGGATGCCTCCAAACCGCTTGGGGAGACTCGACAAAGCAGAAAAAAAAGAACTGGGCGGCCAGTTCAGGAGTAAACAAATTTTGTCCCGGGCCCTAGAAAAAAAAGAAAAAAAAGCGTGATTGAAAAGAAACCAAAAAAGTTTGGGTCCAGAAGGAAAAACCTCTTTAAGGGTAAGAATTTTCAATAGGACGTGGTTTTCAAACCTTGAAAACGCAACGTTCCGACCCGCAAAAAGCCGTAACAGGTGAAGAATGTGGTCCCCCACCGCAAAAAAAAAAAAGCCCACAGGAAGACCTGCCGGCAAACCGAAAAAAGACCTGGAAATTTAAAAAGAAACTTGATAGCAAAGGCAAAAAAACCGAAGGGTGACCAACCTCCCGAATGCACAATGGAGCGAAAAACGCAAGGGCCAATGTACGAAGGAAGGTCAAGAAAAAAAAACCACAACCAACAGGTGAAAAGGCCCCAAGCGTCTCGAGAAAATAACATTAAAAAAGATTAAGAGGGAGGTGACACCCTCCCAGGTTCGAAAAGGAATGGAGAAGAAAAACACAAAGACCCGGGCCATCCGCGGGGGAATGGGGTCACAAGGAAAGCAATCCAGGGTTTTTTGTGCGCGGGAAAAAAAGGCCCCAGTAAAGAGAAAGAGGA
>Ga0179593_1379678_pt1 | contig 21254 bp, 25 predicted proteins | sample CZODoug2_1_08_16_FD_185931 | JGI IMG/M metagenome (GOLD analysis project Ga0179593, IMG submission 185931) | Vadose zone soil fungal communities from Angelo Coast Range Reserve, California, USA - CZODoug2_1_08_16fungal (PacBio error correction) | ecosystem: Environmental > Terrestrial > Soil >...
ACTTGGTACCAGAACGACAGAAAAAAGAAGCGCAAAAGAGGGGAGATCAGAGTTCTCTCGTCACAAATTCAACTCCTAGAGATCCGAAGGTCCTGCCTGAAAATCCCGCCGCAACACAGAGGAGGAATAAGTGCAAAAAAGAGAGGGGATAAAGAGTGCCCAAATTTAAAAAATGATTGGGAGCGAGACAGAGGGCCAAGAATCAGTAAATTTGAAAAAAAAAAATGACTTCGTAGGGGGGGGTCCGGAAAAAAGACGGGGGTGGGGATCGGGAGAAAGAGGTTTCAATCCTCTTCCTTAGGGTTCTAAAGCAGGAGAAAAGGTCAAAAGACTTCGGAAAAGGTCAGAGAAGTAAGCCGGTCCCACTAGTCTACGAAGGGATAACTCTCTTTGCCAGGCATGCAGCCCACCAAGGGAACATCACGAGACAGAAGGAGGGCGGAGAGACCCAGGTTAACTCATGTTGCCCCGTGGACGGGAAGGAAAAAATCCGTCGCGGGAGTTATCGTCAAAGGGAATGACGATATAGCGGCAGGGGTAATAAACTCTTCGGGGAAAGTCGTAAGGAACACCGGGGGGGGGGGCTCACAGAGAGAGGGAGGCCGGAACGGAAGATGAAAGAGTGGGGTGAGATGAAGGCTGCGAAAAAAAGCCTATTGCTGGGGGGAAAAGAAAGTTTGAATAGGGAGGCTAACATAGTTCAAACTACCCTAGATGGCAAACTCAGAAAGCAAATGCGGGTCGGAACTTCTCAATGCCCGCTGCCGAAAAAAGAAAACGAAAGCCGACAGGAGGCTTCAGAGGCCTCCTCACCTGTCACAACGGGTAATCGTCATAAGACGAAAGAGGAGTATGCGTGGTGAAAACCAAGGAACAGCTTGGAAGAAGATCCCGCAACGGTTGGCCGCATACGTTCATCAAAAAAGGTGCGTTGAAGGGGAAGTAGCCTCAAAGGAAGTGAAGTTCAAAAAAAGGGGTGAAGGTGCAAACAGTTCCAAATAGGGAAGGGCCTGAGCCGGTCTGCGGAGATACCCGAGAGCTGTCTAAAGGCGCGAGAGAGATGGGAGTCTAGAGGGGGGTTTGAACGTTTGGTTGAAGAAAAGCCAGACTAATTCAGATAAAGTATGAGACACGCAAGAGGGACGTTGGCGAATCCCAGCAAAAGGGCGAAATTCTGGGGGAACTTTATTCACATCGTTGTTTGTCGATCACTTTCTTCTGAACGAGCCCAATGAACAGAGAGGAGGAGAAGTATCACAGAAATGCCGAAACCTTACAACCCACAAGATCAATCAAAGACCCCGCAGCTACAAATTGTGAATAGCTCTAACAAACACCAAGAAATGGAGGAGGGGAAAGGGAAAAAAAAAAGAAGGTCAACATGTAGGTGAAATTGGTGGGATGGAGAGCGGGGGTGGGTGGGCAGGCGGTTCAGTTTTCCCTAGGTATGTCCTCGAAGAGGGTGGGGGGGTAGGAAATAGCTAGCGAGGGGTAGAAAGCCCCTTGCAAACCAATTCCAAAAAATCCTTAGGAAAATGCTTTTGAATGTCCGCACAGCCCGAGGGCTTGAAGAGGAAAAATCATGGGAAGGGGGGAAGTAGGGAACGATTAAGCCATTGCAAGGAGAAAAACACAAAGGGGAAAGAGAATATTGACACGAAGATCGAGCCGGAAAAAAACCGGAATCTCAGTGAGAATCAGTACGCACGGCAGAAGAGCAAGAGGGAGGGACGGACGGATTTGTTCCTTGGAACCAAAACTGGGGAAAAGGAAACGGAGGGGGATGCGATGAAAGGCATACCCTGCATTAACTCTAGTTGGGGGATAAGCCGAATTGAGGGGATCAAGAGGAAAATCAGGGGCAGTGTCGAGTAATAAGGACTCGTCACGGAAAAAGTACAGTGTTTGCAGGGATAGGGTCTTCTACCTGGAGGAAGAGAGGTCGGGGGAAGGGCGGGCATTTAAAGGGTCAATGAAGATGCAGTGGTTCCTCTTGGGGGGACAACCTCTTGGGGGTTTCAAGAGGGTGCAAGCCGAGAGTAAAAACTCCAAAGCACAGAGGGGGGGGATCGGCACTATCACCAGGGTAGAACCTAGGAGGGATAAAAAAGAGAAAGGGCAGAGAGGGAGACGGATCGATGCTGCTTGGTTCCCTTCAGATCTCGCGGGTACCGGGACGCAATGTTTCGTGGACGGTAGGACTGAGAAAGAGATAAAAAGGACGATGCAATTCAGAGTAAATGGGGCCGGAAATGGGGGAAAATTGGAGGGAGGTACTTCAAGGGTCGTCAGCAGATAATATTTCTATATTTTATAGGCTTGGTGAGGAGGGGAAAGGGAAAGGTTCTCGAAAGTCTACGAGTGGTAACGTGATCGAGCGGGGAGCTGAACGAAACGGACTCTTTAGAGAAGCTTGGAAAAAATAAGATGAAAGTGGAAACAGGGTAGCAGAAGGGAAACAAAAGAAGACGGGGGAGGACTTCATTTGATTGGGGGAGAAACTGTAGCTCTTGGCCTGGGGACCCTGGCCCAAGTTGGAAAGGAGCTGACGAAGGGAAACGGGTCTGGAGGAAAAAAGAGAAGCGGGCGCTTGATCAGACCGAATGGGTGGGAGAGGGGGAAATGTGCGGAGAGGTGGAAGGAGCTTTTGCGAATCGGAGAGGCCATTTTTTTTCCGATTCGAAGGAAAGGGAGAAAGGGGGGGAGTGCGGGGGGAGGAGAGGTTGGCCTATGGGGAGGGGGCGAGAAGATATAGAAAAAGAACTTTGAGGGAGGGATAAAGGTCTCCGAAGAGCCTAAGAACTTCATGAATTACCTTAGGTTTGGTGGAGCGGAGAGGGTCAAATCGCTTATAATCGTGCGAGCGAGAGGAGGGGGGGGGAGCAACCTCGCGCCTTGGCGGAGAGAGACGAAAGTTATCGGGAAGATGAGGAGAAGGAGAAGGTCGAGGGGAGAACTGGTCGTAAGTATAAGGAAGAGGGACCCGGTCTGTTTCGGGAGTTTTTGGGTGTATGAGTACCGGAAGCAAAGGTAGCGAGGAAGGTGTGGGAGAGGGAGGAAAGAAACCAAACATTCTGCAGTTAAAGGCCCTAAAAGAACGAAAAATTCGCAAAAAATAGTGGGGGTGCCTCCATCTTCACTCTGATTGGGGGGGGACAGGGAACAGGAAGGCGTCCAAGCGACGGGGGGTGGGGAGAACAGATCCACCAAGCCGGTCTGATCGTGAGAGCGGAAAACTTCTCTATATGCAGGGCAAACTAGGACTGAGGCGCGAAAAAAAACCGAGGGGAAAGCGTAATTGGGAATTGAAAGATAGTGGAAAAAGTGAAGAACTTGATGAAAGATGCCGAAGGGTGAACTCGGATAGTAGACTCTTCAAGGTGGACCCAAATCAAAAAAGAGAACATGGGGAAAAAATGAGTGGTTAAAAAGAGGGGGGCTCGCCTTACCTCGAAAGAAAACAGACACGATGCAACAGGTTAGGACTGCATGGTGCCTGATAATTTGGAAAATCCCGATCTCTGTATGGGGGCGGTCAAAAAAAAAAGAGGGGAGGGAAGGTGCCTTTGTCAGCCTAAGGGAAAAAAAGGATCGGACGGGAAAAGAGGCGCTGGTACTTTCTCTTGACGAATCTTTTTGGACTCGTAGTGCAGGGAGTAGGAAGTCCTACCTTGTGCAATAACACTATATGGTCAAAGAAGTACTGCCAGGGTAGGGGGTTCTGGAATGGAGAATCTTTGAGATGGGAGACTAACAAACTTTATTATTAAATATGAGGGTCCATCAGAAAAAGATTACATGCAAAAAGCCAAGGCTCCGGCCGAAGTGGAGGGCTGGGATTGCGATATTTGGGTTGGGTTATCACGAGTAGGGAGGCAGAGACGGGAAGTAGGAGCAAGCAGAGCCCGATACCCAGCTATAGCTTAAAGGAAGTCTCCGATCATGGACGAAAGCCTTTAAAAAGAAAGGGAAAACAGGAAGAAGACCCAACAGCCCCAAACCCAAGCGTTACGCAATATCTCAAAGACTGGAGGACGTGACAATATCGGCCACTATGCCCTTTCGTTTTGTAATAAGGGTGGGAGGACGGTAGCGAGAAAGGAGTAACAGGGTTCATGTTCGAGAAAGTGGGAGGTGGGGGGGCCATCGTGATACGGGAACGACGATTCTACAAGGGGGATCCTAGAGCACATGTCGTAGAGTGAAAGGGAGTGCCAGGGGGGGGGGAGAGGATCTCACGGGAAAGACAGAAGTACAGGCTTTTTCAAGAGGGGAGGATCAGCCCGCATCCAGGATCTAGTGGCAGTTTAAAGAAGGAAAGAAAGTACTATCAGAATAGTCAGAGTGAGTGAAGGGGGACTCCAAAAACAGGTCAGTGTAAAGCCTACGCAGATGAAGCGCCCCGCAGGAGGGGGGTGAAGCGGTTCATTGGGACACCAACGTGGCTGATGAGTTTCGTCTGTCTGTGCCTTTCACGAAAAAATGGGGTGCTAGGAGGGGAATACAGCAGGAAAACCCACGTCCTCGCCGCTGCCATTGGAAGGCAAGGGATGCAATAACAAAAAACCCGCAAACCGACCGCGATGCCTTACTCAACAACCCTTAGAGAAATTGCCCGGAGAAGAGGAGATAGGAGACTCGCGGGCCGCACCACAACACACCACCAACCACCCCCCGCCACCCCAAAACACAAAAAACCCAAACCCCGGAATGCCCCAAAAGTGTGGTGTGTCCGAGGACCCCCCCTCGACAAAAAGGCACACCCAGAAACCACCCCTGCACTTCCTCTATTGCGCGGGTATCACTCCTACTCGCGGTCAATCTCTCCATCTTATGGGAACCTATCCATCCTCCACAAAAATTACTAAGCAAAAATTGGAGTAGGGGGAGTACCTTCCGGAGCGGGAAGGAATCGACACTCCATTTCGTAGAGATTATGAAAGGAAAAATAAATCAAAGCACCTCGAAACCGCAATCAACCGTCAACTGGAAAGGACTCACGTCACATGGAAAGTCCTATCGAAAAGAAAATAAGTACCAATGTGCAGCAAAGAACCGCGAGACCACCATCGGAGGGAGAACAGGGAAAACGCAGTCTAAGAAGTTGCCCTAGACGATTCAATTGAAGGATTTAACGTATAACATATGGTCCATCTACATTTTAGGAATGGACTGTATGCCAATGGAAGGGGGGGGGGATTGAACCAGTACTGAGGTGTTTTAAAGGAGAAGAGTGTTCGGATTAAGGATTTTCTACAGCGAGGGCGAGCCATCCGTTCTTTGCTCCGCGATCAAGAGGCCGGGACGAAGGGCGAAAAGAACAGCTAGGGAAGAAAAAGGTCATCATAACAAAGAGAGAAACCGACCGGGTTGAGGAGGCGCGACAGAAGCTTGACCAATTGGTGAATTGCCCTTGCGACCGAACATCACTATCTTATTTATCGCATTATCAGATTAGAGAGAGCGGACGAAACGAAAGGGGGGGAGGGACATCGCGATAGGGAAAGGGAAAAAAGATATTCCTCAGGAGCGAGGGAAGTAGAAAAAAGCTAAAGAGACGGTGAGACAGGTGGGACGACATCGTGTCGACCAAAACTCGGAGGGGGGAGGGTCCGTTTGGGTCTCGTTCTGCCAAACCAGAACCAGATGCCACAAAGGGAAAAGGCGATCAGGGCGGTCACACTTCCTTAAATAGGAAGGCCTGGGGGGGGGCGAGGGGGTCCTCCAGAGGTCATAAACTGAAAAAAAGGTGGGTCAATGAGGGGATGAGAGGGGGAGGGGACGACCGCGACGGAGGAAGCCGTTTGAAACCCACTTCAAATGCTGGGACGGAGAAAAGACAATGGGCGGTGGCCGCCATATCCTTGACATCATCCAGGGAAAAGTTCATTTCAGGATCTCCATCCGAAGGGTACTGACCAGAGGGTGATTGTTGACTGGGGACAAAAACCCGATCAGTCCTACTGAAAAGGGACCTCCTGCATGATAGAACGGTCGCCCGCCGTCAAGCTATACTTCTAAAAAGAAGATCGATCGTTTACAAATTTTGGGTGAGGACCCAGGTAGAGTCAAACGGAGGAAGAAAAGGAGAACACGCAATCGACGTGGAGGCGATCGACCCATCACTTTGGGACTGGAAGGAAATTTCGGTTAAGTCGATTCAAAGACGGTTTAGTCAATTAGGACCTGGGGTCCTTAGCCAGAGAACGAGGCTAGGAGGATAATCTCCCTAGTCCAAAAGGCCCTAACAAGGATGAAAATGAACAGAACTCCAGGCTACAAGGTAAGGGCTCAAGAACAAAAAGAAAGGAGGAGGAGGAAAAGAATAGAAACTTTTTTCTCTCTTCGGGGGGGGTGATTGCGCCTGGTTGGTGTTGGGTAAAGGAGGGTAGAGTTGCCCCGATGGAATAGAGTTTCGTTTGGAGAAAAAGAATCGGAACGAGTGATCAGGCCCAACCCGCGGGTGAATCTAACTCAAGATGTTTGCTAGCAGACAAACGGCCCGATGTGCGTGAATCTTAATCAGGTAGATTCGGGTAACTATACCTGGAATTATCAAAAAAGGGGAAAAAAGTCTATAAAGAAGTTCGCCGCAGGCAAGTCCGGAGAAAAGGAGGCCTTGCTATGGCCTCGGAGCCGGCGAGGACGGCAGATTAAGAGCCTGATGTGTTGGCGACCCGGCAACCGCCTTGTGAAAGGCACGAGTGGAGGCGATGGATGAAACCTTCTGTTCACATAGGCGCCACAGCATTGAAGGGGTAGGAGAAAGAAGGTGCATGTGTTCACCCTGTGAACGAATATTGAGTCTGCGCACAGCGATAGACATAGGAACAATTGTTGCAGTTGGCCGGGGCTGATGGGAAAGGGAGAAGGTAGCCGGTTCTGGGGGCCAGCTGGAACATGAACCATTGAAACTGATCGAAATTTGCCTCTGGGGGACATCTCGGGTAGGACATCTGTAGCAAGGAGTCAAAACGGGGCAAAAGAGACTGCGAGTTGGGGTCAACCTCAACATGTCTTCTGACAAAGTCTCACCTATTAGGGATGCAGCTCTACGGCACCGTCTCAGGAGGAGCTCGGGGTGTTGCGAGTGCGAGACGAGGGGCCGAGAGGTTCGGCCAGAGGAGGAAGCGATCACGGAATAGTCAAGAAGAAGAGTTGTGGAACAAACGGGCAATTGAATTTCACAATTTGAAGGACTTCACCTTGTTCGATCAGGTAGGTAGAGGATTTGGGTGAATCTTGGAGCTGGGAAGAGGGAAGGAATCTTTTCTCGCAAGGCGAGAGAAGTGTTGAACTCGAGGCTCTTAACGAACGGGCGGGGAGGCGCCTACTTTAAGAAAGGGGAAAGGAAGGGGGAAGAGGGAAACACAGCAACTCGACGGTGGAGGCAACCTTCATTGGCAGAAGTCATTTGCGAAAGGAGATTCTTTCCTGGGTGACCTTTCCAACAATGGCTTATCGTCGAAGGGTAAAACTGTCCTGGAGGGAAGGGGGAGAGCGCGGGACTCGCAGTGGCTTCCGGGTTTGCGGCAGAGGGGGGGGGGACGGAGTCGTTGCGATCGAGTGCCTTTTGGGAAGGGGCTAAGTACTAAAAGAAACTTTGGGAAAGGGTTCTGCGACAGGGGGGGATGGCCTTTATTTTAAGGGTCCTAAAGAGAGTTCAAAATGGCGCCGGGATGCGGCGAGAGGGGAGAAGGAACTACCGAGAGTTATTATATGAGTAATACGTGTGGTCTCTGATCGTGAAAGAAAGAGGGGAGTGAGGAGGGGAGAGGGGGGTGAAATCGGAGCACTCTACACGGGAGCAAATGGGCAGGCCGACGAAAAGAGGGGGACGATCATCAGCCTGAGGAAACCTTAATTTATATGGATTGAGCTTTAGGCTCGTGGAGGTGAAGGCAGAGCGAAAGGGAGGTTTTGGCGGGCGGGGTTGTTAAGGGAGAACGCGCAATCAGAAGGAGAAGAGCCGGGTGGTGGGCCTAATCGGATACTCAGCTATCTTAGGGCTTATTGCCAGAACGAAAAGAACTGCAAATTCGCAACCCTCGTTGGGCCGTCCAGCTTCAACTAGATGATTTGGCTTGAAGGCTTAGTCAGAGGGTAGCAATTTCTACAATTTTGGGTGGGGAAATCCCGAAGAAGAAATATCGATAGAGGGGAAAAGGAGGGTACAGCGAGGGGAAGGCTGGATTTCTTCTACCGCTTGGGAAAAAGGGGAGGCCTTTTGGAATGAAAATTTTACGAAATCTGGGTCCTACTCCTTGGAAGGGAGAAGGGCGCGGATAAATGAACATCGGGGCGGACGATAAAATAAGCCATTCTCAGGGGGAATGAACAGGGCTTGGTTGTTAACTGCCAGAGACGGTACAAAAAGAAGTCCCCACATATGAGGGGAACCTACTATGCGATAGTGGGAAAGGATACAAAGGAGCGCGAAATGGTCGTTAAACGGATTTAGACGGGGACCAGGGGAACTACCTCCGAAATGATCGGAGAATCGGCGCTGTTAACGAAATCTTTCTATCGGGAAAACTCGTCTTTGCGAGGCTAATTCTGAGAAGGAAGGAAGATGGTGCTTGTAAGAACACAAAGAGGACCAGCGAGCACTTCGGGAAGGAAATAGCTGGGCATTCAATATTGGAGTTGAGAGCAGAAACACAACGTAGGAGTATAGTACCGCGGGGGAAAGTTACAGGCAACCACCGATGACTGAAGGGGGGGAAAGTGGCGTCGAGGGGGGCGTTATTTTTTGCACAGGCCGAGCCGGGGAGGCGGAGGAAAGACCGAGGGGGAAAACAATATGGACGCTTAACCCTGAAGAAAGGCTCAGATCAGGTCGAGCGTCAAGGAAAACGGCAACTGGGCATCACTCCTCTTCGGAGGTTACTCAAATATTATCGGGTCTGTAGGAGGGTACAAAGACGGCCCAGACCGGGGGCCAAATCGGGGGGGGCTCGAGGTAGCGCGACGAAGAGATACCGAAGATGTTCATGTTCTCGGCAGTGAGGGTGGAAGAGTTATCGGGGAAGGAGCGGCTAGGCGGAAAAAGGCATACGTAAGTGGGGGGGGCGATGATCGGAAGACGCAATTCCAAAAGGAACAGTTCAGAGAGGCGAAGACGCACGCATCGGCGAAAGGAGTCGAGAGAGCTAAGTCGGCAGGCGTGGATATGGACGAACACAAATTTTAGACTGGGGGACATCGAACGCACAAAGGCGGAAAAATCATGAGGGGGGGAAGCTGCGGGGCAGCTGCGAATTTGCCGTCTTTTATGACAGGGCCAAGCAAGACTTGGATCGATGGTGTACAGACGCGAGCCCACCACCTGAAGGTAACTAGGGGGGGAACTGTACTGAGGAAGAAAACAAACGAAACAAGGGCGACCTTAGATGCTTCCGAATGCGAAGACGGCTCCAAGGACGATCACCACGTCTACGCATATGTGAATAAGGGAGGTAGTGACGCAGCAGCACGGCCTAGAGTGGAAGACTAGACAACGCGACGCTAGCAACAGCCTTATTCTGCCCGCAGCCGCCACCAAAATACTTAGAAAGGCCATGAGGGGTTGGGTGAGAGGCAGGAGAATGCAAAGGTCCCAGGAATCGTTAAAAGGTGACCATCCCATATCAACACCTGGAGGAGTGCCCAAACACAAGCTAGCCCTTAGAAAGCGGCAAACACCTCTTCCGAGCGCAACTATTCCAGCAACTGCAGCAATCCAAGCGCCACCAATTTCTGGGAGGTCTTCAATGTACAGGTCCGACGTTTTGAGAAAGAGAAGTTCAAAGAAGAACTATTCAATTGAAGGGGGGGGGAAGGGGTAGGAGCCAAGAATCTACAGGTTAGGAAATGACTCTGAACAATTACGGGTGCCGGAAAACTTACTGAGTTTGGGTTGGAGGACTGCTACCTCTGGGAAAAGGGGGTTCCGGCGGGACAGCGAGGGACGACAAAAACATGAGATTGTCAGTCCTCTATAAACAAATGGAAAAAGACGGACTACTGGCGAAAGAACATCAGAGAAGGACAAGCATCCACAATCAATCCCTCTACCCGCCGTTCTGCTCTAACCGAAAGTGAAGGGAGGACAGGGGGATGGGGGGGGGGAAGGTAGGTAACATCAGTCGGGGGGGACTCAAGTAGAGTTCCGTTAAGCTCTTGTAAAAAATAAGCAAGGAACGCTGCCGGAGCGGAGGCGTACGGCCCACAAGAGTGCGTCCTCTGGAAGACGTGCCGTAAAAAGAGAATCGGTTGAGAAGAAGGACGCTCGGCGACCAAAACGCCATGGTCAGGGGTGGTTAGGATCAGGCGAACAATTTGCAAATACCCGGGTGCCCAAATAAACGGGAAAATAACGTGGACTCTGCCTTCGAGGACCAGAAAAGGGCCGGGGCGGCCATCGTTGACATAAAAAAGCAACGCAACCAAACTAACCTGCAAACATGGTTCATAGGAAGCGAAGGCGAGACCGGGGCCAAGTATTCCCGCACGTGGAAACGACAGTCTGTCACGAAAAGTCAACAGATGCGGCACAGAGCCGTTTCATCGAAGGGTCTTTCATTCATCCCACCGAAGTACTGAGAACCAGAGGGGGGGTGGTCAGGGGAAAAAAAAAGAGAGCCTCAATCGTCACCGTTAGCCAAGGTAGGACGAGGAAGCAAATAGAACGGTCGCCAGGTCCGCGGGCGATGCGCGAAAGGATTTGCTTCTATCCGGGGAGGCCCGTCTGGATAGCAGGTATAGGTTCCCGAAGGAAAAGAACAGGGGGGATGAGAAAATGCGGTTCGGTTGGTTAGGGCTAGAAAACACGGGTTCTAAGTTGACGGTCGGATTGCACAGCCGTGTGTGCAGCTTCGGAGAACTATTTTCCTTGAGCCGTAGAAACGGCTCTAGGATCAGGAAGAATCGGGAAGAAAAAATGCAACGACCAGCCGAAACCCACGCAGAGAATCAAACTGCCCCGAGACACAAGTATTCCAAAAGAGCAAAACAACAACTATGGGGGAAGAGAGAGATAATTTGGGGGACGAGGCAGGGGCGTGTGAAGGGAGAGCTTGTTGGGTTGCGCGGCCTTTTGCCCGATTAGTAGCCGCGAGCGGTGAGGTGGCTTCAAGGTACTGCAGGGGAAGGGGTGGGATCGCCAAAACGGATGTGTAAGACGAACGTCAAAGAAACGAAAAAATTTTGTATACCCGCACCCGACAAAGGGCTTGGGAAGGAAATAAGTGAGGATTCCTTGAAAACTAGAACTGGGGAAGGGCAAAAACGGGGGAAGAAATCAAGTGAGTCCTCATTCTTAGGAGACCGCAAGAAGACGAGGCTAAGGAGTAAGAAAGCTCAAAACTGGTCGTTCCTGTATAAATATGTTTAAACAAGTCACCCGCTGGGAAAGTCCTTCGGGGTTGGATGCTAGTTTAACGACAAGAAGGAGGACGCTGAGTCCAAGCATTGAGATGAAACAAAGCAGTGTTCCGTGGTTTTAAAGTATACTTAAGCCGGTCGCCGCGACTAAAACATTGCAGTTGATGCTCAGGGGGGAGAAGACCGGTCAGGAGCGTTCTTTGGGAACTGAGGAAGTCGGGGGGGGGTAAAGGAGGATCGAGCAGGGACGCTGGGGGGTCATCTCTTTTGGGTCTTTCTCCGAAGAGGACGGACAACAGAGGGAGTTTTGTAAAAACGAGTCGTCGCAAACTTCTCACCGAGTAGGAGTCTAGAAGTCAGTAGAGGAAGAAGACGCTCGGTGTGGGCGTACGAACTGCTCCGGGCTGACTGCTCGCTTTCGTAGACGTCGCTAGAGAAATAGATAACGAGAGGGAATCCGAGGATGGAATTAGTCCAGACTAACAAGGCACAAGAACATGGGGTCGAGCAGCAGCAAGAGAACGTTCTGGGATTGTCATAGGTCGTTTGTTATTCTAACTTCGGGAAAAGGTGAAGGATCGACAGTGGGTACATGTTGCAAGGGCTGAAAAGACGGACTGGCGGCAGAGCCTCGCTTTAGAGAATGACCAGGGGAGGACAGGGTAGAAAGAGACCAAAGAGAAAAGTACGGGTTTATAAGAAACCTTCATGGGAAATTCAAGGGGCGAAAATGTTATCATGGGAAAAGGAACCTTCCCTACGGTTCGGGAATCGTCTATTGACCGTCTCGCACACGCGAACGCAAACTGGGGTTGAAGACGCCGATGGGGGGACGAGGGATTTTGCTGAAGAAGACAGGAGAGTTGACGTAGAAGCGATGCAGTTTGTTTCCTACTAGGAGAGAAGGATTGCTAAGGAGCGAAGGGGGGGGGGAAGGTGGAGGTAAACTTCATCACATAGAGATCAGAAAGGGGAGGACTTGAAAGCGCCGAAGAAGGAGACCGACTAACTTTCATTATAATTCAGTATATTTGGGTGGATTGGATTACGACATACGCGTAAGAGGTGCACAGGGAAGAGTGAAATCGGGGAACCGGCACTCGCGACGTGCGCTCACGCACTACCGAAATCGATCAGCAAGTCGCCGGGTTTATCTTTGAGTGTCGTCTGGAAATCAGGGCGACGGTAAAGTTGAGGGGCGTGTTTGGGTTTTATGAGTATGCCGCAATCGAAAAAAAAATGGGCTAAAGGGGCTCGCTGAGGAACAAAGACATTCTTTCTTGCCAGAAGACATGCAAATTCGCAAAAGGGGTGCACCATGCCAGCGAAACAGCGAGATGGGGCTTTCAGCGGACGTCTATTCGCAAGATAAACAAGTGTTGTCGTCCCATAGCCATCAGTCCTAATATCTGATATGAGCGACTATCGCGGGTCAGGGGGGAGGATGCATGAAGGACCTGATTGGGAAAATAAGGCGGTTGGGGGGGTACTGGACGGGACGATCATCGCCCAAAGGGACGCCTTTATCCTTATTCCCAGACGTGGATCGTATCAATAATCTCGAGGGGGGGGGGGGGGGGAGATAACCGAGGGGGGCCCACAATACTCTAAATGCAAGCTGTGTTTTGAAGATGGTAGCGCGGGAAGACTAATAAAATGCTGGAAAAAGGACTTCCATCGGGAAGATAGTGGGAACAAAGAACTCGGATCTGCGACACGTGGAGAAAAAATCAGCCAGGGAATGGTTTGCACGTAACGCGAACTGTCGTCGAATGGGGGGGGCTCGTTCAGGAGTCAGGTTGCGATGCTGGGGGAAACTTCAATGGGATCGAGTATTAGGGAGGGGCGCCGACATGGTGAAACGCAGCTATCGCCCAGAGCGAAAGTGTCAGACACTTTCAGTTAAAGGGAGAATCTGGCTGGGGGCAGGGAAATCTTGCGAAGGGATCTCAAAACAACACGTCGTTAGGAGTAGAAGCCCAGCAAGGAATGAACAAGGGAACATCCATATTACGAAAAGGGAGGTCGTGGGGCGTAGTGGTTAGCAAAAAGGTCCGAGGCATCTCCGACTTCAGACCAGACGAGTTGGAAAAAAAGTCGAAAAGAAGGCAGCTCCGATGCTAGATCAGGGTAGGAGGCACGTGAAAACGAAAGGCATCCACGCGGTCGGGTGGACTGCCAGGGACTATCAAAGGAGAAAAGCCAAGGAGGGACCCAGATTCCTTGAGGGGGGGAGCATACAGTTCGGCTAGAGGGACAAGAGGGACCAGACCGTTGGTTAATGTGGAGGGATGCGTGGATTGGTGCATTTTACGTCAGCGTATGAAGAGGCCGGATCCCCACTTAGTCAGAAAAGTAAGGAGGAACCGGGTTGAGGGTCCGGAGAAAAAGGCCATGATTCTCAAAGCTTTCTACCAGAAAACGATAATCTTTCATTCGCTCATCATCATCGAAGGGATGTGGATATGGAGAGAAAGGGGAAAAGGGGTGAAACACTCTGAAGCAAAAAAAGCAAAAAGGACCAAAGTCAATGTGGGAAAAAGGAGGGAATGGGGGCACCAACGAGGGAGAGTAATTTGCCTCTTGGCGGCCTGCACCCCGAATGGGAGGCTGGTATAACCGCGATCCAAAACCGAAAAAGAAAGGAAAAAAGGGAGCACGTGAATCATACCCAAACAACCGCAAACGACAAGTAGAGTAATAAAGCACTAAGGGAGACCTTCGATCACTTCCAGAGAAGAAAATGATTATCTATACGGATAGGGAAATCTCAACGGCCAGCGACGCACAGAGAAAGACGGAGAAGAGCGAAAAAACAAAAAAAAGAAACACCAGAACATCCCCACCTCTTTCTACCGCTCGATCCTGAACTCTATACCCCCTAATACCCCCCCACCTCTTCCCCCCCCCACAATTCCGACATTCTAAGCCAGTCTTCCAAAACACCAACAAAACCCCCCGAGATTCAACATCGAAAAGAAGTAAAGACCTGAAAGAAAAAAGGTATCTTAATATCGAGGATTAAAAGGATGTTCTCGGGAGGAGGCAAAGGGGGAATCGCAGGCAGCCATGTTCTTCTAGAGAAATGGATTGCGGGGTTTTAAAATAACGATAAAGGGTCATCACCTTGAGGAACTCCTTCAATACCAATCTCTCTCTCGCATTTGCTACACGTAATAGGAAAAGCAAAGATCATTCTTAAAACTTCTGGCTGCTAATCAAAAAGCGCTTCTCGATTTCTCACCAACCACATGTCCAATTTATAAAACCAGAAAAAACAAAAAAATCAGACACCCAATGAGGGGCACGGAACAAAAAAAAAAAGGAGAGGGAAACACAGGATTTTCGAACTCACCACCCCTTTCACTGCAAAAAACAAACACAACCAACCAGAACTTCGGTTGGACCTCTTTTTTCAACTTCCACACAGAAAAGAAACCAAAAGCTTTTCCCCAAGGAGACCACAAAAAAAACTTGACTTTCACGAAAACACAAACAAAACACCCCAAGAAAAAACTTTGAAAAGACCACTAGCACCTTCACCTTAAAATTCCTCCAGACCCTTCAACAAAAACGTTCACTCTTCCACACACAAAAAAACAACACTGGCCCCAGACGCCGGACACAACTCCTCAAAAAAACCTCACAAAATCAGCATTAACGACAACCAAAACACCAACACCCGACCACGAACCAAAACAACTAATATCCAAACTCACGCAACCGCGCACCCTCACTTTAAAAAGGGGTTTGGGGGGGTGGTTGCCGCAACAAGACTAGAAGAAACCAAAAAAAAACTGACACAAAAAACTTTCTCTCAAAAGTTTCACAAACCCCCCGACCCAAAAAAAAAAATTACAATAACACCCACTCCACTGCCTCCCCCCCTTCAAAAATGTTTCTCAAAAAACTCAGCACACACCATTTGCCCAAAAAAACAACCAAAACCACAGACCCCAAAAGGCCCCAGAAAACAAGGGGAAAGGGTTTTTTGCTCTGTTACAAACCAATCATCAGCTCTCCAAGAGTTCATTCCACAAAAATTACTTTTTGAAATACAGGGTTAGAAAACAACCGGCCCGCAACCCTGTGAAAAACACCCAAAAAAACAAAAAACCATTCCAAGAAACAACAGAAAAAAACAAAGACCTAGAAAAACCACACACACCATTAGTCCATAAAACAACGCACCCCATACAACCTGACAGAAAAAAAAAGAAAAAAAAAAAACAGCAAGAAAAAGAACATAACAAAAAGAGTAACACTTCTGGATGAAATCTTACCATGTAACCGGGGCGAGACGGGACCTTCTCTTACTATCAGGGGAAATCTGAGGGAAGAGTTAATCACTTCATTAAGAAGGATATAGGGTCTGGAATAAGAATCTGTCAATGGAATGGGTTTGCCTTGAAAACCTGTACTGATTGTGTTCCAAGAGCTGACTAACATGTCTGGTTAACACGGGTGGGGGGGGGGGGGGGGGGGGGGGGGGGGGGGGGGGGGGGGGGGGGGGGGGGGGGGGGGGGGGGGGGGGGGGGGGGGGGGGGGGGGGGGGGGTCGTCTGTTTGTGTTAGGGGGGGGGAGGGGGGGGAGGGGGCTGGGGGGGGGGGGGGGTGGGGGGTGGGGGGGGGGGGGGGGGGGGGGTGTGGGTGGGGGGGGGGGGGGGGGGGGGGTGGGGGGGGGGGGGGGGGGTGGGGGGGGGGGGGGGGGGGGGTGTCATGTGGGGGGGGGGGTGGGGGGTGGGGTGGGGGGGGGGGGGGGTTTGGGGGGTGTGGGGGGGGGGGGGGGGGGGGGGGGGGGGGGGGGGGGGGGGGGGGGGGGGGGGGGGGGGGGGTGGGGTGGGTGGTGGTTGGGGGGGGGGGGGGGGGGTGGGGGGGGATGGGGGGGTGTGGGGTTGGGAGGGGGGGGGGGGGGGGGGGGTGGTGTGGGGGGGGGGGGGGGTTGAGTGGGGTTCCAAAAATTAGTTTCTCTACGGGAAGTAGACATCTCCATTCCGGTCGTGTCAGACGGGGGGGGAAATAAACGGAAAAAAAAATCAGAGGGGGCGATAACATCAATCGAAGAATCAAATGAAACAAGGCAGACAATGCCTAGGAACGAAAGGCGAGGTCTGAAGACCTCAGGGGAAAAAGTACTCAATGTGAATATTCAGAGACATCATCTCAGAAGTGAGAGTACGTGATCGCTTCGAGATGGCGGCAGCGAAAAAGGAGGCTGAACGTACGTAAAAAAAAACCCAGAGAGTAGGCAGCTGAGTAAAAAGGTAAGAAAAAAAGTAGTCAAACAATAAAAGGTGCGACAAGGAAGAGCGGGCTAAAAAAAGGGGCTAAACAGTGTGAAGAATCTTAACTCAAAAAGACGATGGTTCCTTTTGAGGGACACATGCTAAATACAATAGAATGTTTCGCCGAAACCTTGCACAATTCAAGATTCATGCCTTCATAAAGGGAAGGAGGCAAAAAAGGACCAGAACCCTCGGCGAGGCGACTCGGCTAGGATAAAAAAGCTCGCATCACTGGGGCAAAAAAGAGGGTGAATCTTCAAGACCGGGGAGGAGAAGAGGTGAGCATTAAAAGAGTTGTGAACCCAAAAAGGTCCAATGCTTGGGGTCAAGCAACTAAAAGGGCTGGTGGAAGCCATAGCCGGGAAGCAGGTCATTTTCGGGGTGGTCTATCGTCAATTGAAACTCCTGACTCAATTTGAAGGGTGAGCAAAAATAGTCAGCTCAGCTTTAACTGGGAAGGAATTAGGAGCAGCACAGAGACGGGCGCCCCATTACGCGTATCGTCTCAAAAAAATTTTATCAAAGATCGTTTTCACAGTTGGGAGAGTAAGATTTGGGGGCCCATCAATTATAGAATGGGGGGGAATACAAGGCAAGAGGGGCCGGGGGAGGCAGAATCTCCATTAATTTTGCGAAGATTTCTTGGACTTTCGATTCAGCGAAGCCGTTGGTTGGGAAGCTACAAACGAAGGGAAAACGCTGAGCCACTAGGTAAAAAAAAACGGGATACGACTGCTCAGAAAAAGAGAACGGAAGGACATGGAACAGCAAAAACAAACATCATCTAAATCAACGCGGCAGGCTCTCTAGACTATAAGAAAGGAGATAAAGGCTTTGTCAAACGGGGGGGTAATAATCGGCAGGGTCGGCATTTTGAGACCGCTAAAAAAAAAAAAAAAAAAAAAAAAAAAAAAAAAATAAAAAAAAACAGAAAAAACAACAAACAAAAAAAAAAAAAAAAAACAAAAAAAAAAAAAAAAAGAGATCCAAACCTAAAAGGCCACAAACCCTCGTAGCATAGAAAAAAACAACAAAAAATAACAACAAAAAAAAAAAAAAAAAAAAAAAAAACACGACACTTCCCGCATTCACAAACAGACTAGGAAAGCAGGCATGGAATGGTTGGAAAAAATTCCCTCAGCGGGTATCCCCTTCTGTCGACGTCAAAGAAAATCTTCGAAAGGTGCTGGGAAAAGGGTCTCGCCGGCACACGCCCTCACTATACAAAATGAAAAAACGGCAAAAACCAAAAAATCGCCTTGCCTCAGATGGGGGTTACTTGCCGGAAGTGTCGGAATCGGCTCTACCAAGTCCTGTCACACAAAAGACGTAAGTCGAATAAATCGGGGAGCTCGCTGAGGCGGAATTACCGGCCTAATAGTACTATGCCGCAGGAGATCTGCTGCAGCAGTGCCTTCTATGGTAAAAGAGCCCTTTTGGAGGAATAACACCTAAGGAAGGTACTCTGGTCAGTTGTTGGAGCGAGGACTGTACCTCCGACCAGCTCTTATATAACGGGGTATTTCTGCCAGACCGGAATTGGAGTTGAGGCGAAAAATGGGCCTGTGTTCCTCAAAAGTGAGGGGGAGACTGCCGCTGAGGGTAGGGACGCGGCAGATGATGAACATGTTGCAGGTGGGAGGGGGGGTATTAACGGCCAGTTGGGCCGCTAGTGTCAGGGGGCGCGGTCGAAAGGGGCATTGGGGAAGTGCTGAGCGGAAAACAAGATGGGTGGGCGAAATCTCGTCTGGGAAGTTTTGCCGGGCTATGACATAAACGCCAGCACTTTCAAAGGGGGACGATCAAGGATTCAGTCGCTCACACTATGACACTTAGGAGGAAAGATAAAGGAAGAACGGCATAGAAGAGAGAGCATGATGTTGGGGACGTACTATAGCGAGGGCGCGGCTCAAAGAAATGTTTGAAATGGAAACCAAAAAAAAAAGGTATATACGAAGAAGTCATCAATTGAGGCACTCGTCTAGCGATGTTGAAAAACTAAAACAAGGAAAGGGTAATAATGCAAATGGGAAAAGAAGACAGCAGGTTTGGGGTCTTTCTAGGAAAAATCGCTTGCATTGGGAAGACTGATATGTACGCAAATACAGGGGACGTGGGGCCTGATCGGCGTTCTTGATCTAACGGGGATGGGTCGGGGGTCAGACTGACCTTTATAAAGTAAGGAGGAAGCAGGAGAGAAAATCCATGTGCGAGAGAATCCAGGAGGGAATTTAAGGAAAACCTTGTGTTTCATAAAGTAATTTGCGAATTAGATTCTTGGGAAGGGAAAAGGCAAGCCCTTTTCAAGGAAAATGGGCAAGTGGAATCAAAGACGTGGGAATCTGTCTGCAGCAAGAGAAAAAAAGTCAGGTTTAGGGGTGGGAGGGACAGAGGGGATTTGGAGGATAGTAATTTTAGCGGGATCGGTTGCAAAAAAACTGTCAGTGTGGGGGGCAACATGTAGGCGAAGGGGAACTGTGGATGGCAAAGGAAAACGGGGGGGGAAGGACGGGGGGTAGGGTCTAAAAAGAATACGCATCTCTAGGGCGCCCTTTTCATCAACTGGGGGCAAATTCCGCAAAAAACGCGGGTAAAGGGGAGCGAACACCGCTAACTTTATGTAGATGGAATAGGTTAAGTGTGGCTGATACGGGAAAATGTCAAGGAAGGAAAAAGGGACGTGAGATCGTTTCCTTACGTAGGAAATGCCTTGATGGGAGGGCAACAAAATGAGGAAAAGCCTGCGACTGGGGAAGCTGGAAAAAGAGACGTCTTGATCGATCAGAAATTCAACTTAGGATCGAAGGGGTTCAGGAGGACAGCTGAGGAGGTCCTCTGTCGCGAGGTCGTTCGGTGTCGGGGGGAATTGAAGAAAGGAAAATCGGATAAAGGGATCTCTGGTGTGGAGCTTAAAAAAAACACGTAGGCGTGGAAAATGCGTATTCTAAATACGCTAATTCGCAGGAAAGAAAAAGATTGGTGGTTCAAACATTGAAAAAAGCGACTAGATTATGGGGTACAGGTCAGATGGGCGTCGATGGAAAGATTGCACATTAAAGAACTATTGTTGGGAAAACATAGCGTCAGAATTGAAGGCCGAGGGATTAGTTGATTAACTCAATGGGGGAACCTCGAATATGGTGAGTTACTGCTGGCTGGAAAACTCTGACGGGTATTTGGAAGAAATTGTCTCTTCTTGGATTGCAGTGTTACTATGAAGAAGAAAAGCGTACAACTTTGACGGGGAATCAGGAAATGGCAGGGAAATAGCATGTCAATCGCTGTTAACGAATCAGGACGCACATAATTTTCTCTACAGGCACATCTGGGGGGACGGCTGAAAAGCGCTTTGAAATGAATCGTAGGAAAAAGACCTAGTCGGGGAAAAGTAAGTTTGGGTCAGATATTTTGGGAGAAAGTTCTCTCTTATAGGCATTTCTGCGGCATGACAGCGTTTCCTGACGGGGGGGAAACCCAAAAATCAAAAAAAAACACTCTCTAATGATCCGAAGGTTGGGACGAATGGAGAGGTCGCGGGCAGAAGTTCACTTTTTATAACAGTCTTGCATCGAAGGTGAGGGAAAATGAAGAACCAGGGGTACATCAGTTTGGGAAACAGATATTCCACGAATAAAAAAGAATTGTCAGGAAAGGTCGATGGGACGTGTGCATGTAAAGTTGTTAGATGTGGATCTCTAAGAAAGAAAAAAAAAAACGAGAGAGGACAATGAGGGAAATTCTCCATCTTCAAGATTAAGGAACAACCTTTAGTTTCACTCTTCTAACGTAGCTGAAGGTGGGTTAGTTCAAAAGAGAGGAGAAAAGGCTCCGTCCTTCTAGCACGCCGATGTGTTGAAATAAGGAGAATAACTTACTCGGGCTCCATATTCGCAAATTGGGCATTTGAGCGGTTATAGTGAAAACGGGCAACATCCAGAGGGGAGTACTGGGTTTGGGGATCAGAAAGTCGGCTCGTTAAAATCTCGATCTCGGCTTCGTTGGGGCTCAGCATCGGGAGGAAAAGAAGTATAAACGAAGAGAAAAATAAGCCCACGCAAAAACTGTGGTTAGGTTAGAGTTGAGGGGTGGGAGAGGGGATCGGGGCAAATATGCTCACTATTATAGAGCCGTGCAACCCGACTTTCGGCCGAAAGGAGAAAGGCGGACGAAAATGAAAAAAAAGCATGAGTTTCAAGAGGGGTCATAAAGAAAGAGCAGCCGGCCTCTAGCGTCAGTCAGGTTTTCATCGATAATATCAAAAGTGAGGCGGGAGGGGGGACTCAAAACAATGGGGGAGAAAACATGGTGTCTAGAATCTAAGAGGGAACGGGACCACATCATAGAGGGTAATTCGCATTTGGAAAAAAAAAACACAATGGCTGGGGGCTAATGAAGGTAGGGGTCGAAGGCAAGCGCCTAAGGGGTCTCGGGTTTAGAACTCGACGCTCCGCTCTTCAGGGAGTGTCGGAGACAGTGACTTATACAAAACGCCGCCAGAAAAAAACTGCAAACGGCGCCGGAAAAGTCTCTACCAAAAAAAACCAGATGAAAAACGAAAATCAGGCACAGGAACTGGAACGGGGGGATGTCGATAAGTCGTCACTGA
>Ga0179593_1396900_pt1 | contig 21254 bp, 28 predicted proteins | sample CZODoug2_1_08_16_FD_185931 | JGI IMG/M metagenome (GOLD analysis project Ga0179593, IMG submission 185931) | Vadose zone soil fungal communities from Angelo Coast Range Reserve, California, USA - CZODoug2_1_08_16fungal (PacBio error correction) | ecosystem: Environmental > Terrestrial > Soil >...
CAGGCAAAAAGAGAAGGGGGTCGTCATTCCATCGAGAATGAAGCACCAGCAGAGAAAAGTGCAAGGAACACTCGAGTATTACCGAAAAGAGAGCCACAGAAACTCACAGCTGGGGGTCTGGGTAGGGTCGGCCGCCAACTGATTAGGGGGGAAAAGAAGGGGAAGTTTAGCACCAGGCTCACAAGAAAGCCCTTCGCCAGATCCCAGGAAAAACTCCCATTTCTTCACTAAATCCCCACCAGAAAGAAGGGAAAGGAAGTCCGGTGCCCTCAGCGTCATTAGAGTAAAGGGAGGGGATGAGGTGCTGCCCGGCGCCGAATTCAAACTGAAAAAAAGGACGGGATCAGTGGGAACTCCAACAGTGTAAGAAAAAAAAAGTTCAGGATCGCGCTGAAGCATTCCCAACGAACGATCGGCAATCCAGCGAGGCAGAACAGAGATCGACGTGCCGAAGGAGAAAAAGAAAGAGGAAGCGCGTTCGCGACACGGGGGCGGGATCCAATACGAAAACCAAGGGGGCCCTATCTCATATTCACCAGCCACTGGAAGTTAGAAAACCCGAGAAGGGAGATTGGTCTGGCCACAGGGGGAAAAACTGATACCAAGGAAGACATTCCGATGACAATCGGCCCATGGGGAAGAGACCAGGGCGCCGGAAACCGCCTCAGAGGGGGGGGGAAAGAAATCCAGTATGCAATGGGAGGATTGTTGTTTCCTAGACGGTCCCTTCATACTGGACGGACAAAAGAAGGCGTCTGATCTCGGGGACCAGAAAAGGACAGAGCGCCATTCAGCCTAGGGAAGCACAAAAAAAAGCTGGGGAACACACAACCTACCAAGCCTACTAGCAATGCTTGTGGGACAAACGGGAGGAAGATATGATTACCGCCTTGGCAAAAGAAAGGATCTGTTCCGATGCAAATAAGGGCCTGCGGGGCGAGAATGGATTAGGTACGCGACAAAAGTGAAAGGGGTAGAGGGGACCCCTCTCAAAGGGAAAGAAAGGAGTGGGAAGGAATATGTGCGACAAGGTCGCTCGAAAAAGGAACTTTAAAGTCCATGGCAGACCCCTCATCGGAAAACATGCTTAAAAGAAAACAAAGAAGATATTTATCAAAGCTGCAAGTCGGAAAACAGCCGATGAAAAATAGGGGGGAAAGGGAAGGACGGAATAGTTGCACTAACAAAAAATCGCCAGGGAAACAACGAAATGTAGGCTCAAAATCGCCCCTATGACGAAGGAATGGCATTCGGAGGGCCGGAAGGGGGAAGTTCCTTTGAGCACTGGAAAACCAGAGCACCACAAGACGCTGCAGAGTTCAACACAACAACTCGGGCGCGGCTGACAAAGAGGGTTGGAAAGGGTCGGGAGCAAAAGTGAAAAGAAAACATCTACAGCCAGGGGCCGATGCAAACCGGGGAGGGGGGGTACCTCGGCTTGCCCCGAAAAAGGGCGCTACAATGCAAAGAAAACAGGCAAGAAGAAAGGGGGGGGTTCGGCATGAGCGCCAATCCTCTTAGGGGAAAGGGCCGAGGCAGGAACCGGACGGGCCGCTTGGCCAGCGTGTATCGTTAAAAATGAAAAGTGGGGAGCACGCCTTGTAAGACAAGAAAAGGGACCGAGAGTTGTGGGAAAAGCACTTATGGTATTGGGGCGCGGACACCGTCTCCAAAGTCCTCCGGTGTCCTGATGTTACTAGGGCTGACAGTACATGAGGGGGACTCCCGTTGGCGATTGAGGGACCTAGCGGAAAAAAAAACCTGTACTAAACGGTCGGGACCGGGAAAAGGGGACTGATTTCGAATGTGGGGTAGACTGGGTGGGGGAGTGGATCAGAAGAAGGGGATGCATGGGGGTTTGGGGGGGTGGGGGGGGGGGGGGGGGGGGGGGGGTTGGGGGGGGGGGGGGGGGGGGTTGGGGGGGTGGGGTTGTTTGAAAAAACAAAAACAATCTTTTGTTGGAAGCGCCAAACTTGGCGCCTGCGATTAAACCAGTGAACGCAACGGGACCAGAAGCTCTATTGGGAATGGGTCAGACAGACAAAAGGGCAGGTCCGAGTTACCTAATCACGATAGAAAGATGGCGCCAGTGACTTGACGTTCCTGCGCGCCACTCTTTGACATAAACGAAAAAGACCGCCGCAGAAAGGCGGATTGGGTGGGGGGGGGGGGTGGGTGGGGGGGGGGGGTTTGGGTTGGGGGGGGGGGGGGGGGGGGGGGGGGGGGGGGGTTGGGTAGAAAGTGAAAAGGGGGAACTCAACCGGGGGAAAAGACGACGGCTGTCGGTATTGCTGGAGGCCCGGGGTGGGCCCGCTTCTTAGACGGGGGAGAAGGCGGGACTGCCTCCCAAATTGGGGGGCTTGGTGGAGGGGGCAGGACAGATATCCAACTGACGGAACAAGGGGGAATAACGAAGGGAACGAGTTGAGCACCTGTTAGTGGTTGGTATGCGCGAGGCGGGTGCCGGCGCCCTGCGTAGGTTTGCAAAACGGGGGAAGGGGGGATCTGGTCTTTCCCTGAAAAAGTAGACTTTATCAAAGAGGGAAAAAAGAGGGTACTCACGAAGAAGATCGTAGGGGGGATGTCTTGGCCTAACGTAAGCCCAGGGGTCTTCGATCGTCATGTCGTATAGGACGAAGGACGCGAAGAGAAGATCGAGGATGTGTCCTCCGATGCCTAAGGGACGAGAGGGAATAAATCGTGGATTGCCCAAGAAAAGAAAATCCGCGGGAAGGCTTCAATCTCGAACTTCTTGAGGAGGGGTGGGGAACGGGAAAGCTTGCCAGTCAAACAATGAAAAGGGGGAAGGACGTAAAAAGGTCCACTGGCAGCCCCGCTGTAAAACGTTGAAAGTAAAAAAAAGAGGTCCGTCGGGTTGTCTTTCGCCATTGGGTACTTAACTGCGACGAGAACCACCCACACAACAAAAACAAACCGGCCCCACGAGGGGGTTCTCAGGACGGAAAGAAGAAAAGCGACTAGTGTTGGCGAGGAATTGACCTGCGCTCGCCGCGCGTAAGGATGAAGACGGGGAAGCGGTATTCCTCAGAGAGGGGGGACAGGTAAAACGGTACTCCTCTAAAAAAGGGGGTCTGCATTCTCGATTGAGACTGACCTGGCACCCTTCTTTTCACGGACAAGGAAACTCAAGAAAAAAAAACACAACGGAGGAGGGAAGAAAGGAGAGGAGGAAAGTTTGCCGAAAACAAGGGGGGGCTAATGGTTCCATCAGGAAAAAATCACGTATCGGATTCCAAGGAGGAAGGAATACTATCCTATAGGGAGTAGAAAAAACCGAGCAAGACGACGCGGTACGCGCGGGCGACGGGGAAATTGAGCGGGGGAACGGATCTTTCTGCATCGGCTGCTAGAAAGGTGAGACCCAGCAAATCACTATTGCCATGTACAAGCAGGGAATCGGGGCGGCACGACGAAAAAAACGTAGACCAAGCTATCGGTGCCCCTCATACGTCAACGGATATCTTTCACGAGTCTGTGCAGACCGTGGGAAGGTAGAGGGAAAGTCATTAACAGAAAAGTGCATTTCCTGAAACTGAAGACCACCCTTGTCCCAAACCCAGAAGCTTGTAAAAAGGAGGGAACCTTCCCTCCTCAACCACGAGTCGAAAACGGTCGATAGGGGGCATCTACTCTTAGGCACTAAAGGGAACTCGCACTCGCCGTTAAGGAAAGGAAGACGAAAGACGAGAGAAAGAAAAAGGTGGGAAGCCCTATGCGAAGAATTCGGCACACCTTGGAGAGTGGGGAAAAAAAAAGATCCACGTCCGGCGTGCAGTATGACTTGTTCCTCCTCTTGAATACCAAAGTGGCGGGGGATTCGCATGGCCAGAACGGGGGAAGGTCAAACAGGGCGCCGTCATCCAAACGCACAATACAAAAGGAGGGGAGAATGAGAGTGCGGTTTCCCGTCCGACGAACAAGAAGGACCTACAGTGATCAGGGAAATGACAAGAGCATTTGAAGCCAGTCAGAAAAGGCGTGGCAAAAGGCGTAAACTCGCCGCACATCTAAAAGAAGATCGCGAGGTTGGGGAGGATGGAAAAAGAAGGGAGACCTGTCAGCGCGCAATCTGGTTTCAAAGAAAAAACGAAGTCACTGCGCAAATCAGAACTTAGGTACTGGACAGCAGTAAAGAATGGCGAGTGTTCGACCCACTACCAAACAGGGAAAAGGAAATTGAGTTGGGCAGCGAGGGAAGAAGGCCAAGAGGCTGCTCCTCGGGACGGGTGCCCCACGCGCCTGGCATAACTCATCGACATGAAGACCAAATCCAGAGAGCCGAGAAGCTTAAAAAAGAAGAGCCGCACCGATGCACGATTTAGAAAGGTAGGCTAGGGGCACAGTACGAAGCAAATTAAAAGGGAGAGGGGAACAACGCAAATGTAATTATCCAGAAAGCGACCTGGGCAAAGAAACCGGGGAGAGGGTTAATGGAAGAAGAGCGCCACGGAAGATGAAGAAGAAGAGTGGCCCCCACAACAACGAGGGGAGGGACTTCCATATCTATTGGGGGGCCAGGGGCGGCAAAGGACCAAAGATACTCTTCCGCTGAAAAGAAACACAGGAAAAAACGAGGACCTCGCCCTTTCCCCTGCCAGAGGCGCATGCCAAAGGAAAACGAGTCGGCGGGGCGTTTGGCAGCTAGGGGCAAAGGAGGGAGACGTTGCCGGGCAGCCGCTGGCGAGAGGGTGCAGTGCGAAGGAGATTGGAGAAGAATCGGGAAAAGAGGGGGGGGACTCCCCTGGAATCACAATAAACGAGTGGGGGGCGACATGTTTGTTGTGGGCCAAAGACGTCCCGTATGGGGGTGATCAGTGCAACTAGTGCTCAAAGAGGCTCCGAACCACATCAGAAAAAAGGCAATGTAATTAGGGACTGAGGAAAAAATATTTGCAGGGGTCTCCCCTCTAACGGGGGGGAGACTGGTACAGAGAGAGAGACGCCCAGTTACTACCTGAGTTGGCAGAGCCTTCTGATACATATGATTGGGATAAAAAGGAGCGGCCTCGCTGGCGTTGTGCGCGTCTAGAGGTTTCCAGGAATCTTGGTTCTCAATCAAAGCGCCAGATGCGACTGGATCGCTCTGTTCCAAGTCAAAAGGGATCGGGGGGGTCGCAATCGCCATGGAAGTTGCGAAGCAAGGATGCCGAGATTGCGCCCAGAATGTCAAGGGCCCCCCATTCGGACCACTCTTGAAAGAAGGGGGGGAAAAAATGAGCGTCGCAATTGTCGGGGGAGGGAAGTGCGCACAAGTGAAGAACGCATTGCCAGGAGGAAGAGGTGGTTATTGCGGAGTGGGGGAAGGAGGGGGACGGGGAAGCGTGGTGCTGAGGAGGAGGGCTGCGAAATTGAAAAACGGGAGGGCTGGCTTGACCGGATCGACGACAAGCTGGCTAACCGCACGATACATTCGGCACCCATAGGGGGGAGTATGGGGGCCAAAGCTTCGGCGCCCAAGAAAATTCCTGACCCCTGTTCGGAAAGGGGAGGGCCTCTGCGAATGGGACGGAAGGGGTATAAAAAGGCACCATCGTGGAATAGAACTATTCGTGACGAAAGAGACAAGGGTGGCCGAAAGAAGGGGCTATTGGCTCCTGGGGACTTCTGGTTCTAGAAGGAGCGAACGGGGACCAAGAGGGAGTGGGCCTCCGAGTCCGTCAGGGAGAGAGGGAGATGGTTGCCCGAAAAGAAGGAGGAAAGAGCGGAATGCTTCATCCGCCGCTAACGGGAGAGCGTACGTTGGGCTTAAGTCCGCCTAAAAACTTGGTGACTGACTAGAATTCCACGTTCAAGCCTCCTATGAAAGAAGCGGCTCTCGAAAAAAAAAGGTCCCGTACGTGCGAGTGGGTCAGATCGGGGGATTCGGAGGGGGAGGCACTGAAGGGGAATGAGACGTGCTGGGTGGGAGGGGGAAAAAGGGTTGATCTTTTTCTATCGCCGAGACGACGAGTCTTGGCGCCCACAAACGACTTAAAGTCGCTCATCGAGGAACCGCGGTCGGCTAGGAAGATGCTGTCGTCCTCGATCGGTAATTAAATCGCATGGACTAGTGGGGGGAACTGATTCTCGATGGATCTACTGAAAACTAAGTGGGCCGAAGAGTAATCATTGAAAAAAGATGAGGGAAAAGAGAGGGAGGTTCGTCCGAAAATCGAAGGGTGGGCCTTTCAGAGAAAGACGAAATGAGATAGCGGAGTCCCTATGAATGGCCTAACAGAAGAGGAAGGATTCAGATGCCCCGCAGCTCAGAGGGGGGGAAAAAGGCCAGCGCAGGTCAAGAGGGGGGGGGTCGCGCAACGGAACTCCCGTCGGAATGACAGTCGAAAGCTCATAAAATAGCACAGGCTCCGCGGCAAAGGGCCGCCAATGGCGCACGAATCCCACCTTGACGAACCACTCGAGATGCCCTCATCGTCGGAGGAAATCACGTGAAAAAGGGAAGCGCCTGCCCGTGGCCTGATCGATTCAGGGAAGCAGGACGAAGTCCACGCACCGGTGAAAGAACCGAAAGGGAAACACTAAGCCCTTCCCGCCTAAGAAAGTAGCGGAAAGAAGAGAGATCGAGAATGCCGAGGAAAGAAACGACACTCTGCTCGCAGCTCGAAGGGAGACGTAAGAGACGAAAAGAAAGAGAAGACCAGGTGGGAAGAACCCGTGGGAGAGGAAGTCAAAAAGCACTCTCTTCGGCATGGCCTGTTGCCCGACCATTGAAGTGAGGGAAGGACGCGTGCCAGACCAGAACTCGGCAGCAGGGACAGGAAAGTACACGCAGCCTCCCGCCTCTCGCTGGGAAAAAACGCAGATGCTTGGTGAAGGAGGAAGAAAGGGGCAGGTTTCCCTCGTCTCTGGAGGAGACGCGTCCCAGGTGGAAAAAAGCGGGGAGACAGCAAGAAAAGCAATTGATCGGAAGGAAACCGCTCAAGCGTGAACCTAAAACCGGCGCAGCAAAAAATAGCAAGAAGCAATACCGGAAAAAGGAAGCGAGGCAATGCCGTTGAAGGATTGCTCCGAGGAGAATTATCCCCACTGTCAGCTCATCGGGGTCGTGAAATTGGACCGCCAGGAACGGAAAGTAAGGGCTCAGACTAGCAAAAGGGGAAGGTCGCACCTCAAAAAGTGGTCGACCCACGATCATCGAAGCGGCGGTAGCGCGGGAATCGCCAGCAAAAGGGGGCGATCGTTGACCCTCCAACCAAGCTGCCGAAATCACGCAAACCAACCAACTAGCCGTAAGGGAAATCGGCAAGCCTCCAGGATCACCGAATGCAGTAAAAAGGAATCCTCGAGGGGGGACATACCACAACTCGACTGGAAAGATTGGGGGCTAAATGGGAAATCATCCCTATTCAAGCATGGGGATGGAGAGGGGGTGCGTAATGAGGGGGAGTATCAAATTTCGGCAAGAAAAACAATAGGACGCTGTCTCTCTCAGGCACTCGTCGTCAGGGAGTCCCAATGGGGGGCAAAGGGCGGAGCCAACGAATTCAAATATAAGGAAAAAAACAGGCGTCACTGAAATCAGATAGGCCGAAAAAAGGGCGCAAGCGCGCTTGAGCTGGAGGCTAAAGGGGCGGCAATGTTGGCATGACGGGCAAGAAGGGGGTGGCATGTCGATGCCTAAGGGAGACCATGAGGGGGCAGGAACCGAAGCGAAGGTTAGAAGGTACTCTGGTGGGGGGGGCTGAAAGTAAACGGTTGGAAGAAAAAAGGGGGGTGGCCACGAGAGCAGTATGTCTTTGGGACGCGGCCGTAGAAGACTTCCTCCTGACGACAGTGACATGCGATGGGAAAAGGGAAGCCACTTTGAGAGGGCCCCCCCCCCTCTAAGGAGTTGCAATAGAGGCAGCTAAAAACTACGGGGGTGGCAATCGGCGGACTAGGGGTAGACTGAGTTGGCCAGTCTTTGGACCTTATCGGCTCTTCTGGGGTGTAGATGAGGTGCCAGAAAGGGGTGGAAAGCATCCGAGCGCCCCAGCTTGAGAATAGCTCCAACTGGAAGCAAGCAACAGTCGATTGATGAGTGGACTAAAAGAGGCAACAGCATGGGCGGGCAAAACGAGTACCTAATCCACTTAGGAGAGAGTGGGCTCGCCCGAGGGGAAAACCACTCGCTCGACAAGTGAGATCACGTTGAGGAACAGGGGACAAAGAGCGACTACGTAGTCTGGCGGGTATAGGCCGGGGCTTGCCTCGTCTTTATCCGACGGTGGGAGACTGTCGCGGAATGAGGGGGGGAAAAAATGGGGGTCTTACCGAGAGGAAGGCTTTTGCATAAGAGGTGAAAAAATCGGAAACATTGGAGCATCGGGATTGGGGCCATCAAGCGAGGCGGTGCCACTGGTACTTGTGAGAAAAGGGGAAAAGGGCTGGTCTGGCCATATCGGGAGAGTGAGAGGCACATCGTGGCCATAACAAGAATACGATGGACGTCGGATACCTGACCAAAGGGGAAGAGAGCGACTTCAAAATTGTCTTCGATCGTCCATGTCGTCTAGGTCGCAAACGGGCCGGGGCGAGCATATGTAGTGTCCGGAAAAGGAGGGAGAGCTCGAGATGCTCGAATTGGGGGAAAGGAGGAACCGGAGGCTTCAGCTCGAGCACGAGTGTTACAAGGGGGGGGCTTCGGTCCGGCACTGCTCACTTGTGAAAGGAAGTCGAAGGGCCACTTGAACAAAAAACACCGACGGTGAAAGCCGAGAAAATAGGGCTGGGGAGAGTGGGGTCAGTCGATCGTGGGGGGGATTGTACCATGAAGGTCTTCGGGATCTCTTCTGGGGGTCCTAGGAATGGGATGATCCGGGGGGAAAGAGGGGAGATGCGAATGCCGACGAGTTTTCCGTAAGACCACCGACTTGACCTGCAGGAGTCGAGGAATCGGGGAGATCGGTTCTGTAATCCAAAAACCAAAAACCCCTCGATGTGGAGAAATTGCATCTCAAGAGCTAGGAGGGGGGTCGGAAAGGCCACCCTTCGGTTAAACCCTAATCAACACCAAAGAGACAGAGGAGGAGGAATGGTGTAGGGGATAAAATCTAAATGGGGGGGCGCAGTCAATAAAGGAACAGACTGTGCTGAGGCGGGTCCCGATGCGCCGATAGAGGAAAAAATAAACGAGCTGAAAGCCCCGCAGCTCGACCGGTGAAACGATAGAGGGGAAGGTCAAGTGAGTTGGGCGCAAACGGAACTCGTCGAAGCTGGAGGAAAAAAAACGGAGCATCAAAAAGAGGAAAGCGCGAGATCCATTGCCGACCGAGAGAAAAGAGGCACACTGAAAATCAGAACTGACGAAAAGCGTCCGTAGAGGCCCCACGAGGGCGGGAAGAAGGCTGCCTTTTCCTTCGCAGTCAGGAAAGGCCTTGAAGCTCACGAGAAATTGTCAACAGCGTCGCCGCGCGGACCATAAGAGGATCCGGAAAGGAACTAAGGAACGATGAGGCAAGAACTAAGGCAAAATAAGGAGCGATCGCCGAGGGCCCTCGTTCTCCACTAATAAACTCGCCCTTCGGAAAAAAAACGTGATACGACATACGATCGAAGACAGGTTGCCCTAGAATTTCAGGGAACCCAAGAAGGGAGATTGGTATCCACGTCCACAAATAGATGAAAAGTGGCGGGGAGAGTTGCACTCCGACGTGAGACCAGAAAAATCTTCGCGAATGGGAAGACAGAAAGGCGACGCGGGGTCGGACAATACGCGGGTCAAAGGACCACGCAGAGACGAAGATCAAATAAAGATGAGAAAGTCGTGATCGGATTCCCGTACAGGGACCCGACGGGAAGGCTAAGGGGTAAGACCAAGCAAGAAAAGGCAAGGGGGGGGAACAGTCCACGCAGTCTAGAACCTTCTCTGAAGCAAATGTCAGGGAAAAAGGAACCAGTGCGAGGGCAGGGATGGTCCCCTTGGGGCCGCACGATATCGATTATCCGCCACAGGTTCAGGAGCTGCAGATGCCAAGAGTGGAGAGGCATGTGAGGGGCGGACTCGCTCAAAGGGAGGTACTCAGGACTCACGTCCATGCGTTTAGTATCAGAGAGCTGCTTGCGGCAGTTGAGGGGGGGGGAAGATCGCCGTCTCCAATCTTGGGGCTCATTAAAAGTGGGCCAAAAAGAGGGTCCCCAGACCCTCATCGACTAATGTAAGGACAGCCCGAGCCGAGGGGAAAAATCTAAATCATGAGCCCGCACGCCAACGATGCACAGGAAAGGGTACCAAGAAAGCAGAAACGCGCATCGCCAACGGTGAGGGGGAAAAAGGAACGCAAAATGGCAGCACTATTCCCTCACCGGCATTGACGCCATGGGCGGTAGTAAGTCTGGGGGGGCAAAGGGGGACCGCAAAAAGAAGGCCGCTCTCGTGGCCACCAAATCGTCGCGGCTTCAAAAAAATAGTTGTGTCAGGAGCCAAACAAGTACATTTCCAAGACAGAAGAGCGGGCACGCAGGCAAATAAAGGACTCGGCCCTTGCCAGACGCGTTGTTCAAGTGCAAAAATAAAAAAATAGCGGCGGGGGTGGAATTCGTGGGAAATGAGCGAGCGTTTCGGAGCCAAGCCTATGTCGAGCGGTGGTGCCGAAGGCTTGGGCACGGAAGGGGATCGGGGAAACTAGAAGAAGTGGAATCACAATAAACGTGTGGAAACCGCGACGAGTTGTGGGGGGTGTGTCCAAAAAGCTTTGGGGGGGGCATGCACGACATCGGAAGGAAAGCAAAGACCTAAGGATTGGGATGATTGAGCATTACCTCGTGGGCTAATCTACGTGGGAGAGTTGCTTGTCAGACTGGGGGAAGAGAGGGCTAAACCGTGGTACTCGAGTGCATCGATGGACGAGGGCTTGATTTGGACACGGTATCAGGGGAGCGTTGGTCAGCATTCGATAGGGGGCAGGAACGCGGTGTTGTGGGGGTCTTTACTCAGAGCTCAGCAGGGAGAAGGGGGAAAAACGCTGCACTCACTGCCGCAGAGATGAAGATGAGTGGGTGCACAAGAACGGTGCTGGTCCAAAGTACCTAATACGAATATGGGCGCCAAAGGTGAGTTAGGTCCTTCGCAAAAGATTGGGAAATGAAACCGAAGGGCGGAAATGGAGGTCGCTCTCGTGCTCAGGGGACGAAATAGAGAATACGTTGCTTTGAAGTGAGGGAGCGAGGCCTCTTCCTGGGATCCAGAACACGCCAGGGAGGAATTTCACTTGCTTTCTTGCAGGGGTATTCGAGAGAACTTGAAGACCGTCCAGAGACACCCGGGACAAGCCAACCATTAGCATCTTGTTGGGGTGCACGCGAAGGAGGGGAAGAGCCTGCTACTTGTGCACACTGTTCCTGGAACGACGGAAAGGGCCATCGCAATGAGGTAACTTGGTCGAGCACCATCGGGGCCAGAAAAAAGCGGAGTACGTCAGGGAGAGAATCGCTGTGGGAAAGAGACTAGGAAGTTCCCTTAGGAAGCCTTCAAGTCATCTCCTCGAAAGAGGAGCTGCGAGCAGATTGTAGGCGCCGAGCCGAGGGGCGATCGTCTCGGCTGGGAGAGAATGGGCCAGGAAAGGAAGAGGCTTCATCGAAGAGGGTTAAAAAAAGGTTGGACAAGTGGGTGGAGGGGGGGGGATCTGGAAATTCGATGATAAACGGTGTATGACTTAGGGGCCACTTCATCCTCTCAAATGGAAGGAAAAAGTAGGATTAGGAAAAGAAAGTGTCGATCGTTGGGGCGTGGCGCCCGGGGGTCAGTTCGGGGGGCGGATCTCGGCTAAGGAACCCCGTGATATGTGAGCCTTGTTCTAATCGGTGGTAAGAAGCAGCGGAATTGACCCTACACCCGACTTGATGACCGCCGGAAACGCGACTGGAAATCGGGTCTGTAATCCTCGGAATAGAACTTCTTGAAGTGAAACTCCGCTAACTAAGAGAGGGGCTCAGGTTTATTCGAAGAAGAACCGATTTCGTAGAAGTCTATTCAACAAAAAGAGGAGAAAGGAGAGATTCTTTTCGGCAAATGAGAAGGGGCCTTCGACAGAAGAGGCAGAGATCTGGGGGAAAAGGGAGGGAAAATCCAATTGTCGACTATCCGAAGGCGATTAACGATCTAGAAAAGGTACTGAGACAAGTCGGGTGTATGGGGTCGGGCGCACTAGCGTCAAAGCATTGACGTGCAGGATAGAACAGATGTTAAAGGGGAGAAAGAGAAAGAGCTTCGCCGAGATAGGAAAACAGGGGCAAGACATCCCAAACGATGAGAACCATCGCACGGGAAGAGTTCGTAGAGAGCTTCACACTGCGGGACGGGCCGCCCGGGGGGGGAAGGAGGTGAGCACCGTGAGCAGTGCCTGACGAAGGCAGTGCCGAAAGAAGCTTCCAGGCGCGAGAAATTCAAAAGAAGACTCAATGCTATCAAAAAGGGGAGAGAGAAAAGGCGCACTACTCTGCAAGAAAGCTCCGAAAGGGAAAATCGGCAGATGACGACATGACGATCGAGAAAAAGAAAAATTCGGTCTTCCACAAAACTTGGGGGAAAAAGAACAATATACGGGGGGAGGGGGGAGGGATGGCACATGGTGCCGATGATTACAGTCGAAACCCATAGAGATGGCCAACCAGAACGTAAGGACAGGTCAGGGGGGACAAGTACGTCATGTCTCAGCCAAGAAGAGAAGCAAACCACTCCCGAGGAAGGGGGGGGAATGTCTCGTGCGGTTCCAATGACTGGACGGAGCACAAAAACTGGATTCCGACAAAGAAAAAAAAGCAATTGAAAGCGAAACAAGCTCGGGCGAGCAAAAGCCGGGCCGCGCGCACCAACCGACCCGCAAAGCCGACGTGAGCGGGGGGCAAGGGGGAGTCCCCGGGGAGCACGATATCGAGTTATCCAGGCGCAAGTAGGGGGAGGGAAGGGCGCGCAGGAAGAAGGGGAACAAAATCTCGCATACGGAAAGTAAAGGGTCCAGGGAAAGGAATGGCGGGGGGGTTCGCCACTGTCATCCATAGAGAAGGGAGTGGGGGGGGGAACCGGGCATCGCCAGCCCAAAGTGGGGCCGACGGCCACAAAGACGTGACCTGGCATACCCAGAGGGGTGCTGAGCAAAAAAACCGCCCGAGCCGATCTGAACAAATCAGAGTAAAGAAAGCGTCCAAGCTCGTTAGTACAAACGTAGAAGGATCGTACGGGGCACACATGCCCGCACAAATCAACGCATAGGGGGACAACGCAAATATTCTCATCAGCCCCTATGGTACAGAGGCTGGCATTAAGAGGGGAGTAATTGAGGGGGGGGGGGAGCATCGGGCCCACAAAAAAGGACGCTAGGTTTCCCAACGCGTTCTTCGCGGATCGTTTATGGGGGGAAAGGGAGAGCAGAACAGTTCCCGTATACACACCGTGACCATGAAAATCAAATTGAAAAGCTCGACATAGGCAAAGGGGGCCTTGCCCAGGCAACAATCTTTCTCGTCATTAAAGAAAAAAATACTATAGAGGGGGGAGTGCGGGCATGAGTCATCAATCAGGGCCTGAAAGGGGCCGAGCAGGGTTGCCTGCCTGGGAAAGGTCGGGGGAGAAGGGTATGAACTTTACTCTTTTGTCGAACCGACAAATGAAAAATAAACGGTTGGGGAAGCCGGGAAGAAAGGGGGGGTGTGTGGGGGCAAGGCAGCGGAACTTAAAGAGGGGACCGACTCGTGCTCAAAGACCTCCGAAAATAAACCAGCCGAAAGCCATGACGGTTGCTGATTTATCATGGATTTGGGAGGAAAGAAAGGCGAAGTTAGGGGGAGGGTACTGTGTCAACTAGCGGTACAATACAAAAGCCGGGCACCGAGGACAGAGAGTGGGCCCCGCCTTGTCCTTAAGAATTCAGGACCGGCGCTGTCTCAGAGTCGATGAGAAGACGGGGGGACTGGGAAAACTGGCCCCACTTGGCGCATAGATTACAAGAACAACCACTGGCCGCAAGAGGAGTCGATGGGTATTCGCCAGCGCCATCATGGTGGAAGTAGAAAAGGTGCCGGGGGCCGTGCTTTCCTTTTAAAAGGAAGAGTGCATCGACCGATGAAGCGAGGGGCGGGCGGAGCGATATCGTGCGGAAAACAATTGGGAACTCATTGCCCTTCGAACTTCTCGGACGAGGGTTGCTGAGGAGAAGGTGTGCGTGCCGCGGCATTAACGCCGGTGTGCCACGAATTGGCGTTTACTGGCAGCTCAAGGTAAGGTGGAATTTTGAAAAAAGGGTGTTTTTTTGGGTGTGGGGGGGGTTAAAAAAGTCGGGGAAGCCGATGGAGGAACCGACGAGGGAACCGACGAAATTCTCACCGGGTAGCGAAGGAGTGGTCCAGGAGAGGGGGGAGGGCGGCTGCGCTCCCGGGAGTTGCTGTAAACCTTTTCGGAAAAAAAAAGTGACTGGTCGGGCTAGAATGTTCGAACCGACCTGGAACATAGGGGGCCCCAGGGGGAAAAAGAAAGAAGGAGTGTACGGCGGAAAAAAAGATGTGGACAATAGAGGCTAGGCTTAAAAAATGGTCAGAAAAGGATGTCATGTCTGTATCGGAAAAGGTAGGCGAACGGAGCGATCAGTGGGGGGCTACCGAGGCCTGAAGCTAGTCGGAGTAACCTCTTGTAGGCAAGAGGGAAGGTAATACAGACGCGAAAAGAGGGGAAAACTTGGTCCCGGCGCGTTACAATGGTCAGGAGGCACTTCCGTCCTGGGGAAGGACGGCGAAGGCCACTGGCAGAAAGCGCGTCCCGACGTCGGACCTCTAAACTGGATTATTGAACGAACGGCGGGGGTCGGGATGAGGGGGGGTTTGATTTGGGCGGTCGGCACTCGGGCGAGGGGATCTTCTATCGGGGAGACAGAGGGTTCTATTCCTAATTCCTCATTGAAGGGGCGCGACACACAAAAACCGGAGAAGGACGGGAGGCGTCGACTGCGGCAAACAAAAAAAAAAAAAAAAAAAAAAAAAAAAAAAAAAAATAATCACGCTCGAGTCGAAATTAAGACTAAGGCTCCGCAGGCTTGTGGAGATTCACATGAGGAATGACCGAAGGGAAAAAAGAAGGTCGGATAATCTCTCCACAACGATGGACCTATAGAGGTTTTCGGCGAACCAGGGGATTCAGGTCAGGAACATGAGAGAAAAAGGCGTAGTCCAGATGGGAAGAGAATCCAAGAGAATAGAAACGATCTGCCACGCCTCGAAGTACGACAGGATGATCGAAGGTCGTCGAGAAACGGAAAACGCGTCGGCATTCGCGGAAAACTTGATAACCAAGGATCCAATTCCCTAGGCAAGGACCAAGTGCCAGAACGCAAAGCGGACAGTCCCCACCGATCGACTGAAAAAGCGGGTGACCCTAAGAAAGTTAAGAGGTGAACGCGCGTAAAGTCCTTCGCGGTGACAGGAAAGTGAACTTTCCGGGCACTGGAGCCACGCGCGAAACGAAGCTGGAAGAGAGAGGAACGGCACTCGGAACGATGAGGGCAATCCACGGCGAAATCAAGTAAAAAAAGGAGGAGATCGAAAAGCCGTCCTCTTATTAAAAAGAGAAAAGCTCGAGAGTTCGAATGAGGGAGACAAGAACGATCGAAGAAAAATTTTAAAGATCTAGGGAGGTAGGCCAAAGATTGCCGACGTCCCGAAGATACGGACTTCGTGTTATTGCCCCCGGGCCCTAAAAGGGTGGGGGAATAGGGGCGATGAGACCCAGAACGTCGGAACGATAGGTGTCAGGAACGGACTCAGGGGAAGAGAAAGAATAAGCCGATGTTCACCAATAACCAGATGAAAATGGCCGATGGACGTTCAAGACGTCTAGGAAGGTCAAGAGTAAAAGGGGAGAGTAAGACCACAAGGGTTCATAAACCGCAACAAAGAGCTAAGGACTGCTTCACTAAAATCAAATAAGGAACAAACCCCCGGGAAAAGTGAGGGAGGCAATGCACGGTGAGGAAGGGTGAAACGATATCGATTCATCAAAAACCATTGGGAGTCTCATAGGGGTAGAAAGAAAAAAAGAAATCACACTGGGAGCAATCAAAGCTAAAGTTGATTAGTACCGACAGCACCGGAAGTTCAACCCAAAGAAGAAGGAGGCTGCGTGGAGTTGGAAAGCGGAGCGCCAAGAGTTCGCTCATGCCAAAAAAAAAGAGAGGTTAAGGGAATCCTCATCGCAGGATCAACGCCATCCCTGCCGTATAAGAAAAGAGGGAAAAAGAAGAAGGACGAGCGCCAGCCTAATAAACTCGGGGGACCACGGGGAAGAAGACTACCGGGGTAAACGCAAATCGAAACTTTTTAAAGGGAAAACGCAATGGTTCAACAATCATCCTAGGAATCAGGAACGAGGTGCGTCAAGGAGAGGGAACCGATGTCGGCCCTCAAAAAGCATAAGGCGAGGAGTGGTCCCCCCACAAAAATCGTCGTTCTGGCAAGGATCAACAGTTTCTTTGAGGAAAGGGGAACGAGTACAGTTCCCGAATAAGAGGAAACTCTTCCAGCAACATCAGCGACCTGCCCAGGAAAGCAGTGCGCCTTCATGGCCAAAAGAGCTAGAGGGAGGGGGAGGGTGGGCTTCGGGTCATGAGCCAAATCGTGGACGGAAGGGCCCGGGCCTAGTGCGAGCGGACAATGGCAGCGAAGAGGGATAAAGGGAACTGTAAGTTTTTTCTCCTACCAGGGAACGATTTGGAAAAGGAGGGTTGGGTTGTGGGGGCCACGAGCAGAAGGGATAGTCTTGGGGGGAGCTTCAAAAAAAAAAAAAAAAAAAAAAAAAAAAAAAAAAACAAAAAAAAAAAAAAAAGAAAAAAAAAAAAAAAAAAAGAGGGGTCCTAGGAATACACTTCACACCGAAATCAATTCGGGGCAGATTGCGCCATCATGGGTTGGGGTTGTGGGTTTGTTGTTGGTCACTTGGTGCAGGAGGAAATGAAGTACCTACTCCTGTAAGAATGAAGGGCGAAAAAGATGGGCTAAGGGGGCTCGGGTTCGTTGGCTAAAACAACGATGAGTTGTCAAAAGGAACGCTTTTTGGGAAAGAGGTAGACCCACTTGGGAGGAAGGGCCAACTCCACTTCCGCAACAATTCGAGAGGGTCGAACAATCAACAAGAATGGGGAAGTATTAACAATCCCGGAATTCTGAGGGCCCCGAAGGGTAGTGCCTTCCCTCTTTTAAGTCGAACAAGAGCTCGACAATTGCGAGAGAATCGGGAGTAAAGGGGGGGGGAGAACAAGGACTCAAGCTTGCCTCGCAATACGGAAGCTGTCGTTATTGCGGCAAGGATATTTGTGGAAAGGCGGGGAGAGCACGCATTTAGCGTGCTGGCGAACGGGCTTTTCTGCTGCTTGGAGATTCACTGGGAACGCACTGAGGAGAAAGCACGAAGACAAAGGAGGGAAAAAAAAAAGAAGGGCGATATTGGTGCCTCGAGAGCGGATAAAAGAACCCGGATCTTTCTTTGCGAAGAAGTTAGGGTAAGGGGGGGGCCGAAAAGTCTCCGACTGATCGAGGCACTCATCGTGGCCATCAGAAGAAGAGGCGTGACGTGGAGCTCTCCAAGGGTGGGAAGGAAAAAGAAGAGCTGCTTCCCCCTTGGTCTCGATACGTCATGGAACGAGGTCCGAATCACTGCGAGAAAAAAACCTAAGGACCGGCACGGAGAGCGATATCGCTGATGAAACCTCGCATTGAGTGCATCTTCCGTAGGCGGATTGGCTGAATAGGAAATAGGAGTTCGCGAGGGGGGAAAAAAAGGGGGGGATGAGCTAGTCCGAAAAAGCTAAAAAAACACGTCCTGACTTCGCGAAAGGCCACTAAAGAAGGGAACATACGTAGTGAAAGCTCTAACGATGCAAGGGAGTGGAGTTCATCTCATCTTGTGGGAGTGAGAAGGTCGGAAGGGGGGGGAAGAGAAGGATCAGAAAAATGGGGCCTTGGTTCCAGCACATCTCCGAAGGGGAAGACGGGAGTGTCCTTTTGGGAGAACAACAAAAGGGGTGACTCGCCGAGAGAACCGGGGGCGAGGAGGAGGAGGGGCAGAAGTGGCTGTAATCCTCGATCGGAATTAGACTTGCATAAGACGTAACTGGGGCAGAAAGAAAATCTTGTCTCAGCTGCGAGGTCTGACTCTGAGCAACCCTTCGATGTGTCCGGTGAGTCTCAAAAAAAAAAGGGGGAGGGAGAAGAGAGAGATTACTGGGTCAAAGGAAAAAAATCGAAGGGTAATTCAAGAGGAAGAAAAGCTATGTCGTATACAGAAAGGATGCACCGACTAGCCATCTGGGATGAAAGACGCTCGGAAGGCACGGGAGGGGGGGGACTCGGGTGTCGGGAAGCCCAACGACGTCGGCATTAAAATATAAAAAAGGAAGCATAAGACACGAAGGCAACCTTCTGCCGCGATCAAGGGAGACGCCACTTCGCCCGCACATAACCAAAGAAAACACAAAAAAAAGACGCACGCGGCAAGACTAGTCGGAAAAACGAGCGTAGGGGACTCTCGTTCCGACTCTGTTTTCGCGAGTGCATTAATCAAAAGGAAAGGGAATGAAGGAGCAAAAAAGAAAGGGAACGGCGCGACCAGATCTTCAGAGACCTTCCCAGGGGGAAGCAAAGGAAGGAGAAGCTAGAGAGCAATTGGCCTCGAGGCAGACTTCTCGCAGCTCGCAGAGACAGAAGGAAAAAGGGGCCCTAGCGCTATTCGGTCGCCCCAGGCCTGAAGTTTAGCCGAAACGTATCTTAGGGGTGACGTTCTGTCCACTATGGTGCATCTCTGGATACCAAGACGGATCGAACTTCTCTAACATACCATAGGGAGGAAAAAGGGGAGGTGTGCAAAAAGAAAAGGGGCGGCCCTCGCGCGAGGTACCAGCTCAGGGGGTAACTGGAGAGCCCGAGGCCGAGGGCCGTCGCAAAAGAGAAGATCTCGGGAAGAAGCATGAGCGCCAGTAAAGCTAACGGAAAGGAAACGGCACGCACCCTCGCCGCAGCAATAGAAAAGTATAACTACACTTCTGAGGCAACTTTTGCTCACTATACGAGGGTATCGCCACTTGGCTCACATGGGTGGGACAAGAGGTGACGGAGCAATGGGCGCAAAAAGAGACGGTTAGTAACTCGACAGCAAAGCATGAGACACAATCATCAAGCAGGGAAGGGGGGGGGGCAGACTGGTCTTTAATCGCCAAAAATGGGGGCGCACAAGAGGGCCTTAAGTTCCCACGCCAACCAGAACTCAGAGGGACCTGCGGGGAAAAAGGGACGAGCCGATAAGGTACAAAGCGTCCAAAGACACAGCCGCCCTAACTCACCGCGGTAAGACCACGGGAGTAGCAATCTATTTTGGGCAAGGAGAAGGAAACTCCCAACGGGGGGGATGAAGCAAAATGGCATCAGCCCTAGGCTCAAGGCATTAGGGTTAAAATCAGGAGGAAGGGGATTGTCGGTCGCACCAAAAAAGCTCTGGGGCCCCAAAAAAAGAGGAAGTCTCCAACTCGTTTTATTGGGAACCAGAGAGCCAAACGATTACGTAAAAGATACATCGGGGGGGGGGGGGGGGGGGGGGGGGGGGGGGGGGGGGGGGGGGGGGGGGGGGGGGGGGGGGGGGGGGGGGGGGGGGGGGGGGGGGAGGAAATACAAAAGAGAGAAAGAGTCCTCAAGGGGAAAGGCAAGCGCTTGCGCGTCACCCGAAGAGCCAACAGAGCAGGTGGTGGCATAAGAGAAAGCAGAAGGTTGCCTGGAGGGCCTAGGCCGTCGTTTGTCCTGTCTTGACCTTGGAGGGAGAGGGGAAATACTCGGTGGAAAAAAAAGGGAATCACAAGAAACGTTGAAAAAGACGAGTTGTTGTGGTCAAAGATTCCAGGATGTAGGGGGGACGGCCCGGTGGCCATACTTCCGCAACGGCGCAAAGGTTGAGAGGGGGAGGAGCCAAAAATTTGGCGTTGTAACCACACTCGTTGGCGGGGGTCTGTGGAGGACGAAAATAGAGTTACGCTCGTCACCGTGCTACCGAGTATCGGTGAGGCTGACTCTGTAAGGTGGCCCGTTGTAACGGTAATCGATAGGGAGGGCGTGGACAGCATGTCGATGCTGGGAAAGCTTTGCGGACACTTCCAAAAAAAGCTTGGAGCCTTGCCGGATTCCCTCTTGAACGAAAACTGCAAGCAGCTTGGATTGGGGGTCGAAATCGGGAAAATGGGAGGGAAGAGAGAGAACACGTGGGGGAAAAAAAAGGGGGCAGTCCGGGACCTGCCAGCACTTTGAACCGAGCGCGCTCGACAATGGTGGTAGAAGTCGGCCAAGTGAAGAAACAATGCAACAAGCCCAGAAGAGGGGGTATGGCTGTCTGTCTGGCGTGAAAAAAAAGTCGCCGCAGAGAAGCACTCTAGAGGGGAAGGGTCTTGCTTTTCTTTGGGGGGAAATCACTGACATAAAGATGGAGAAGGACAGATCTCATGTACCGAAGAATTCACATTGAGCCATGGATTTCATTTAGGTCCATGAAGGAGAGAAGGCGCAGGAGTAAGGGGGCATGTTCCTGGCAGGAAGGGAGGGAGCCGGACATCCGACTTGGGTCAAGAATGAAAGAAGGGGACAGACCTCCCGACGTTGGAGTGGGAATTAATACATCTCCAAGATTCCGAGAAAGGGGGAGGACCCAGAGTTTGGGTCAAAAGGAGAGCAGAATGGGGAGAGAGAGGTCGCGAACGGCGAGCTGCGAGATAGTGGGCCCTAACTGGGCCTGCAGTAGAGCTCGGGATGATTCCCAAAAACACAAAAAACACCTCTCCTTGGATTGTAAAACTCATCGGGAAAGGAGGAAGAGTCAATCGAGAGGAGGGAGGAGGAGGCAGCGTGACAACTGGTGGCGTGGAGAGTAAGAGTATTCCAAGACGGCATCTAATTCCACGGACCGCCAGGGCTAGGGAAGAGAAGAGACTACTACGATGAAGGGCAAAACGTTCGGGCGAGCGTTTGGGAGTAGTGCAGAAGTGGGCACACTGCGGGATCTCGGCGAGGCAAAGTGCTATTGTGGATGAGCAAGGGGGGTTCTAAAAGGGTTTCGAATCATGGCCGGACAGTTAAAAAAAGTTGGCTCGCCCGACACAAAGCTTGGCCACTCTCGGAGAGGGGGCGTTAAGAGGGAACGGTAATCCTAAGATAGGATAGCGAGCGGCATCATCGTGAACCTACAAAGCTTGAGAGGAATGATCGATTTAAGATGACTGGAAGAACCGATTTGAAATAAG
>Ga0179593_1339036_pt1 | contig 21253 bp, 18 predicted proteins | sample CZODoug2_1_08_16_FD_185931 | JGI IMG/M metagenome (GOLD analysis project Ga0179593, IMG submission 185931) | Vadose zone soil fungal communities from Angelo Coast Range Reserve, California, USA - CZODoug2_1_08_16fungal (PacBio error correction) | ecosystem: Environmental > Terrestrial > Soil >...
ACAGGAAGCCGGGGTCGGGAAAAAGGTGTATGGGTGGCGAAAAGGTGGGGGTGCTGGAGGTTTCCAGGCACCGTTTGCAAATTGAGGAAGACCAGTATCAGGAGGGGGGAGTGCTCGGCACTCCTCCGAGGAAGAATATATCAAGAACTTAGGGGTAGGGGGGGAGTTTTTCCCACGAAAGTCCCACCACCGGGCAGGCCTGGAATTCCAGTACATCTGGGCATCAATGGTATTTAAACTCAGGGGCCCCTTCCTAAGACCTCGTAAAACAAGCATACCGGGTTGGGTCAAAGGGGGTCACGGCCCGGACGTTCAGTCCAAGAAAAACCGTTGCGTAAATAGAGGGGGCTGGGCTTGCTCAAAAAACACCGGTTAATTACTTGACAGGACACTTGTGAAAATGAGGCCGAAACGGGGTGGACGCCGTCGCATGGGGGGAACAAAATGGACCCATGTCCAAAAATTCAAGGAAAAAAAGTCTGGCAGCGAAACCCTCGGTCAAAAAAAAAAAAATAAGCACAAAAGGGCAATTTCATAAACAGTATAACTGACTGGACTGGGAGACCGACAAGACAAACCTAAGGGAAATCGGTATGAACGCCATACCATCAGAAAAGTCCAATGGGGAAAAACAGCGCTTCGAGGCAGGGGGAAATTCAAAAAACCTTACAATACATTACCAAAGTAAAAGGGGGGAAAAAACCATGCTAGTGTCGTGGAGACCTGGAGGGAAATGGTACAAAAGAAACGTAGGGTAAGAATTAGGGGCCCATTCTTACGTGGTAAAAAAGCAAAAAAACACATTCAGGGGGTTAGACCGAGAAGAGACCAAAAAGCCACCCCACCTAGGGAAGTATTGCAGCGCCAACTGGGTTAACTTTGCATGGTAAAAACCGCAACCACGCTAGTGGATAAACAGTCGGGAAATCTGAGAGGCGAGAAGGGGAAAAAAAAGGAGAAAGGTAAAACCTGGCCTTTCTGACAGAAGTGTCGTCGCAGAACAATAAAGGCAAGGGCTCAGCCCATGACAGAGTCTGGAGGGGGGCCAAATGGGTCCTGTACGAGCAAGGCTCGGAATTGGCAAAACAGAACGCTTCTTCTACAACTTGGAAATATGGCACAAGTAAAGGAAACCCCCCCCCCCCAAAAACAAACCCACCCAGCCCCAAACCAAAAGAACCTGACTCAACAATCATCAAAGTCTAATGGGCTTATCCAATGAAAAAGATTTCACCAGGAAGGGAGGAGAAAGGAACCACAAGGGTCTCCTTAACGGCAAAGGGCTTTATTTCTCATGGATGAAACTCTATTTCCAGGCATACATGAAACCCGCGTCAGACAAGGACAGGGGTCCTCGACAGTTCGGGAGTCGTGGACGTCGCTGATCCCTAAAACGGGCACTAAACGTTTGTGGGCCCATCAAAGAGTGGGCGGGATGTTCTACAAGTGAAAAAAAAAGCAGGGACGTTAGGTAACGAAGTACAATGAAGTCAATACAAGAACTAATGGGCTGGGATTAGTGGGGGGGGAAATGGGTTCTCGACACAATTCAAGAAAAAAGACCAAAAAAAGTAAACTACGAGGGGGTGGAAAATCGATCCAAAGTGTGCGAAGGTACAATCTACAACAAAAAAAGTGGAAAAAGCGCGCAAGTCAGGGACAAAAAAATGACCAAAATGGATAAAGGGGGGGGGTGAATTGGATTAAGAATAGTGGGGGTCAGCCAAAGGGAGACAGCACGGAGATTGAATTACCGATATACTTGTTATGATACAGAAAAGTCCCGCCGATCGGGGGATTTGTTGAAGGAAGAAGGTGCTGGAGCTGTGACCACTCAAACGCAACCTAAGAGATGTTTCGCAATACGAGGTCAGATAAAAACGGCTTCGGAGAAATAGTGGAAGGAAACCGGGCAAAATCAACAAAGGGCCGGAAGTCGCTCGGACGTTCCTATCGGGGGGGGAAGCGTAAAATCGCACGTAACAACAAGGGGAAAAGGGGGCAAACAGCGCCGCAGCTCAGGTCAAGGGGGGCATTGTCAGCTAACACCAGGGGGTAGAAGAGATCTGAAAACATGAACCAGCGCGGTGCCGAAGAAAACGGAATTTGGAAGCGGAGGGAAACCGAACGGAGGATTGAGTGTCAACAAAAGAAGGTAAGTAGTGGGTACGTCCGGGGGGGAGGACGAAAGCAGCAAAAGGGGGGTGTAAGGGTTTGCTTGACAAACAAGCTGGAACCAAAGAGAAAGACTCAAAGCACACCGTCACAAGATGGACTTCGAAGCAATAAGTTAGAACGAATTTCCAAGAGGTTGCTGGGGTTGGGGTGCAACAAAGCTCTACGTCCACTTTATGCGGGTTTGGAGGTCAAGCTGGATGGGGATGTTGATCAAAAGATTGAAGGGACTCCAATTAAACAACCAACTTGACTGGACATCACGCACAAATGGGGGGAAGCAAGATGGATTCAAAATGGGGGGGGACCTCTAAGGGGACAAACGAGGGGTGAAAAAAAAAACCCTAATTGGAAACACGAATTGAAGGGAGTCACGAAGATGGACAATTCACTTTAAATACCAAAGGAAGCTAGAGAATTGGAAGTTCTACTCGAGGGAGACGGCGGTTCAACGTTCAACTGTTCAGAATCAAGGGGGGAACTAAGTGGACAATACAGCCCGCTGAGTGGTAGAATAGTTGGCCAATTGAAGTTCGAACACTGGCAATATTGGGGGGGGCAATGTTGTGGTGAGGGGGAACCGTTTGTGTTCGGAAAAAGGGGGTTCCCTAACTCATGTGCAATCATCAGAGGTTCTGCGCGGGAACCTGAATCCGGGGCATAGAGAGCGGGAAAAGGGGAATCGGGGTAAGCCGATACTAGTAAATCGGGACTGCACTTCGGGGGTAACAATTATCCGACAAAAAAAAAAGAGGGGGACCCTCAGGTCTCGGGAGTAATCGAAGAGAGAAGAACAAAACAAGGGAGGAATTAAGGGGGGGGAGCGCGGGCTGACAAAAAATTTCGAACTGTGGTATATTCAGAAGGGGGGAAAGGGGGCCTTGAACTACGTAAGAGCGGAAAACAGAGTGCATCAAAAGGAAGTAAATCGGCAAGATGATTCACACTCCCTCAGAGAACGCACCGCTAAATGCGAGAAAAAACTAAAATCTCTGTGATGATATTAGGAAGTAATAGAAAGAAAAGGAAAACGAACACCAACATAAAGAAAAAACGACCAAAAGGAGGTCAGTTGGAGAACTGAACAGGCCAATATTCAACCCATAGAAGGATAGGGCACCACCGCACAACGCGGGCAAGGAGCATCTCAGGTGAACGGGATCGCTAATCTGTACAAGGACGACCTTAAGAAAAAGTACAGGGAGCTGACAGTGGTCTGAAGTGAACCGTGACGTGGGAAAAGCTGACGGAGCCTAACGGAGGGGCCGAGGATTTTTGGGGGGGACCTTGAGAAAAGGGACTTTGCCTAAAAACACTGTTTAGCTTGATCAAAAGGGGGCGGGATGTAAAGTCAGTTTGGGAATGTAAACCATGAACAACAAATCCAGAGGGGAGAAAAACCAATCCACATAAAAAAAGTTGAAAGAGCACGCGAACCAAGAAAACAAGGGTGGGGGCAATTAAACGGAAAAGTAACAGGGAAAACCGCAAGTCGGGGGTGACGGGAAAAGAAGGGGCGGCTGCCATAGGTGGGGGTGTGAGAAACCAACGGTCAATGGAGGAGTAAAGCGAGTCAAAAAACGTCCAAAAGTAATGGGGGGGGGAACATAGCAGCTCTCAGGGGGGACGGGGGGGGCAAGAACAAGTATGCTCAAATTCGGAGTGCAAGAAGATGGGGGGGATGAATGGAACGGAGGGGAAGACGGCGGGGAAAAAAATGTTATGAAAACTGCCAGACCAGCGTGCAATGCAGGGAAAGGACAATTGAGGGGCGCACGGGAAGATTTGTTTTCTAAGGAAAAACAAGCCATCCGAAGATACGGAAAAAAAAAGGTATCGCGGTGGGCCTCAAAAGTAGGAGTGGGCAAGAAGAAGAGGGGCCATCGGAGGGCCATTTCAAAGGAAGCAGGGGGCGTGGGAAGGCGGATTGGTCAAACGGGGAGGTTCTCAGGAGACCTTGAGCCCAAAACAACTAGGGCGGGCGGGTGCGAAGGGAAGGGAGTGAGTCCTCATGCGGTATTCGGTAAGGGACACTTTCCGGAAAGAAAAGAGAAAAAAGACTAATAGGAAAAAAAAGCGGGTGATCCAAAGGGGGAATCGAAGAGGGAAAACCAGGGGCGAGGGAAACGGTTCGCACACAAGTTGGGGGTGGCGAAACAGCGGGGAATATTCAAAATGACACCCTAAAATAAATAGGAATCAAGCCAGTGGGGGGTTTGCATTGGGCGGGGAAAGAGACCATCACACAAATGCGGAAGTACCTATAAGGGCATGAGGGAAGATTAGGGTCGAGGAAAATTGTAGAACCGGGGTTTAGAAAAGATCACCTCTCCCCACGGGGTAAAAAAGGGAGCCCACATCAGAGTAAGAGGACACGGGGGAGCGAATATCCGCTTTGAGGGGACGAGGTGAGAAGGGAACCATAGGGCCTAGGGCAAATCCCTAGACGGTAGTAATCCCCAACGGTGGAGTGCAAAAAGTCCTTTTGAAATCGTAGTGGGGGGAATATGTTTATGGGGTGTAGGTTGCTACGGAGGGTGGAAGTTTAACTGCCTTCGATATGTGCCAGAAGGGGGGAGTGAAGAAGTCCGTAAGTGGGGGGGGGGGATTGCAATGAAGGTCGGGGGGCAAAAAAAGTCCGTCCAACTTGCGTCCCAAAAAGCCCCTCATGGTGAAACATGTGCTAAATTAAAAAAGGGGCTGTTCGACAAATCAGCGAGAACGAACCAATAACGAAATACGGGGAATTTCGAAATAAAATCGTAGAGGGTGGAATTTGAAAGAACCATGGGCAGGGGGGAAAAAAAATAAATTAAAGGGGGATCAAAATAGGGGGAGAGCTTGGGGGGGAGGAGGCGAAGTAAACTCAAGTAAATTAAAGGGGGGTGTAAAACAAATTACCTAGAGGAGAAAATCACAGAAGGTGGGGTAAACTTCTAAGGAGCACAGAGGGTCTAAGCGAAAAGAGGTAACTAGAGGCAAGAACAAAAAAATTGGAAGATTTAGAAATAAAAGAGAGGACCCCGGAAGCGGAATTGTAAAAAAAGGCTTCACTTGGTAGGAGTGTTCGCGCCGTGATTGGAGATTGGGGGGCCAGGGAATTGCTCGAGAAGGGAACGGGGGCGGGATGGGAAAGGTTGGACGAGTCGAAAAAGGGACCAAGTGGGGGGAAAGTGAAACATTTTGGGGGGGGAAAGGGAAAGACCAGAAACCAAATCGTAACTGTAGATAACCAACAAAAATCGTTTCGAAGGGAAAAACAGGTCCGGAAGCCAATTAACGGGAACAGAAAAAACGCGCGGTAGGGTGGGGGGGGGAGGAGAACTGGCGCCGGTGCGCATCCATTGAAAAAAAAGGAAGTGAGAAAGTTGAGGGGGATCAATCGGGAACGGGGAAGGGAAAATGTGAACGCTAGGGTCCGAACCGGAAATAAACCGCGAGGGTTATCATACGGGGACTGGGAAAACCAAAAACTCCAGAAAAAATAGTGGGGGGGGTTTTTAGGCGGAGCAAAAGCGATCAACCGCAATAAACCGAAAAAAAAAAAAACGAGACAAAAAAAGTAACAAATTTCGAATTGCCACCCAACGCAAAGGAAGATATCTCACAAAACGGAGGAAAAGAGAGAGAGCGATGCCGCAAGGGTTTCACATGAAATGAGGGGGGGGTTGAAAATTTCGAATGTTGAGATCTTTCTCCCACGGGAAGGGAGGCAACTGCCGGTGGGAGTGAGGAAGTTTCGCTCCGCGCGGGAATCAGAGCTCAAAAGAGTCCAAATTGGTAGATAGGGGGCAGCAAAGTGACGAACCAAGGGAAGGGGTGCCGGTGGCGGATTCCATCGCTGTTGCCGCAGGGGCCCTCAATCAAAGGAGAACCTTAAATCCAACAACACAAACACCAACCTTTTTGTACCATGGAAAAACCGGCGGCCAGTCGGTAGGAAATCCACCCGGGGGGGAGGGACTAGGGGGAGAAAAACGCGGTTAACTGCTCCGCTAAAGGTGTAATCCTGTCGTCCGGAAAAACTTTTGGACACGAGCCGAGAAGGGGGGTACAACCGGGGGAAAAAAAAGGTTATGGGGGGCTCCAGGGAAAAAAGATTCCCCCCCCAGGGGACGTCCAAGTAGGACCAATAAAAAAAAAAAAAAAAAACGTAAAGCCCAAAAGGACTACCAGCAGTCTTTTTTGAAGCTCCGCCACAAGCAAACCCTCCGGAAAAAGCGAAAATGCACATCGAAAATTCACACTGGGGTAACTGATGGAGATGGGCCCGCCGGGTACAAATCTAAACAAGTCAGCGACCGAGATGGACGAAACTTTGCGAGGGTAATCCGTCCGAAGCGAAAAACGATCGACAAGCAGAAATCTCTGATTCGGGAAAAAATCGGGGAACGCTGCAGAAAGAAAGCAAACACCGGACATGGGGGGGTCGGAATTAAAAGCCCCACCGGCCGTAATGCGCCCGGAAAAAAAGAAAAAAAACACGGGAAACCAGAGAAATTGGTTTATCAGGGATCAGCAAAGGGTATAGAAACGCGACCAAACCGGGCGCCACGATGATTTGTCGAAGAAAAGACGGCAAAGAAATGAACCTGCCCATGAGGGGCGGGAGGGGCCTGGACGCGCAAAGCTCAAAGTTTGTCACCAATTGACGACACAACCGGGCCAATATGGGGAAAGTCAGGGACGGATCAAATAGAGCAAGTGAAGCAACCCATCTACCGAAAAGAGCTATCCGCTTGGCAAAAAGGGCCTATGCGCACCTGCCAGGGGGACAGCTAAGCAAGGGAGGGATTATGTCCAAAAGGGAATAGAAAGTGGGGGGGAACAAATCATACAAGAATCGGCACAAATCTGCGCAGCAAGGTTTTCGTTACGGCTGGGGGGGGGGTTCAGTCAGACCTCCGACAATCGGGGTGGAACCGAAATGATGGGCGGGATATTTCTACCAAAAGGGGGAAGACCAGCAATTCGGGGAGAAAAAGAAGGACAAGCCCCTGAATGGAAAGTCACGGATGGGGGGAGGGTGGAAAACCCTGGACGACCAAAGTCCGAGAGAGTCCCAAAAACAAAAAAAGGACGGATTTTACTTCAACTCTATCGCGTGGATACGAACCAATCCAGACACACACCAACTTGGGATAAACAGTTACAAGTCATCGAAATGGACAACCTAGGGCCAGTGGGGGGCGCGTTTGTTAAAGTTGATTCACAGGATTGGGGGGCGCACACATGATCACTTCAAGAAAAGGGGTAACCATAACTGGGGAGCTTACTGCGAAAACGCAGTCCTATGGGATTTGGGATGGGGGGGAACTCAGTTCTCATGTCCACGCGCTGTAACCCCCCAGACGCACAGCACACAATTACAAATGGTGGGGGAAAAGGCAATTACGAGGAAAGAAAGACTTCTACCATCGTGGAAAAAACGCGGACCGAACCTTGAAGCTGAAATCGCGATGCGCCCTGACGATGGGTTAAAGGACAAACAAAGGAGAGGAAGGGCGGAGCAAACAAAAAAAGTGAACAGGGGTCCACGCAGGAAAAAGACATTGTGGCTACTCAGCTAAACCGTGGGCGAAGGCATCGAGAGGAAAATTAACCTAACCCACGCAGAGGTACGCCAGTAAATTATAGCACCGCGTGAAGGAAAACCCTGAAGCCGAAGGGGCAAGCTTTATTCTGGTTGGGACGGCAGCCCGTAACGCTATGCAAGAGCCCGCGAGTTATTAATTGGGAGTCCAGGAAAACAAAAGGCAGCCACCATTGATCACTAAAAGAACAAAATGTTAAGCTCATATGAACGATGAAACAAAGAGTTTGCTGGGGGGGGTGCAAAGAACGAAAAAAATCATTAATAGTTTTGGGGGTTGAAAACTTAAAATGGGGGGTGTAACCTTGGAATATCGGGCTCCACAGGACCAAAAGGGAGGGACGGAACCCCAGGAAGATAACAGTAGACATAATTAAAATAGTCCTGAAGGAACGGGGGGAAAAAATCAACAAGCACGACGTTGCTCACGGACGGGGAGGGTAAGGGAAAATCAGGGTCAATACCAATCACGTCCCAGCTAACGTCGGGATTGGGGGAAAAAAGGGGCTCTTCGAGGCCCAAAAAGTGGAAAAAAACTTGACGCGCGGCGAGCCTCGGGGAAGAAACAGTTCGCAGTCATATAAGTAATGAATAGCAACGGGGGCGTGACTATAAACATGAGAAAGGTGTCAGAGTGAATGGGTGGTTAGGGGGGGGTGTGTGCGGGGGGGGGGTGGAGGCTGTTGCATAAACGTCATGTCGGCATCATCAAAGGCGGAGCGAAAACGCTACGCGGAAGCGGCGCTGAATAAAGGGCGCCGGGAATCGGGAAAAGCCGAAGACCGGTAAACTCACTAGAGGTTGTTACGAGAAGTAAAACGAAGTCCGACCGTCACCAAATGGCCGGAAGGGAATCTGAGAGGCGTGATCCAAATATCTGCACTCAACAACAGGGGAAAAAAAGAGGAGTCAGGGCTGAAGAACCCCCAACGTCGGGACCTGGCACTGGGTGAAAGGCCATTGGGATTTGACTCAAAATAAAAACCAATGCAGCACTGCTAAGAGGAGGAGAGTACCCTATTCAAAGGCATCTAAAGCGAAACTTAGGGCAAAGGGTCAGGGAATTGAGTGTGCACCGATTCGAGAAAAGTAAACCTTTAAGAAAAGACCCCGGTCCGACACAAAAACATAAAGACAACAAATCTGCCAGTCGGGCGGTTGAGTAAATAACAATGCTATATTCATAACCAGCTAAGATTGTGCTGAAAAAACTGGATCGACAAGGGCGCGAGCGGAGATTTGACAGTGGGAAATAAGCGAACTAGAGGAAAGACCTCCAAATGCCGCGGTTAGAAAAAGTGGGGCGAGTGGACTTGGAAAAACGGTAAATGGTGGAGTACCCTAAAAAAAAAAAAGAAGACGATGTGGGACCCCAGGGAATAACAGGCAAAAAAATCGGCAGCAAACACTGGTTGATCGCACAACATGTTTTCGGGATGTCAACGTCAGTGGATAAAAAAACTAAATTCCAAGGCTCAAAAGTCACATAAACAAATCAAAAGAAGCGTCGTTGCAACCAACAGAACAACGATTTTGCAAAAATGAAGGGAGCCTTGAAGCTCTAGATAACAAGTCAGGGGGGTGGGACGGGATGCGCGGGAAGTCGGTGCGTGTCAAATCATTGACAGGGGAGCCCAATTGGGAACTCGGATTGAAGGGTAAGTGAACGAAAAAAGAGACAAAACCGAAGTGGTATAGGGGGGTCAAATAGTGAGAGAGACATGGAGGGGGGGCCACTCATCCCCTCTTCAGTAAACAATGTAAGGGCGTATTCACGGGAAATTTGAATGGGAAAAGTTCAGTATCGCTATACGCAAACCAGGGTCATCCCCAATGTGCCGACGAGGGAAGGTTCAAGGGCGTGTGGTTTGGCGCTCGAAAGGGTGGTAAGAGTACCTAAGAGGAAAGATCCAAATCCTCAGATCAGAAAGGCAAGGAGATTCGGGGAGAGCGGTGGGCAAAAGTGGGACGAAGATGCTTTATTGGCCAGAGGAAAAAAAAATTAAATCGCTGGAAGTGGCGGCTGGTATGCCAAAAAAGTCAGAACATTCACCATCGATATGAAAAGAAAAAAGAAGGGGTGGGAGAACGTGGATGGGGGTCCTCAATCTCCCGTTAGATGGAAGTGCCAATAGGATTAGGTGAGAAAACATTCCCTGATGTGGAACAAGTCGGTGGAAAGAACAAAGTTCAAAGGGGGAACCTAAGCACGGGAAAAGTCGCTCAAAAAGTTTTGGGGTGTAAACGTCGGTAGTATTCATTGTCAAACCGGCTAGTGGTTGTAAATAGTGAGCATCCTGATGGGCTGTTCACTTTGGGGAGGGAATTGAAAAAAAACAGTGGGCCATAATCACCCAGTCATTCACTGTCAAAAAGACGGAAGTGGTAGCGGTCTCTTCTAAAACCTAATTGGGACTTGCTGAAAACCGCTAAAAGCAAAAACGACAGACCCCACTCTTCAGGGGGGGGAAAAACGAGGAGGAAAAGTAATTAACCATCCGGGCGATAGGGGAAAAAACCTTGTCTAGACGGGCATGTCGGGATGGGACGTTAAAAAATAGGGGGGGGAAAATCGGGGTGGACCTAGAGAATAACTCCTCAGTTTATAGGGACAAAAAACAACTTGGTAAAGGTGGGGATTCATAAATAAATGGGGGGAAATTAAGGAATTGTACTAAAAACTTTGCTGTGGTGTGTAATTGGACTAAGATTTTGTATACGGGAACTGCAAGCTTGACGTAAAAAATTGGACAATAGGGTTGAATCAGTCCTAATGGGGCATGAGAGTGCGAGGTCCATACCAGCTTTGGAAAAAAAAAATCGGTTGAGCATGGGGGGGGACTAGCCAAAGGGAGGTGGGGAGTGTTCGAAGGAATTCTCTGACTTCGGCGACCGGTCTCGGGGGTGAAATCTGCTTACGAATACCACGGAAATAGAGTGAGAAGTGTCAAAACATGAGGGTGGCGGGTGGTTGCCCCACGAACGGGTCAAGGACCGGAAAAAGAGCGAGGGGTTGTGCTAGGCAAGCTAATGGGTGGGGCTGGTTAAAAAATGGTTGGTTGTTCGAGGGGGGACAACCGAATTAGGAAACGACTTTGAAGGTGGGAAAGAGTCTGAGGCATCGTAGAGGAACCACATCGACAATCAGGGAGAGAATGGGCGGCTGGGTGTTACCTGGGGGGGGGTAAGCGGGGAGGAATCTTTTGCCAGAGGGAAGCTTGTAAGGGGGAGACGACAAGGGAGCGGGTAGAAAGTTACGCTGTCCTTGGAAGGGGTGGGGGGCTCAGGGAGTTGGAGACAGAGAAGGTTCAAGTATACTGTTTCTGGATTGGAGGTTTGTCACGTTAATAGCGTTCGACTTACTGTGCTGCAGTTTTGGGACCTGGGACCAGAAAAAAAATAAGGCGACGGGGGCTACAAAAGCTTTCTGGCAGTTCCCTGACTCCAGTATTTCAAAAAGGTTTAACGATCAAGGCACCCGCTAGGGAGTGAGGTTTCTTGGACCGACGACTTTCCTCGGAAAGGAATCCATGGACCCAAAAGTGAAAGTCTGTGTCGAATAGAGTGGCGGGGCACCAGGGGTAAGGCAGAAGTGGAGGAAAAGAAGACCCGACCAGGCATGAACGGCGGGGGGGGGAGGCGACTCCGAGGCACAATCAAACCAAAAACAGTTGGGGCGGTGGAGAGGCTGATACCTAACAAACGGGGAAACGGCTCACAAAGGGTAGGAGAAAAGAAAAGAATTTAAAAAGAAAAGAGCAGAGCGCCACAAATCACACAAACCATTCAGAAGGATTCCCTAGCCTCTTCTCCAATCTATGACAAAAACAACCAGGGGAGGAGGAAGGCCAGAAAATAAGGGGCAGAAGGTGCTGGGAAGAATGGTGGTGATCCTTAGTGGGGAATTTTCAAGTGGGGAAGGAAAAATTCCAAGCAGGTAAAAAAAGTGGTCTCTGGGAGCCTGATTAGAGGCTGGGGGGGACTTTCACAGGGGGGGACTCCTCCGCCAATCTACAAGAATAGACAGGATGGGTCTTGGAGGGGGAGAATCTTCAAAAGCTGACACCGAGAGTTGTCGCGAGCGGACGAAATGTAATTTCGTTCTTGCAAACCCGAAGCTTGGGTGTTATATTGAGCACGGGGACAAGGGGGCAAAGCAGTGTAGAAGAGGGAAAATATGAAGCAGATGAGAATGAGTGGACTAAAAAAGGTTTTGCCTGGGGGAGGCCAGAAAATTCAAGGAGGAGGGCATGCAAAGGCGGAGGGATTTCGTGGGTTGGCAAGTGACACTCTCGCACTCCGCCGTGCCTCACTCACAACCAAATTGTGTGTGGTATGGACTTTCAGCAAGCGCACAGTCAGTTCCAAGAACAACGGGGAAACCCAGCGTGGGTGCGCGCCCCGTCGAAAATGTCGGACATCCAACGATTGTCAACAAGCTTCCAGGGGGCGGGTGTCAATAAGAACTCAAGACCGCGGTCAGTTTTATGTTGGTGGAAGCGGCCTGGCTCCAATGTCAAAACATGGACCGCCGCCGGTTTTGGGAGAACGTAGAAAACGAACAACGCCAAAACCAACCAACCGCCGCCAGTAAACCTAAAATCACCCTTTCTTCTCCCGCCACAATCAAATCACGGCCACGGGAAAAAAAAGAGAAATACATAAGCGCGAAAGTCCGTTTGAACACTGGGCGCTGAGGGGCCTAGCTTACAGCCGACCTGGACGCAACGTCAAAAAAGAGAAAGGTGATACTTCTCGCTGTGTTCTTCTGAGAACGAGAAGAACGGCCGATTGGAAAGAGTAACCAAACCATAAAGAATTCGGGGCAAGCTTCAACGATTGGGAGTAACCAACAACCAGTAGGGAAGGCAGAAGTCTCCAAAAACCATTCGAATTGACAGAAAAAGGAAAAGAGTTCAACATAAACCCGCTACACTTTTTTCAATGCAAAATAGCCTGGAGGTCGGAAAAGACAGTCCGAGAAGCCAAAAAACGGAAACGAGGAAGGAGGATGGCCAGCAAAAAGAAAGCAACGCTCACCCCTGGAACAAGGGATGGGGCGGTTAACAAATTGGACTGGGTCTAAAGGCAGGATAGGAAATACATTACGACTTCAGCCGAAACTAGCACAAATATTGGGGACGAAGCAGAGGGAATCAAACAAAATCGTCAGAACTCCAATAATCCAAGATGGTCTCTTACCAATCCCCGCTTTCAAGCCCAGGTATGCAGCAAAAGACAGGATATCGAAAACGGGGAAGTATCCATGGAAGAACGGGACTAGGGGGCCAAGGTGGAAGAAACGCACTACCGAAGACCCGGAGGATTAAGAGTCGGGGGCTTGGTCAATCCGAGGGTGGGACAAAAGGGGGACCTGTATGGGTACCGTGATTACCAGACAAGGGCGGGAGAGGGGAAAAAGATCATCACGGAAAATGAACGAAGGAACGAATGGGCTGGGAAGCTTTTTGTTCTCGAACAGGAAAAGTACCAAAAAAAAAGCGGCTTGCTCGACGTTTTGTGGAACATCTATCCTCAGTGTGCAGTACGTTAAGAAGGTAACAAAAAACCCAACAGGGGAAAAGGTCCACACGGAGGGAGCGTCGGGGAACCAAGTTTCCCATAGACCCTTTGGAAGCAACGGGTGGTTAGTTTCAACTAACGAGGGGGCGACATCCTTCAAAACAAGATGTGGGGGGGGGGAATTAGTAGTCAAGGGGGGTGCGGGAGTATCAACACCCGACCACTATAGGGCATAGAGGTTGGCCAAATAAAATGTCTCGAATGGCTCGCAGGGACCACTCCCGAACACGAAACCCTGAAAAAGAGGGGGTGCTCAAATAAATCAAAGGCGAAGTCTACACATCAAACGAGACACTATAATCCACTCGATTCTCCACCTTTTCCCTCAGGAAAGAATGAAGAAAAACACGACTCGTGGTGACAAACAACTTAGCTCCGAAAGAAAAGATCAATTGGAACAGGGGAAACATCGCACAGCAAGGGAAGAAGTTAAACACCAACATTCGAAAGATCTACTTCACAACAGAAGATGAGAAGCCGCAGAGGAATTACATGGGGTAGAGGGGAACAATGGAAGGGCACACCGGACGATAAAGGACGGATTAAGTTCAACATACAGGCTTTGTGGGGGAAGGTCAAACAAGCAAAACGGAACTCAAGAGAGGGTTGGAAGGACCTTAAAAACCAAAAGAACCGCCAAAAGTCAAGAAAAAGACTTCCCAAAAGCTGGAAGAGTCTACCGAGCAATGGCTCCAAGGAATGGAGAGGGGGGGGAGGGGGGGGGTTGCAAGCCATTCAGAAGGAGGGTGTGGGGATTAGTGGGTCTTTATGGATGGGGTAGGGGACATGAAGGTCGGAGGCGCAAAGAAAACACACCAACCTGAAATTGAAAACCCCGCCACCGTTGGTGGGACCAAGCAAAATACTTGGGGGAAAGAATACAAGGTTTATGCCGGAGGGGAAGTGACCCAAAAAACACTTTACCGGGCAAACGGCCGCTTGTAACCGGCCAAGGAAAGTTAGAAAAAGACCGGAAAAGAAACCGTCGGGCATTTGTAGTTCTATAGAGAGTCCCCGCTTCAGAGGTATAGTTCACAGTCGTCAAAAATAGCAGGGCTGAGCCGAGGGGGGGGGGATACATGGGGGGGGGGAGCAGCAATGAGATGGTATGTAATATATTGGGGCTTGTTCTGAGAGAGCAACCACCCGGACATAAGTTGGCAGCAATTGGGGGTGTTTGTGTCAGGAAAGTGTGGGGAAGCGGTGGCAATTAGGACGAGGGAGGTCAATCAAAAGTTACGGAGCCTCGCGAACGGGGGAGAGGGAAAAGAAAGCCGTGATTCGGAAGAAGGATACTCTTCGCACGGACGACAAAAGTCGGGTTTTCAATTTCAGGAGAGCCAATCGGGCAGACATGGCGAAATGCTGGGCGAAGAGCTAAACCAAACACAAGGAGAGGGTTCGGAAAAACAGCGCGAATTAAAAAAACGGATCACTGTGAAGATAATCCGGCTGGGGCAAATGAAAAACCCGATGGAGGAAAAATTAGAGGACTGATCACCGATCCCGAAAAACGAGAGAAGTCTCAGAGGACAGAACCAAATTAAATGAAACCTTACGGTAGGGAATGACGCGGTCCGAAAAACCAGTCAAGAAAAACAAAAGAAAAAACAACAAGAGGCTGAAAAAGGCTTGGTATTGGGGTGGGTGGTACTGAAAAAAGGGGGACAACTATTCAGAAACCGGCAAAAACTTGCCAAAAAAGAGGCTCAATTGAGGGTGATGGGGAATCAAGAAAAAAGAAAGAGTCGCATGCAAATAGGAAGTGGAGGAGGTGTTCGGTGAGGTAGCCGGACGAAGTCGCAAAAGAACGGTAATACTATGGGGGTCCCCCGAATTCACAGGAAGGTTAAAGATGATGCAGAAACAAAACTGATTACAGCAAAGGTTAGTATGTGGGGACGTCCTTTGTTGTTTGGGGGAAAGCTTCCAAGGGAAGCAAAAACTCCACCAAACCGAACCAAAAGACAGAATCAAATGTGGGGACGACGATCATTGTGTGCAAAAAAACAAGGAAAAGAGGTTGGCAAATGAGAGAAGGGGGGCGGTAAGAAGCGAGCTGTTTAGTGGAGAGGATCTCAGTAAATAGGGTTTGGTTTCAGGAAGAATTAAGAAAAGCGCGGACCTGGGCATGTACGTGGGAAGGCAAGGAAAGTCACAAAGTGGGGGGGGGTTTTAGCCAGAAACTCTCCACCCAAGGGTGGGTCGGGGGAACGCGGGCAAGAAAAAAGGGAAGAGCAGGGAGTGGAAGAGATTGGTGAATAGTGATTTAACTTAAGATCAGCAGGCGCAAAATGGGTTGCGGAATAAAGGAACAGACACTGAGCTGTGCACTGCCGAAGGGGAAAAGGGGCTGAGTGGGGGGGGGGGGAAATTAGGAGTTTTGGGTCGTGCCACTAGAAGTAGGGGGGGGAGACATCACGCTAAAGCGGCGGAAGATATCGGGTCTGGAAAGGGGGGCGGAAAAGAAGGGGAGGGGAATACGGAGTTTAAGGGGGGAAAAGCTGTAGCATTAATGAATGGACTTTCCTAGGGACCCTAAGCGTTTCCAGGGCTAAAGTCAAAAAGACCCTAAAGTCGAACCGCGTGAGACGTTAGGTTATCCAAACTCCAAGTTTATAAGGTAGTCAAAATATTCAGGAGGAGTGAGGGGGCCAAACTATTTCAGGAGATAGAAGTTACAAAGACGGAGGGGGAAGAAGGGATTACATATGGTTTTTGGCTCGTGGGGCTTTCGGGAGGTCCTGGGGGGTGGGGGGTGTCGAAAACTTGTTTCCTTATTAAGAAACCCACTTAATGTGAAAGGAAAAATCGATCATTTGGGGGTGGGAGCGAGTGGGGGGCGAGGGGACGAGGCAACCATAAGAAGAAAGCAACACCCAAGTGACCAAGATAAAGGGCAGATTGGAATCGTTCGGACGAGGGCCCCCAAGAGGAAGTCACATTAAGAAAGAGAACGAACAACGCAAAAAAGCTAAAACGAGTGCGGGGGATCAGCGAATTAACCACCTGCGGAGCAGAAAAACTTTCGAAAGATAAAAAAAGGCATGGGATGACAGGAAGGGAACAGAACGGCTGGAAAATAGGTTCCAGAGGGGGTACATGGTAATAAAAGCATAGTAGAGACGGTTGTCAGGGAGGAATAGACGGTGGGGAAAAGCGGAAGGGGGTTGTATCGGAGTATTTGGTGTTGAGCTCGTGGGGGAGTTAAGCTTAAATGTTGGGAAAAAAAAAGGAATCAGGTGCAAAGCCTTAGGTTGATTTCATCAAATGGGCCGAGCTGGCGTACAGTCCCAGGATTGGGCAACACCCACACGAATCGTCCTGGTATGGGGTCGGGCCTTTCGGTGGGATTGGCGAACAACAAAAAATTTTCGCGGAGACCGGCGTACTTGGGTGAGAGAGGATTTCGGATACAAGTCGAAGTCGCGATTGTGGGGGGGGAAGGCAAAACATTTGCGGGGTTTCTGTGTTGAACCCCTGAAGGCAAGGGAAAGCAGAGTTTGGGGGAGGAGCATAACATAAAAGGGGGGGGAAGTGGAGCTGGGGGTTGAAAAAAGGGTGCGATGCGATTGAAGAGGGGATGGTGGAAACGAATTGAGGGAAGCGAACGTAGAATACTACCTAGGAAGAGGGAGAACAAAGTCTCGAAACAAAAAAGGGGGGTCCGATATAGGGTAAAAAGGCAGTGAGGGAGGATTCAAAAAGCGCAGTGGTAAATTTTAGAGGTAGGGGCTTTAGGAAAAGGACGATGGACTTTTGCTTGGGGAAAGAAAAAAGTTCTCCGTAGACGGGCAAGGAAAAAGGGGGACGGCTTTTAGGATGGTTGGGATCGTAAATAAAGTTGGTTGAGAGGGTTGGAAAGCATAACATCAAAAAGGAAGAGCTCTAAAAAGCTGGGAAAAGGGAAAACGTTCACTTAAGGCAACAGGAGAAACATTCAGAAACCACCGGAGGTCGAAGGCCTCCGCTGGAAGGAAGGGAATTCTTCCGAACAGAACCAAAAAGAGACAGGGGTTAGATAAATAAATTCTTTTGAAGGAGGCTTCATAAAATTTTGAGGGAAGGTACAACTATAAGAGGAAGGGTGGGCTGTCATGTCCATCTGGCAACAGCTAAAAAAAAAGGGTGGGTGATAAGATTGGCTATCAAGAGGACGGGAAGGGGAACTGAAGAAAAATAATTCAGCGCAAAAGAGAAAAACTTAACTACAACGGGAAACTTCGCCACACTGTACAAAACAGGCCAATTTGGAAAGAACCTCCGGGAAGGTTCAAAGTTAATTCGCTCTCAAACAAAATAATGAAAAACTCCTAAAGGGGGGGGGGGAGGCATAGGTTTAATCAAAGGCAGGGGACAGGGGGGGGGGGGGTGAGATCTGAAGGTTGATGAAGGAGTTGGGAATTCCCAGGTGTATTTTCTCTGGGAAAACTAAACTTGGGTTTCGGAGAGGATACCGAGAGGGGGCAAGACTCAGAAAAAGGAATGGGGGGTTAATTTGGGCCAAGACATTATCCGAACCAAACGCAGGTTAATCTGCGGAACTCCAAATTTTATGAGCCTAAAAAGGGAAGAACTAAACGCAAACCTCAAAAAGAAAAAAAATTGGTGAAATTTATGCGGAAAGACAAGTCAGGGTCATAAACATCCGCCTTCGGAAAAGGGGGGGGCGAAAACGAATGGGGGGGAGTCTCCTGAGGGAAGTGGGAAAGGGAAAACCCTGCTGAAGGGGAACATGTAGCGACTCGACGATTTTGGGATGGGGTAACTTACTAAGAACAAAATCGCACTAACGGGGTAAGGGCGACGATGCACCCGAGGTCACCAATCCTAGTAGCCTGTAACCTACAAAGGAAGATAGCAAAGTGCAACAATTCTCCCCCTCCCAAAAAAGAAAATCACGGCCAGACGGAAATAGATAAAGAAAGTTGACTTAGGAGTTAAACTCGGGGGGGAAGTCTGCATCCAAAATGAAACTGACAAGTCAGCGAAAAAAAAGGTCTATGCGTTCGCTAGTCAGCGGGGGGCGATAGCAATCGGAAAGAACAGTAATTCAGGGGGTCAAAAAAGACGGGAATCTTTGAGCCCGAAAACAGAAAAACCAACCTGGAAGGAGTCGCCGAGGGCAGCCGCTCCGCGAGGGCAAGGCCTCCGGTTAGGGGGAAAAAAAAAAGAGACATTGTGATCAATGCAAAAAATCGCGCAGGAAGAAGGGGGAGGTGCAAGCGGGCCAAGACAACAACCTGGGAGGGCAGCCTAGATTTTTGTCGGGAAAGACAACCGCAAAAATAGAAAAACATGATCACCATTAAGATGTGCTGGGGGTGGCACAAAGGTGGATCATGGGGGGGCTGCCACGGAGTCAGAAGTACATCCAGACGGGCGGTCTGCCACGTGGAAATAGTTTTGCGACGCGTACCGGAGGAAAAAAGAAGAAAGCATTCAAACCAGAAGCCGGAACGATTAAGGGAAGGGAATTAACGCGTGTAAACTGAGGCAACGTCGGGTTGACTGCGGGGCTTAGTTCTCCATGAGAAAAGGAAACAGGAGGGGTAAAAAAGAAAGCTTCAGCCCTCTCAAGCTCAGGAGAGAAACGCCCTTGGAGTACGCCGGGATGGTAGTCAGAGGGGGGAAAGAAGGCCAGAGGGGAAAAAGGAGACCAATATTTCGGGAGGTTTAACCAGCAAGGGGGAGGGGCAAGAAAGATTACAATCAGAACCATTAGCCCGGCACGTGTCGAATGGGGGGGGAGGGGGGGGAGGAAGGGACCCGGGATCGACCATTACGAAAGCGAATACCAAACACCCACCGACTTCTTCAGACGCAGAAGAGGTTTGTGAATAAAGAGGGAAAAACGAGGGTTCACAAACCCTTACGAAAGTGCAAGACAGCGAGGGGACAAAAAAAGAATGAGAAAGTTGGAAGACAAAAGGATTGATTCCCACGCATGAAGAGTGGGGGGTCTCAAGGGGACAGGACGAGAGTGGAATGAAAAGAATATGGGCGGAGGGAATCAAGAAAAAAAAAAGAACTGCCGATAGTCCCCGATTTTGTTGACGGGAGAAAGTAGGGGGGGAAAATGAACCGCGGGGAAAAATCAATCAAAACGCAAGAAATAACACGAGAAAAGACTATTATAAATCGGCTCCGGACAACAAGATGTTCCTAAACGGACGGACAAGAAATCGACGTCCACCTTTGCCGATCGAGGGCGTTGGGCCGATTAATGAATCAGGGAAAACTTCTAAGGAGAGGGCCTAAAGCAAACCAAAAGACAGGGGGAAAGGGTTCCGCAGGCACAGCATCAGGGGAAGCAAGGGGGTTACAAATCTAACAACCGGAGGAAATTTACAAAAGAATGTACAACAAACATCTGTTTCATCAAACGCAGGGAGGGGGGGGGGGGGAGGCCGGAGGCCCACCGAAAAAATGAAAAGACATGAGTTCCACACAAATTAAAGGACAGAAGGACGACATGATGTCAGATCAAAAAGTCTATTACGTGCTGAAAGGAAAAAAAAACCACTGGAAGCCTCAATTCCGAAGAGCCTTCACCAGAAGGGAGGAGAGACCTAGCAGATCAATGGCCTCCACGGAATGCACAAATGTTTTGATGGGTTTGGGGGAAATCAATAACGAGGAGACAAAGGGTGGCGGGGGGGAGGGGGTAAGTCGGTCTTGGGGGGTGGGGGTGCATGTGGAAAAGGGAAACCACAATGAAACCCAATAATCCCAACCCTTGTGCAAATCTCGGTGGGGGGGGGAGCATCCTGTTGACAACGCCTTAAATGAAGGTCACAAGAAAAAAAAGAAAGGAACCCTAAAGTGAAAGGTGGCGAGGAACGTTACAAGTCCGCCTTGGAACAGAAAGCCTCATCTACTCTTGGAAGGAAGGGATTCGAAGGGTAAGAGTCGGAGGTAAAAGGGCAAAAAAAGGTAATCTCTCTAGGACGCATGTGGCGAATAAAGGGTTCCCCAGAGAAAAGAGGGGTGAAGAGATGGAAGGGGGGGATTGACGGGAGATGCAAAACAAAGAGAATGTGAACATCGTCTTGGGGGCGGGTGTGTCGGCCGTGGTGTTCGGGAACGGGTGGAAAAATCAGTCTCGAACGACAGGGAAAAAATCAAATCATCAAGAAGATCGAGAGCGGATGGCGCTTGACGCGCGGCAACGGGGTAAGGGAAGCAAAAAAGTCCGGAAAACTTAAGGAAAGAATGGGCAGGTTGAAGAGGCCAAATTAAAAACGAACAAAAATCGTGGAAAGAGGGCGAAAAGGGGCGGCTGGTCAGGGAGACAGGGCTATCAACAACAACAAAGGATTAGAATGATGATGGAGCAGATCGTTAGCACAGTGGACTTTGTGGGGAAGGAGATACGGCTGCCAGGGAAAAAAAAAAAGAAGGACGGGAAGGAACGCCTGAATACAAACAAACCGAAAAAACGGCATCTATATCGCCCCGGCGAGCTCTAGCGCCGAGCTCTGGGATGAGGTATCAAAATAAGGAGCGGAGAAAACCGTGAAGGAACAAAACGGAAAACAAAAAAGAAAAAGACGAGCAGGCAACACTGCGTCAGTTTATAGCGAGGAAATATATAAGGATAAGATATGAGGAAACCAGTATCAAAAAGAGCGAAAACGCGATGGAGACGGAGTGGGATAAAGAAGCGTGACAAGAGAGTAATCTAGGAAAAGGGAAATAGGCTGGGGGGAATAGGAAAAGGGGGGAAACGGGCCAAGCGGCCAATAGAAACCGGGGGAAAACCGTAGTAGCCAGTATTTTGTGGGGCGCCGCTGTTGGTCCAGGAAGAGGGCTTTCCAAGCTGCAAACCCCTGTTTATTGCCAATGTTAAAATGACAGGGGGTTTGTTTGTGGAGCCATCTATGCAAAAGAAGAAAACCA
>Ga0179593_1595334_pt1 | contig 21253 bp, 9 predicted proteins | sample CZODoug2_1_08_16_FD_185931 | JGI IMG/M metagenome (GOLD analysis project Ga0179593, IMG submission 185931) | Vadose zone soil fungal communities from Angelo Coast Range Reserve, California, USA - CZODoug2_1_08_16fungal (PacBio error correction) | ecosystem: Environmental > Terrestrial > Soil >...
AAGGAAGTTGAACCTAGGTCGAATAAAGGTCCCTAAAGGATAGGGGGGATACCAATGGAAGACGAAAACCGATAACCATTCAAGGAGAAAGGGACTGAATAGAAAGTAGGATTGGAAGCCGTTTTCAAAGCAAGAAGTGGGCCGCAGATCGAAATTCCCAACCGTCAAAAGGGAAGTAAATAACTAAAGAAATGTCCGTACCGGCAAAAGCAGAGAAATGCTCTAAATGAGGAGACCGTTAACGTATGAACTAATCAGGTGTAAACTAAAGACAGGAGGAGGAAAAGGGAGGGGGGGTGGCACAGGGAGGGGGAGAATGGACCTTTTCTATGTCTCGGGCTGGAATAAGGGATAAGAATAAGGCGTGGGAAAGAACGAAATGATGTCAGTGAGAAAGGAGGGGGAAGTAAACGCTTTCCTTCAATTCCGAAACCTTTCAAGCAAAAATGAGACCATTGTCGACTGAGATGGATCAGCAAGTCCATCAGAGGCCTACAAGGATTGATGTTCTCACTAGATTCCTGAGGGAAGTAAAGGGAGAAAGCGGGAATCATGCAGGACACAGAGCAGGGGTCGCCGCTCGAGGTGCGTACCAACTCAACTTCAGATCAAAGGGACTCTAAAGGAGGCTAGAAGAGATTAAAACAAGATACGAATCCCGGGAAGAGCCAAAAAAAACCAGCAGGATTCGTAACATCACGAAGGCCTTGGTCCTGGAAAACTGAAGCCCGGCGCTATCAGTCTTCGGAAGCAAAGGAAATGGCAAGGAGGGAGGTAACCATAGGACTACCGCGATGGCCGCGGGGACTCAGAAAAGAAAGCCTGGATAGGTTGAGCTGGATGAGAAACAAAACCTCGCTCCACATTCAATCCCATAGCCCGGGCAGCCAGTGAGTCCAGTAGAACATGAAAAAGAAAATAAAGTAAGAGTATACTCAGCACGGCGGCCAAGCTGATCGTCCAAATGGCCTCAAGAGAAACTCAAGGAAGGCCCATCTGTATGCCTAACTAAGACATTTATCCAGCTAGGACGTCCTACTGAAAAGCTCAAGGGAGTACGGTTATAGTTCGTGTTCGAACGGGCGCAGGGGCCGAGAAGGACTGGGTGGGGGAAAAAAAAGGAAGGCAGATGTTTTTTACCACGAGGAATTTTTTGTATGTTGTGTAGGAGAGGGCGGCGCATAAACACTTTATCAGAGAGAAGTGGGACCACGGCACAAGATACTGGACTCGAAGTACTGGGAATAAGGAGCAGTGTCCTGGGCGACTGCTAAAAGAGGAGAACAGTGTCCTGCGATCCAGCAGGGTCTTCAGCGGCTGAGCCAAGTATGAATTGGCCTGGTCCAGAGGGAAAGTACGGACAAAGGAAATCCACCCTGCTTCAAAAGCCTTAGTAAATATCCAGGTAGTGGCAAGTTGATATGAAAAAAGAGCAGAATTTTCAGAAGGAGCAAACACGAGATCTAGGGAAAATAAAAGGAAGATAAGATCCGGTGTTATACGGTTAAAGACGACAGAACCTCGAACACGATGTTAAACGTCGTTCACGTAGAGTATATGGGAGGGGATTGGGAAATCAACAGCTCGGCTCCGTCCGTGAACGGCCTGGACTGTTAGGGGAGGGCTGAGTTCTACGGAAGTTAAGGGGAGCCACGACAAAACTCCTCCTCGGACCGGAACGAACCAGCGACCGGGCGGTTCCAGTGGGGAAAATTTGAAGATAAACGTCCTTGGGTCAAGAAGGAACGAAAGATTGGAGAGGAAGTTGCCAAAAGAGGGGGGGTCCTTCAAGAAGCAGAGGGGAAAGCAAGGTCGGAGTCAGGCCCAGGCGAAGGGGGACGTTCTCTGGGGAATTTAGGAAAGGGCGCGGACCCTGCCTTTTCCTGGCGGCAAGTTGGGGCTGTGATGTACAAAACCTTCAGCTGAGTGAAAACCGGGAGGGTTGGTGACTCCTTAACGGGAAGGGGACACGATCTATCTCGACCCCTGATCAAAGGTAGCAAGTGAGTTTCACCAACGGCCGAAACACATCCAAAGGGTAGAGAGAAACCAAAAAAAAACGTAGGAGGAGGAATATATAAGACCAAACCCGGCTTAATTTCTGATCGAAAAGGGGAAGTTACGGAAAAAACACCCCAAAAACGTCAAGGGGGGACTGGAGATACGATTCTGAACTTGATTTAAAAGGGCGGAGCAACCAGGATGCTACAGGAGAAGAGGACCATAAACCTCCTCCCCACCTTGACTCCAACGTAAGGGAGTAAGGAGATCAGGGTCCCTACAGCCCCAGAGAATGTCCTGAATAACTTGACAGAATATGATAGAAGACACACTGAGACCACTGGAATGGGCAACGAAAGAAAACCGCGGAGGCACGTAGAACGTCGGGGGAGGGGAAATAAAAAAACGTTTATCTACCATTCTACTGGGAAAACACTTGGAACGCGAGTAGAAAGGGCGAACCGGCTGTAAAGGGGAAGACGGAAGCGGTAGGGAAATCATAAAAGGAGGTGACCATCAGCGGTGTCACAGAAAAGAAGGAAAAAAAAACCGGTCATACGGGCGGCTTAAGACGAGCTGGAATGCTGCGAGAAAGAACATACTACAGATAGGGGGAACGAAGGAAACTAGTCTTTTGATCTGAGACTCAAGCGTAACCTGCTTAAGGAAGTGGGGATTCTGCTATTGTGTGATCTAAAGTACTTTCCCCACTTACATGGAATTGGGGGGAGGGAAATCAGGAAACCCGAAAAGGAGAACTTGATGGGGGAGGGCAAGGTACAACGAAAGAATTGGGGAAAATTAGGAATGGTCAAAGCCGCCTGTCCTCCGCTTTATTGTAGAGGGAATAACAGCTGTTCGCGTCCTGGTAACAGAAAGGAAAAGTGCCAACCTGTCTGAAATACGGCCAAGGACGGGGGAGATACACAAAAGGGAAGAGTTGGCGTTGAACACTCTATTCTGCTAATTTTGGACAGGACCGTCGAAATAGCAAAGAATGAAAGGGAGGGGTGGTAGCACAACTACCAGGCCGGGACATCGGATAGTTAGGGCAGAAAGAAGAGAAAAGACGAATCAAGGACATCAGTGATCCGGTAGGCTCTAAAGAAGACATTCCGGGAAGGGCAAAAATTATAAATGAGATAAGGTCCTTATGAGAGGACAGAAAAAAGGTTGCCGACTGGGACATGGTTAACCCGGAACCGACTCTAGTCCGGGCATTTCATGATCGTTACTTAGAAGCATGCCTTTTATTGGTCCCTATTGGGCTCTTTGACAATGTGGTAAAAATCGGAGTGAGGGGGGAGGGCAATCCGCGCCTCCTCTGCTCAAATCCAGCGTGAGGGGGGGGGAAAAACGGAAACGGAAAACATCGAGAGGATTATTAAAACAACTGGAAGATGACCTTCGGACCTCATTTTTGAGAAAGAAAAAAGAGAGCGGCATTTCGGAAAAGGGTTCCCGTCAGGAAGCATGAGTTGCGCGGTAGACCCTGGAAAATTCCTCTGGAAAAAAGGGTAATGAGTGGTTACTTCTGGCTTGAGAAGTTCTACCGTCATTTAAGTATGGGAAAAGATTTGGGTCTCTAACCAATGCAGGAGATATACGGGGAGCGCAGGAAGCGCCTCTAAGGTGGGGGCCAACGCATGACTCTCCAAGAGAAACAATCCATGTTAAAGAGCTGGGCAATGATTGACCAGTTCGCAAAATGGAGACTATAGCAGGACTTTGTGGGAACGGGTTGTGGCTCGAAAAACATATCGTAACTAGCTTAGACTTAGAATTCATTCCCGGCAACGGAGGCTTGAAGTAACATGAGTCAAGAAGTCTAGGATCCGAAACGAAGACATGTATTGATTACAAAGGAAGGGGTGGGCCAAAATCCCTTTACTCTTCTCGAGGTACGAGGGACCATAAGATTCGCCAGAAGTGAAGGCCTGAAGTTCTATCATGGCCGATGAAGGAGAAGGTTTGAAATAGCCGGTCGATAGGTGTACAAGGGGGGAAAGGGGGAATTCGAGCTGCATTCCCCACCACCCCCACTCCCCCACCCCACCAAAACCAAACACACAAACACCCACCCAACCCCCACCCCAAACCCGCAACCCCCCACCACCCCCCCCGCCCCCCCACCCCACACCCCCGACCCCCCCACCAAAACCCTTCAGGGCGGTGAAAAATTCTTCCTAAGGAAAAAGATCCGCAGTGAGATTCAAGGTTATTTTTTCGCAGGAGTGGGGCAGAGTTGTAGCTGACGGGTGTCCGGTGCTTCACGGAAGGTGGAAGTTGGGGGGGGGCCCAGTTAAAGATTAAAGTAGCATTCAAAGAATCTCAAAAACAAAAAAAAAGGGAATTAATGAAAAGAGAGAGATAATTGGCTGCTTTAGGGAATGGCCAGTCCCAAGGAGAGGGGAGACAAAAGAAACCATTGCAGCGACCCCTATCAAAAGTCACCGGCGAAACACTGGAAGGTCTCTTGGCTCCCTTGGAAACAGGCAAGGAAGGCATCTCTCTCCGGCACCAAAGTAGCTAAAAGAATGGGGGGGAACTTCCCGTAAGACGTCCGCGTGGAGAAAGTAGAAGGAGTAACCTTTACAGACGCGTTTTCCAGGTGGAAGCGATTACCTCGGCGGAAAATTGTGTGGACAACTACGACGGGGAATCCATACCAGGGGGTAGTCAATTCTTGCAGACTAGACTGTCCCAGAATAATTACGGCAACTGCCGGGAGCATAGGGGAGGAAGAGGGCACGTTAGTGATCCATTCTCAAGCGTGTCTCCCGGATATCGATAGCCAGGCCTGATCAGATAAGCCATCATGGCCAGCCCAAAGGAATAGAAAGAGGAGTGGTGGGATAGGAGTCTTTCGGAAGAATCAGAGTCCCGTCGGGAGAGCCAAGACGAAGGATCCTTATCTAAGGGGGGAAGAGCGCCAAAAAAGTCAATCAAGGTGTTCTCACGTGGGAAGCATGGCGGAGAATAGAAAAGGCGGAAAGTTTCACATCCTCGAATCCGAGTCCGATCCAATTCGAGGACAATACACTACCTTTGGAAGGTAAAAACTGGGAGAAAAAAAGAATGAGGGACCTAAACTGGCATTCTCTAAGGGAAGAATAGGGATAACTCGTCCGCAGCAACCATAAGTGGATACTTTGAGCAGCTGGGAGGACATCCATCGCCGACAGTTCTCAAAAAATGGAAAAAAGAGAATACATGAGGCATCAAACTCGACCGCTGAAAAGAAAAAAGGACCTTAAAATTCGCGTTTCCTTGATCACCCACAGGCTTCCTAAATGAGGACTGTCAAAAAGGAAATGACTTCCGAAGGAAAGAAAGCTGGAAAAGGGCCCGGAGCGAAATGGAGCCAAGGAGGGAAAAGGATTAAGGGGGTCAGGGTAGCGATGACCTGTCAAGAAGTGGGGGACTCCGTCACTTCTATAGATGTCCGACAAAGCGGATGTAACTCATGACATATCTTTTCAAGGGAAAACCCGAGTCGGGGTTGTTAGTGGTTCAAGAGATCTAGGGGAGGGAACTGGGATCACCTTGAGCAGACTAAGTTGGGGGGACAAGGAAGCCCGAGAACCAGTGTGTGGAACGTACTTGTCATAGGAACCGTGGGGCAGTCACTGGGGGAAAAATGCGACCAGTATAAAGCGAACAGCTGGGAACTCGCTCCAGAAGGCCGGGACGGATCATTCTGCCTTGAAGGGCCTGTATAGTAAAATGTACGTCCAGAAACCCTGAGAAATCCTGGGAGCCAGGGTGGATGGTTTACCCGTCTGGCACGGACCCCATCAAGATTATTGAAGATAAAAAGCCACGCTCCGAAGTAAGCATCAAGGAGGGGCGCTATCCAGGTTAGACTCAGGAAGGAATAGACTCAGAGCAAAGACGTGAATCAGGGACTAGCGGCCCAAATATAGAGGAGGGGGAAATAGAAACTCTTCTGGAACTCCTGCCGTATGGAAATGAAGGAATGTAGGCTTGGGGGAAAAAGAGGGGACTACCTCCTGTACTTCGCTGGGCAAACGACAGCCTCGAGCACCGGGAACGTCCTGAAACACTACGGGAGGGAAAAAAGCCATGTCCTTAGGTGTAAGAGAAAGGAGGGACTTCTAATCCGCCACCTCCGGTTTTCCTCACTTCGGGAAGGCCAGTCCGGATAGATCTTTTGGAAGTCTATAATAGGGGTATGGGTAACGTAGTACCCTGACGAGGCAGTCACGGTAAAAACCTGTTCTTAGGGAAGGAAAAGTAAAAGAAGACACCCTGACCGCTTTGGAAGGTGGGGTATTCTTTATACTGATCAAGCTGAGCTAGTGAAGCCGATCACAGTTGTTTACGGTAGATGGAGGCGAAAAAATGTCCCAGGTCGCGAATTAAAGATGTCCCGAGGAATTTGGGGAGGATCCGCATCCATTCACCGGGTTCTATACAAAAACGGAGGAGGATTAAATATAGAAAAAGCGGAGGAAACCGTAATTACCTTAAAGACCTGTGACGAATCCGGGGGGGGGGCTGACTAGATCCTTTGCTTGGAAACTGGAGCGGGGGGACCTTTAAAAGAATAGGAGGACGTCTTCTGGGTCCATCCTCACAGGTAAGAAAGACAAGGATTTCCGGGGTGAAATCCTACGACCTAAAAAGGTCCCAGCAGCCTGGCATGAAGTATGGAAGAAAGGAAAGTTACAGAGGATCGAAAGAGACGCAGGAAAATGGAAAGGAACAAATAGAGGCTTACCTCTGCAGGCGGGGGACTGGTGAAGAAAAAGCTGATAGTGAATGAAACACGGAAAGAAAAATTAAAAACTAAAAAGTTCGATTGCTCCCAGGGTCGTTCGAGTCGGAGGGGTCCGGAGGCCAAGTTGGACCAGACTCCAAGGCGGGGGGGGCGTCACGATACCCGGCGTCCTTTCATCGGCATGAGGAACTAGATGTTATTCTTCAAAGAAACAATAAGAGACTTCAAGGGGGAGAAATACTGCACCGGATCAGAGTTTTCTTGACGGAGAGCTCTCAAAGATAGAAAACGATCCCGTGAACTTCTTATAGGTGGTGAGGCGGGGGGAATCCCAAGAATGCAATGGGGTGTTCTTCCTCAAGGGGGAACCCCGAACAAGGAAAGCATGAACTACGGCTTTGAGCACTTACGCCACTAAAATACAGTGACCGTCTAACTGAGTCGCCGAAGAAGGCTGATGGAGCTCAAATTACCTCCACCGTACTTTAGAAGTCACCGACCCCATGACAGAGGGAAAAAACTGGAAAAATCATGAACCGAATGATACATCAAAACCGTATCTGGGTGAATTTTAAAAGAGGGGTGAATGGCCATGTATGAAATTCTCGAGAGCTCCACGACACATACTCGCCCCAGTCGCGGTTTTAGCCAAAAAAAAACAAAAAGCGAAAAAACACCCGCCTGAGTGAAACCCTTCGACTCTCAGTCGATCAGACGGTGAAGGGAGACGGACTCCTGAGGTAAGGGGTTAAAGGAGAAGAAGGAAACGAAGGAAAGAAGTTTTCCTCCCTTGCTTCTCAGTATACTCAGTGGTAGCTACCTCTTTTGTTAAGTTAGATTTAAGGGGCGAAACTTTACTATATCTATTTCGGGCCTCCTTGAAGTACCAGTTACCATATGAAGAGTCCTTAGGTATTCTCTACAAAACATGCAAGGAAACTTGGTCTGGGCCTCTAGGGGGGCTCGGGTTTCCGTCAAAATTACAATGGAAGTGATGAGAAGGTCATCGTAAGACCTAGAAATGCTCAAGAAGACATGCGGTCTGTCGTCTTCTTGACACCGAGGCCATCTCGAGATGAGGCGGCAGGAATTAGAGGGATCAATCATGTGGAAGGATACCACTTTATAAAAGACGGATGTCTAAAACAGGGAAAGGGGAAAATCAGCAGGTAGGGTTCGGAGACTACAGATAGGCCTGTAAGGGGTCCTGTAGAGGAAAAGGGTGTAACGGGAAGTCGGTCTATTTAGACGGGAAGGTGCGAAATTAAAAGCGGGACGGGGGGGGGAGACTAGCAACTCTATGGCCAGACTTATGAGGGGGAAAGAAATGAAATATCCGCCTACGTCGTCCCATTAGATCGAAGAGAACCAGAATCAGAGGTGAGGGAGGGACAGGATTGCAATCAATGTCGCAAGGCTACCGGGGGAAAATCATAATCGGTGCTTGGAATCCGGTTTTCTAGGCAACTGAGCACGGAAGTGCACGTAAATAAAAGACGTAAAGGAAAGGAAAACTTCTTCTTTAATTCAGGTAGTCCGCTGTTAAATCCAAAAAAAGAATAGAACAGGGAGGGAGGAAAAAGGCCGTAGTTGTTGCCACAAAAAAGAATTTACTAATCGCGCGAAAGACTTAAAAACAGCGCGTGGGCCTAGTAACGGGGTACGGTAGATTGGGTGCATGGTCTCTGATCGCCCGAGGAAAAGACGGAAGGAACTCGATCTGAAAAGCCGTGGGGAGGCATCGAGCTGTTAGACAACAAACCTTGAGGGGTGAAACGGAGGCCTCGAGAAAGAGCAGAATTCGAGGCAGAGGTTTTCGGTCCTGTTGATTCAGGGTCAGCTGCATTGGTCACAGTCGGTCTGACCTATCCGGGGTTTCCTCGTGAAAATTATGAGCCCTCACAGACGGAGACGGTCTCCACACAAACGGTATAGGTAAGGAAGGGATATATACGTATGGGCAGATTTGAAGGGAAAAAAAAAGCCTCTTCTCTTATAACGGTTAAAGCCCGGCTAAACGAGGAAACACATTCTCGTGCAAAAATTAGGGAGCTGAGCAGCTTGAAAAAACTGTTTAAAAAGCGAAGACTTTTTCCATAGAATGAGCCTAACCCATGAATAAGGATAGAAGAACCTTCCTTAGCACTGGAACTTACGGGCGGAAAATTAGGAGAATGCGATAATCTACTGTCACCTTTCCGACGAATCAACTAGTTTTCAGCAAAGGGACCTCAGAGGAACGGGAATGATTGGAAAAAGCGTCAGGGGGTCGAAAAAAGATTTTTAGAGGAATTACTTGTCTTAAGAGACTTTAAAAACTCCTAACCGCGCGGAATTACCGTTCCTTGCACAACCGGGTTAAAGCGTGCCGTGAGCGAATCGCCCACCTGGCAGCACAGGATATCGAAAAGAGGTCCGCAAAAGGAAAATGGAAGAACCGGCCATCGGCCCATCCGAAGTCCCCCCGAGAGAGGTTTAGCAGAGATAGGACTGCGGGCCGACGATTTAAAGTAGGGAGCGCTACCCTCACTGATACTAGTTTTTCCGTGCTACCAAAGGTCAGTGATAAATTTAGCGAGAAGCATGCGACCAAAGAATCCCGGGAAAACCCGCAAGATTCCTCGAGAGGTCACAAAGGAGATAAGAACCATCACGGCTGCTGTTCGAAACAGGGACGAATCCTGCGAGATCGTACACCTGCGGCCCGAAGGGCCCGAGAGATGGATCCCGACCTTCGCAGGATGGCCAAAAGAAGTACAAGAACCTTTCTTGCATGAAAAAGGGGGAGAAACGCCGCCTGGACTGAGGAAAAATGGAAAAAAGAAGCATAGCGATCTAACGGAGAAGAGGCCGCGCAGCTGCCGGCCTCGTCAGGCAAGTAGCCATCCCCCTGCGGAAAAGAGAGGATCGTAAAAAGGACTGGGGGGAATCCTATCCCCACGTAGGCCGCGGAAAGGAAAGCGGGCCGTGCACCGAGGAGGTCTTAGAGGGCTGACCGGCTCACGTAGTCGTAAAGGAAAAGGACTAGCAGGGTATTAAAGTCTTGTCCCTCCTCTTGATATGTGGGCGACCACCCGGGAATGTGTTCGGGTGTCGATGAGCTCGGAGGCGGGGGCCGGCAGAAAAGGAGAATACTCCGAGTTTTTCAAAAGGGAAGCAAAGATCTTTTTTTTGAACTTGGGTTCAGGCCTTATAAACGGGTGGACCGCGTGATGGGAGGGGAAATGAGGAGAAGTTCCGGAACATATTAGGGTCCCCCCCAAGGAGGATCCTCAGTAAGATGAGGGCGAGACATTATGAAGTGAGAAGGTAACTGTCTTCGTCAATAGGGACAGACAATCAAAAAAACTGCTAAGCCGTGTTCCTAGTGGAGGTCAAACGGGCTACTGCAACGACCCCAATCAGGGGCAGATGGAAAGAAAGTCAAGGAGAAACTCACAAGCGAAAGTAAGAGTCGAGCGATAGATCCGGGGAAATTAAAGGAAAAAAAGAAAAAGGGCGCACAGTCTTTAGGTGCATTCCAAAACGAGGGCACAACGGAGAGGGGAAGACTAGTTGGCGACATAAAGACTCTTCGACAACTCCGTATCCTCGGGGACTTTGAATTTTTAACACCTGAGGGGCAGTACGCCAGGGTAAACGTCCGTCCGCGATGAGGGCAGAACTCAAGGCGACCTGCAAGGCGGCAATCTTTCCGGGAAGGGCATGGGGGTTTAACGGGGGCATCGAATCCCGCAGAAAGCCCGATAAAACTCACGGGTGCCCGGGTCTTTTGCAAAGGCCGCGTATCTGGTCGCGATCATAAAGGTCATGTCCGGGGGAGGACAAAGCAGGCCGCTTGCGTGTGGGGGGAGGAAGGTAGAGGGTTCAGTAGGATTACACCAGGGGATGGCGAATGGTTTATTCTTGGGAAGCAGGAGAATGAATAGAAGCCGGAGGAGCCATTGGGGAAAATACGACTCGCGCCTCCCGGAGGGGTCGGGGAGAAGGAGAGGGGAACATAATGCCTGACTAACCAGAGACCGTTAGAGCGAGAAACAAAACAACCACCTGTAGGAAAAGGAGGAGAAAAGATAACCTTACGGAGCGTCAACCCGGAAAATGAAGGCAATCGACGAGCTAGGGAAGATCCTTTAGGCCCTCGAAGGGTTAAGGGGGAACCACTTTAGGGAGGAAACCACCCCTTGACGCGACATATCATTATTAGTGACTCAGGACAACCAGTGGTGCCCCAAAAAAAGGTATTCTTAAAGGCGACCGTGGAATCCTAAGACAAAAGCACCGTTTCCCATGCCCTGGAAGTAAAAAATAAAGACCGGTTCGATGTCGAGAAAACAATTCTCGCTTACGGGCAAGTCCCGGAAAAGAGTAGTCAAATCGGCGGAGGAAAGGGCTGATTAACAAAAGAAGGTAGCTACAGTCACATTGTAAAGTCCCGCTCGTTCTTTTCAACTGAGGTATGGTTACCTATAGCAAAGGTTCGTCGGTTAGAGATGGAAGTAAAAGTCCTACACATCTTGTCAAAAGGAAAGAGATTCCTGTCCTTTATGAAGGAGGCACCCCGAAGTTTATGCTTATAGATACCCTTCCTCGAACGACGCAAACGAATAGCGAAATAGTGTATGGATAATAAATGAAACAGGGAATAGACGTATCCGTTTACTGCTTCGATTAAGTTGTATGCTAATACTCAAAACAAAATCGACCCCTTGGGGGCGTGTTGGACAGTCGACTGGGGAAAAAAGACCTAATCTTGAACACGCTGAATTTTTTGGGAAGGGTGAAGGGTAATGAACAAAGCAATAATACATGTACCGTTCTCGAACAGGGAAGAGAAACTAAATTTCCCTGAATAATCAACCTCCAGCTTTTGCTTGACTGAAATCAGGGCCCCCAGGTAAACCTCTGGTCCAACTTGACTGAAGGACCTCAATAGAGATTCCAAGGGCTGGGAAGGGAAACCTCTGCTCCAGGGGTGGGAACGGCTCTCGAGAGAAGAGGCACCACCAAAACCACGGGGGTGATTAAAAATTGCCGGATGGCAATCCGTATATCTGGCTCGGCCAGCGACGGGAGAAAATTTAGGAGTACAGGGGTAAGTGATCCTCCTCTAATTGACGCGCTCCTCGAAAACGCCGGCGGCATCAATTGTAAGACTTGCGAGGACCGAACTGGTAGGTAGGCGAAGAAGGAGCCACTTTTCTGGCCGGGACTATCAAAAGTCGGTTGCCCCTGGAGGCTCTAGAAAAGGGAACATGTCCAGGCTCGGCAAATGGTCCTCCGCAATTGGGGAAATTGGTCATCTGGTAATGTGAGAAGGACGGGCTGAGAAAAAAGTTGTCAGCCCCCTAAATCGGAGTAAAAAAGAGTGTCTGGTGATCAACTCTTCCTTCTATTAAGGGTAGCCTAAGGAAAAGATGCCGATGGTGGTCCCGCAGGGCGAAAGCAGGGAGGGAGCCTGTTTTTCCAGGAACATCAAGTTGAGGTGGGAAAGGAAGGGGAAAGTGTGGGAAGGGGCTTCCGAAGGGAAGCAGGATGGCATGGTCTGGGAGAAGTGCGCCGCATGGCTGACCTGATCAAAGGAAAGAGTGACTTTTGGTCTATGGGCCAAGCGAGCATGCCCGAGGGGGAGGAGCAGGGAGCCGCCGTCCTACGAGGAAGAAGGGAATCGAGTTCACCAGACAGTTCGGTCGAAATTTTGAGTCCCGTTGATCCAGGCTCAGGGGAGACTTATCTCATATATACTAGGAGCCCTGGGGAGGCGAAGGAATCAGGAAGTTACAACTCGGTCAAAGTTCACGGCGTACCGTAGTGGAGGAAAAGGAATGGGAACCGTTCATCCCCGATACTAATGATCTAACCAGTGTATGAGAAAGAGGCCCTTGTGATCAAGTGTTACCGTCCTTGGAATCGCGGGCCAGCAAGGAAGGAAAGGAACTCGGTAATAGGACAGGGGGTTTAGTGCTAGAAGTGCTGCCCGCGTGAACCTCAGGTCTATCGAGGAGAATGCCCAATTGAAGGCCACACGGGAGATGGGTGAAACAGGCTACGCAAAGACAGTTCGATTCCCATGGTTGGGGGGGTGGGAGAGGGTCAGGCCAGGGGGGAACGGAATTTGCACGGAAAAGCCGGCTGGGCCGTTTCTAGATAGACTAGCAATAAAGGGAAATCTCAACAACAACACCTTATTATGATGAAAGGGCGATACTTAATTTGAGGGGGAGGAGAAGAGAAAAAGAAAAAGTCACGGCGAGGGAAGACCCGTATACCCCGGCAGCGACAACACGGGGGGGGGCCCCACCCAACCCACACAAGACCCTCAAATAAAAACTGAAGTTAAAAGGCGAAGGAGGCGCTTGGAGAGGAAACCGGGTTCAAACGAGGGGGAAGGCTCTCGAAAGAGGAAACAGGATCACATCCGGGATCGAAAAAACGGCCGGAAGTCTTTAGGAAGGGGAGGTCCTCTAATGGGAGAAAAATCAGGTCACAAAGGAAAGAAGGCACCTCTTGGCCATAAAGGGGACAGCGAGTCCCCGAAGTTGTGGGAAAAAAGAACGGCCGGGTCAGAAGAAAAGGGGTAGGAACGGGGGATAAGAGAGTGACACCGTTACTTAACCAGATACGTCATGCCTGGACCGGGAAACTTCGAGGAATTACTCTAGGGAATTTGAATCAGGTAGGGAGACCAAAAGCTGAGCACCGAGGTATCTGGAAAACAGTCTGAAATGAGAATGGTCCAGCCATCCTTCCCAAACAGAGAAAGCCGATTTATTAAGAAGATCGTCAGGAGGCCGAAGGCATGACGAAAACCGGCGAAGAGAGACGACGACGAAATTCAATCGAGGGATGAAAAGCACGCTTGCAGGGGAGACCCCTTTCACCTGGGAAATGTCGGGGAACCCTATTAGCCCTTGCAAAAAAACTCGAATTCCGGGGGGAGAAGAGCAAGACCCAATGTTCTTCTACTCAAATCAACTCGCTGACGTTCCTCTGGAAGAAAGTTCCTAGACGTGGTCGTCGACCAAAAGATGGAAGGGCAACTCGAATAGGGCACCTCGGCCGTAGGAAAAAGGGGTCGCTGACAAAAGAACCAGACACGGGGGGTGAGGAGCGGGTAGAAGACCTGCCAACGAAGAAGCGAAGAAGAAAAGAACCATTTCGTCGAAGCGCGAGAACATGCATTCTCGAGGAAGGGACGACAGGCCACCGGCGGAAAAAAGCTGATCGACCTCCCAAGAAAACTTCGAAGAAAGGGCCGCGCCCTTAAAAGGGATGTCCTGATCGCCCCAGGAGGAGGCCGGGAAGTCTACTTAGCGGCTGACCTGAGAGAGGATGAAAATCTCCTTTCAGAAGACGAGAATCTCCCGCCGTCCGGTATTTGAGAAAAAAAAACCCTTTGGGGGGGGGCATGACTCGCCGGGCAAACCCTGGAAGAAGATGGTCACTGAACGGGCCAAAGGTGCTCTACGTACTGGGGCGGGACGTGAGCGTTTTGCAACTTTTCATTGGGTCTGGAAGGGGACAATAGCCGCAAGGGGGAGGGGAAGCACGAAGTGCTAAGAAAAACATTCTTCCTTGGCCTGAAAAAAGGAGGCTTCTTAAGGACTCAAAAAGCTCAAAGCCGTCGTGACTCCGGGTTGTCCAAAACACCAATAAAGGGTAAAATGGTATTGAAAAAAGAAGTTGAACGACTAAGAAGTAATTAAACACCTCCTATCAAAGGTTACGCGGACGGAGACGAAACTCACATAATTGAGGGGTGAAGGCTCTCGACCCGGATTCGAGTATTTATCGCGGAAAGAATCCAGCTCGCGGGTCCGGAAAGGAAGGAAGGGAATTCAAAACGGGTGAAAAGATAAACAGGATTATCTGCCGATAAAAAAAGAAAGCCAATTGAAGAAAGCTATCGAAAGAAGGGGGGATCCCAGACTACTGGGTGCCATTCTGTCCAGTAGGTGCATTTTGCAAGCCTTGTACGCAGGAATCCCCAAAACGCCGATGTGCCATGAGGGGAAGGCGGGCCAGCCAGATCGGGGAGGGACGTCGATCATCGAAAAGGGTCCCTTTCTATCTGCCAGGGAGGGGACAAGGGGGACTCTGTGCTTGTTCACCGGAGCGCCTACAGGACAGGGGGGGAGGGAGGAAAAGGGGGGGGCCGAATCGGAAGCGGGAAAGCGATAACGGCGGTTTAGGGGTTAAAGAAAAGGAGATACGGAGAAAAACCGGATCGTCCCAGGTCACTTAAGAGGGGAGGGACCTTAGGGTAGACCGAACAAGTCCAGATCTATGAGAACAAAAAAGTAGGAAGAGTAATAAAAGTAAGGGGGGTCTTACTGAGTCAAAGAATTACGGGGAAGGTGGCTCTAAAAGGTACTTCCAGGAACTAGATGGAAGCTTTTACCCTGAGGAGTTAACAGCCCTCCGAGGGCCGCCTGCGCGTACTTCGGAAAGAAACGCCTCAAAAGGTCCAAACAAGTTAAAATACTTCAGGTCGCTCGTACGAACCATAGCCCCTGTCCCAACTGGCCGTAAGAAAGGAAGAACCTTTATCCAGAGAAAGGGTACCAACGACAAGAACGCGGCCGGAAGACTGGCAAAACGCGGCAGGGCACAATCTTGCTGCTTGCCTGGTATAAAAGAAACCAGGAAAAGGTAGCAATGAATGGCAAAGGATCTTAAGCGACGTGTCGGTCCGAGGGGAGAGGAGATTGATTAATTTCTCGCACTACTGTTTACACAACACTGTCCTTCCTGTCATACTTTGGGAAAGACTGAAGGATGCTGCCCATAAGATACAGACGTGAAGCTTTAACTGAGGCCCCTTAAATAATAGAGGGAGTTCTGTCTACGTCGACTCTCACTCACCAGGATGAAGGAATTCTTTACTTCTATGTGATGCAGAACACTGGACAGGGAACTAAAATCTTATACCCTGATGTTGGTCGTAGGAAAAAAAAAGGGGGGGGAAACAACCTAACGGCTTTGACAGTTTTCTTTCATGTGCAAGTATTCGCGAAGACATAGGAGAAAAGGAAGATTGATCACCCTCCAACCAGTTCAAGAAGGACCTACCATATGATGCTACTACTTGAAGTCAAAAAAGGAAACAGGGAAAAGAGGTACCGTCGGGAAAAGAAAAAATAAGACTTAAAACACATACGGTGCCGTGAACAAACGATTCGGGAAGGGGAAGGACATCCGCGAAATCTCATCTACAACCAAAAGAACCGCCTCGGGGGGGGGTCGTCCCAAAATCTACCGGAAGGGGAGAAGGTATACATTCGGCCGCGAAGTCCACAGGGGGAAAAAGGACTCGGTCCGGTCGAAAAGTAGGTACCTCCGCCGTGGCTAAGGGGAGCATCACTCTCGGAGAAGGTTTCCTAAAGTAGGCGTACGGCGGACGAGTCGACAGGGGAGGGAAGTAATAGACATCAAGGAAGGGGGTGCCGGAAAGGACAGAGACTATCTCCTTGAATTTCATGAAAAAATGAGAAAAAATGCCTCCGTTAGATTCCGTCTATGGCTGAGACTGGGGGCCATGTGGCGGTACATTAATGTATAGGTAGAACGCGCAGCCTCGTAAAAGATCCAGTCTTTCGGGCTGTCTTAAAGAAAGACCTTCTATGATCGGCCAAAGGGCCAAGGGTCCCTCAATGTGGTCGAAGAAACTGGGGGAGCCGGATTTGGAAAGTCCGTTTGGGTCCCAGGAACCTGCACCATGGTGCTGTAAGAATACACGGGATCCTTCCGCGACCTGGGGAAAGGTGTTTAACTGAAAGGTCGACGTGCCCTCGGAGGGGGCGGGAAGACTGCGAACTTGTGAGCTACCTCAAAAGCCGGTGTTTCTCTCACCGCAAGAAGACCTCCGTACGCCTCATAAGGATCAAAATCCATATGTCGGAAGGGCTGGGCATGAAAAGGGGAGAAAGGAAATTGTAGATATCGAAGGGCTACTCGTGGTGGAGGAGAAACGAACACGTGACTCTTACAAGGGTCAGGACCTCATAAGACAAGGCGGACGTCCTCGTAGACTACGAAAAAAAGTCAATTCTACCTGGGGCCCAGTAGGGAACCATCCGTACTTAAAAAAGGGAAGAGGGGGGGCTGCATCTTGACAAAACTGGTCACTTTTAGGCAAAGTAGATTTCAGGAGGAAGGGGGTAAGGGAGAAAAGTATGGGAGTTGAATCAGTGAAAGTAAAGTTGATACATGGTGACATCCTGATCGGTTGAATTCTATCAGAAGGCCTGAGGGGAGGGGGGACAGGAAAACGTGAGGGGGAAAAGTCTCAAGCAGAAGCGTTCGATTCAACTTCGGGAACAAGGAACGTTTGTTTCAGGTTTGCATTTTTTCACGGTCCTTGGATACGGTGACGGCCCTTTTAAATGTCTAAGAGAAAAGTCGACAAACAAACCCCCCTCGTCTATTCAATAAAGAATTATTTTGCCCTTCTAAACAAACGGCACGAGGGAGTGAAGACAAGAGACCCCATTTCAGAAAAAAGAAAAAAGTTTGGGGGGGGGGGATCCCGCCCACCAAAACAAGGAAATAACTCGTCGCTTGCGCTAAAAAGGGGTGGAATGAGAATACGGGTTTCGGGACTGAAAAGCAAGGATCGTGATACCGTCCGGATAAAGGGCAGGAAGAGCCAAATCAAATTCTACGAAGAGGACTTCTTCAAGGGGACGGGAAGGGTAGGCCTCGTGAACGGCAACGAGGCACCAAGGAAGAGGTTGAAAAAAACTACAAGGGGGGTCCTCCCGACTTTTATAGGTGATGGAATCGAAGGTTCCGCTCCTTGACCAAAACAGGAAAAAGGGAAGGGCAGACTTATAAAAGAGCTCTGCGGGCTAAGGGCCGCTCCCTCGGAGAAAACGATAGTAATATCTTCTCGAACGCATGGATCGAGGAAGAAGGGGGGAAAAACCAGAGCCAAATCTGAGTCGCGAGAGCGGGAGTCCTACTTCTGCTGTCCTAGGGAGGAGGAGAAGACGGCGCCCGAGACCCCAACGTCACTCCGTCAGGGGAATCCCCGTTCAATGCATCAAGAAAAAGACAGCCATTTGACAAAATCCTCAAGAGGGGGCTGCACAACGGTCGGGTATCGAACAAAATCACTTTCGCCTTGGGAGGGACCCTCTCGAAAGCGAGTCGGGTCACACCATGCTGGGAAGAGGAATAAAAAAGGCATCGGCCATTCAGGAAAATAAAAAGAAAAGGGGGGGAAAAGTCAAGAGTAAGACATCCACCTCCTGTGTATGGGAAGAGGAGTCGCTAATCTCATCACTCCTACCTTACCTTGAGAAGGTCACAATACATCAGACGGACAGGGGATAAATGAGTCTCTCATGACTCACGGCAGAGGGAAGGTAAAGACCGAAACAAAGGACCAAATCTGATCTTCACGGCCCTCAACGATGAAAGCACTTACTCACCAGAGAAGAGAAATTATCTATAGAAGCCGCAATCCTAAGTCAGATACTTAGAGGAGACAGAAAAAGGGAAAAGGTCTCAATGGAAAACAAATCTCGGCGTAAGAGCCGTTACGCCCGCCGGCTTTATATTTGGGTGCGAAAAAAAAGCGGCCGGGTTGGTCTTGTGGGGGCGAGGAAGGCCTTCAAGAAGGAATTGTTTCCAATTCACCGAGGGGAAAAAATGTTGGGTTGACTCCAAAGGTGGGCCCGCCAGGAAAAAGTTCAAGGAGTCTACCATTATTCCCTCGAACAGGTGGTGAAGGGGAGATCCAGCAGGAAGGCTGCGGCGACGACTGGGTAATTCGGCAAAGGGAACGTAGAAAGTACGGCAAACCGAAAAAACTGGGGGGACCTCGACCGGAGGTTTCTCGTGGGTTTTCCAAGGTTCTGCACAACATCAATTGTCAGCTTGAAAAGGTCAGTCGCTCCCTCCAGTAATAGAAATAAGGGGGAAAAGTACGACAGAACTCACACAAGGGTGCAGTCGTTGAGGACGCAGGAAAATGGTGTGTGACATAAAAAAAGGGAAAGAGGGATGCCCGGACCGACGGAAGGTCAAAATGGACCAGTGGTTACTTGAAGATGAGGAAAAACGCCGATCGTCAAGAAAAGGGGGGGGGGGCTGGAACTGGCTCCAGGGTGCCATCTGGTGCGGAGATACCCGGTCTGTTAAGGAAAGGAAAATTCCTAAGATGCAGAGGCGGGGTCCCATTCTCTATAGAATGAAGGGGTCACTTCGAGAAAGAAGGTCAAAGGATCAACAAGGCCAGGCGAAAGGACGTTGCTCTTTAGTAGGAGGAAAAGTATCTCCTTACTCATTACCTTGTCTGGGGGGGGGGGGGGATGACTGCCCCTTAGATGGGATCAGAGGGCAACGGCGGGGTTGCAAAGAAAGGGAGAAACGGTGCTCTCCTACTTGCGTCCCAGGTCGCGAGACTTTCCTAATTCAAAGGGGGAAGAAGTCCAGCATCCGGTTATCCTCAAAAACGGGGAGGAGGAAGATATAGGGAGGATCGAGGTATTACGTGCATAGAATCTACAGGGAAGATCCGGAGGGCGAAAGGCAGTGGCTTACAAACTGTAGCGGAGAACAAAGCAAGGGGAGACATAACGGCTTCGCCAAAGCCTCCCCACCAGGGGAAAAAAGGTCAGGGAGGAGAGGCTGAGGGGATCATCTAAAACTGTCCCAAAAATGGCTGCTGACGAAACAGGAAAAGATGATCGCGCCACAAAAGAGAAGAAGGGAAAACAGGCAACCAACGGCTGCGGGCCGCGGTATGCCTACCAATTACGTATCTGACAAGGCAAAGAAAAACTGGCCCCGGTAGGGAAAGAGGGTCCGAACAGCTAATCTCGTCGAAAGGAGCAGGGCACTGCGGACTGTCGGTCGCAGAATCGGGTTAAAAAGACGGAAGGAATACGCTGGCGAAACGAGCTTCAACAGCAAAGAAGCGCTCAAGGCCGAGAACGACGGCACAGAAAGATCTGTGGCGCTGGAGTTCTCGGGGAAAAGATCACCCGGGATAGCGGAAGAGAAAAAAGCTGACATATATCGTTGGGAATGCGTGAAAGACTCCCCAGATACGGGGAGTGACAGAGCACGGAAAAACGAACCTGAAGGCCTACTTCTGGGAAGGCTTGAGTGCCAGTTACTACTAATACATTGACCGTCTCACGCAGAGGGGGGATCAAGCCAGCCGCCTGGAAGAGGGGGAGGGGACGCAGAAAAAACCATCTGTTCGAGGAAAACTGAGTAAAAGAAACCAGTGACCCGCGGCCACCAAGGGGAAAAGGGCCTGCCCAAGTAGGGAAACAAACTATTAGGTATGGGGTTGGGACAACTCGAGTCGCAGTTGGATTCCCTACGGCAAAAAAAGTGAGCTCATCGACAAAAAAGTTCCGAGGGTGGCGCAAATCCTAAAAAAAGAAGAGGGAAGAAGGATGAAAGATGGGAGACATGAAAGACTGGGGGCTGGTCGACTCCTAATATAACTACGCCGAGGGGGGAAGCCAAGCGGCATCATTCTCAGGCTGGACGTTACTGACTAAGGACCCCGACGGCGGGATATCAGTCTGAAAAAAGGAAGGGAGTAAACCAGATACATTCTTTCATTTTCAAGGCTGATCGACAGCAACTAATTTCTGCCGCTATATGCTAGGGGGTACCAGTGGGCGAAAGAACAGTGTAGTGGGGGAAAAAGTGGGGACCGCAAGAGCCTCCTCTCCCCCCGACAATGCACTGGTCTGTTCAGAAGAAAAAAAAAGAGGAAAGGGGAGGACCGACTGGGGGCGACCCGAGAAAAAACTGGGTCTAGGGGGAGGGCTTCAGGTTTAAAGAAAAGGGAGACATTTTCGGGGAGGTCAACACCGGGGGAAGTTTACTGCCGGTAATTCGATGGAAAGGGGAGAGTCTTGTCTGCGCCTGCGCACACAGGGGTACAGGTGTACTCTAAAAAGGGAAGTCCTGGAAGAGGCAGAGCAAGAAAAGACTGGAAGCCGTTAGGAAAGCAATGAAAGAGATCTGACACATCAAGTGGCTGACTGGGCGGGGGGAAGGGGAGGAAGGGGGACTGACATTCGACCCTGGCAAGCTCTATAACGATGCTGCAAAGGGGGGGGGGGGAAAAGGACCGGAGCGACTGGCTCAAGCTTGGAGAAAGCAGCACTCCTTAATCAAAAGGGGGAGTCACGGATGGAACGTAGAAAGGCAATCTAAAAAGGGGAAAACCCCCCCCCCCAGGGTAAAAAAGAACTCCTACCTAAGGCAAGTGACCAGCAGAAATGCCTCTTAACGGGGAAGAGTAGATTTTTCTAGGGGGGTCCGAAAACGGACCTGAAAACCGAAGTGAAGAGGGAAGATGATCCTTTTTCGGTTCGGCCAGGCCCAAAGAGGAGGGGAAGGGGGGAAAAAGGGGGGGGAGGTCACCAAATGCTGGCCATCAGTTGAGACGTTGGGAGCAGGGGGGGGAGGAGACCATGGTGCTCTGTCTTCACTACACCTGGGGGGGGAAGGTCTATCTTAGAGGAAAACTAT
>Ga0179593_1407131_pt1 | contig 21252 bp, 26 predicted proteins | sample CZODoug2_1_08_16_FD_185931 | JGI IMG/M metagenome (GOLD analysis project Ga0179593, IMG submission 185931) | Vadose zone soil fungal communities from Angelo Coast Range Reserve, California, USA - CZODoug2_1_08_16fungal (PacBio error correction) | ecosystem: Environmental > Terrestrial > Soil >...
AAGTTAAAGGATAAAAAGAGAAGAGGTCGTCCCGGGTTCCTGAGTCGGGTCGGGTGGTGGTAGGGAAGACGGGAAGGGGCTAATAGATAGATAAAATTTGGGGGGGACAAAGGAAGCGTGACGCACGGGACCCGACGGCGGAAAGGGATTGGGAAAGAGACGCTCGAACTAGATGAAAGAAAAGAGGAAACGAGAAAGGGACCAAAGGAACACCAATTGAGGAGATCGGGTGACCATGGAAACCCGAAAGGAAAAGGCTCAATGACTATTCACGATGGAAAGGCTTGAAACGGGAAAACGAAATGAGATACTCGGGTACGGAGTCAGAATTTTCGGAGGAAGGTGGAGCAGGAATTAAATCGGGAGCCTTTCAGTTGAGGCAAACTGCAAAAAGTAAGAACAGGGATTGAACAAAAAAAAGGTTGGGAATCGTCGAGCAGGGCCCTGCTCAAGACCCAGCCGAGAGACTAGAGAGTGGGAAGGAATCGAGCGTTGAAATCGCGATTCAAAGTCAAAAAGGCCGTGCAAAAAGAAAAGAAGGTGGGGGTTGTGAGAGCCTTGGATAGCTTTATCAGAGCAGGTGGAAGAAACGCGATATGAGAATGAGCAGGAATGTCGCGAGCAGTACCCTCGGGTCTTGCCTACGGAAAAGGGAATCAGAAATAGGAAACCCCAGGGCAGTCGTCGGTCAGTTTTGGTCTCGAGTATCGCGGGAACGCAAGCCGGAGATAGACACTCTCCACAGAAGGGAGGGCAAGATTAGTTCTGTATCAAAGGGTGGTCCTAAGACAGGGAAGGATATCGACTATGGCAATCTTACAAGCGCCTACAGGGGGACAGTTAATGAAATGCGACTAACCGGAGGCGGGAGGTGACAGCAATTACGAAACGTTTAGGAAGCTATTTAACGCAAAATCACAGAAGTGCAGGAGCAGTATTACCCCGTATCTGGACGAAGAGAGAAATTCCGAAGAGAGGCACCGAGGGTTAGGGAAAACGCAAGGAGAGGGCCAAGAGGGTGATGGCTGAAAAGATAGGGAGGATCCCGGACCCGAAGCGGATTGGCAAGTGAACACGAGAAGCGGTGTCGGCGAAGGCTGAAATTAAGCCTGGCTAATTTGGGGCTACTAAGAAAAAAAGGGGGGGGCAGTAAAAAAACTTGACCGAGATCGGGGACCAATCCAAACGGGCGAAAAGAAAGGAATTTGAAATTATGGAAGTCGGGGGGTACTCGCACAGTAGAACGAATTTCAAGCACGTAGAAAAAAAAGAAGAGCGAGAAGGGGGCACAGTCACAGATGGATGTTTTGGCTTCCCATGCGCAAGAGATTCGTTAAACCTAAAAGAAACATCGTTGACCCGTCGGGAGGGGGCTAAAGGGACGAACCTATTCAACGGAGAAGGAAAAAGAGGAGGACTCTCGAGAAAGGAACCGGGTACGTTTGGAAGGAGGGAAGGAGGGGAAGACCTAGTCAATCTCTTCTATTTACTCTTCGATGAATCGCCTCAGAAGAGAAAGCAAAAACTCCTTCACAAGTAGGAAAAGCCTGTGCATTCCTCAGATAGGGTTCGGGAAGAAATCAAAACGCCTGGCAGCTTCGGCAAAAGGACGCCTTGAGGAATCGTCAGATGTGCGGGCACAAGGGGGACTTTACTTAGCTCGGAGAGTCGGGGAATAGGGTGAGCCTGGTTCAACCAAAAACGCTCAAATATCCTGAAAAGGTCTATACACCCGGAGGAAAAAAAAAAGGACGGGTAAACAAATAGGTAAGGGAACAAAATGATGCCTAGGGGGGAGGTGGCCATTAAGAGGGGCGCAACGGGAGCTGTAAATTGCGGGAATGAAGGCCGGCCTGATTGGAAAACACAAGACTGGGAACCCTTGGTCACTTGCGAAATACTTGAAAAGCGAATGACACCAAAAGAGTCAAATCAAGAGTCGTCAGGAGCCACGAATGGGTAGTGAAGAGGGAGGATAAGCAGTTTCGCTAGGGAGGGGGGGAGGGACTGGAGCGGTTTTGAGGGCTTCCAGTTGGACTTCCACGTAGGGGAAAAAGGCGGGACATCTCACTCTGTCGAATTGTAAGGGCCCGGCAAGGAGATGGAGGGGCCGGTATACGATGTTCAAGCACGGGGAAAAGGAAAAAATGACACCGGCCTGAACGAATGCACGTCCGGTGGCGGTAGGCTGTCGAGATCAGGGGGGTGAGGGCCCTGCTGTCAGCGGGTATGATAGAAACACCGTTCCGGGAGAGTCCGGGCACTGTGGCAGTAGGACAGACAGGAGGAAAGGACAAACCCACGGACTAAGCTCAACAACACAAATAGATTATGAAAGGCAGGGGGGGGGGATGACTAGGGCCTGGGTGATTCACGATCCAAAGACCTGCACAAGGGAACATAGCAGAACGGTCTTATGCAGCACTGAACAGAAAGGCCGACGTAAAAAGATTGTATAGCCAGACAAAAAAGGGGAAGGCCAAATTGCGTAAGGGCCAAGAAACTGAAAATTTTGCAAGGTGCAAACGGTGCTAACGCTCCAGAGAGAAATACAATGCCGACATCGACGAAGGAAAAAAACTTCGCACACAAAGAGAACATAAAATGGTAAAGTCTTTTACTAAGAAGACCGTGGTTCGACGCCTAAGACAGGTGGAGGTTGGTCAGATCTAAAACCGGGACCGAAGCAAAAAAAGAGACGGAGGGGGCTCGCTCCTTTCAGTAGTCTTTCAAATCCGAACCGACGCGATGCCCAAAGGGTGGGGGAATAGCGGAGGAAAAGTAAGAGAAAGGGACAGAGGGGTTCAGAAACCGGGGGTTGGCGCGTGGAATAGGGGAAAAGAGCACGTAAGCATACCGGAACTGTAAAAGAGATAGGTAAAACCCACCGAGGAGGGCAAAAAAAACGAACAATAGGCATCCTTTGAGGTACCGGGTAAAGGCCTTCCTGGGTGGCATAGAAGGACAGGCCGAGGTTGGTAGAAACTTCGGAGGAAAGCCACGCAGTTAGAATCTACCGAGCGAGCGAAAAGGGGACCCGGAAGTGGACCAGGTAGAAAAAAATAGGCCGGATGGCAACGCGTCCTGTGGGTAACATAGGCAAGAGTTGTGATTGGGTCAAAAAATGCATGCACAAGGCATAGTTCATAGGAAAGAGGTTGATAGAGGAGAAAAGGTCATTGAAGGATTCACTATAGCGGGCGGAAAGTGATCTGGTGACAGTGTCAGGCGGGACAGGACCAGAGGCCTTTCTCTAAGTCCGACTCAGGGGAAGACGGACGTCGAATAGAGTTTGAGGGGAAGAGGTAGAACTTCAAAAAAAAGTAAACTGTCTCTTCTGGGAGGGAAAAGAATTAGCCATGGAATGAGAAAAAAAGAAGAGGGACTGTTCAAAAAAAAATCCCAGGGAGAGGAATATGAGAAGGGGACAGGATTGCATAAGTTCAGAGAAAGAAACTGTGAATGCCAACGTCTGGACAAAGCGTTGGAGGGGTCTCTAGCTCAACTAGGGAAAAGAAAAGGTAACTGAACGGTGCCAGTAGATGTACCAATGAAAAGAAGCCAGGTGGGGGACAGAAGGCTGCGCCCCTCTTGACCTAAAGGTGTTGGTGCAGTGAAAATCCGACGGCGGGTCCCTTTTGCATTTTCCAAAGAGGGAATCCACCCGAGTGTCAATATAACAACTGAAGCTATCTAACGGGAAAAAAGAGGCAACGACTGTGCGGACAATATAGTGGCTCGCTGCTGAAGACTCACTTGCAATCACAGCACAAAAGGACAGGGTTATGGGGAGAAAGCAGACCTGATAGGTGATTAAAACAAACAAACGGAGATAGGAAACCAAAGCCTCGGAGGATAAGAACCGGTAACATGTCGGCCTAGGGAAGAAAGTGTGAAAAGAGATGGGGGAGAAGACGGAAAAAAAAATGTCTTGCTCAAGGGGCCTCAGAAAATCACAAAAAAGAATGACTCTTCAAGCCAGGGAGTCAAGAGCAGGCCCGGCGGGCGATAAGAGAGAAAAACAAAACCGGGGAAGAAGGGTCCAGCGGGGAGTAAAGTCACGAGAAGAAAAAAAGGACCATAAAAAGAAAGTCTCTCAATTCCGAGGGGGCATATGTCTAAGGACGAGGAGGGAAAAAAAGTGATCAGAGGAAAAGACTCCACGGCTACACAAAGAGGAAGGGGGTCAATCCTGGTTAATGCTTATCGCTTTGCTGGCAAAACGAGAGAGAGGAAAAAAGGATAGGGAGGGAAAAAAGGTGCATGGGGGGCAAAAAGCCGAGAAATTGGACATCTCGACGGACGAGAAAGTACTGGTCAACTCCTTAAGGCATTGGGGGGGGGGGTAAGGGAATGAACACTGCGAACAGACTGATAAATAGGATATCTTCTTAAGAAAATGGATTGGAAATTCAAAGAGTAAAGACTCATGAAGGGGGACACGGAACAGACCCAAAGGAAGAATGGATTGATAATGGAAAAGGCGTGTCACTTCATTGGTTTAAAAAGGGGGGCGTAAAAAAGGGGGAGTCCCTGGTTGGAACAGTAGGGAAGGGGGAAGAAGGAGTCCATGGCTAGGTGAGGATATGCATCAAGGGGACAAAGACTTCATAGGGAGGGACCAGCAAGGTTAAGGTAGGGAATTTGAGGAATCAAGAGGACGAAGGATACAGGAATGGGAGAAAAACAATACAAAACAGCATTAAACCACAGGATAGGAATATCAAACAAAGGAGGAGTTATCGCAGGAGGGAAGGAATGAAAGGGAGTAAAAGAAGTCTGGCTGAGCAGGGCAGGGGGGGGTTTGGGTGAACTGAGGGGGGAGGTTGGAAGATGGATGGGGAAAAGGGGGGTGAGGGAGGGCGACCAAGGAAGGGAGGTGGAGGAGGGGCTAGAATGTAGGAGCTGGGAATAATTAGTGCGGGGGGGGTGGAGTAATAGGAAAGTAGAGGGGAAGGGGGAGGGGTGGAAGAGAGGAGGAGGGGGGGGGAGGGCAAGGGTGATGAAGGGGGGAAGCATACGACATTAAGCGAGGGGGGCGGGAAAGGAGAAAGAAATGAAAAGGCAGTGAAACGGTAGTAGAGGGATGGTAAGAAGGCAAGGTGAGATACGAACAGAAAGGAGGGAGGGGGGGAGGGGAGTGCGAGGACAGTCTAGAATGGCGGCCACCTTGTATGAATGAGTATGGTCAGGTTGGCTGGTGGTATCAACACCGGCTATTCGATCATGTAATCGCTCATTTAAGGAAAGGGTACAGTCTGGCTAACTGATCGACGTCTGGCAACAGGATGAAAGCCGCTCGTAAAGAGGGAATGATAGCGACTCAGAACCAGTTAACCAACCTTGAAAATAACAATGTAAATAAAACTTGGGAAAACCAAAGAACTGAGGCAAAATTTCCTCTGGGAGAGAGGGCACTGGGGGGGGGGGGTGGGGGGGGGGGGCCCCCACACCAAGGATGAATCTAAAAGTGTAGAGCAGGCACTGAAAGGTCAAAAAACTGAGAGATGAAGTCAAATAACAAAACTGTTTTGACGGCAAACTGCAACACAAAGGACCTGCAATTATTGACAGGCGAAGAGTTGTCACGTTGCTTGACCACGTTAAGTAGACCCTCGGCCTTAACTCGATCTTGTCAGCCTCAGCGTGTGTTGAGATAAAGAAAGAACGCCGACTGAAATCTGATTGGGTGGGTAGACCTGAAATCTAGTCGAAAGAGACAAATTGGTGGGGCAGGGGGAAGACGCGAGAAAAAAAAATACCTGCGCACTGCACTATCAGGCGCCTGGGTGCTTAAGTAAGTAGAAATAGGGCAAACCCATATTGGTTGTAGTATTGTGAAAAAAGGGAAAGCGGTACCCCCGGACGGAGAGAGGAACGCTAAAGATGCTTTTAAGGGGAACGATTGCGGGATTAGGCCATGAGAGTGGGGGGGGACGTAGATCAGTGGAAGAGGAAACCGCTTGAATACATGGGGCAGGTGGCCGGGATCTAAACCGTAGGATAGGTTTACTCTAAGAAGGGAAAAAAACGGGGGGAAGAAGAGCGGGACGAGATAAAATCACGGAATTGGCTAAAATCAAAGGTATAGTAACCTCAGTCAGACCGTAGGTGTAGTGGAAATATATTCAAGGAGGAGGGGAAAAGAACTACGGGGGAGGCCACTGCTGGTCGGAAAAACTTGGACCCTCTGAGTGACTAACCTTATCACATCTTCTCAAGCTGACTGCGAAGTTCCCCCTTCTTCGGAGGTCCAGACCGCGCATCCTGAGGGAAAAGATCCGGATACAAAGAAAAAAAGAAAGGAAACGAAAAGGGGACATTCTTCCCTGGGCGCCCGATGAAATCATGTATTCGAAGAAGTAGGGCATAAAGATTTTAAGAAAAGTGGGGGCGGAACATGCGCGAGAGGGGAATTCTTGCCCCTCCCAGGAGGGAAGGGGGGGTCAAGGGGCGGGAAGGGATACGCAAAATCGTGAACCGGGGTCATGAGGGACGCAACTGGGACAATCAGGCGCGCGAAAAAGCGGGTGTACATTTGAAGGCAATCAAGGATGTTAAAAAAGAAGAATAGGAGATATTACGAAAGGCAATCGCAGAGCAACGAAGACTTCACATGGAGGAACCTCCGAAATGGTTTCGGGAGAAAAGGGGTCCTACCGAAACAACGCCTGGAGAGGATTTAAAGACGTGAAAGTCTTCGGGGAGTTTCAACCCGACAAAGAACGAAATCCCTTCGGGCTCAGAGAGTCAGTATTCGGAAGAGGGGGGAGACTGGGACAAAAAAAGAAGCGCGAGCAAGTCCAGGGTCGGAAATTAGGGAAACGGTCGAAATATTGCCTGAGTGCCAGGAGAGGGGGGGGGGTGTGCTAAAAAAGGGAAAGGAGATGAAAAAGGAAGAGAATCGAAGTAAGTGGTTGTGGCCTGAAGGGACGATGGGGACGCGAAACCCTCCTGTTTCAATATGGGCACATTTGCGCTACTGGAAGAACCTGGGCGAAAATGACACTCACTTGTGGATCAGAAGGAGAGGCTAGCCCGAGAGGGAAAGGAGGAGAGCAACCAGTGCGAAAGGTCTTTGACACGGTGGTGAATTTGGCGATCGCTTAATTGTCAGACCAGCTTCTGGGAGGGGGAGAAAAAAGGGAGTAGTAAAGCGGTTCTAGCACTGAGGTCATATTTGGGAGCAAGCGTCGATTCTCAGTAGGAGCGTGGGGCCGGGCAAAGGGGCACAGATACCAAGTCGCGTGAAGTGAAAAGACCAGCAAGAGAACGGAAGGTGGTTGGGGGGGAGGCGGAAACGGGCTAAGTCACTATATAGTAGGGTGGCAGGAAGGTTGTAAGGGAATCTACGAAAACGAGGGATAGGGGGGGGAAGTTAGTGCATGGGAGAAAAGGTGGGAGAACAGCCGACAAACACGAAAGCAAATACAACAACAACAAAGAGAGGGGGAATTACAAAAAGAGGGGATGGTGGGGGGGGTTAATGATTCTGGGGAAAAAGTGGGTCGGGAAAAACGACTAATACAACAATAAAATATCCTAAAAGGTTAGTAGAGAAGGGGACCACGAGTGCACCAGAAGACAACGGCACTGAATCGCGACGTCGCCGATGACAACCCTTACTTTAAAATTGCGTCTTAAAAGGGCAAGATCAGCATCAGTGAGTGACACTTGGTGGCCCGGTTCTACCGTCGTCGCGATCTGATAAACCTCTTCGCCCGGGGCAAGTACAAGGCCGTGAGGTTCTCACAACTATCCAACTCTAACATTGAGAAGACAGGAGGGGATGGTGAGCGCCGCGGGTATGTGTGGTTACCGATCACTAAGATAATCCGGGGGAGGATAGGTTTGGTCGGAAAAAAAAATGGCAACTCAGGTACATGGTGGGAGATTAAAGAGGAGTATAATGAAAGGGAAGAGGGAGCTTCCGAAAGGGGACTCAAGTATGAGGGTCAACCTGGACAGCATTAAACAGCGCAAGCACGCAACTTGCGTCTAAAACCTCATGTTGCTTAGGGGCCGCCGAGAAGAGGAGCCACAAAAAAGGGGGGGTCCTTAGCGGAGGAAGTAAAAAAAGTTGGGAACCATTATTTGGACTCGGAGAAACAAAAGGCACGAAGCCCGCTTCAATGTACAAAGAGGGATCACCCAAACCTACGAAGGGGCAAAGAACCCTAGGAAAAAGAAATTTTTTGCTCAATTGTGTGGCGCGGAAGTCAGGCATACGAGAAATCGGTGGAGGGGAAAGATCACGCTTCAAATCGGGGACTCGAAGAGAAAGAAAGGAAAGTGGGGAAGTAGCAACAGGAGGGAAATGAGCACCTGAGCAATGACATAACTGGGGCTTATTCAACCAATCTTCGCCTGAAAAAGGCTCTGTTCCTCGGGTGGAGAGAGGGGGGAGTGAAAAGAGGTGTGACATTGGGGGAAGTTCCCAAGAAAGGGAGGAAAACCGCTCGTAAAATAAGGCTGCCGGGCAAGGGAAAAGCGTATAGGGGGAGGAGGAGCGAAGCTCCTGGTCGCGCTCGGATTAGACTCTCCTAATTAAACAGCAGAGGGGCTCGTGACCAGGATGGTAAAAAAAGAAAGGAGGCTCGAGAGGGAAATGCCACGGAATAATGGAGGTGGCAGAAAAGCCGTGAGGAAAGGGAAATGGCGAACGATACAGGAGTAGAAGGAACCATAACAATTGAGATACAGCACAACGTGGTGGGATTCGCGGAGAGAAATGAAAAGAACAAAGCGGTTGTTCCGGATCGAAAACGGAAAGAAAAAAAAAGGGCGGAAAGAACAGAAGGATGCGCCAGCTAATCGAAAATCAAACTAAGAAAGTCTCCAGGTGGCAAAGCCAAATCACCAAGGGCAAAATAAGACTTATAATCGAAAAGAGGAGGCCAGAGGCGGCAGGGAGAAGAGAAGAAGGGGAAACAGCTAAGAAGCACGTATGTTTCTCAACGAACGCAGCGTATCATGGAGAACTTCGGAAAAAGAGACAGGAAAGGAAGGGTCAGGGAAAAAAAGGCAGTCGTAGGGGGATTCATGCCCATCTAAGATAGAACAAGGTTCAGGCGACAACAGACACACCCCGGAAAGAGTAAAATCAAAAGAGGACCTTAACTGACAAGTGACGATAGGGGATGCCACAAGGGAGTGCTTGCATAAGCGATAAGAGCCGAAAAATGAAAGAACGAAAAGAGGGGAGGGAAGGGGTTCGTGCTCCGTCTGAAAAGACCCGAAATCCAAAACAACAAATGAGAGGGAAAGAAAAAAAAAAAAAAAAAAAAGAGTAAAAGAGAGAGGCGCAGAAGCGGGAAAAATACTCTCATAAAGTCGAAACAATAGTACTCTGGAGAAACCACGTGCATTTAGGATAGCGGGTTATCGGCACGGAGGGAGTGACCAACTAAAAGTGTTTGGGAGAGGTTTCTACTAGCAAGGTTCAATGCAGAAAGTACAGAACAAGAGAGAGCAGCAGGGCAATAAACATGTCAGGACTGGGGTTGGCAGTGTCAACAGACAACGGAAAACTTTGGGTATTAAAGGCAGAGAAGCTGAGGCTCGGAAAACTTAAGAGGCATCAACCTAAAACGTGGTGAAAGGAACAAAAGTCATAGAAAAAGCGGAATAGGGGAAGGGGAGCAGTAAAAAACAAACCGAGGGTCACATTTCACAGAACAGGGCGATTTATTCCAACGGGTTGTCAATCGATTTAAGGAGAGGGGATGCAAGCGGATAGGAGGGATTAAAGCAAACAGGGGCCAGCCGTGAGATCGTGAGAAATCCTGGAAGGGGGGGTCTCTGGAAATTCCGAAAAATACTCCTGGTTAGAAAACCCCCAAAAAAAAAATCAAGGGAAAAAAAGGGCCAAGAGAGAGCAACAACAACAAAGTAAGTGGGGGGTTAGTTATAGAGACGTAGGGAAACGAGGTGGGGGGGAAAGTGTGAAGAAGGGAGGGCCGGGAAAGGTGAAAAAGATAGAAAGAGAGGAAAGGTTGCCTTATTCTTTTCTTTTGCTTGGGGGTGTCGAAAAAGCAAGAGAATTGCTAAATCGAATCAAATGGTCTCTCATTGAACATGTTCAAGAATCACCTGGAGGAGGGGAAAACTGGATTACAGGATAGAACCATGCGAACTCAATGAAAGTCGAGGGGTGACACCTTAACACCAGGCGCACATGATTCTGCAACCATGGACAAAGGAAGGAGAAGGAGAAGGAGGGCCGATCTAATGTCCCCGGAAAAAAATACTCGTGACTTAAGGTTGGGTATATGGGAGCAGAGCGCTCGAATTACAAAGACCGTTATGGGGCGGCCACTTCCAAAAAAAGGCCCTGAGGGCCGGGGGGTCCAAGGGCAAGGCGCAGGGGGGGAAATTGAACCCGGGCCGAAAAAAGAAAAATTACCTCTCTTTTCCGGGGGGAATCTTCCGTTGCAAGAAAGCAGCGCAAGGAAAGAAGGCCGTGCAAAGGCGGATAGGTTGGGGGGCACCTCTTAAGAGGTTGCAGAGAGTGGCCGACGCATCTCGCGAAGACTGGAAAATCACTGTTCCGAAAGGGAACAATCAAGGATGATAGAGAAAACAAACTAAACCGCTGGGGGGAAGAGAGGGATTGGGGTAGAGACGATTCATGGGAAACGCTACACTAGTGGTTTAATGACAGGGGAGGAGGGGATGACCTTCCATTTGAGTTGTAGAAAGAAATTTGGGTTGAGGTATCACGAGTTCAAAGACTGGCACGATTACCTAACCGGGATTCTCGCCTGACGGCTCTAAGAACTTCAGCAAAGTTTTGAAAAGATCTAGGGAGGAGAGAAAACAGAAACGGGAAGTGAAGGGATCTAGCACCAGGTCCTGGTAAGGCGCAGGGCGGAAATGTTGAAGTTTAACTACAATGTTCGGAGAGGGACAGGAGGGGGGTTATAAGCTGGACGGGGGCGAAAACCGAAAAAGGCCCAGAGAGTCATGGTACGTAAACTTAGGAGACAGGGTGTAAAGTACTTGGCAAAGATTCGCCTTCGTTGTCGGGGATTTTTTTCTAAAAACGCGCCTGTTCCGGTCGTTCACAGAATACCGAGGGATCACTCAAAAACGGGGCGGAAAAGAAGAAGGGGCATTCAAACTGGAATGCTTGGAGAACTAGAAACATACATCGTCGAACAATAGGCCATTTTCGAAACATAACCATGGGACTGTTTTGGGATTCCGGAGAAATTCGGAACAAAACAACAGAGGGGGGGGGGACAAAGCTGAAGTGCTAAGCAAGACTGGCGCGTTCGACGCCAATACGCGAGCGGCTCAAATAAACGGGCCAGTTACTGAAACGAGAAGGGGACGCTCACGATATATTAATCGGGGAAAGTGAAAGAAGAAAGCGAGAAAAACGGGAATCAAATACAGACCCAGGGTCGAAAGGGTCTGAAACCGAATCAAACAAGCTGCTTACAGACGTGAGGGGGCTACGGGGCACACTGGAAAAAAACCGAATTAACTATAGAAGAGAGAGAAAGGAGGGGACGTTGAAGTGACGGGAAAAAAAAAAAGAAAAGCTCGTCACTCGCTGGAACCGGCCTATGACTGGAAACGGACAAAAGAGTGAAAAGGGGGAGAGGGGGCGGAAAGGACGAGGTGAGCAAAGTAGAGTCAGTGAAGCAGGGCTCTAAAAGTAAACTCCGATTTAAACGGAAAAAAGACCAGGTGGAAAATCTGTCCTTGAGCGAATTGAAGAAAAAAGAAGGCCCAAGGTTGGGTGATTCAAAAACTCGCGGGCAATAGGGAAAGGATGCTATACTACCCGGTTGCGCGGCGGTGGAAAAAGGAAACCGGGTGTTAAGAAAAGTCAACTTTGAAACAGCTTCGATTTGGGCGCACGGGATTGTCAAAGGCGGATGCCACCATGCGGGATGGGAGTGGAAAACATTCGTCGATGGGGCAGCAACGGTAAGGTTGAGAAAGCAACGTAACACAGCTGCACATCATTCCGGAAGGCGATCAATCTGTAAAACGGAAGACTTTTGGCGGGGGGATAAGTAATCAAGCAGGCCTTTGGGGAGAAAATTTCATCATTATAAAACTACCCGTCGATATGGCCGGTTCTGTCCAGAAAGAGGAAAAAAGAGCAGTAGAAAGTAAACCCACAGCTCTAAAACAAAAACTTGATCTAGGGGGGGGGGGTGGTGAATTATACTTCGGGGGGGGGCTGAAGAGAAGGAAAACAATGAGAAACAGACGATCGGACGGTTGGATCTCTGACGGCCGAAAAAGAAATCCTATCGGGGGACGGGAAGACTACAAGACCTGCGATTGACTAATAAAAAATGAAGGAATACTTGTTCAAAAGTCGAAGAAAGACGAAGACATCGACGAAGGCGAAACTAACCAACTCGAATGGAGGAGACGCGTGAAATAAAAAAAAAAAGACTTTTGTAGCAACTACTGATGAAAAAGGCTATAAGTAAACAGAAAACCCGGGACACGATCAATGTTGAAGGAACTAAGAAGCTGATGAATACGAAAAAAAAGAAGGGGAAGCGGGCGTCGGGCACGTATCAAGGAATTGCACAGATGTTTGCGCGGTTAGGACAGAAGGCACGGCCGATGCGGAAATAAATAGGGGTGGGAGACAACCCAAAACGGAAAAGGAAATAGGAAAGCCTTTTTGGTCCCTCGAGTGGGACGTTGAAAAGGATTCCGGGGCAAGGGCAGGCTTTCCGGTTTCGTTGAAAGAGAAAACTTGAAGAATCGCCAAGCATCGGGAAGGGGGGAAAGGAGTGGTGAAACCGGTAGAAAAGACGAACAAAAGCGTCTGTGGGAAAAAAGGGGGGAAAGCGCCAGTAGGGGCAACTGCGGTTCAGACAAAATCTGAAATGTCCAGTAAATGTTTAGAGTTAGCGAAAAGTCCGATCAAGAGAAGAGGAAAGTCTAGGGAAAAAAAAAAGGAAATTCAGAGGGCAAAAGGCAGTACCAGAAAGTGTCCTGGAGGAGGTCGTCCGCTCTGTTACGAAGTCGGAAACGCAGTGTCGAGAAAAGAAAAATCAAGGGAGAAACGAGAGGGAAAACTGGGAGGGGTACGATACTGAGGAGGACCAACCCTAAAGGTGAAGGTGAGTCGCGATCAGGAAAAGAATTGGAATAGGTGAGAAAAAAACTGGAAGAATGATGGTGGTCCAAGGGGTGGTGCTTCAACGAACCAGGAGGACGGCCAGCCAGGATCAAAGAACAAATAACATAACCACAGAGGGATGAGCAAAAAATGGAATCCGACCAAAAGGAACATCGGGGGTCAGAAATTGTGCCAAAGGGGACAGAAAAATCAGAAGTTTACCAGAAAAGAATGAGAAAAAAGAGAAAAAAGCGACAGCTGCGAAAGGGGGGGGAATCGAGGCGTCGTAAAACAGGAATATGGAGACATGAAAGGGGTTGTGAAACGAAGAACGTACCAATTAAGAAGTTGAAACTCGCCACGCAGAACCAAACTTAAAAAAAACTGGAACGGGCGGACGGGGGGGAGCCCATCGTCGAGACGAACATGAATGCGGGAATGGGAACCAAGAAAAAAAGACGAACAAGCAATCGCATATCCGGGCGAAAGAGAAACAGGACAAAAAAAAAAAGACCGACACTGCACAGAGGGAGTGCCGATGGAAAACAAATAAGGGACGCAATCAACAAACTGGAGAAGCGGTTAAAGTGCCGCATCGATAACTCGAGAAGGAACCCTGGGCGAGGAAACGCTAGACAGTCAGGACCCAAAAGATACAGTGCAACGGCCGGTATCAACTTTGAAAACGCGAGAAAAGGGAGAAGATCGAGTAAATAGGGCTGCGCGGAGGCAAAGGAAAGGGAAGGGGACAAAGGAAAAAAAATCGACTGGAAACAGGCGGGGGGGTAAGTGGCCGCCAACGGAAACGAAGTCAAAAAGAGCCTAACGGGATGCTGAAGCAGACGAGGAATTCCGGTGGGCCCCGGCCCAAATCGAAACAAAAAGAAAAAAGGAAAAAACACCTTGAAACGTCGTGGCAAAAAGTTAGAAACGGCCATGGGTTAAATGGGGCGCACGTGCACAAAATAGGTACAATCTATGGGGGATGTTGAGGAGGACCGAAAATTCAAGGGGACAGCCGTGGTCAGGGAGAAGCCGTAAATAACGAAGAAAGGGGAGGGGGGATGAGCGATCGGAAAGGACACCGTTGCAAAAGGACGAAGAAGTCAAGGGTCAACCAAAAAAAATCCTCGCAGCCTCACACCAAAGAGGGATGTGTGGTAGACAGGATGAAGCTGAGTGAAGGGGAGAGTGGCAGGGGGGAGGGGGGGGAGGGTAGAGCCGAGGGGGCTTTCTGGGGGGTTGGGGATGGGGGGGGGGGGGGGGGGAGGGGGGGACGAGGGGGGGACGTGGGGGGGGGGGGGTACCCGGGGGGGGGGGGGAGGGGTGAGGGAAAATTGGGACAAGGTGGAAGATGGACCGCAAAAAAAGAAAAAAAAAAACCTACATCTGGGGTGTCCGAATTCCGGATAAACCTGGTGGATGTGCAACGGGGTACGGCATAGTCTTCAGAAAGCCAGTTTTTTTGCTAAATACAAGACGCGCTCAATGGGGGGAGATGGAGAGGGAGAAACTAAGGGAGGCCTTCAACATCTGGTCTCACGGGAGTCTAACTCTTGCCAAGGGTGAACTATCAAAAACAAAACAAAAGAGTGGGGCAAGTAAGCTCTGGGGGTGGCGCTGCTGGATGGCCAACCTTTAATGGAAAAAGAAGGGGGGGGGGTTGAGCGAGGTGGGGGGGGGGGGGTAAAAAAGTAGAACGGAGCTATCTTTAAAAGCAATGTGTGCGCGTTTATGGGACGCTTTTCGACAGACAAAAAAAAAATTAAATCTACTCCGGGCAGACCGAAACCTGACCGAAAAGAAAACTAAAAAAAAAAAAAACTTTAGGACATACAAACTGTGTGGTTTCGTGCGAGTGAAGGTGCGTGTGAAGGGTACATGCGAAGTGTGGTGGTTGCTGGACGGCGGGGCCCAGGGGGGCTGAACAAGGAGTTTGTACGAAAAAAGTAGGGCAAAACTCGTTACGTCCTTAGTGACCTGAAGAGACCCCCAAAAAAAAAGCCCCCGTCAAATGACATCTAATGGGCCTCATCTCGCTTCAAGATAAGAGAGCGCAAAGGTCAAAACAAAGCAGGGAAACGCGGTAAAGTGGTCATAAGCTGGAGAGTGCAACAGGGTGGGGCCGCCCTAAGGCGGAAAAAGAGTACAAGTTCGGCCTGTGAGCATGGGTCAGGGAGTGGAAAAAGGCGTTAGGGTAGAAAGGCACCAAAGGGTTAGACGTATCGGTTGTGACGACTTATCTAGGGCTCAATTCACGTCTCGCACACACGATGGAGGGAAGGAAAGGGAGGCGTGATTTCGCAGGGGGCGGTTTGTCAGCAAACATTGAGAATATCGAGATACGATGTGAAAAATTACCGGAGAAAAATTTCCTGAAATAAAACTAGGAAGTGAAGGCTGGGCGCGAAGCACGGGGAAGCAACGGTGTACCTACAGAAGGCGTCCTCTCATCCCGGAAGGGCAGAGATGAAGGAGTACGAAAAGACAGAAATGCCTCAGCTCGCCGCTTGGTAGGAGAGAAGGTTCTGTCCGGTGATTGCGACCAACCCCTGGATCACGGGAACGAAAAGGGGTTAAGAAAAAGGAAAAGAATATCGAAAAATTCTGACACGACTTCAGAAGCACCTGGAAGGGTTAGACGGAAAACCGAGCCGTTCCTGAAACTGCATCCCTACGCGAAAAATCCAAAATGAAAAACAGGTTTGGAAAGAATATGGCGTGGCAAGCGAAAGTTTCACGGCGTCATCGCAGAAGATGTTGTACTGCACAGGCAAAGAATATTGAGGGGAGAGGCCATAGGCTACAAAAACAGACATGGTCAAAAATGAGAAGGACTCGACAGCGAAGAAAACGATTTGACCTAGTACCAGAGGCGGAAAGCTCAAGCAGGAAACGAGGGGTGAAACTTGGGTCCGCAGCAGAGTGACGGACAGAGACAAGGGAAAAGAAATTCTATAATCGGCAAAGGGTAAAAAGAGACCAAAATAGATTAAACCGAGGACTAGCCTGCATGCCAGATTGGTCTGACCAAGACACACCGCAATGAAGAGGATTTACACAGAAGCAGTTCGAACGATTGCTACTGGGGACCTCGCCAGGCGAAGGAGGAAAGTTTGCGGGCAAAAACACGACAAATCGCACTCGTCCATACTATGACAAAAACGGGAAGGGGACGGGACCAAAGGCGTAAAATGGTCCTAATGGTAAGAAACTCTAGGGGTGGGAGGCACGAATAATTGAAGGGAATGGGCCAGGGAATTCTGGAAGATGCAAATCAAAACTTGGAGGGAGTCAGGCGCTACGGAAAAAAAAAAAAACCCACCTTTTGGACAGAAAAGTCGAGCGTAAACGAGATGAAAAACGAACCGTTTTCCGATTGGCGCGGTGAGTTTTTAACGGGGGGTCAGGACGGAAACAGCAGAGTGTAGACAAAGGGCGTGGGAGGAACGAATCTCCACTCAATGGAAGTGGGAAATGGCGTCCAGGAATCTATGCGTACGGGTCGCTTTGAAACGCAAACCAGCTAAACAGCCAAGGGAGAGTAAAAATATCACGAGACGCACGGAATGTTTCGGTCGGAGCGAATGGCGGCTTTGTCCTGGTAACAGGTGTTGAGGAGAAAGACAACTTTGGGCGCCGTGCCAAAGGGTCAAGGGATGGATGAAGACAAGCAAAGTAAAAAAAATAGACTCAACGTAGGAGTGAAAAGAGTGTTTAATACTGGAGGAAACTGTCCATCCTTACAAAACCATCAAAGTATGACAATGAACAGCAGTGACCTCGATGCCCCAGCCTAGCGGACAGTAGCATCAAAGCAAGGCGTTGACTAAGAGCCATGGGAAAAGAGGTGTCAGCGAAGAACAACCTCGCGATAACCCCTCTCAAATGGGGACCAAACTGGAGAGGAAAAAGGAAAAATGTGAAAATGGGAAAAAAGCAACCATTTGGGGGAAGGAAAACTAAGATGGCGTGCATCGTAAAAAACTGAAACACGCCAAAAGCAGCAACGGATGGGCTCAGGTCTCTTCTAAAAATAGAGACTGCTAGAGAGAACAAAAGGGGGGGGGGAAAGTAAGGCGGCACTGAAAAAGGGAAAGTGGCAATAACGAGTTACACAAAAAAGCAAAGGCAGAGGCCCGCTTGACACTAGAGGCACAACCCAATGGACAAAACTGAGATAAGGCACAAGAGGTGGCTACATCTCCTTCCGGGGGGGGTCGGAAGACAGGAGGAGCGCTTCTGGGGACCAGAACTAAGAATCCGCTCTAAGAGAGAAAAAAAAAGTGCAGGTAGAAAACATAGTGCGCAACGAGTGAAACTGGTAAAGCTAGCCAGGGGCGTGGCGAGGTTCAAGACCAAAAAAAAAAAAAAATAAAAAATTAGGAAATGCTCTGGACAGGGAAGCGGGGGAGAAAAAGATTTGAGGCGATTCAAAGGAGTCAGAAAGCGAGAGGCAAAGTCTACGGGAATCATGCCGGAAGGGCCAGCTGACAAAGGCCGGGTCCAACGCGACGGACGACTCGCAGGGTTCGAATAAACTTAGCCCAACAGAAGGGAACCAGCTCGTCAGGCGAACGCAGGACGCCAAAAACGGTGATGGGGGTAATAAAAGACGGACGCGATGAAGGAAAAAAAAAGACGGAGAAATGGGAGTTCCAGAGGCTCGCCCAGACTAGAATAAAAAAAGGCAAATGTGGGGGGGGGGGGAGAGAGGACAGGAACAAAGCACGGTTTTCCGAGAAAAAGGTCCAGCAACGAGGCCTCAGAGGCTTGACACGATTCCTCCTGAACCCGGCTGGGAACGGCTCGACCAAAGGGAACCCATACAGTCAGATAATCCCGATGAGGACGAAAAGCGGCCGACGAAAGCGGAATGGGGGCCAAAAAGATAAGGAACATTCAGGCTAAACCACTTCGGTGATGGTTTGAGGAAAAAAGACAAGCAGAGATGACACCTTGCGAACGGCCGCGAAGAAGACAGAATTAAGGGCAGGGAAAAAAAATTCGGGCCAGAGGAGATTGACAGAAGGAGAGAACGAAACTGGATGAAATACCAGCCAGCGTCAATCAATAAACCTGCGACTTCAACCAGCCGTGGACGAATAGCTAAAAACCGGAGGTAAGTGAGAGCAGAAAAACGCTTCAAAAAAGCGGGGAGTGCCGAGTCAGAAATCAAAAAGCATAACCAGCGTACCATCTACAGGACGCAATGGACGCTGACCCAGCCTGAAAGGAGCAAGAAACTTGCGACAACAAACACTGAACACGCCGGCAAGTGATTCGAGACGGGGATCTTGCAAAGGAGGAGCAAAGAAAAGTAGAGGAGTTCTGTTGGAAGTCGATCGGGGGAAAAATCGGACAGACGATTAAACCTAATGAAAAGGCTGGCAGGAAAGTGTTGGGAGTTGAAGAAACTGGAAAACATGAGGGTCGTAAAGGTCAGGGAAAGAGCCTTCTGGCGCAAATGGAAAAAAGAAGCGACGAGTACTCAATGAAGGTGTAAAAAAAGCACATCGAAAAGGACGAAAGGCATTTGAGCAGGGTCCAGTCAGGTCTCATGGAACGACGCCATGTGTAAGTGGAGCTTCACCAGGGGGAACTCGATAAGAGGCGTTGAAAAATCGTGGAACAAAATCAAGAGAAGGGCAAAACCAGGTGGACAAGCACGTCCGAGCGGGCAAAGCAGAAGACGACTTATCCCCGTCAATCTAGTCCAATCTCAAAATAGAAAATACGGGCTGAGAAAAGAAAAAGAACAACTCCTCATAAAATGTCCGCAAAGACTTCGCACAGAAAACGGGAAAAAAAGGAAAGTAAATCGATAAAGTGTGAGTGAGGGAAAGGATGAAATGAGGGAGGAAAGCGAGGGGTGGGACGGGGGGGAGATGCAAGACGGGAAGAGATTACGAAGGTATAGTCAGTGATGAGCAACGAGGAATACGGTTGGGGGTACATCGGAAGAGGAAAGATAGATATGGGCACTGTGCCGGAGGGAGGTCGCTGTTTGTCAAAGCGAACGGCGTCGGAGGTGAAGGAAACTAAAGGGGGCGAGGGGAAAGACTTGCGCACGTCGAACCCAAAAGGAAGCCGCAAAAAATGATAGGATATCAAAGAGTGCCACAAAGGAACCCCAATTTAGGACATGGAAAAGTCGAAACCATGATAAAACGGAAAACTAGACTGGAGGGGCGGGGCGAGCGGGGGGGTGCAGGGCCAAAAATGAGACTGGACTAGGGGAACGGCTTACATCGGCAACCGGAAAGACCGGGACAGCAGAACTTAGCCCCACTGCCATGCCGGAAATGGTGCCAGGCTCTTTTGTCCCGTCCAGAAAGGGAAATTGCTACGACAGCCAAATTAAAATGAGACTTGAAGACTCCGGGCGGGGTGAAAACAACAAAAAGATATCCATGCACGGAAGTGAACGGTACTGTGTGAAAAACATGCGAGAGTTCGCAAGTTGAAAAAAATCTATCGACAGGAGAGCAAGGGGGGGGGAATACAGGGGTACCGCTATTTGAAAGGCAGCGTGAGGAAGGGCAACTCCCAAGGAGGGGGAAATATCATTTTCGTTCGGGGCTCGAAAAAAAAGGACGGATTGAAAGCCAAAATAGCACCTCACGATCAACGAAAGGGTGATTAAAAAAGGGACATTGGGGTCGCGAAAAGTTTCGTAATCAGACGTGGGACAAATCGGGACCCTCGGACGGGGAAAGGAAATGCTCGAATACTGATAGCGTGAGGATGAACCGCGAAGATACTAAAGAAGTTGATGAGCAAAGCCCCGATCTGACAAGACGAAAAAAAAGAAACAAGCTTGGGAGGTAATCTGGAACGGACTTTATCGGACCAAGCTGGTGGGCCCCCTCCGGGTAGCACACGGCCAAGACGCGGATTTGCAAACGGAACCGGAAAGCGGTGCGCACCAGGAAAAGTAAAGGCCGAAGATGGAGTGGGGGAGGAAAACGCCAACCGTTAGGCGTCCCGACGAGACCAAGAAAAAAAGAGGGCAGAAGCTTAAGTCAAAGTCTGCCACCGAAGGACATCATCAGAAGGGCGGAGAAAGATTTGTGGCACAAGTCAAAGGAGGTTGGGCTTCGCGAGAAGTGGGTTAACCAAGAACCAGAGAGCAGTGGGTCCAGGAAGGTAAGCAGGCAGGTCGAAAAATCAAACGAAGAGTCCAGGGCGGGGGCACAAAAACAACCCATGGGTCCTGGTGAAGGAATCCGTAATTTTAAACCGAGACGGGCACAAGATAGGAACAAGATGGAATCGGCAATGTCCCTAGGGAGCAAAAAAAGAAGACGCATGCAACCGAAGTTCAGGCGAGTGGGACCTGGCATCTGAGTTACCAGGGGGGTAGTCCGTGGGGGACTAACCCTGGGAAAAAGGTGTCAATCAAGTCCTCGGGGAGTGATAAGTTCGGGAAACGGGACCGCACAAGATCTAAACTGAGTCGTCCTGGAAAAAACTTATTAGACCAAGACGAGGAAAGGAACGAGGTAGAGTGAGGTATGGCGGTTGGCTTTTAACTTCTCAGGTTTTGTGTGCAAATCAACGCAAAAGCGGTGGAAATAACGTGACAGCCATATTGAAACTGATTGCACAAAGAAAAAGAAACTTGTGTGCACAGGTCTGGGAGCTTGAACACGTGCCGACAACGGGGAGAAAAAGGAACGCTCAGCACTCGCGTAGGAGCAATAATCAAAAGAAATCGAGAGACGGTTGAGACTGGCGCGGGAATTAAGTGGTCCAATTAACGTTAACCGGTCGATGCAAAGAAAATGGGGAACCAGTCGCACACTCATGAGGGTGGGGGGTGGCGCCATTCGGGGAGTTAGGCCGGGTAAAGTGAAAAGGGGCGGGGCGGCCCCATAGTGCCAGGAGCACTGGGCAGTCCGAGACAAGGTTGCGGCGAAAAATAAGGAGGCGGGTTTGGCTAGTGAAGGGGAACGTGGGGAAAACGGTATTACTACCCGTCTGATATGTCGGGTTCCGGAGGGTAGAGTAAACATGCAGTCGACCACATAGAGAAAACAAAAACCCCTTAGGAGGATAGAGAGGATGTGGTTGGTGGGGGGGAAAAAGCTATTGTCATGCAATCAGAAAACCTAGCCACGACAACAGAGGTATGATAAAAGCTGAAC
>Ga0179593_1439450_pt1 | contig 21252 bp, 28 predicted proteins | sample CZODoug2_1_08_16_FD_185931 | JGI IMG/M metagenome (GOLD analysis project Ga0179593, IMG submission 185931) | Vadose zone soil fungal communities from Angelo Coast Range Reserve, California, USA - CZODoug2_1_08_16fungal (PacBio error correction) | ecosystem: Environmental > Terrestrial > Soil >...
GGTGACTGGTACACACCGTGGGCAAAGGGGGAGCAACTTCATAGACAAACAAAGGAAGCCAAAATCCGCTTGACGAAAGTCAAGGGTGAAAAAATAACCACCTGCCCAACAAAAACACAAGCAAAGGAAGCTGTTGAAACATGAAGGGGCAACAAGGGGGAAAAAAAACTGGTGTCTTTGTCGGTCGAAGGTGCGCGGGTCAAGAAAATAGGCTGGGGTCAGTGGAGTAAGCACAACACAATCCACATTGGAGAAAGAAACAAATGGGCCGCCAGATTGACGAAAATTGAAGCGGTGAGGGTGGTGGCGACTAGGGACCGGGTCGAGCAAGCAGGTGAAGAAAAAAGAGAGGAAGCGTCCACTTACACGGCCAAATCCAGGGCAGCAAGCCGCCATGGAGCTCTGGTTCAAAACCATTTGTTTTTGGGGGGGAGAAGGGGGGAGAGCCAAGATTGATCGCAACCAGGATCGGACAAGCCCTGTAGACAACGTACGGGAAACCATTGGGATTGGGGCACGTGCCGATCGGAGAAGCGACTGTCAGACACCCTTGGAGCTGGGGAAAAAAAAAGTACAAAAAACAATGGTTACTAAGGGGAAAAAGAAAAAAAGAACACTAGACCCACTACCGTCTGCATGGAAGCAACTGTAAACTTTACATATGCATGCTCTAAGAAGTGTAAACACCGGCCAAAAACGTCAACGTCTTGGAAAGGGCTCAGGGGGGGGAAAGGAAAAAAAAAAAAAAAAAAAAAAAAATAGGGTGGGGGTGTGGACGGGTGGGCTGGGCATAAAAACTCAACTCGTCCCAAAAAACGAAGGGGGGGGGCGCATCACGAAGGCTAAATCAAAATTGGACCAGCAAGGGGGCAACGGAGGGAATCAAACACCACATACAGGCAACAAATGCCGAGGGGGAACACCCAACCTGTGCCACTGAAAACACAGAACCGTTTGTTCGGACGTCCAATCGACGCATGATACAACAGGAAAGAAGTGGGGGGGGCTTAATGCCGACGAAGTATCCAGACCTGGGCAAGCGAAAAAAAAAAAAAAGAAAATTGTGGCCCCCGCAAACAAAGAGAAGAAACGACACACAGCCAAAAAAAAGATACGGTGGGACCGTACACGAAACAAAAAGAAGCTAACAAAAAACACTAACAAATTGGGGGCAAGGAAATAAACAAAACAAAATTGTTCAGTAGAAAGGGTTGGGAACCTACTACGAAGGGTCTAAATTAAGAAAAGCAAACCATTTTGCACGCCAGAATTAGAAAGTGGGAGAGAAAAGAGGGGGGAAAATTGTATTGGGGTGTTTTGGGGCACGACGTTGAGGTTGGGGGGTGGACGGAACAAGGGATAAAGAGCTGTTGTGGCAAGAAACGCGACCATTGGTTAAAAGAGGCCCCGTGCTCGATGGGAAGCATTTTCACAAACAGGCCAGCCAATGGGCAAACCCGCCAATCTACAAACCTGCATGGACAGGATTAGGGGGCAAGAAAATTACCGCCTCCAGTTGGTTGACGCATGATGGAGTCCAGAAAGAAGCAGCTCAAAGAGGGGGGGACTCAAAAAAAGTCTTATTTGAAGCATAACAGGGGGGCGTCACCGAAGCACGGGAGTTGGGGGGGTGCTTGGTGATGATGTAACGGGACTAAACCAATCCAAAGAAAAAATGTGGGGGGGAAGGACCCAAACGGCACAAGCGGTTTTTTTGAAACGTACTTCTTGAAAAGACGAGGCTAAATGAGAAGGGGGCATGTTGGGGAAGGGACAGACGGTGGAACAGCCGTCCACAAGGAACTGGAGCAGAGAGGCTAAGGGGTGAGTAAGCAGAGCAGAAACCTAAAAAAAGCCACAAAATATCCAAAAGGGTATAAAATTTCTATGGGGGGCGTAACAAGAAAGAATGTTCCAAAGAAAAACATTAAAACGGCCCCGACAGAAAAAGATGCAACCAGAAAGCATTATATCGCGCAGAAGATCGGGCGGCCTCCCGTGTGGGATTCTGGGAGTTGGCAATCCGTTACAAAAAGGCTCTAAAAAAACCAAAACAGTTCACACCTGGGGCTGTGCCAGAAAATGAACAGTTGCATTCGTGCAAAGTCACGGTGCGTAGATCAGGAACGCGAAAACTGTGGTCGAGACCTTTAAAAAGAAAACTAAAACGAGAACTTCTGCACCAGAGCGCAAAACAAGATCGACCTAATTCACTGCGGGGAGGGCGGAACCGCTCCTCGAGTTGGGTGGGGAAGTCGACACCAGACGCCACCCTGCGTTCGTGGTTTTCTCCTCCTCTAGAACAAAATACCACAATCCATTTGAATTTTGGGTTTTCTCAAACCGGCCCCTAGTACATATACATGCTGGTCTAAACGACTCGAAGTGTTAGATAAAAAGCGTTTGGGTACGGAGGGGGGCATAAATCAAGGTGCAGGAAAACAGAATCCACGCTGGGCGTAAAAATTTGAGGTTGTCCATTTTGGCATAATATCGTCTGAGGAAGCTGTTTGTCCTGTTTCGCAAGGCCCAATGGACTCTGGGGTGGGGTCAGATTTTTAATGACACGACGTCTCTAATATTAGGTCCCCGCGGGGTCTCAGTTAAAGGTGGAGAAAGGAGGAGGGTGAAGAGAGGGTCAGGGGCTGATATGCTTCAGGTCTGTTATTCTAGTGAAGAGGAAAAAAAAGGTGTGTGCCACGGACCACTAAACTTGCAGGGGGTAAAAAAGCGAAAGGTTGCCAACGGGAGAAAGACAAGGGGCTAAAGACAGGAAAGGGGGGGGGGGGTGGGTTGGGTGGGAAACTGGGCCCCCAAGTTAAGCTCTGTTTGGGAAAATAAAAAAGGTTTGCTCATATGGGGGTGGGAATGAATCCAAATAAAGGAGGGGGTAGGGCTGGGAACAGGAAAGTCCTCCACCAAAAAAAAGAAAAAACCATGGCCAAGGAAAAAGGCCATGGTGGGGCTCATCCATCCCTCCAAGAAACTTGTAACGGAAACCGGAGGAAAACGGGGACCTGCTGATCGAAAAAAAACTCCTTTGTGAGGAGTTAAGTAATAAAGATGGAGCGAAAATTGGGTAAAGCGCCGCACCAAGAAAAGGAAAACACAAATACAGGGGGGGAAAACAACGCACGCGCAAAACGGAGGGAAGCGAGGGGGTAAAATCATCGAATAAAAGAGGTAAAGAATCTGGGGTGCACCAAAAAATGTAAAAAGGTAAAACAACGATTGGTGGTTGAAAGGAAAAAAAAAAATGCACGGCAGACCGGGGGTGGCAGGCCAGCATGTCTTGAAGAGGGAGCAGAGACAGGAAAAAAAGAAAATCAACTGAGCCCGTCCACGACCCCGCCACTCAACAAGGCAAATACCCGGGGGTCTGGAATAAAAAAAAAAAAGAAGGTAGGCGGGAGTGAGGGAAAAGGGGAAACCGCAATCACGCAAAAAGGGAAAAAAAGGGAAAGACGGCAAAAAACTCAGGGGACTGGACCCAAAAAATTGAGTAGACCATGAAAAGACTAAACTGTAAAAAGAAATCAAAACCAAAGGGCAGGGAAAATGTCCCGTCCCAGGGACGCTCTTTCCCAGTGCGGAAAAAGAAACGAAAAAAACCCGCACATAACAAATAAAAAAGAATCAGACAGGGAAAAAAAAAGGGGACCTCAGGAGTAAAAGCCGTTCAAAAAGAAAAATTTGAGGGTTTTGGAACGGATGGGGGACGGGGGTTGCCGGAAATGGTTTTGGGGAGGGACAGACGTGCTAGCACAGGCCTTCGGGGGAAAGTCAGCACAATGAGGTATGCTCAAATCGGACGTACCCGTGTGAACCGAAAAGAATCAGGATGAACGGGGGAGCAGTACTTGTGCGAAAGCAGGTGGGGACAGAAACCCGGGGACTTTGGAGCAGGCCAAAACACCGGCACAGGGGCCGTCTTTCCCTATACGGAAAAGCGGGCGTGGGCAATGTAGAATGTGTGGTCAACCAAAAAAGCGGCACGGTCACTAAGTCAGGAACCCGGGGATTAAAAACCGGGGCGGGAGTGGCGCGGACAACTCTTGGTAGGGGGCTGAAAAAAATACAATGAACAACCTCGATAAAGCGAAAATCAAAAGAAACAACACGCAAAAAGGAAAAGCATTGAGGGAAAACGGAAAGAAAACTTTTTGAAAAAAAGTAGGAAAAAGGAAAAAAAAATCCGAACCGGCCAAATCACACAACAAAGCCAAAGACGGAGGGGAAGAGGGTCTGTGGGGGTAGGAAGGGGAAAAAAAAATATCAAAACGCGCCATAAACAACAACAACAGGTCGTCTAAAGACTGAGAAAGCTCTTCGTTGGAAGTCGGAAGAGCAAATACTACCGGAGGAGGTGGATACGGTCACAGGACCATTGGGGACCGAGGTGGAAAAAAGACGGCGGGTGACAGGCCATTAACTAAATACCGGCTACTGCGCGGGTGAGGAGTCTCCGCAAGCACAGATGGTGCTGGGGTCCCCCCGGAGGAGAAGGTTCAGTGAACACGGTAAGTGAAGAGAAGGCAGAATTGCAAAAACCCGGGTTAAGGGCCTGAGCAGGGAGGAGGCCTCCGGAGACTTGCACACAGGTCGACGCTGAATTGCAAGAATTCTACGACTCAAGAATGGCAGGACTGGGGGGCCTACGTGCAGAAAGAAATCAGATAAACGCACTGGCTCGGACAGGGGCTACGAAAAGGGAGCCAAAAAACATAAAAAAAAAACTCCAAGTGACCAGGAGCCCTAATGGGGGGGGAAGTGGTGTCAATCCACATGAACTGAAAGGACTAAAAAGGGTACCGGGGGGGTGCAGGTTAATAACCCGACAGACGCCCACGCATAAGGAAGTGTCAAGGTTTAACTGGGATATAGGATCTTCCGGGGCATGGGTCGACCATCAACAACTTGTCCAGGAAAACAGGGGGGGTGTGGATCACCCTATACGGGGCCGAAAGGGGGGGGGGGGGGGGGGGGGGGGGGGGGGGGGGGGGGGGGGGGGGGGGGGGGGTGGGTGCGTGACAAAAAAACATAATCTCCTGTCAAGGACGGCCACCGGGAAGGGGGGACCCAAGAAGGTGTGGGAAAAATGTGGCGTGAAAGGCCCTCATTGGGTCCGGGGGGATTAAAATAGAAGGAAATCCCAAAAGCCTTTTTGAAAAAGGAAGGATTAGGGGGTCATGGGGGACGGCCCAATCTTTTAGAATAAGGTGGCCAACTAAGTGCCGGGCAATATAATGACCATCGGACGAAGACGGCCGGTGGACCTACAGGGAGCTTTCAAGAGGAGGGGAGTGTAAAAAAAAGGGCAACGAAGCTTAAAGAACGACCCCAGGGTCAGTAAGGGACAGAAAGGTCCGGAAAAGGGGGGAAGGGGAACTGGAGGAGGGATGTAAGGGGGGCATCCGAAGGCGTGGGGGCGGAAAAGGGGCAGGGAAAATAAACGTGGCCAACAAGAGAAAGGAGGGAAACAGTCAAATAAAAAAAAAGAGTGCGAGAGGGTTTGCCGGGCAACCGAGGAAAGAAGCAGTTGGTGCGAACCTCGGAATTGGGGCGAAGAACGGAGGCGGACCTGTTATAAGCCAGCTTAACCACCGAGCGGGATGTGACTCCAGTGAACCGCCTTAAAGAGGAGACAAAAAAAAGACTCCTCACGTGGAAAGGGGGGGTCCAGGCCAACAGGTGCTTATTCACTCAGGGGGGGAAAGAATAAGCTGGGGACTCCCGTAGAAAACAACTTTCATGGATATAGCGAAGCCAAAAGATCGGGCGCGGAACCATCGGGAAAGATGGGAAACCAATACGTGATTGGAAGTTTGCAGGTACGAAGGTAGCCAGTGGCCGGTCTCTGGGGAAAGGGGCCGGGTAAAGAACTCTCAGTGGAGCAAGCAAGGCACAGTATGTGTTTCGACAGCAAGTGACTTGTATTTTCTGCAAAGCGCGAGCTGTTTTGACTACCCAGAATACCAGAGGGATGCGAAGCTATGATAGTGGAATGTCTCCGGTTTTTGGAGTATGGTTATTTCTTAGGTCCCAGGTTTTGCAAAACAAAAACGAGTCATCGAAACTTCAAACTAAACTCTGGTGAAAAGGTGGGAACTGTCCCTTCCCCCCGCCAACCCTATTTTCGAGTACTTGCCAAAGCCTTTGGAGGAGGTTGACGACAAAAGAACAGGTCGGGACTACAAACATGAAACCGGCCAAATCATCCGATACTGAAACTAGAAGGCAAATAACGGCCAAAACACCCGCTTGTGCAAAAACACAAAATATTTTGAAAAATGGGGGGGAAAAAAGTGGAAAGAAAAGGCAAAACTCCCTGGCCGCCAAAAGCTTCAGGGGAAAACCCCATTGTGAAACAAAGCAGTGGGCAGCTTAAACGACCAAAAAAATCGGGGAAGGGCTACGGAAAGAAACGCAGATGAGTGAACCACGGGAGACGGGATTGAAAACCAAAGACGGGGGCAAGGCCCACCAGTGGGGGGTGTACTGGGGCGGGCGGGGACAAATCACACCCAGGGGGCGATTGCTTCGCAAAAAAGTCTATGGAGGGGGAACGCTTTCCATGAGATGAACGGCCAAGCGATGTGTAGACGGCGCAATTTAAAATGGCAACTCGGTGGACAAAACGACAACAATGGGTTTTTCGGGAATTTTTGAGAAAAAAAAAATTGCGGGGTACGGATCAAAGTGGTGACCCGAAAAAGGAGAGGTGTGAGTGGGAACCCAAGGATCGTTTGTGGCCAAACTTTGGGACATCTCGGGCGTAGCTGATTAGGGCAAGGGTTTGGTTGGCGAGAGGGGACTCAGGCTCTGGGGAAGGGGGCTAAAAAAAAACTGGAAGAGGACGTTGTCGAGAAAACATGGTGGACCAAAGTTTCCCTTGGTGGCAAAGGGGGCCAAGGTGGGGGTGGAAAGGGGGGGTGTGGGGGTACGAACTGACCAGGAAGAGTTGAATGGGCGGGAATCAGCAAAATCTTTTAAGAGAGATAGAAAAAACAGGGGGCAACGGTGGCAGGCGCGAGCGCAGGATGGTTGTGTGGTTGCTTCCGGGGGAGTTGCAACGCAGAAGGGCCAGGGGGGGTACGGCGGTGAGGAATTCGTAGAGAAGGGAATTGAGGTTGACAATCGGGGGGGCGCGGGCGGGGGGGGGGGGGGGGAATGGGTGTAGGGGGGGAGTGGGGCCTGGAGTTTCGTGTGACCTGGAGGATGCTTGACTGAACGATTAGGGGGCGCTAAAAAGGACAAGGCCCCGGGAAGGCAGGATGAGAAAGGGGGGGAAAAAAAACTGAGAATTACTTGCAAAAGAAAACGGGGGGTGTGTGCTGGGGAAAAACGGCAGTCTTAAAATACGGTAGCGAGTGCAGTAGGGCAACAGCCCATGGTTGGAAAAGCAGGGAGCTAGAAGGTTGCCAGGGAAAATGTGTGCCGGAAATTGCTGCAGGGGAGAAGATTGGCTAGTAAACAGACTGGGGGCACGCCATCTACGCAAAAAAAAACGCTGTTTTGGGTGGGGGGGGGGGAAAAAAAAATGTGAAAGGGGGGGGCAAAAAAGTGGGGAGGGAAAGTTTGGGGGGTCTGGGGGGGCCCCAAAAAAAGTTCGCGTGAGTCACTAAAGGACTACCAAAAAGGACGGGAAAAAAACTCCACGAGGGGGCCAAACGGGGACGAGCGGGAAAGGAAAACAGGACGCGCAGGGGGGGGGGCGTGAGCGTACAGACCGGTTGACAAACGACAAAACGTGCGGGCAGGTGTCATCTAAACATGAGGCGGGGGGTCAAGAACACACCATGGGCACGCCCTCAATTGAAGTGCTAATGTGCAACAAATAAAGTGGGCCCCAGAAACAGCACGATCTCTATTCAAAAAAAAAAAAAACGGGAGGGAGGAAAGGAAAGAATAGGGTGTCGGGGAACTCCGTGTGGTTGGGACATGGGGGGGGAGAAACCGGGGGGGCACGGGGGGGGGGAAACCACAAATAAAAAAAAAAAGGAGACCGTGAGAACTCAGGGAAGTGGAAAGATCATGCAGAAAATGGGAAAAAAAACAATAAACAGGCGCTGCGTGTGTGAGTCCACGGGCAACCTGGGGGTAATAGCCGAAAGAGGTCGCAAAAAAGTTGGGAGTGGGGTCAAGGGGTAAAAGGGCGCGCTGGGCGGGGCGTGGGATGGGGGGGGGGGGGGTGGGGGGGGGTCGGAATAGGTGCTTGTCATTGAGGGGAGAAACAAAAAACCGGGGCTGGTTTGGGTCGGAAGGGAAGAAAAGACGCAAAAAGAATTTAAAGCAAAGTTTGAAAAAAAACAAAAGGGGGGGGGTTTTTTTGGTCAGGGGGGGGAAAAAGAAGGGGAGGGGGAAATTGGGCAGAGAGGGGTAAAATCATTTAGGGAAAAAACCATCAAACTGAAATCAATAAGTCAAGGGCGACATCAGTGAACTCCCGAATCACCTGGCACAAGTTTCAAAAAAAGAGGACCAGTGGGGCCGGGGGGACAAAAAAAACTGCAACTAAAAATCGCTAAAAAAAAACGAAGAAACGGAGGTCATCAGCCGGTATCCAAAACAAACAAGGACGTCTTGAACAGGAAGAAGCCGCAACATTAGGGTGGCGGGAGTCGGAAAGCACCGGAGACCAGTAGACGCGAACTCTCCACAGGAAAAAAAAAGAACTTGTGGAAGAAATCCCATATTTGGGTATGAAGAATGAAAAACTAAGGAAAAAAAACGCGAAAACAAAAAAAAAGTGACAACTCGTCCCAGAAAAGGGGAAAAAAGAAAACATCACAAAAAAATTCGAGAAAGAAAAGGTTACGCAGGGGGGTAACCCGAAAACCGTCTGGGGAGCTAAAAAAAACGCAGAAAAAAAAAAGAAGGGGGGGGGGGGTGGGGGGGGCGTTAGGGCGCAAATAAAAATACCGAGGGAAAAAACTGGGCGAATCAAGCAAAACGGAAAAAGTAAAAAAAATAAGTGAAATGGGGGTTGGGGAACCGTCCCTTCGAAAAAAAAGAAAGCAGAACGGGCAGCCAGGACAACCACGGTGGTGTGGGGAACAAAGTGCCAACTGGGAACGCTCCATTTTGAGTACGGCAAGTGTGGGGGCTCATTGCACCGGAAAAAAAACGGAAGAAAAAAAAGTGCCAAAACCGCAATGGGGGAACGAAAAATGAGCAAAAAAAAAAAACAAGACAAAGGAAGGTAAGCAGGGCCGAGGTCACAAAAACAGGGGACCCAAAATAGAGGGGTGGGTCAGACAAAGAAAACCGGAATTCCCGATGAAAAAAAACAGTTTGATCAACACGACTGGGGCTCCGGGGTAAAAAAAACTGGTTCCTTCGGGCAGCGCCGGCAAAAGCATGCATTAAGAATAACCCGATATGTGGGCGGGGTTGGGGGGTTTTGGTGGTGGGGGGGGGGTGGGTTTTGGTTGGTGGAAAAGCGGAGATGAGGAAAAGTTGGTTTAAGGTGGAGCACAAAAGGGTCACAGGAGACGCTGGGGAGCAGAAGCAGGGGTGAAAAAAAAAGAAGGCCCACTGACCCGAATGTGAGAACAAGGTGACAACAGGACGACAGGGACGATGGCCTCACCCGAAACAAGAGACAAAAGGGAAGCATGTCACATTGGGAAAAAAGGAAAGGGACGAGTCCCATTGGGGGGTGTACTAAACAGCCCTGCGAAAAACATAGACGACTTGTCACAGCACTGGGGGACCCAGCAAAAGATGACGGGGAGGGTGTTGTGGATGTTGGGAAGCAGTACAGGGGACGTAAAAATCCGGGAGGGGCCGTTTAGTCCAGGGGGGGAATCCGACGGTAGAAACAGGCAAGAAAAAAACAAAGAATGTGTGTGGGGACGGCCAACCGTCAAGAAACGGTGTGTGAATTAAACACACCCAACAGCCTCGATTTGGGGGAAGTGGCATGGTTATGGGGGAAGTACGTGGCAAAAAAAATGGGTTGGGTGACGGGAAAGAAGTTGTAGGAAAAAGGCCTAACAACTAGGAAAAAAGGGGGGAAACAGCGACCAGCGAAAAGCGGTGGCGGGACTGGGGAAACCCGAGAAAACGAAAAAGAACGAGAAGGGGGTATCAACCCCGAACGTCCTAGGGGGTTCAGAGGGAAAAAGCCAGTTGAGAAGGACAAAAACAACGTCACCGAACCGCACAGACCAACCAAAGACCAACCAAAGAGAAAGATAAAACGGGGACGCAAAAAAAGAAATCGCGGCGAAAGAAGAAGGGGGAGTTGGTCGGCTTCTGTCAAAATCCGGGGGAAAAGGACTAAGAAAGCAAAAGTTCCACCTGTTTTGATTGGAGCCAGAGAAAAAACCGTGGGAGGGAGGCAGCCGCCAAAAAAAGGGGGGGCGGTATGGGGGGACGGGAAAAAAAACCAGTGGGGACGCCTGCCCCAGGGGCAAAGCAAAAAAGAGGGGACCACCACACCAGTTAGCTCAGGGAAGAACGGGTCCGTGGGGGGGAGTCAAAAAAGCGTGCTCGGATTGGGGGTCCTAGCAAAAGAAAAGCGGGTTGGGCAAACTAACTAACTCCCAATCAAACACCACCATCAAAAGCTACCCAAAATCAAAAGGGAAAATGGTGGGTGGGTTGCGAAAGAGGGGGAATGAATCAAAGGGGAAAAAAACGGGACAAATCGCCACCAAAAAGGGGGGAAAAAAGAAAAAGCAAAAAACCTTTCGCCAAGGAAAAACGGGCTGAGGGTACTTATTTTGTGTCGGGAGAATCCTCAGAGGGGTTTCAAAGTCAAGAAAATCAAAAATTCTTGTAAAGAAAAGCGGGGGGGTAGGGAACGACTGGAGGTCGGGAAGGGAATTGGGGAGGGAGCAGGTCACGGGGTTCACTTGAGGCGGGAAAAAAACACTCAAGGGTGTCACCGAGGTTAATGGAAGAAAGAACGGTGGCGCAAGTAGGGGGGTTGGTTGGGGTGTGTCTTGACCAAACTTAAAGAAAAAATGGGGACACCAACACACCGCAAGAAATGGACGAAAAAAAAAAAAAAAAACAACACACAAAATGAAGCAAAAGAAAAAAATAGAAGCCCCAAACCTGACCAGAATATAGGGGAACAAAAGAAAACGGCCCATAAAAGGACAAAAACAAAAACAAAAACTAAAAACAAAACAAGGAAAACAGAAAGAAAACTGATGCCAACAAAAGGAAGCCATCGGCAACAAAAAAAAAAAAACCGGGAAAAAAGAACAAACCAAACAAAAAACTAAACAACCACAAATAGTACAACCAGCCCGGGGGGGGGGCGCAAAGACATCTCAGACAAGCCAAAGCCCCGTGGCGCTGAACAACAATGGAAACCAATAACAGCGGACCAAAAACAGATGGGGGGGGAGAGTACAAAAAAAAAATGGAGCGACAGCAAAGGAAACGGAAGAGGCCATCAGGGGGTTTAAAAAAAAACAAGTAAAACGGAAAGGCCCCGCACCCTTGGGAGAAGATGGGGGTGCCGGCATCTTGCCGGGGAAATGCACCCTGGAAGGTGAAGTGTTGCCAACATGATGAATCGGAAAAAAAAAATGGTTGTTTACCCTTAAAAAATGGAAAAAAAAAAGGAAGAAAACCGGGGGGTGGCCAAAGGCTGACAAAAGGGGAGTTAGGCGTGGGAAACGAAAAACACCAGTCAAAATAGCAACTCTGGGCTTAAAAGTCTCGGCCATCAAGGGGGGACCCGGGCAACAACTCTACACCCGTGCCCACCTTCGTCCGGGGACACAATAAGAAGGAATGTGGGATTGGGTTAGTAGATGGCAATGAATTTTGAGCCCAGACATAGCAGAAACGCAGGACGATTGGACAACCGCCGGAGCACAGAAGAAAAGGAAACCGTAAAGGGCAAAAGGGGGAAAAACACATGACACAGAACAACAAAAACGTGGACAACGCCTGAAAAAAGGGCGTGGGAAGAGAAGGGGCAAAGGAACGGGGACGACAAAAAGGGGAGGAAAGCTTCGCGACGGGGGGCTATACAAAAGGACACAGAAAAACAATCCATACACAGGTCCATTGGGTGCCTCAGAAGCCAAATTGGCGTAAAAACGAACCATCCATCCATTCCCAACCCAATGTAGCGGGTGGCAACGGGGAAATTTGGAGGGGGGGGCTAGAAGGGGATGGGGGTATTCTGGCACCTGGGGGGGAGAATCGCACGGTTCTATCGGAAATTCGGGTGGCAGGACTGACACCAGAGACAACATTGGGGTACAGAAAGCAGGAGGTGAGGAACTCTTCCGGAACCAGGGTTCTCTACAAAGCAGAAAATGCAGGGGTCATAATACTTTCAACACAAAACTAAGGCGTGGGGGGGGGGGGCGGAACCCAACCTTCGGGGATCAGGAAGAAGCCGGGCGGGAAAAAAAGAAAACTGCAGCCGGAGGTGGAGGAAGGGGGGGGGGGGTCACGACGCGGCAATCGGACACGGTCCCGGGGAATAATCCAAGAGAGAGGGTGGGACTTTCAATTACCCCACCTACCAATTAAGTTAAAAAAAAAATTAAGAAGAAAAACAAATCCGTTCTTAAAAGAAGCCAAGGGTGGTGTAAGTAAAAGGTAAAATTGTTTTGGGCCAAAACACAAGGGGTTGAACAATGCTCACCAAAAGATAAAAGACCGAAAACGGACTGTCGAGGTCGGGGATCTGGGAAACAGAAGAAAAAAGGGAAAGCGGGACGTCAAAAAGACAACAAAAGAGGATTAGGGAAAAAAGGAAAAAGAGTGGGGTGCTTAGGGAATCACCGAATGACAGCCGCGAGTGGGGGATCCGGGGGACGAGGCAACGGGGGAAAAGGGGTTAAGTACTCGCCGTAAAATCGGGTGGGCTTGTACCAAAAATAACGGTTGGAGGCGGGGTGCAGAAGCAGTTTTGGCTATGACACCCGGCCATGAAGGAAAGGACCTGCCGCCGTTGGGGACCCAGACCAGGATGGGGGGGCAACGCCGGGAAGGGCCGTTAAAAGTGAAACGCTACGGCGTCCGGGGGGCCTGGGGAGCAGGGGGACGGGGCAAACTCTGGACGAGAACAAGCGGAGGTGAACAAATCGGGATGGAGAGGGGCCAAAAAAAGACGGGTTCAAAAAAAACCGAGAGACAGGGGGACTGACAAATACGACCGACTCCAGAAGCTATCACGGAAGAGGGAAAAATACACCCTGGTCGGGAAAAAAAACCAATCAAAAAAATAAAAAAAAAACGCCAAAAAGTGCCGCTGGTGAAAAAAAAGAGCGACCGACTGGGGAAGGGGACGTGACAGAACCCGGACTTATCTGAAAACCAGGGGGGGGCCTACTGTCGGGGGATTTAAAAAAAGGAGGTTTCAAAAAGGAAGGCAACGGGGCGGAGACGTTTGGGAAGGGGGCAACTTGATGGGAAAATCGCTTCCAAGCGAGTAGAAGGGAGGCATTGGTACCTCAAAAAATCAGGGGGTCTTGCTGCAAAAATGGGAACAAAGTATTGGAACGAGGATGGGTACGTCGGGAGGTTGAGAATTGAGGCCAGACAGAAAAAGCCTCAACTGAAAATACCATTCTGAAAAATGGGTAATGGAAGATCCGGGGGTACGGGGGGGGAAGGGGACCTTTAATTGAGAAGAGGTTTCCCTGTGAAAAAGGGTCGCAAAAAAAAAAAACGTCCACGTTAGTCCATAAAAAGAAAAGGTGGGGGGGACAAAAAAAAAAAACGGGTTCGCCAGGACGGGCACTGGGGGGGGGGGGGTTGGCCAGGGAAACGGGGTGATTTGGGAAAAAAACTACGGAAGGGGGGGGGCATAAGAGAGGCTGTACCAAGAGTGACGAAGAGGGGCCCCTATGGGGGAGTCACCTCGGATGCTTGCTGTGATGGGACGCTTAAAAGCAAGTTCAAGAAATACAACGAAACGACACGGGAGGGTTCTATACAGGGGAGGGGGGAGAAACTCGCAACTTGGTGGTAAAGGGGCCTGTAGGGGGGGGGTGTGGGGGGATGTTTGACGGGGCTACAGTGGACCGGACTTCGTTTTAAAATCAAAAACATCTCAAAAACCTGGAGGAGGGCAACCACCGCAGGGAAAGGCTGGGGCAAGTGCAATCACGCAACCCGCCCCCAGACGAAAGGAAACCCAGGGACGCTTTACAACGGAACATAAAAGTAGCAATCAAAGGGGTTCAAAAACCGCCGATTGGAACGGCGGAAATGGACCCCCGTAAGCTCACGGTCCTAAGAAAAACATTCCCACATGCTTGCCAAGAAAGAGAACCGCGCTCAAAGAAAACAAAAGCACAAAGGAAGCGAATACGCACGGGAAAAGTCGACAACCTCAGGGAAAATTAGGCAATACGGGGTAACGGCCAGGGAAAAACGACCTTGGAAGGGAAGAAAAACTTTTCCAACCAACGTCAAAATGGAAATCGCGGAATAAACTGAGACGGCGACTGGGGAACCATCGAAAAGGAAAGAAAAAAGCCCTAAGTTACTTTCGGAGATAAAACCTGGGCGAAAGGTGCGGAAAACAAAAGGACCCAAGTCCGCTACAGGGGACGTTCACACCCGGACTAAACGCACCCAATTGGGGGGGGAGCATTTGACGTACCAAAATGAAACATAGCTGGCGAAGCCCTGGTACGGTTGAATGCTCGGAAATGGGTGGGAAAAAGGAAGGAAAAACGCAAGCGGGCGGCGACCAGGAACGATCGAAGGCAAACAGATAAAAGCAAGGAAAAATAAGGGAGGGGCCTGGGGGGATGGCGGCAGGGGACTTGCCCAAAAATGGGACTTGCGGAACGCTAAAAACGAACTGAATGGGAGCAAAAGGGAGAGGGTGGCTGCGCAGGGGCAATGTCCGCAAAAAAACCAGAGGGGGTAGCTGCCAAAAGGAGGAAAGAAGTACTTGGGAGGAGTGTGGGGGGGAACTAAAAACGAAACAAAATCTCTAAAGACAACGAACCGCCATGAATCAAGGAAAAACGTCTGCAAAGAAGGTCGGGAGGAGAAAACAACACGCGTTGCAAACGTGGTGTCCGGCCACAAAATGAGGGGGGGGCGGGGTTAGTCGGCAAAAATAAAAGGCACAAAGACCGAAAAAGAGACCTCTCGGGGGGTTAAGAAAGCAAAGGGGGGTATAGAAAACAATAAAGGGAAGTAGAAAAAAAAGGCTGGGACTGCGTCAAGCTAACTCCATATAAAAAAGGGGGATGGGTTTTTGCGGTGAGAAAAACAGAAATGGATTAAAACGGGTCAAGGGTGGGGGGTTGCAGTGGGGTGAGGGGGGGACCATCTTAAGAAATAATGGAACTGAGACCAGAGAGGGGAAAGGGGAAACGCTGTTAAAAAAAAGTGATGTCTGGAGGCCAAAAAAGAGGTGTATTGTATCAGGGAGGGCAAGGAACCAAAACTTTCTAAAATGAACCAAAGAAAGGAGGGGAAACGCCAAAAACTACAAGGGTGAAGGGTAATGTTGGGGGAAAAATTAGGAGTCGGTCAGAAAAAGGGGTGTGTGATAAGGAAATCGCTGTTTTGGGTAGAGAAAAGTATCTGGTTTGGGGCCTTGGTGGGCGAGGAGTCCGTATACGTTCAGGTCAGAACCATGTGTTGGCGAAATCGAAGAGGGCGGCTGTACAAGGAAGGGAAAGGTCACACACTAACTTTAAGAAAGCGAAGGGAAGAGAAAACCGGCCGCCGGGTGCCAGTGGTCAAAAAGGGGGGACAGCCTGCAAGGGGATAAGTTGGGGGAGATCAGACGGCCAACATGAAGGATGGGGAAGCCGTGACGAGAGGGGAATTTGAACTTAGTCGACAAAAAAATCCACAAAAAGATGGGGAAAGGGGTATGAAGATACGTGGACTTCCAAAGAGGGGGGAGAAAGTGTACGGCGGGAAAGTTTAAACTCGAGGGCGATGGGGGGGATAGGAAGAGACTGGGGGGGAGCGGTGGATGGCTGTCGGGTAAATCTTTGCAGACTGGTGGCTGGGAAACCAGTTTGGGGGACGGGGGAGCACAAACGCCAAGGGCCCGGAGGATCGCTCTAGGGAAAAACTTTGTGCGAAAGAAGGGGGGGACAAAAATGGGGGGGGTGGGAGAAAAGGAGTTCGGAGAAAGGCTATCGTGTGCGTGGACTAACACCGTAAGTGGGTGGGTGCACACACAGAAGCCTCAAGATGTGCGGGGACGTGAGGAGGGACGGCATCTTTAAGGCAGGGTTGGAGGTAAGAGAATCGAGCAGACCGCGGCAGCGACAGCAGCTTGCACAAAAAAAAAAAAAAAAAAAAGAGGCGGGGGGGTTACCCAATGGGGCCGGCAACGCCGGAGATTGTGGTTAAAAACGGGCAAAAGAAAGGTGGGGTGAGAAAAACGACATGCAGCACCATGATGTGTCGAATAAACCGCTACCAAACAGGAAAAACGAAAAGAAAAAAAAGGGAGAGGGGGGGCTTTAGGCGACAGGCAGGGCAAAACGCAGCGTTGCACGTGGGGAAGGGGCATCGACACTGAGCACACGACCTGAGGATAAAACCCGCCGACTATGAGGAGGACGGCCCAAAAAACCGAAGGGGGGAACAGGGCCGATCTCCACAAACAAAAAGGGACTCTGAAAAAGAGAGAGAGGTTTTGGGAGGGAACGCAAGTGGTTCAGCAGAAAAGGAGAACAAGAAGGAGGAAAGATGTAAGACAAAAATCCAGAAAGTTAACATCATGAGGGGGAAAGGCAAACCATGAATAATGGATCTGGGACGTTGACCACGGAGGGGTAGCCGGAAGCGTAGACGGTGTTCTGTGGGGACAACCGGGTCAAGGGGTGGGGAAAAACAAAGAGGGGGTTCTAAATGGGTGCTTGACCTGGAGGATAGATCCAAAGCCCCTGTAAGAACAAAAAAAAAAAATGGGCGCAACAACAAAGAAACCACGTTGTGACGACAAAAGGGGGCAGAAAAAAACAAAAAATTGGGTTTTGGGCAAGGGAAAGCCTGTCGGGAGTCTTTCAGAGAGAAAGGCCTGCGTACGCCAAGCAGGGAAAAATACCGACCATGCCGAGGGACAGCAAAAAAGGAAACGAAAAAAGCGCCAGATGGTACAAAAACAAAACCATTTCACATTTGGAACAGGGGAAGAGGCCACGACAAAAAGAAGAACAAAACCCCGGAATAAAGAATCAATCGACGGATAGCCAGCCCGCGGTGATTCAGCTCTCTGAACAGTGGGGTTGCCCATCAGGAGGAATAGACTCAAGCAGGCCTGCGCACGACCGAAAGGGGTAAAAGAAAGGCCCACTTTTGAGAGAGTGAACAGCTCCCCTTGCCCAGCAAGCCAAAAAGCCCCCACTTTCGGCAGACCTATGTGCCGAGGACCGTAGAAAGGCCCTCGCATCAGCGATCCCTTAAACCTGGAACAAACCGCACCCCGAAAAGTCCCCTTCTGGTAAGACGAAGGAAAGCGCACAAAAAGCAAAAGAGGGTGGTGGGGGGGGGTCTTTGGGGGCGCCTCCACATCAAAACGTCAAAACGAATGGTTGACGGGGATCTAAAAGTGGCAAAGAGGGGGAACCTGGCAAAACGTAGCCCGATCGGAACAAAAATACAAGAAACTCCTTCCTCGCCAAGGTGACCACCACTGCAAGAAACAGCGTCCCGGTGTCGTCCCTAACTATAAGGGGATTCCGCAGTGAGTGGTTTTCAAAAATCCTATTGGGGTGCAAATTCCCCAGTGAAAAAAACCTACGGATCGATCTAAAGGGAAGTCGAAACAGAGACAAAAAAACATGGCGCCGAAAAGAAGCTTCCCGGTTACTGGCAGGCGCTAATCACAATTTGCAAACTCACAGACAGAACCCAACAGGCAAAACCAAGATACTTGGTCGAACACTACACACACGGGACCCAACAAACAAAAACGCAGAAAGGAGACCAACCACTTTGCTGCCCGACAGTTATGTCCGGCCTTTTTTGTTTTTCCTTGTTGGGTCCGGGGGGACTCAAATGTCCCCTGCCATGCAATGGGCCCCGAAAACTGTAAAAAAATGTGGGGGGGGCCCTCTCGTAGGGGGAACAGGGGGGGGGAGACTTAGGGGGCGTGCCAAACGTTATAAAGACCGCCTTTGGCCAAAATCCAGTGGTGAAAGAGCCCCCTCATAGCGGAGAAGTGAACATGCATTGCCCTGATTCCGCCCGCCAGCCGACAACAAAAAACGCACGGTGGAACAGGGGGAGAAGTGGGGGAGGGGAAAGAAAAAAAATTCCAAAAAGCCAACGGTCCTTTTACCCCTCAGCGTCAGCTCGTCACGGGATTCGAAGCTAAAGACAAGCTTTCGATGTGCAACGGAAGACCGGAAGTGTGTGGTGACAAGTGAACAATTGTTGCGTCAAAATAATCCAGGATCTGCTGGGGGGGGGGGGACAGTTTAATGAAGTGAGAAATAAATGAAAACCAAGAAACCATAATTTTTGGTAAGGGAAACAAAGGACAATCTTGGGTGGGGGTGCAATTCAGAAGAGAAGGGTTGCAAAACAGCACGGAAAAAAGGAAAAAAAAGGTTAAGGGTGTTGCGGCTAAGACGTTCGGCTGCAATAAAACGCCGCCTAACAAAAATGGACATTTGCGTCAGTCTTAAAGCACTCTAACCACTCGGTTCTGGGACTGAAAAGCCTCACCCGAAAGGCCTCGGTCTTCCAAATGGTCGATTGTAAACGTAAGGAAGAAGACGAAGTGACCACAACAGGCCAAAAACGGGGGGCCCATCAGAAAGAAAAACAAAGAGAACAGGAAATGATACTCGTGAATACCAACGGCGGAGAGCGTTTTATTATGGAGGAACAACGAACGAGAGCAAAAGGAGTTGCACCGGTTAAGGGGTGATCAGATAAAAAGGACAAATGTATTAAGAAAAAAAGGGGAGGTGGGATTGAACCTCAACTGTAGAGAAACCCTGCCAAAAGGAAGCAGTACCCTAACAGCCCAAGTCTCGCCCTTCCTCCTTCTTGCCTTCCGTGTCCAACTCGTGGAATCTATGTGGAGGAACCGCGCCAACCCGTCCTCGAGAATAGCCTCTGCTTCGCTCGGGGGGGGCACAAGAAGGCGAGATCCCTGAGACATGGAGTTCTCCAGACAGAGAATACGTCCTATACAAGGGTCCAAAGGGGGATGCGGACCCTGTAGGGCAAAATACAAAACCAAAAATTGGACTACGTATAAAAACGTGACAACAGGATCAGATGGTTATTCGGGAAGGCTCCGCGGTGAAATGCAGACAAAATCCGTGTGTAATCGGGGGGGGATTAAAAAGAAGGATACGAACGTTGAGGTCCGTAAGTACTTGCATTGAGGGGAGGTAAAAAACAAACGCCAGGGAGTTACACGGCTAGTTCCGCGAACGAAGGCGGCAAGGTAAGAGTTTCTGTGTGAATTTGTGAAGGCCAAAAACTGCCCTTCGGAGATGGTTGGATTTCACCAGAAAAGGGGCAAAGATGGGGCAAAAAACCTGAAAGACTGGAATCGGAAAAGGGATGACCCGGGGAAAAATCCAGCAAGACGCACACGCCAGGGACATTCCCAAGGGCGACGACCGAGAAGGAAATAGGATAAAAAACGCCGTTTACGATGAGGTATAGCCCATGGGGTCTTAAAAAAAAGCACCTCCCCCGAAAGCAAATAAGGTCAGCCCACGGCGAGGCACTTACTCAGAAAAGGGGGAAAGAAAGAGGTCGAGAAAAGGGAAAATGTGGTGGGGAAACATAAAAAAATAGTCACCACTGGAGGGAACACAGTGGCACATAGAAGGAAACGGGGGTTGAAATTCGTCAAGGTGATGTGATAAAAGAGATAAATTGAAAATGAAAAGAAAAAAAAAAGGGGGCCAGTCCAGCCCCTCCCTACCCCAGGTTCAAAAAAAAAAAACGTGAGGCAAATAAAGGCCAGGGGGGGGGGTAATTTAGGCCCGAAGGGGGCTCCAGTGTTTGCAACAGAAATCATCAAGACAGGGCCGAGAAGGGTGAAAAAGGCTCCACGAGGTACGCACGGCGGCCTTGATCGCAATCTCGCAAACGATAGAAACTGACTGACGAGATGTCCCGCAAAAGGACTCCGATGGTCACGCTGGAGAAACGGGAACCTTGAACAGAAAACAGTGTAGGACGGAACCTTAGAAATGCGACACCCTCCATAAAACCGAGGAAGGGTGTTAAGATCCAAAATCACGGTTCGAACGAAAATTTACCAAGGGTAGACCCCGAGCCGGGAACAAGCCGTCACTTGGTTAGGTTTGACTAGGGTGTCTTGTGGAGACCATGTTGGGAGACGAGTGCTCTCGCACAGGCTTGTGGCGGGCCGAGCAGAAAATTTTGGGAATGATGATCACGGGAGTCTCCAAAGGTTTGTTGATTAAAGAAATAATCGTGAAGAGGAAAAAGCGTGGGAAGGAAGCGGGTGGAAGTAACGATATTGATACAGGTGGGGAAGTAAAAGTCCACCCTAGCGCACCCAGAACCAGGCAGTGGCGTTGCACTGTGCAGGGAACGTTTTCACATACACACCGGGGGTATTACAAATGCAGGGGAATAGACATAAATGACGGTAATGAAAACCTAGAAATAGCAATTTCTATTCCGAACGCAGAGAAGAAGGACGTAACGGTTCTTGGTTCAAATGGGGTCCCCTCCTACCAGGATAAACATTAACGAAGGAGGGTAGATGTTTTAGGGGGGGCGAACAAGGAAGGAAGAAAAGAAGATATTTCATCTCTCATAAAAAAAAAAAAGAAAACGGAGGAGAGGAAAGAATGCTGCCGTGGTTTGGCGCTGCAAGAAGCATAAAAGCGACAGCCCGGCGTTGTGTGGATCCGGTCGAATCTGGCTGGGCAAAGTTTCCGTCATGCCCTAAACCGACGCAAATCAGCGGGTGCGGATAATCGCAGCGAATTGGGGGGGCTTTTGTCCAGCAGGCACGGTGTTAAGGATTCCCCGGCACCAGGGGAAAGGGACCGGGAAAGGGGAGGGAAACACACCGTATGGGGAAACACGCAGAAGGCCAGGGATTCCCTCCCAGGAGGACGACGAAAAAAAAGCAAGCAGGGGCTGTCCAAAAGATGAGGGTCCACAAGCGTTTGTCAGTAACCAAGGAACTTGGAGGACCTTTGTCAGACAGTGCATCAGTCCAAGGTTTTCAGAAACAGCACGGAAAACAATAAGGAAGAATGGAGTAGCAATCGGCTCGACACACACACAATAGACAAAAAAATCAAAATAAAAACAAGAAAGACGCAT
>Ga0179593_1438255_pt1 | contig 21248 bp, 37 predicted proteins | sample CZODoug2_1_08_16_FD_185931 | JGI IMG/M metagenome (GOLD analysis project Ga0179593, IMG submission 185931) | Vadose zone soil fungal communities from Angelo Coast Range Reserve, California, USA - CZODoug2_1_08_16fungal (PacBio error correction) | ecosystem: Environmental > Terrestrial > Soil >...
AAATCGCAAAACCTTTAGAGAAGATGCAATGCAAATTGGCTTTGCAAAAATGGGGAACTCCACGAAGGGGAAGGGGAACCGGGGAAAACCGTTGACTGCGCGGCCGAGGGAACCTGGGAAAACTGAAGGAGTCGGGAGGGAGAGGCCTCTCTCAAAATTCGCGGCAGAAAAAAAACACTAGAACAAGGACGAGGGAAGGGAACTGCGGGGAGTTGAGTTATCCACAGGGGGTATCATGAAGCAGCACACAGAGAAACTCGGTCCTAAAAAAAAAAGGGGCAAAACATTCCCTGAGACACGAATATCGTAACAACGAGACAGAGGGTTACAAGAGTTGGCCCACTTCTCCTGGAAGGAAAAAAAAGAGGCGGGCCGATCTGATGCCACTTTGAAAGGGAGAAAAAAAAACTGAGTCAATGGATAATCCAAGAGGAGCGCAGCAGGCAAACACATATGGGGGTGAAACGGAAAGGAAACGGGTCGGACTATAAGGCGAAGCAGTGGGGTCACGGTGGGACAGCCACCGAGCGAGGTTTTTGCACACGGTTGCACGATGCCAAGGTCGGGGGTCTACGACACTGGAAGGTGACTGGGGCAAAGAGGACCCAGTCCGAAATAAGAATTCTGAAAACATCGCAGGGGGGTGAAGGACATAGCCCTCGATGAGGAGAAAGGGGGTGGTCAGGGGGGGGTGAAAATGACGACCTCAATACTGAGAAGCTTGCGAGCTGGGTAAGCGGAGCTTGCAGTGGGCGCACAGGGAGACTTCCCTTAGGAAGGAAAGTCTTTCCGTGACTCCGATTTGAAGTAAAGGGGTTGCCTTCAAAGCCTGAAACAGAAAAAGGGAACCACAAACAGGAGTTGGAGGGGTGAAAAGACGAACGGTCAAAAAAAAAAAAAGAGTGCGGGGTCCAGACACCCCTACAAAGCGGGAATCGTGGAGTCAGTAGCCGATTTCAGGAGGAGAAGGGATTGGGGGGAAGGGGATGTCATGGGCAACTGGGGAGGAACATGCAGCAAAAAAGGGTGCGGAATGCCAAAGAAGGACAAGAAAGGCGTGGATGGCCCAAAAAGGGAACCAGTCTGGGAGGGGGGAAGAAGACATTTCTTTCTTTATGAAGCATAAAGCGAGGACCCCCCACAGCGAAGCGGCCCTTGGCAAAAGGTGTCCACAAAAAAAAGGCCGAAACTCCAACAAATAGATAACGATCATGAACAGAACCTAGGCCACCCCGCAAGGGAGAATGAAACTTCTCCTTAAACGGGCGTGCGCAAGAAATTGAAAAACACAAAAAACAGAAAGACAATGGCTCTGGAACCGAATAAAAGACGTCTCGCCTGGGGTGGTGCCCATCCACAGGGGGGCTTAAAACTCAGATGGAGTGGGAAGGTTCCAAAGCCCGTCCAGCTCGGCCTCGCTGGGGGGATGCCGAACGAGAAAATAGGGGAAAAACAACATCCTTGGAAAAAAAGCAAAAAACCAGTATCTAAAGAAATGGGGCGAACAACTGCAGATAGTCGCAGGAAAGCCGGCAAAAATCCATTTCGAAGGGGGGTTAATAACGCCCTTGTCTCGACGGTGGGGGGGGGAAAAAATGAAAAAAAAGACAAAGGGTGGGGGGCGGCCTGTGCAAAGGTCAGCCTAGGCCGAGTGGAGAGCGTATGGGGTGGGAAACTTGAGGGTTCGGTGTATGGCGGGGCAGGTCGGGTATCAAAAAAAAACGGATACCAGTTTTGTGAAAACCAAAACGGCAAAAAAAAAGAACAGGAAGACGACAGGGAAGGGTGCGGAACAAAAAGGGCGAAAAAAAAACCAGCCGCGATTTGCAAAGGTTCGAGGGGTCCCGCAAGACCGGCGTACCAAAGCCAGTGCAAAAAAAAAAAAAAAGGAAAAAACGAGGGGCTCGGGGTGTGTGTTCTCTTGAAAAGCCAAGGGAAAAGGCAAAATTGAAACGGCGGGCAATTAAAGGTGGGTAAGATTTGAAATCTAAAGGGGTCTCCGCGGGAAAAAAGAAAAAATTTTGACATCCAAAAGGGCAAAAAGGATGGACAAATGAGAAAGAAAGGTGGTGGGAAGCGATGGTGGTGGGAAAAACAAAACTACGTCTCTCAAGCAAACCGGCTCAAAGGAAGAAAGTGGTGGGTTACGTGATTGGAAACCTAGAATACTCTCGGGGACAGGAAAACCAAGAGGAAAACAACCAGAAAAGGAGGATGTAAGAAGAAAAAGAAAATAAGTGGATAATTCTTAAAATTCATGGCCCAAGGCCACTTCGCGGAGGGGACGAAAAGGGGGGGGTACAAAAACAAGATGACATCACACGGGACAGACTTCTGAAAAACTGATGAGCCAGTCAAGACTAACACCTAGTGAATCGACAAAAGGAATGGTCCAAACCGAGAAAATGGCGCCTCGAATAAAAACGGGGGACAAATCTCGTACCACTAAACAGGGGAACACGCCAAACCTGTTGTTTTGAATTTTTTGTGGGGTTGGTGGGGGTTTGTGGGGTGTAAAGTTTGGACCACCTTAACAGGGCACGAGAGAGAAGGGGGGACAGAACACCCACGGACGGGAAATGGAGGGCAAAATCGCGGGGGAGGGAAGGGGGGGGTGGAGAACTATGGGTCCAACGGAAAATGGGGGGGAAATTACGAATGACGGGGGCCGACCCAAAAGAAGTTGGGGGAAAAAAAATTAAGGGCCGACGATCGGCGGAAAAGCCACAAAAGAAAGGGGGGATCAAGACAAAGGAACTGACAGGAATCCAAACTAAGGGGGGAGCAAGAAACCGCGAGGACCATTCTAATGCCGGAGGCTGTCGCTGTCAACAAGGGAAATCAGGGGTCGAGAATAGCACATAGGACAAAAAGAGTGTGGGGGCATTTGGCCAAACACGGAGTGACCCCCAGGGGGAAAAAAAAGTCTGGATCTTCCTGTGAAACACTAAATCAAGGTTAAAAAAGAAGTAAAAAAATTAAAAGGGGGTTCATAGCACGGCGAAAGTATCGCAAGAGGGGCGAGGTAAAGGGGGAGGGGGGGGGGCGGAACTGATCTTATTGGCGTGGTTGAAGTTCGACAAAGGGGGGAAAATGAGTGGATAAAAAAAAAAACCATGCGCTGGGATGAAAAGGACTACGCTGCTCGGGACAAAGGAAAAGCCGCAAACGTAACGGCCCCCTGTGTCAGTGGGGTCCCGCCGAGCGACAGGAGGACCGAAATATCACGAAATAAAGCTCTTCTCGACAAACTGAAGAAATTCGACGTAAAAAAAAAAAAAATAAACACAATTGCTCGAGGACAAGAAGATGTTTATGGGGAGGCTCGTAACAGTGCAAGGCCATCACACCGAGCGGCAAAAAAAGCAATATGCCAGAAAAAAGCTGAAGGGATCAAAGATCACGATGGGGCAGAAAAGGGAATAAGAAAACAGGTGTGCCCGAACAAAAAAAGCAAAAGAAATTTGGTGGGAAAGTCACTCTTGGACAGAAGGCAAATAGTGAACACCCCACGGGGGCTTTGCACCATATTCCGGACACCTGATGTCACAGCTTCACAAGAACATGGCTTAACGATGGGACCAGCAAGCTCAACGCTAAACAAGAAGGACATGAATCAAGGCACAAAAACACAACAAGATGTAACAGCACCACAGGGAGTGGGGGGGGCATAAAAACGATGTCAAATCGAGAGCCAGGAGGGCCTCACCTAAAATTAGGATCAGACACGGAAGAACGCAACAAAGGTTGGGTAAAAAAAAAAACTGGTCTGCAGAGAGGTGACACTGCGCCACGACAGGGAAAACTTCTGGGCTTCGAAGACACAAGTGATGGAGGGCGGTTCCATCCAGCGAATAAGCCGTCAGAAGACTATCAACGAGACTTTCAGGGGCAAGGCAAGAAAAGTCTGCCAAGATTTGTCGGAGCAAGAAAAAGCCAAAATAGTGCAAGCAATAGTGCGTCCTCGGCGGAGTGGGGTTGAAGCGAGACACTGTAAGATCGAGAATGAAAACTCAAGGGGCGCCCGGAGGAGGGGGAAGAAATAATGGGGTAATACAAGGGGGAGTGCCACATGGCAAAAAATGCTCAGAAAGGGATAAAAAAAGATGGGCTAAAGACGGGGGTGGGCCGGGAAAAATTCTCGGCGTCAGAACGTGCAACCAACAACATTGATCAGGGGGAGGGGATTGACGCAGCCCGGGCGAAGGACCAGAGAACATGGTGGAAAGTCGACTACATGAGGAAAAAAAAAAAAGCGTGGTAAGCGCGGAGCCGCAGGGGAGGGGACAAAAGGGGTTGAGTGGGTCAGCCATCATTTATAAACCGAAAACAGAATTATCGAGCGCGTCAGAAGCGAAAAACTGACCGCTCCTCGGTCTCACTTCGCAAAAATACCAAGGTGAAGGTGGTTCGTTTTTGTTTTTGGTGTGTTGTGAAGACTGCCAAAGTAAAAAGACTTGCAACCAAGGAAACACACCCCCCAAAAACGACTGGGGGAGGGATGAAAGGGACAAAAAAAACAAAAAATTAGGGGGGAAACATTCCGTGGAGGGATAAAAGGGAGGGACGCGGCGCGAGGACGGCCATAACAAAAAGTAGGGAAAAGGGGGTGACCAGAATGCACGCGGTAAGAAGCATTTACCCAAGGAAAAAAAAGAATCAAATTCCGAGAAAGGCGGGACCCGCAAAATGCGGCCCTTGAAAGATAAGAGGATTTTGAAAAAGAAGATATCAGGCACAAAGGGGCCACGCACGATAAGAGAGAAGCATTCGCCACGCATCAGAAGGAAGGAAAAAAATTACCAGGTCCACGAAAAAGATCTCAGAACAGAGGGTCGGGCCGGTCGATATACAAGACGGTAAACGACAGCAATCTATAGTGACCCTCAAAAACAAAGGGGAAAAAATGGAGAACACACTGAGAACCGGGGAAAACCGAAAAAAAAGAAAACAATGCGGAATGGGGGTGGGGGAGGGGGATAAAAACTGTCTGGACGGTCGGTAAAAGAGCACGGAGGGAATGACATATAAAAAAACGAATCAAGGTAGAAAAAAAACCAGATAGAGGATATGCTGGGACAAAGTTGGCGACGCAGTGACAACACGGGGGACGAAAAGAGGGTGGGGGAACTATGAATGGCCCAAAGCGGACGAGGCTGGAACGTGTGTCTACCGGGGGAAACGGAAAAGTTGCGATAACGTAAACTTGGCGCCAGAGCCGAGCCGCCGCGAGTCCCTCGGGGAGAAAATAAAAATCGAAAGAAGGAAGGAAGGTTACCCTGCCGCCCAGAAAAAAAAGAACGAAGGGAAAAAACGGGAAAAGAGAACGCGACCAATCTCGCGTTTTCAGGGAGGTGGGGGCTGAACAGAAGGGGGGGAAACAGGCTGGTAGACACCAGCACCGTAAAAAAACCAAAACAAAAAAAGTGCGAAATCGAGAGAGGGGCAAGAAAAAGGACGAGAAAAAGACATGCAGGGGGGCCAACAACAACCCGCTTGGGGGGACACAGATCGCTTCTTAATTTGAGGAAAAGGCAGAATCACCGGGGTGCGGCGACAGCGCTGAGTAAAAAATCGGGAAGGACAAACACATCCAATTCACAGATCACCACAAAAAGGTACAAAGAGAGTCAAAGATGGGTCAAGACAACATTGGAAAAACACCTCCTCCGGGCCCCAAATGTTAGGGGGAAAGGGAGGGGGTCCGTCAAAGGCAGTACTCAGTGCACATGTCCTGGGCGCCACACGGGGGGGAAAGGGGAAGACAACAAGCCAAAAAAGGGTGTACAAAATGTCCACTCCAAAAGGGACAGGGAGAGGGACAGGGGGGGAAGAACACAAGATCCGAATTCCGCCAGCGATCTGGGTCAAAACAACAAAAAGAATCCCGGATGAAACAAAAGAAAAAGATAGGGGGGGTGTATTGAGGGGGGTAGACGCAGATTGAGGTGGTCTACACATGATGTAAACATCGGGGGTTGGTACGGAAAGGTAAAACCCTCTCCTATCAGGCAACCAAGGAATTGGGGCCGGGGAGGAAAAAAAAAAGTTGGCATTGAAGGAAAAAAGGGCAACCACGGGCAGCGTTGGCAGGAAAAGCGGCATAATGGGGGTGAAACTTTTGAAAAGATGAAGAGTGGTACCCTCGGAAAAAGGAAAAAAAAAAAGTGGGGGGGTGTGATCGGAAAATGCTTGGTGAAAAAACAACGGTATACCGAGCTTCACACAAATAGACACGGGGGGGAATTTTCCTGACAAAGTATAAAAAAAAAACAAGTGACCAGGGGGAAAAAAACTGGTCATGAAGGGGTCAACTGAACTAATGCAATAAATCGACATCGAAGCGGGGGGAAATGGGTTTTTTGGGTAGGGGGGCGCGGGGGGGGAAATGGATGGGGTTACACAGTACAGAACTTCCTGTTCAAAAGAACAAAAGAGGGGAGAAGTGTGTCGACCAGGGGTCTGGGCTGGGTCACTAGCAGACAAAGCCGAGAAAGGGAGGGGTGAACAGATAAAACAAAGCGGCGTGCGGGTGGAAAAGTGTAGTCACATCTAAATGACAGGAGACGGAGTAGAGCAGGCAGAAGAAAAAGTTCAGCAGGAAAACGATTAAAAACTTTGTGCAAGCCGCTCAAAAGGAAAGCAAGACCAAAAGACCAGTCAAACAGCAGTGGCAAGGCTAAAAAAGAGGGAGTCACGGGGCGTAAACCATCCAAAGGACATAAGGAAAAAAGAGGGGAGCGGGCTTTTTGAATCTCAAACACAACGATGATGAAGAGTGGGGGGTGGGTGCAGAAATTCATAGAAAGGAAGGTATGAGCGAAACAGAGGGGAAGGGAGGACTAAAAAAAAACACGCGCAAAACGACAGCTCGGTATTCAAAGAACCCTGAAAACGGGGGGGATTTCACGGGAGGAGACATGTGCGAGGGACCCAGGAAATACAGCTGTCTCGACATACAGCAAAGTCAGTTGCAAACTACAACTGGTATTAAAGGGGGGATTGTCAAAACGCAAAACACCGGGGGCACGAATCGGAAAAAACGAATAGTTTTTCCCCCTCGGAGAGATAAAAAAAGGGCAGGGGGAAGACAAAAGACATCTATGTTGTCTTGCCGCGGACACACCGGCGGCGCACGGATAGGTCAGGGGGAACCAGTGAACCCAAAAAAACCGGTCCCAAAAAAAATTGCGCCTGTAATGTCAAGGGGAAAAAAGGGCAGGGTAAAGGCCTTTGCACAGCAGATTAGAGAGGGACAAAAGGTGGGCCTGAACATGGTGCTATGAGGCGTGCGTGGCAAGGCTTAATCAAGAGGGTCACAAAGAAGAAGTCCAGACTCCCCTAACTTGCGACACCGGAAGAGAAAAAATTGTACAAGAACGCCAGTGGAAAAAAATCTGAGAACAGCGCTGGGCCGTAAGACGGGACGGACTCTGGTCAAAAAAGAAACTCCATCTGGGGAATTGGGGGGAAAGTTGCGAGATCCGCGTAAAGGGTGTGCCCTAGGAGGAAGGGTGGGGGGGGGGGGACCATGAAAAGCAAAAAAATGGTGCGTGACTATAGAGGAGTGAGAGGGTGGAGTACCGTCTTACGAAGGGGGGACTCCAAAGGGGATGACAGATGTCAGGGAGGAACTCAGCAGGCAAGGAGGGGCAGAAAACACAGATCAAGGAGGCAATGTCTGATAAAGGGGTTGGACGAGGACACCGGGATGAGCTGTGAACACAGAATGCCGGGGCCCAGTGTGGCAGAACATACCTCTCTGGAAAATGAAAAAAAAAAAGCGCGATAGTCGACAAAACACAAAAGCCGGAGAAAAAAGGAACTAAATATGAGCATAAACGGCGGCCCAGGAAAAAAATAGGGAGGGCATCAAAGATCTTGGAATGAAAAAAGACGATTCTAGATATTCAAAACCGCGAAAACGGCACCTTCACGGGGGGGGGCAAAGTAACCCGGGAGAACAAAAAGAAAGGGGGGGGAAGAAAGAATTGTCAGAAACAAAACGAGCCGCAGTTTTTCAAACCTGTAAGAAGTGACACGGTGACGGAGGGATAGTTGTGAAAATGGGGGCGGACGCGGACGAATAGAACAATACGGGTGAAAAATAAAAGGCGATGGATGATCTTTGTTGTTGTGGGCAGAGGCTAACAGGGGAAGGAAGGACGAGGGAGCGGGTAGAGGACGAAAAAAATACGGAAAAAAATGTTGAAAAGCCAGGAAGTCTGGGGGGGGGGAAAAAAAGTAATTTTGCAAAACATTGCAAAATGGGACGACGAGAAAGTCCGGAGGAAATGACCAAAAAAAAACTGGAATGGATGTGGTAAAGGGGCAAACAGGAACAATGAAGAGGGGGGAATGTCACAAAAGGCCTCGTGAATCGTGCCAAAAAATTAGGGAAGAGGGGGTTGTCTTCACTGAGTACATTGGGGGGTTGCCCATAAGCGGAGGCTGTACGCAGGGGGGAGGCGAACACCAAGGGCTGAGTAAGGGGAACAAAAGAAGGCGCAAAAACGGACACATGCCGGGAGCAGATCCAGCGGCAGAAAAAATTATTTTTCACGGGGGGAAAGGAAATAGTAAGCCATCAAGGAGACTAAAGGAACCCTACAATTGTCCGTTGGGCATTACGCAGGAAAAACCAAACAAAAGTGTAGGAGAAATGAGGGAAAAAGACTGCAAGAAAAAAAGGGGGCGAGGGAAAAATGGGGTCAACAAAATACCGCACTAAGAACGAAAAATAAGTGGTTTGTGACGTGCATCGTTAAAAAAAAAAAGGATGGAGGTGCACACAGGAAAAAAACGTCCAAGAGTCACGAGCCAGGGGGGGGACAAATGTCAAGGAGGTAGAAAAAAAAAACAGAAAGAATAGTGGTCGAATGTGGGACAGAGACAAAAAACAGAAGTGAAGGCACGAAGAAGAAAGGGGGAACCTCTGGTGTTTGTGAAACGTGAGACATGTAGGGAGGAGGGGGGGGAATAAGGAGGAAGAACACAAGGGGTGGGCAAGCACTTAGTAAAAAATAAACGATAGGGGGGAGGGTGTCAATGAGGTAAGCACGTGTAAGACGGGGAAAAGAAAGGAAGTTGGCCAAAAGAGGGACTGAACCGAACAAAGGGGGAAAAAATGACCTTGGGGAGTAGCAACGGGGCAGGACGGGCGGCACGCTGCAAGTGCAGCCACACATTGGGGGGACGTTGCTGGGGTTCACCAAGCACGGAGGGGAAAATATTTGGAGTGGCCGGCAAAGGGAGAGTCAGTGGGGAGGGGGGGCTCGCCAGGGGCGGTCAAAAAAAAGAGGGGATCTCTAAAAAAGACCCGCGGGAAAAAAAAAACAGAACAACGCGGAGGGGACGGGGCGGGGAAGCCATCGAGCCACGAGGGGGAGGAAGAGTTGGGTTGTCCTTCAAGAGCCCCAGAACTTATGATAAACGTTGACCATTCACGCACAAAACTCAGGGATCCTGCAGTAGGAAATTGGCAAATGGTGGTGGTGCGAAGGGGGAAAAGGGGCGAACTCCAGAAACAAAGTCATTCACAGCAACATAAGAGGGGAAATCACGGGGGGGGGGGTAAATGTGAACAACAGAAGATTTACCATGGAAAGGTGAAGGAGTCTAAGTGGGGAGGGGGAAATCATTGCGCAGCGATGGGGGGGGGTCCCTCGCCTCACATCAAGGAAGCAACGGGGTCAAGGAAGGGGGGGTCAACCGATAAAAAAGATCGATACAAAATAAACAGAAACAGGATCGGAGACAAAATAAGGAAAGGATCTCGGAAAACAATCCGAAAACCCTGTGCGAAGTGATCAGATTCTTCCCTAGGAAAAAAAAGTAGGAAAACAGGAACCGGATTTTAAGTAACAAAACCGCGCAAAACCTGATGTGAATCACAGGACAAGAGGAGAAAAAAAAACAAAACGATATTCAAATCTAAACAAAAAAAACGTCCAGGGGGAAGGAACTAGTAAAAAATTGTCGAATTCACGGGGGGTCGAAAAAAACAACACACCCAAAAAAGAAAACAAATCCGGGTTGGGGGGTTTTTTGGGTTGTTGGTATGGGGGACAGGAGTGGGGATCGAAACTGGTGGGGCTGAGAAAAACTAGAAAGGGAATGAAAAATCGTAGGCCTTTGAAGTGAAAAAAGTGTTTCGGGGAATAAATCGGTGACAACTTAAATGGGGGATCAAGGTGAAGGAAGAAGGGAAAAAAAGGAAAATGTCGTGGGGGGGTGAACAACGGCCAAAGAAAAAAGGATCGTCAGGGGAAAAAACAAGACCAACCAACAAAGGGGGGGTAACACTCCTTGTTTTAAAAAAAAAAATAGAAAATCACACACGGAAGAAAAAAGTGAGGAAAAAACCGCGGCCAATGAGGGGGCCGGCCTAGGGTAACTCATGTCAGACTATACGGCAAGCCTAGAGTAAACGATGAAAGGAACCCATCAAGAATCGGACTGGTGGGGGAACATCAAACTTGTACCGGGCCAAAAACCCGGGAAAAAGAGTTGTGTCGAGGGAAACCTAAATCACGACAGAGAGCAAGGTCCAAACAGGAAGGCGAGCCCGTCAATATCGGAGTTGCAATGGTATCAAAAGCAAAAAAAACGGGGGGGGGGGGGATAGGGTCATGAGGGGGGTTCAATGATGATCGGTATGCTGCTGGGCCGTTGGAGTGGAGGGGGGGCGGAGACAATGTGGACCGCCGGAGAGGGGGGGGATTTATCGCTGGGTCAAACAAAGAACCAGGAATGAAGAAAGGGGGGGGGTAGACAGGAAAACGCAGCAAGATAGGTGCCCGGCCACATCTAGAAACAAGCCGGGCGTGACTTGGGCACTGAAAGAACCAGGGGGTGTCATACCCAGGAAAAAAAAAAAAACCTGCAGCAGGGGGCGCAAAAAAGTCAATAGACATGAAGAAAAGACAGAAGAAGGGGGGGGAACGCAGAAACATATCACAGCTAGGTGTGGTTGGCTGAAAACACATGCGTGAACCTACACGGGGTGGACAGACCCCTGAGTGGGTTGTCAAAGGAAAAAAAAAAAGCAAAAAGCCAGGGGGGGGGGGGGGTATGGTACCCATGTAAAACCAAAAACTCGGATAAAAAGAACGAAGAAAGCTGAAGGAAACTTTAAAAAAGTCAACCATAGCAAAAAGACACCATGGCCCAGGGAAACGACGTGAAGGAGAAGGGGGTACATACCAAAAAAGGCGGACATAGGAAGAAACCGACTACTAGAAAAAAAAATATGCCATAGGGGGGGTGGGGACGCACAACAACACAAGAACGGCGAAAAAAAAAACAACTCGAAAGATCAGTCACACATCGATGGAACATGTAAACAGGAGCGGGTGGAGATCTAAATCACAAAGGGGCCATATGCTGAAAACTGGGGAGAGGCGTCGACTATGAAACGGGGTGCAAATCGCAAACCGGTGACAAACTGAGAACGCGGGGGAAGACAGCTGTTAAAAAACGTCTCACGGACCGGTCGCCGGTTTTTGTCGGTCTTCCCAAGGGTCAATGGGGCACAAGGAAAAAAAACTGAAGCAAAGGGGGAGTAATAAGACAGGGAAAATCAAAAATCAGGCGGTCCTAAACAGATCTGGAGTAAAGCACTGTTTAAGGACGCCAGGGAAGGAAGCGGGCACACAAAGGGATGGGTTAGGGGCTGACCAAAAACCAGGGAGGTGGGGCCGATAAGAGATGATGAAAAGACGGGCCTGGAAAAAAAAAAGGTAAGAAGGCTGATTTTGGAGTCTTCGGAAGGGTACAAAAAGTAGTCCAGGGCGGGAAAAAAGTAAAACCAGAAAGACCCGCGTCGCAAGGGGAAGTGGCGCGAAGCAGAGCTTGCGTGCTGCTGGAAGGGAACACGGATTGACACTACAGGGTGTAAAGGTACAGGTGGTGGGCCTTCGGAAGCCACCGAAGGTGTAGATAAACTGCCACTTGCCGAACGGAAACACATCTAACACTCAGAAGGAGGGGGGATTTGCACAAAATTGCCGGTGCCCCTGCCACCCACACGTCGAAATCGGAAACGGGGTGAAAGGGATCTTAACGCGGGAACTGAATGTGCAACAAAGGCTCCCTAAAAAAAAGGTCAAATAATCTTTGACGGTTGGTGGGGTGTTGCCCAAGCGAGGAAAAAAAAAGGAGTAAAGAAAACGAAATGGGGAACGGATAATGGAAGGGGGGGAGGGAAAAGGGACAAGTGCAGGGACGAGCATCGGGCGATGGAGGAGGGTAGAATGAAAGTGGGGAAGGGAAGGGAAAAAAACGTGTTCAGGCAAGGGAAGGGCGTAAAAAAGAGGTTGGGCAAAAGGTCAGTCAATAGGGGATGACGATCCAAATGGACCTGAAAAGGACAAAACAATGGCCGGGGAAAGTCGCTCAAGGGTAGGGAAGAGGTTTTCAACACAAAATACACAGGGGAAAGAGGGGGCACAGGGGGGGGAGGGATGGGAAAAAAAAACAATAGAGCTAAAGAGCAAAAGCGAGCAAGCGAAAAGAAAAAGGTATCCCGAAGAGATAGCTAAAATCTGAATGGTGTCTCTCTAATGGAGGGGAGGGAAGTTCTGGGGAGGAAAGAAAGCAAGTGAAGACCCGGTGCAACTAAGATCTCTTTTGGCAATTTCAGAAAAGAGGAAAGGTAACGCGTTGGGGGGTGCAGGAACGTGAACAAGGAGGAAATGCAAAGCCACGATAAGGGAAGGGAAAAGAGAGCACACTCAAGGGTAGAAAACATCAGTAGAGAAAAGATGATTAATTTCTGCCGAAAGGGAAAAGAAGGACTGGGCGGGGAAAAATAGTTTGAACCGAGGGGGCAGGACTCTAAAGCAACAGATGGCAGGAAAAAAAACACACGGGGAAAAAAGGCAAAAAGAAAAGAGGGAAAAAGAGAAACGGTTCGCGCAAAAGACGAGGATCGAGCCTAGAGATCCCTTCCTTTGAAAGAAAAAAAAAAGAAGAAATAAAAAGGGAGGCTGAAAAAGTGGCCCGAAAGCTTGAGGGAACCAAAAAGAATCGAGAAAAAAAAGCGACTTGGAGGGGATATGGGTTGTACAGGGAAAAAGTGCAGGCTGTAAAAAAAAAAAAAGCCAGAAAACAAGGCTAAAGTGAAGAGTCGATAAGGGAAAGAGATAAAAAAAAATCTAAAACAGGAAAGGTGTCCCGGGGTAACGATCGTGGTAGAGAGGGTTTGCAAGAAAAAGGGGGAAAGGCCAAGGGGGGAAAATCGGTAGGGAAAGGGCCGGTAAAGCCCAAGCCGTCGAGAAAACACACAAAGGGGGGGGGTAAGGCGAGGTACCTAAGGGCTATGAAGACATTGAAAAAACCAGCGCCGGCAAGAAGGGGAACGAGTGGCGGTCCACCTTATTGGAAAGGAAGTCAGTGCAGGTCAAGGGGGAAAAAAAAAAGTGTCCCACACGGGGGGGTGCGATAGGAGGGACGAAAGAACCCACACACCCAAAGTTGAATCCAAAAGGCCAAAAGAAAGACAAAAAAACAAGGAGCGGGAATAACCAAGGTGACCGGCCACGAGCTCTCTAAAACAAAAACAACAGGATGAGGGAAGGGGAAACCAATCTGAAAAGGAAAAATCGAGGGGGGGAAAGTGGTAAGTAAAAAAGGAGGACGGGGGGACGTGAGGGGAAATGGAGACAAGAAAAGGGGGTCAGGTGAATAAAAAAAAAAGAAGCGAAAAAAAAAGAATTTTTCCTCACACTGAGGAAGGAGGAAAAAAAAAAGCCGGAAAAAGGAAAAGATGTGAGATGAAAAACAGCAGCATGTGTGTCAAGGGTCAGGAGTAAGTATCTGGTGGCACGTAGGCCGAACAAAAAGGGGGTGGGGGAGGGGGGGATAGAAAGAATGACTGGGGTGAAGCCGGTAAATAAGAGGCCTGAACCCGACGTGAATGAAGGCAAATAAGCATCCCAAAGATCGGGGACCTTGCACAAGAAAGGGGCTGTAAGGAGCGAAATGCGAATATTGAGCCTGGGGCAAAAAAAAAAGAGCGAATCTCCCAAGTCAAACAGGGGAAAGTATGCTGACGTGAATTTTGGCGGGGACAGGCGTGTGAGGGGGGGCTTGGGCACGGACAGGGAGAAAAGACATGGGGGGGAAAGAAATACAAAAAAAAACCGCCCGCAGGGCGAGCAATTGACGCGCGGGAGCGTGCTGGGGGGGCTAAAAAGCGGCATTCGTTGGGGAAGACGGGCAGACGCGGACGCCAAGGGGAAAGTGTTGGAAGGGCAGGAACGGAAGAATCGAGCGGCTCGAGAGAGGAGGGGCGACGACTCCCCCCTCTGGGAAAAGAGTAAAGGGGGAAAAGCAAAAAGAAGCCCAAAATAGGGGGGAACCTACAGAAAAAGACAGCAAAGCGTCAAGCGGGATCAGGCTCCCAAACAACGGGTATTCTCGGAAAGGAAAGTGCAGAAAAAAGAGTCAGAGAAAAGAAGGCGGGGAAGGGGTGTCTGGACAAAAAGCTCACCCGTTTGCACACGGGCAGTGAAAAATAAGAAAGGAGTGGGAAAGACAGAGGAAGAGACCGTGTCACGGGCGCCCAAACCGCCTCTCAGGGAAAAAGGTGGAGAAACGGAACACACGGGAATAAGGGGGAACGGGGAAATCTCTCGCGAGGGCAAAAGAAAAAATGCAGCATTCTGAGACAACCTTCCGTGGAGCACCCCCGACACCGCCGCCGGAAAAAGGGGACCAGGTCAGTGGCACCACGAGGTGGAAGCGAATTGGGGGCCAAAGGGTAGGACTTATTCTCGGGGGACGGGGAAAACGCGAGCTGGGAAGAAAGAAATTGTTGGAAAAAAAAAATTCCGAGGACAGAAGCGACCGCGGGAAGGACAATGGGGGTTTCGGGGGTGGGGGCGGACCGCAAAGGGACGAGGACCTAGCAGAGGAGAGTAAGGGACCAGGGGGCAAATAAGCACAGTAGTCATTGAACGAACATCACAGGTTGGAACAAAATTTGTACCAGGAACATGTAGGTGTCACTAGGCAATGAGCCTACTCAACGCAAAAAGAAAAGGGGATCACAGGCTAAAAAGACACCTAATTGCAAATCCGAAGACGGGGGTGGGACCAGAAAAAAAAAGGATATAATTGGAACAGTGGTCCAGAAAAACGGCCGAAATAAGGCACGTGGTGGCAAAGGAAATGACAATTTTTGCGAGAGTCATAGGTTGGGGAAAGGGGAAAAAGACAACACAAAGAATAGGGGGCAGTGTGGCAACAGGGGCTGGGAAGGAAATGACACACTCGAAGAAAGGGTGGCGATACAAAAAAGTGTGCGGATGCAATTTGGACCAGTGACGCCAGGTGGCATGCACTGCATCACTAATCTCTTCGCGACAGTGTTAATGTTATTCAGAAAGAGAAGCACGCAATAGCCCAGAAACCCAAGGCCAAAAACAACAAACACTTTATACGAGTAGCGTAGGGAGAAACGCCGGGTGAAAAAAAAAAAAAAAAACGGCTAAAGAAAAAGGAATACGACGGGGGGAAGGGCTACGGAACAAAAAAAGGGTTTCGCGCGAGGGACCCTTAGGAGAGGACACTGGGTACGATCATGGCGCTCACAATGAAACAAAAGGAAATTACGAAGGAAAAAATAGGTCGCGTGAAAATTTCAAACGAAAAGTGGCGTCGTCGAGTGTATCAAATGAAACAACAAGCCGCGGAGAAAATACTCATATATGGTGCCAGTAACGTCACGGCCTGAAGGAAGCAGCGGTGGGACACAGCAATTGAAGTGTGGAAGGAAAACGTCGGCCGAAGAAAGGGGGAGCCTCAAAAAAAAAAAAGGGACGCGAGAGGGTCACGGGACTTCAGAAAAGAACACGGGAAGATAAAGCGAAAAAAGGAAACGGGAAAACCAACGAAAAAAACGACGGGAAAAAGAGAGGCAGGGAAAAGGGTCCGGTCCAGTGGGACAACTCTGGTGATTGCTCGGGATTGCGAGAAACAAGCTGGGCGCCGGCAAGTAGAGGATCAAAGGGACCGGGAGGCAGCATAGTTCAACTAAGGAACAAAAAAAGGGGGAAAAACATAAGCGACGATGGTGAGGGACAGTTGTGGGGTGGGCGGGCTGCAGAAGGCTATGGAGAAGCAAATAAAAAAGGCGGTGGGAGGTCAGTGACTCTGCCGATTCAGAGTCGTGCAAAAAACGACCAGGAAAACGTGAATGGCAGAAAAAAAACAAAAAAAAACGGGCGTGAGAGGTGGGAAAGCACGGGAGTTTCACCGAACGCATTTGCGCGAGAAGGGCTCCACAAACAACGAATAAGTGGTTCTTTCGGGAACTTGGGGGGGGGGGGAAGGGGGAAAAGGCAGGAAAGGTAACCAGAAGGCCCTGTGAAAAAAGGAGGCCAGAAAAGGGATGCAGAAGAACTCGGGAAAAGTGGGGACATGGTGAATTCCAGCAGAGTTGGGGCGTAAATATTGAATGGGTCTGCAGTAAAAGAACAGGTGCCAGCGGGGTAGGGGGGTAGCAATGGGTATGGGGGGAACCAAGACGGGCCTTTGAGAAAGTAAGGCGGAAGCAAAAAAGGAGATCTCGGCCGGGGTGGGCACAGGTTACTCCAGAAAGGGGTCTTAAGGGTGAGCCAGAAAAGTGAGGGTGAACTTGGGCGCAAAAGAGACAGTACAGAACAGTAATACTGGGCCCATGAACAGGACATGGGGGGAAATGTAAGGACACGTGCGACACATTAATTAATAGGTGGGTAACAGAAACACAAACTCACCGTAAACAAAAAAACTGAAATGAAAATAGTGCACACGAACGCCCCGCGAGGACACTTTGTACGTGGAGGAGCAAATATTGAAAAAATAGACAGGCAAACCGTATAGGAAAAAGGAAAAAAAAAACAAAGAATATAAAGGGGGGATTGAGGAGTGATAAAGTCTTGATTGGAGTGGGAAACACAAAAATTGATACAGGTCCTCTTCTTACCAGGGGGGAAAAAGGGAAAAAGAAGTAACACAAGAGACAATGAAATGGTGAAATTGCAAGAAGAGGGCAGGAAGCCTGCAGCAGGGAAGGGAAGTTGTCAAACGAAAAGGTAAGATCAGGGCAAAGAGTGGGCAGCGGCAACACAGAGAAGGGCGCAAAATGGTAGGGGTGGCAAAGCCTTTTCAAAGGCAGATCGGGGGGGGAGTTTGCAATGTGAGGGAGAGGCAGGAGGTCACGAAACTGAGAAAAAAGGAGGGTAGAGGCGGGGGGGACTAAGGAGGAAGCAACCGTGGACACAGGGTGACAAAGCGAAAATACCACGGCGGAAAACAAGAATAAAAGGAGAAGATCACCATCCCAGACGCGTAAGATGGTGCATCATTTAGAAGGGTGGAAAGAGGACTAGGGTCCAGACACAAGAAAGGCAAAAACGGGACGAAAAAAAAAAGAGAAGGTGCCTCAGTTGGTGGTGTCAAAGCTACCAAAAAAAAAAAAGGTGAAGAAGATTTCATACTTGGGGGAAATGGTCCGTGGGGTCGATTTCCTAGCGGGTTAAGAGGGCTTCGGGGAACGGGGGGTTTAAAAAAAGAAACCAAAGGTCATGTGCTGCACCGGTCAAGGCCAGCGTAATGTGACGGAAAGTCCTGATGGTTGTGTGCCCAATCCAGGACCGCAAGTACCTTCATCACCGACTTCCAGGGGGGAAAATTGAGGAAGAAAGACGACGTACGAGACAAGAACACTAACAAAATAAAAATAGGAGGAGGAGAAAAGAAAGAAAGATATAGGGGAACATCCTGCCTATCTGGGGGGACTGTATGGGCCGGGCGGGGGGGGCACAAAAAAGAGAACATCCAAAAATGGCTGCAACAGCAGCAAGGAGGGAAAAAGACAAGGAGAAATCATAGAAAACGAAGGGAATACGACGCAGCAAGATGATTCAAAACAGTGAATGAAAGGATGGAGAGTCTGCCACCAGGAGGGACAAAGCCAAAAAAAAAGACCAAAAGATCACAGCCCTTTGGGGGTGAAAGTCATGGGGTGATCAGGCCGAAAGGTGGGCAACTCCTACCACGGCGAAACGGGGGACGTACGCGGTAACATGAATGAGGAAAAAGAAGGGGATCTAAGGGCGGGGTCAAGGTGGCCAGGAAAAAATATGGGAAACAACTACGTTTCATCCTATTAAACGAAAGGGGACAAAAAAACGAAATTACTGAAAAGGAACAGATCGGCTGAAAGGAACAAAAAAGGGAAGGAAGGAAAGGAAAGAGTCAGAGGCGAAAAACTACGGATCATGGCTGCCAGGGTAGTTTTGCATACAACCTGGTAACAAGCGCTAAGGATGAAGGACCGAAGAAGCTCGGTTTGACCAGAGTGGAAAAAAAGGAATGGACACCAACCCGAAAGGAGGGAGGGGTGAAAAACGGTCCGTAAACAGAAATCAAACGAGAAAGGGGGAAAAATTAAGGCGAAGAAGCGGTCTGTGCAATTATCAAAAAAAGGGGGACAAAAGGGAGCGTAAAGGGCGGGCGGCTGGCATGAAACGGGGGACGTGGGTAGGGGGGGTGGTTTTGAGAAAGATGTAGGTACAAAGGAAAAAGGGGGAACATCCCCTTACGGAGGATTAACTCATCGTGGGTCAAAGAACACGAAAGGGACAGAGGGGAAAAAAACCGGGAGATGGCAAGGCTAATGACCCGGCGCAGAACCGGGGGGCACTACTACGAAAAATAACATGCGTTGGTGGGAGATAACCAGTCAACGGCCAAAAATCACAGAAGAGGGAAAACCAATGCAAAAAGAAAGCCCGAAACGAGTGAAGGGAGCCTCTCATACGTAAATGAGGGCGTTGGAAACAGTGGGACCTGAAAAGACGACGGGTACCTGTGAAACAGAGAAAAAAAATCAATCAGGTGGGGGAAATCACTACGCGAAAAATTGAGAAAGTCTTTTGGAGGAACAAAAGGAAAGGTCACACCAAAAGAAAAACGAGGGGCAACACAAGCCGAGAAAACGGGAACGGCAAGGGAAGGTCAAATGCACCCGCACAAAAAATAAATCAGGAAAACCAAAAACAAACAATATCAGCAAATAGATGGGAAACCGTTAAATTTTAGGGAGTCGCTGGCAAAGAAAAAAATGTGGGGAGAAGGAAAGACAGATAAAAAAGAAAAAAGGGGTGGAAAACTAGCTCGGGGGTGGAATGAAAAGTCACTCTTCGAAAAAGGGTTTTACAAGGTTCGATACAAGGGAAAAGTGCTCCCAGGGAAAAAATAGTAGGGAACTTCGAAAGGAGAGCAGGCATAAGAGAGGTGGAGACCAGATTTTATCAGCCGGAAGGTACTTTCAACAATATTGGAGTAATCGGGGCAGAAGTGGACAGGGGATCTATCAAAAATAAAAGGCAGGAAAAAGAGGGCCAATTATGAGGGATTGGGTCACGATATCAAAGTGCGAACACAGTCCGACCGCACATGGGACAGGGATTTGATAAGGGAGTGAGCTGAGGGAATCTGGACTGAAAGGAAAAATAAGTTCAATTTGTGAAGGGCAGAACGCCTGAGACGGACGGAAAACTCCGGGGAAGGGAGCCGCATCAAGGGCAAATTGAATCAAAAATCATGATAAAAAAGTGTGCGTCATATCCAAAAAAAAATAGGACGAAAAACTGGCCCAAAAAAGACCCACCCAACGACCAAACAATAAGTTTCCACATTTTGAGTTGGGTTGTATTGACAGACACGAAAGCATTCAAAGAAAAGACGGGTTCAGGAAATCTGGAAAGGCGTTTATTTACAGGAAGAGGACCGAAGACGGGGACGAGGATCAAAAAAATGACGTGCAAAGGAAAAGGGAAAAAATGTTTAAACGAACCGCGGCAAGCACCGTGGCCCCGGGGGACAGCATGACATCGCCGAGCGACAAAACAAAACCAAGAAAAAAGGCCTGGGGAAAAAAAAACAAAAAGGCCAGAGCATAACAGGGGGGAAAGAAAAGAAGGTACATTTAGGAAAGGCAGTCGAAGCCACGCCAGAGAGTCGCGTAACATCCCCGCATTCTCACAATCCAAAGACTGGAAAAATCAACAGGGGAAAGAGCGAGCGAGAAAAGGAATGGGAAGCGGCCTGCCGAAAAAAAAAATGATTCGGGTTTACGGGGGGGAAGCAGGAAAAAGTAAACCCGGGAAGAAAAAAAAAGGGGCCTTTAGTAAAACAATGAAAGGTTGGCGCCAAGTTAACGGCTTTAGGGTCGGCAAAACCGAGAAGTGAGATGCAAGGAAAACAAGAAATCCATTGGGAGAGAAAAAAATCGGGGGGGATAAAGAAGGTAAGTGAGAAGAACCGGGGGGAGGAAAAAGGGGAAAAAAGCGTTACATTTTGAAAATGCCGCGAGGCCTGGAGGTCGGGACTTTTGAAAAGGAAGGGAAAAAGGGTGGGGGACGAAAGGGACAAAAGGAAATAGAGAAGGGGCAGTAGTCAGAACAGGGAAGAAATAAAAAGAACGCAGCGCTGAAGGCTTGGGCCGTACATAGTCTTCAGAGAAAAAAGAAGAGTACGCGCAACAAGACTAGACGGGGCACGGCTTTTTCCAGGAAGGGTGTCAGGCTGTAAGCACGCAAATAAGAAAGAAAAAAAGGAGACGATGGGAGCGGGGGCAAAAAAGGAATTCATAGTGATACTCACATGACTCTAAATTAAGGTGGCCGTTTCGAAATCTTGGTCGGCCGCTCTCTGAACAGAAGGAAACGGGTAGGCACCTCATGGGCGGAAATCTGAAAATGACTGAAAAAATAAAATCTATGTCGCTAAGCACAACCCCCACGGAGGGGGGGACTAGTCTGAGCAAAAAAAGGGGGAGGAGAGGGAAATTGGGGACACAAACTACGGAGGGCCGGGATAAAAAAAAAAAGGAGTGTTCTGGTTTCAAAAACCGGCTTGGAAAACACGGCATTGAAGAATGTGCACAAATTTGGTCCAATGGGGTGAGAGAAAAAAAAAAGATAATAGAACAAAAAGGAAGGTGACTCAAAGGGGCCCACCTCAAGGCAGCGCGTCTAAAAATACCACGCTGCACACGAAACTCGCAACATCAAACAAAAGAAAACAAAACAAGAAAAAAAACGGGAACGAGAGTGGGCGAGCGAGATTCGCGGAGGAATTTTTGAGATCTCCCCGGACTTGAGGTGGCTTATGCCAAAAGGAGGGGGGGGGGGTGCGAAGGGGGGAAACTACGAACGCAACCATGACCAAATTGTAAAAAACGGGGGGCTGAC
>Ga0179593_1368855_pt1 | contig 21245 bp, 14 predicted proteins | sample CZODoug2_1_08_16_FD_185931 | JGI IMG/M metagenome (GOLD analysis project Ga0179593, IMG submission 185931) | Vadose zone soil fungal communities from Angelo Coast Range Reserve, California, USA - CZODoug2_1_08_16fungal (PacBio error correction) | ecosystem: Environmental > Terrestrial > Soil >...
GGGCGCCGTTTGTACCGGGACAAAGAGGGATTGGGGTCTAAAAAAAACGGATGAGAAAAAAGAGAACGCTAGCGACAAAACACAGTAACAGAGTGGTTTTCAGACAACCCTGCTAACACCAGGGGGGAGGGGAACCAGAAGTCACAACCTCGTCACCGAGGAAAACTTAAGGGGGAAAAAACTGGGAAGGACAAAAAGCGTGTGCTGACGCTTCCTAAGGTCCTTTGCCCAAGCATCACTGCCAGAGATCTTCTGTACCGCCGAACTCAACTTGGGCTATTACTAGCTGACGAAAAAAGATAGAAGCGGCGCCCCGAGAAGGGTGAGTGCCCGTGGGGACCGGTCAAGGAAAAGAGGCAATGTCAGAATCTGATAACGGGGCCATCCGAGCACCCGGGCCGAGCGTGAGCGGCTGGAGCTGAAAGCAAAAGTAACTGAGAAAATGGACTGCTGCAGTTAGGGAAAGAGGGAGACCACCTCCAGGGGATAAAGTAGGGTCAAAAGGGACCAACGGGGCCTACCTTCCACGAACGAGACCGTCTTTGCTTCGGCCCAGAACGCCAAGGGGATGAGATCCGGGGAGCGGTCCGGCACTATACGAGGCAACGAAAGGGGAAGGAGGAGGTCTTGGCTCCTGCAGGAGACAACAGAGGCTCTGGGTCGTGGCCTAGCCCGGTACTTGATGGGGGAACATCTTCAAAACGAAAAAGTTATCAGAAAAAAAAAAACTGGCCGAGCGGAGAAAAAGAGGGGAACTTGGAAGGGGAGATCCGCCGCAAATACCGCCCGCCACGAATGAAGAGTGATGCGCCGCCCTAGGAGAGTCTTTATCTGGACGATGAAAACTAGAGAGGGACACGACCCGGGTTGCAAAAGAGGGATGGTGCATAAAAGGGAGGAACCAGGAAATGGGCGACCGCCCACCTTCCTTAGCAAGGCCCTGTCCTTCCTGAACTCTAGCTCCACAGGCCTTCTAATGGGTCCTGTCGGTAGTGAAGGGGCATTCTGTGCGCCTGGAAGAAGGGATGTAAGTAGAGGGGAAAGCAAGGGAGGGGGGAGAAGGTGAGATTCTTGGCTGGGGCCCGGTCTTCGGCTGGCCTGGCCCCGTGGGTGTGAGGCTTGCCTTACAGACTGATAGGAATGTTGCCGCCCTCAAAGGCAGAACTCAGGAAAACTGGCGCTAACGCCCTAACATAAAGGGCCCAAGCCCGGAGTCCGATGCCTCGCCGTCGATCAAGGATCGGGGGGGTGTCCTTTCCGAACACAGCCGTCCGTGGGGGAGGACCACGGTAGTCGTGAGGGGGAAAAGGACCTGAGCAACGTCCTTGAGGATTCACCTTGATGTAAGGTGCGTGAAGAGTTCTTTTCAAACCCCCCGCTAAAGTCGATCTCCACTAAGAAACAGGCTACGGTAAGGGGTACACAGTCAGTCAAGTAAAGAGTGACGCCGAAAGCATCCACGGAAGGGAACCCTGTTAATACTGGGATTGGATGTCCGTCAGGTGACACGAGGAGGAAGGTTAAGCGAGAGTCCCCGCGCCGGAGAGACGGACGAAAGGACCCTTAAAGGGAAGCTGAAAGGCGTTAGGCAGAAGGGGGAAGGAAGGAAATGTATTCGATCAGCACGAGGTGGGGGAGAATTTGCAGTCGTAGAGGTAACACCTCCCGCAGCCACTAGGGGTCCCCGTTTGCAAAGGGCGGAGAAACGGAAGCCGACGGTCTAGCAGGCTTTAACTGTGAGACAGAACATGGAAGAACCTCCAAAGATTCAAGGCCTTCAAAGCCCTATGGGGGAGGGAAAAATGCCAGGGGGGGCACGGGCGTTCAGAAGACGGAAGACAGGCGACTCAAAGGAAAACGGCGGGCAAAAGTTCACACTAGAAAGGGGGAAGGCAGGCCGTTCCGGGGTGGTCTCGGGGCGTTCTCGTATGGTAGTTTCCCTTAGCCGCCGATGCCGGGGGTGATTCCTCCCTGCACGGAAGCCTTCAACAGGATCGCAAGGATAGACATCAGTCAAAGGGGGAGGCCATAACGGTGAAAGTTGCGCTCGAGAGGCCGTTGAGGCGTACACAAGTACCCCAAGAGCGAAAGAACTATCATCCTCCTGTCGACGGAGAGGACTTAGCGAAGGATGGCCCCCAAAAAAGCAACGTCCAAAACAAAGCGATCAGGAGGGGAAAGGGGAAGCGAGGAAACTGCCAGACTTCGTTGATCACTTTTGCGGCAACCGTGGAGTAGCAGCGGGAAACGGTGGTCAGCAGCAGGGAAAAAAACGAGTAGAGAAACGCCACGTTACGTCCGCAAGTCCTACCAAAGTAGTCCTCGGTGGGATACTTCAGCGTGACGGTAGTTGGAGAAGTGGGACCACGATACGTCCTCAGCGGTACTTAAGAGGGAGAGGATGGTCCGAGTGAGGGAGGAAACGGAGGAGCCTATGGCCGGTAGAAGCGCAGATGGATCGCCGTCACAGCCGCAGGAGGTTCTCCCTCGTCGGCAATCGAAGGCGGGACCTGAGAAAGACCCTAAAGAAAGGAAAAGCCCAAAGAAGTAATCAGGGAAAGAGACATGCAGTCCCTCGGCAACGGACCGGCTCGGATGCAATAACTGAGATCCCGCGCGGCCTGGCTCATCTCGCCGGGTCGCAGCAGCAAATCGTAGCGCCGGACATACGCTAAAGGACGGAGAATAATCTTCGAGAAACGTCAGCCAAGGGGGAGTACGGCAGCCAATTCAGAGAGAGACGCCGTGCGAACGCGTGAGGAAAAATGAAGATAAAGGCGAAAACGCCGGCTTAGGTGGGAGCAGCCCTATCTGCCCGGGCCGTTTATCAGTGACACTTGTCCCCTAGCAAGTCAGGTCACCCGAACAGGTGGGACAAACACGGATGCGGCTGCAACATGGCCAGTGCCCGCACACAGCCGCTGAAAAAGTCGTAAGTAGGAAATGAAAGATCAGAGAAGGGAATAAAAGTGAATCGTCGGTGCGAGCGCAGTACTTGTGACGGATTGGGTTTAACGCAGGCCGATAACTTCAAACAGATGGATCAGTCAGAGAAAACCCCAAGCGGCCGTCTAATCGTCAAGCCGGCCCGGCAAGAAGCTACCAAAAAGCGGCGCCGGGCTAAAAACCCAAGGAAAAAAAGTTCAGATGACAAGAGGGAGGGGACCTGAAAGGGAGGGGAAGGGGCTGGCCATTATGACATCGCATGCCTGACGTGGCACTACTCGACCAAAAAAGCGCACCGGCCGCCCGCCGGAGCGAGGCTCGTGAAAGACAAAAAGGGAGGGAAGTATCAGAGATCAAAAAAACAACTACCGGGTGGATAAGGAGAGATAAGGATACAGGGTCTCATCTTTCAGCAGACCGGCTGCCGGCAGGTTCTCTTGGCGCTGTCCAACCGATGTTGAGTCCGGAAATGCAGATCCGCGGGAACGAAAAACAGGGGAAAAAGGGGGGAGGGCGCGCGTCTGTGGACTCAAAGATAGAAATCGAGTTGGAGAAGGGGGGTACCAGGACTGACGCGGGTGGCGATCGAACCTCTAGGTGTGCGGCCTGGGAGTTCAGACCGAAGGGTAAGGAATCGTTAAGGGAAGGACATGAAAAAAAAAACCCGAGGACCCACTCCTCCAGCGTCGTCATGCGTATGAAAAACGGCACCACGGTTCCCGTCTAAAGAAAGGGGGGAGGAAATGGGGATAAAGCGGTGGGCACCTTGCGTGCGCCGCGAGGGGGGGCGTAACTCGGGTTAAGGGGGTGACTGAGAGAATCCTGAAAGACGTCGGGCTCGCAAAAAAGAAGCACGGCTGGAAGTGGTAAGATGGATGAGGGTCGACACGGAACTGAACGGCTTAGCCCAGACGGTCGCCTACGACTAGCTTAGACTGACTACCACTCCAATGTAGGGGGAAGGCCTAAGGAAATGCTGCAGGGGTGATCCGGCGGAGAAAGAGGGATGCCGACAAGAGACAGGGAAAAAAAGAGAGCACTTGTTGCTCCCTGAGATGCAATTGCCGTCTTAATTGCTCAAGCTACAAGACTAATGGAGGGACTGCCAGGAGCGGCGGGTGCGTTAACTGGCCGCCATCCTCTCGGAAGCTGCGGAGAGGAAATGAGAGGATGAAATAAAAAAAACGAACTGGAAAATTAAAGAGGCCGACCACCTGGAAACATGCAAGACAGAAGGAAAACTGATGTGAAGATCCCACTGAGAGGACGTCATCTTGAAGGAAGACGCAAGAAACGGAACGAGGAATATCACAACCGAGGGGAAAGGGACGGGGCAGATGGGATACCGCACGCGAAACCGTTTTCTTTAAAAAGCGGGTGCGTCCTCGGCTACCACTTTCAATTGCTATCGACGCGGGGACAGCCACACCACGATAAAGACAGGAGGGGAAGTAAATGGAAACGGTAGCGAAGAAGGAGAGAGGGAAAGGGAATAGCGACTGCGCGTGGAAGGGCTCTTTGACATCTAGTCAGACTCGCCTGCTTCCAATACCAGGAGGATGCAGGTGAAGCGCGCGAACGGTGGTCGGGTGTACGGCCACGGAAAAAGAAGAACAGTAGAAGAGGGGAGCAAACGTGGCCCCTAAACGGGAGAAGCTACCTTCGATAACGGGGACATTCCTCCGTGCCCTTAGGGGAAGACATACGGAGAAGAGGAGGGAAATGAAACCTGGCAACCTTTGGGGGGGGAAGCCTTTGGGGGGAGACTACGAAGAAAAAAAAAAAAAACGTATGGAAAAGGGGGAAATCAATCGTTCCGGAAAGATGTGTGACAGCCGTTGCCGGGGTAGTCCCCGGGATGCGGAGGAGGAAGCGTGCACCAACGGTATCGCTGACATCTGGTAGGAGGAGGGGCAGAATTCGCTGAGCCAGGAAAGGGGGAGGATAGACCACAAGTCCCGGACCAACTGTTCGGTTCACCAGCACAGAAACAAACGCTGGCCGTAGGCGATTGTAAAAGAATCTATACTGAACAAATGAGACAGGAGGCTGGGGATCTACTAGCCGAACGGTATCAAAACCGTCGTCAAGAAAAGGCGGACGTGTCAACGGGAGCACTGTGTACGGGGGGACTTTCCTTCCAGCAAGGGGGAGAAGGGGGACAGAGAGACCGGGGTGAATGACGACAAAGAAAAAATGCCCGACCTTTGACAAGAGGACTTCGGCAGAAAGGAGTGAACAGGGACACCCGGTGTCGGGGGCGAAAGTGGACGTCACTCCTCAAAAGAACGGAACGGCCTGATGTACCACGCGACGACACTCGGCCGGGAGCTACTCATATTCCGCCCCTACCGCCCCCAGTACCTAAAGTGAACGGACAGCTCAAAGGGGAAGGGGGGTGACAAAGAAGCAGAACAGTGGGAAAAACCACGAAGGCATCGTAGGTAATGACAGGACCACGCCGCGCATCGGACGAGAAGGAGAGGGCCCGCTGGGACCTCACCGGGTGCTCTCCGGTAAGCAGGAGGGGGAAAGGGGAGCTAAACAGAATAAGAACCGAGAAGAAACAGTACTCGGCCGGGCGCCGCACGGTCCTGCGACGAACACCCACTGGCAAAATTCAACCGCCGCCGACGGCTTCCCGCCCGCAGCCAGAACCATCGCACCGCACCCGTGACAGGAAGGAAAAAGACCCGTCAACAAGAAAAAGGACACAGCAGGAAAAACAAGAAAGTACCTGGCAAACATGTGGGAAAGAGTCGCCCGGAGAAGGCCAGCCCCCGTTCTTCCTTCCGGTGTGGTGCGCTCGACCCAGAGTACGGCATGCGCCTCCCCACAAGGTAGGTGGACAAGCGGAGAAGACAGGAAGAAATGCCAATCGACACTATAGCAAGTCCGCCGGCCCCAGACAACGAAGCGTCACGTTGCGCCAATGGAGAACAAAAAGCAAAAGGCTAAGGAAGAAAAAAGGGGCGTCAAGCGAGAGTCTTGGGTGGAGGAACCGTTCCTCTTTGTTCGGAACACCATCACTTCACAGTCGCCCACTGCTCCGCACCGGACCCATGTTGTCTCAGGACCGGCTCCATAATCAGCCCTCCCAAAAAGCAAAGAGGAGACGGGGGAAAGCGAAGAGGCCATGACGGAACAAAGGATAACCCCGGGTGAACATGGGAACGGCCGAACTCCATCCCTGAGCCAGACGTTACTGTTCACGGTCTGGACCAGTAAAAGAAAAAGTGCACCCTACCGAGGAAATCGGGATCCGAGGAAGGGAGGAATTAAGGAAGAAGGGTAGAAACATTCAAAGTTGGAACATCTCCTCCTCTAACCATCGACCACCTCGTTCTCAAAAGAAAAATACTTAAAGGTAAGAGGACTTGTACGCGGTTTTGGATGGCGACGGTAAGGTTGCACCAGGAAGAGGGGAAAAAGAGGAGAAGCGCCAAAAAGAAAGAGAAGGGGGAGGAAAAAAGGGTGGGGTCAGTCTAAGCGCCTGCCGAGCGGGTTGCAACGCAGCTCTTCTCTCACCGGCTGCCTGCGGAAGAAAAGGAAAATCAAAAAGCCTGGCTCTTTCCAGCCACTAACCTATACAGAAGGAAGAAACACCGAAGGAAGGAATAGACAAGGAGGGAAAAGCGCACGTGTCGATCTCGGGGTCCGACGGTTTTCCTCGGCTCCCGCAAGGGGAGACCGGTCTCAAGGAACAAACACACCAACTGTGTAGATAAAGTCCACTAGAACACGAACGCATCTTCATGCGGGCGATCCGTAAGGAAAGGGGGGGAAGGACAAACAGCGGTGACAAAAAAAAAAATAATAAAAACACAACGAGATGGGTAGGATAGGGCGATCTTTTGTCGCTCACCGAGGAGGGGCCCGGTCTATCGGATACTGAAAGAGAAAGAGAACGACTGAATGAGGGGAAGAATAAAAAAGAGAAAACGTGGTGGGAAAAAAAGGGAAAGTCTGAAACCGTGAGATGGGCGCAGCCGGACCCTATCACCATCGACCGGAGGCGGGTGGACCTCCGGGTGGCCTCTACAGGCGGTTGAGACGGCAGTCGGCAATAGCAGGGACGGACATCTCAGAAAGGGAGGAGGAAAAAAAAACCGCAGCGACCAGGTGCGCATCAAGGCTTGGAAACAAAACAGCTCGGCCGAAGGGGGGTTGGCTATCTTCCTCGATCGACTAAGAAAGGGAGAAAAAAACAGAAGAGTGGTCCCGGATGTAGGCACAGTACCCGTCGCCCATCATCTAAACGGGTACCGCCGTCTCGGGCCCTTGTGCCTCTTCTACGAAGGGCGGGCAGGAGGCAGAAGGAAAATGGACTGAAAAGTGAAAAAGAATGCCCTCCTTAAGATTCTGTAGCGATGTCGTCGTGTCCAGGGGGCTGGTCCACTATCAAGCAGGCATACATGGAACGAAAAAGATCTCGGAGGGAGGAGGTCGGGGACGGAAACTCGGAAAGAAAGAGAAAGAAAAAATTAATTTCGCACGACGACGGAGCGCCATACTCTGTCCTTTGCTGCGGGCTGCTCTGGGAGTCCGGGGGGAAGTAGCCAAAAAAAGGTGAGGAGGACGCTGGGGACAACCAGACGACCGAGAAAGGTAATAGGAACAAAGCACGGTGTGCAACAGACCGTCCGAGCCGGACTCAAAATCCATGTGGTTGGCGTCTGTTCCTACTCCGTCGGCTTGCCTCAGGGAGAAAAAAAAAATTAACTAAGGAAGGGTTCTGGGATGGAAAAGGCGCACGACCTTATTTCACTACTTGGATCGCCGTCTCGTCTTTTTACCAAGGGGGCTCATGACAACAGTACCCTTAAGGAGGATGGTGCGGCTCACAATTTAAATAGAGCACCCCGAACCTCCGAAAGTGAAAGGGGTCCCTGGCCGGAAGGACCGGGGTCAAAAAAAAAAAAGAGAACGCCGAAAGAATGCATGCGTTAGTTAGGTCATTCCTTTCAGGTCCTGCCTAGTTTGGGCCTCAGTCTCTCAGGGAACTTTTCGCAGGGTGCGGCTGAGGTCGTTTCATCCTGTCGCGGCGGGGGGAGGGGAGAGGGGAAAAAGTGGGTGTGAGAAAAGGAAGAAGAGGGGAAGAAAAAAGACATTGCAAAAAGCTTCGCGCCAAGGCGGCCTGGGCGCAAAACCTCTCCAGACCTGGGGCCTATGAACCGGGTGCCAAGAGGGCACGCAGAAGGGGGGGGGGGGGGGGGGGGGTTTGTTGGGGGGGCGGAGCTGCCGATCGCGAAGGTGTCCTGAAGCCGAATCCTTCCGTGCTGAACGAAAGGGTTTCAGGAGAGGGGAAACCAGAAAAGAAAGTGAGGCGGGAAACGTTGGTACTGGGGCGTAAGGGGGCTGTCGTCAATCAATAGTCATCCACGCCGAGGCCTTGGTTTCTGACGCCATCAGGAGTAGGCATCGAGTAGGCACGGAACCTCAAGGCAAAACGTTCCAGTGGTCAACATTTACTAAAACTGGGAGAAGTTCAGGGGGGGGGATGGGGTCCAGCCTCGTATTGAGAAGAAAAGGGGGGGAGAGAGGGTAACACGCGCCGGTGCGAAACAAAACCGGACTTGTCCATCTGAACGAAAACGTCCAAGTGCGGTGTGGGGTGGGAGACCGGGGGGAGTACGAAAATCGTGATCAGCTGGTTCGGATACACTTGAGAACAATCAGGGCCGACGGCCACGGGGGGGGGGGGGGGAGAGCTTGCCAAAGTAGGGGACCTAACTACGAGTCGGCTGTCCGAAGAAACATCCGTACGGCTCCACAAAATCCAATTCCTCTTAGGGGCGATAGGGAGAGGTGGTGAAACCCAGTCGTTCAGAAACAAAAGAAAAAAGGACTACAAAAGAGCGGCACTGACGGCAAACAAAAGATCGGCTTCACTGTCAGCGGCGGTCCCATACGTTCAGGTGTGTTCGGAGGAGGCGGAGAGTATGTGTGCCCGGTTCCGTCGTCCTGAAGGCAAGGGAGGGGAGGCCAACGGCACGGCGGGGGAAGGCAAAAGGCGCCGGTATCAAGAGCAGTAAGGGTCCACGTCGGTGATCATAAAACGGTCGTGCCGGGGGCGGGCGACCCGTTACCGCGCGAGCCGCCCCGAGGTAAGAAAGGGCTGAAAAGAACGGCTTGCAGGGAAGGAAAACAAGGCGCACAACCCAACCCCAAACAAAAAAACCACCACCTTTGAAAACACGTCCGGAACTCTGTCATGGTCCACATCCTCAAGGAGAGAAAAGGTAACAGAGGGGGCCACGGGGGTCGGTAAGTGTTGTGACCCGGTCGATCAACACGGTCAGACGTGTTCTGCAGGGTGAGTGGACAAAAAAGGAGGACCGCCCGTTTACGCGTGTGAGTACGAAAAAAAAAACCGAAAAATCCGACCTCGGTTATACTTCAAGGGGTGACATAGTTGCGGCCGTGTCAGGTCGCAAGTCCTCAGCGGTGATCTATTGGACTAAGGGTGCTGTCACTGGTCAGGGGGGGAGGGGAAAACGGGAGGTGAGGTAAGGAGCGGACGAAACACAGCGTCGGTCGCCGTATCAGCAACAGTCGATGGCGCCCCGTCAGACAGGAGAGGCGGCCGAGGGCGAAGAGGGCCCGGACGTCATCCAAATCCGTACTCGTCGCTGGCGCCCATGATCATGAAGGACCGAAGGGGTTGGAAAGCCTCGAAGGTGCCGACCATGAGATCCGCAAGACCAAGGGCAGCGGGGGAGGACAGAAGGGAGGAAGAACATGTGGAAAGCTTATAAGACATCACGCTTCTAGGCACAAATCACTGGAGGCTTTTCCGGCAAGGAAGCCCAGTAGTGAGGGAAAAAAGAACCGATAGGCAAATCGCGAGTGTCGACCGTCATCCATCTCACCAAGGCCAGCCGCGGATTCGTTGGCTTGAGATCTTCCTATCTGTAAGGAGAAGGGGGTATCAGGACAAAACATCCCCTCGGAAGGAACCCAGGAAAGCAACAACCCATTCCACCGTAGATGGATAAAAGGACAGAAGGTGAAAAAAAGAGCACAAGCAGGTCAACTTGGGGACACTAAGACTGCCGTATCCTGTTCGTCTTCGAGCCGAGGAATGCAGTGCAGGCAGTTTGGTACCGCAACGGGAAGCACAAGGCAAAGACGAAACAATCGCACCAACAAACAACAAAAAAAAGGGCGGGCCGGTGAAGATCGAAAACCCTCATCACTAGAGCTTCCGGAGAACAAAACCGACGCCCCTCTCTGAAACCTCCCTTCCACCTCGTGCTCGAATCCAGACGGAACCTTAAACAGGGTGCAGTTGAGGAAAAAGTAAAAAGAGGTGCTGTAGCGGCACGGGGGGGCACCAGCGCCGGTTACTCAGCTCCACTCTCCCCTTCACTTAAATCTAGAGGAGGGCCAGCTGGATAACAACACGGATGCCTGGATCCTAACAACGGAGGAGGAGTAAAATATATGTAAAAACTCTGTGGTATCACAAGGAACAAGGCTGATTACGTGCGGTGCACGGGGGGGGAGAGGGAAGGCAAACCTGACTGTGCCACGACTGACTACTTTCGGTCCTCAACTGCCAACTTCTGTTCGCCGTGGGGGGCGAACTTCCACTCGGGGGCGGCTGGGGGAGGTCGGTCGAGGTAAAAATGAAGTCGCGTATCTAACCTATGGGCGGCCGGTTCAAAAATCTGGTGAAGGGAAATCAGTTACAAAAGAGATGCTTAAAATGCCTGATCGCCGAGAAAAAAGAAAAAGATGCGCAGAGGGGAGACGTCATGCCGAGGAAAAGTAACGGGAATCTTGACGGGTTCATTCGAACCTGGTTTAGACGTCTCGGGGGAAAGTCTACGACGGAAACCTTTTTGGAGGTTGGACCGGGGAACTGGAACGGCGCCTCCAAAAAGGGGGGAAAACGCCGAACAAAAACAGACGCACGGGATAGCTGGATCTTGTAAACACCTACCGGCCACGTAGTGGGATCATGAGCGCTGAAGCGAAGACGGGAGCAAGCCAACAGAAGACCTTTTATCCTAATTCTTGCTGGAGTTATCCGGCTAGAACTATTGTTGTTGGGGGAAACAGAGGAAGACCCCCAAGAGAAGGATGAAAGGGGCAGATCACGTGCAAATGCCCGAGGACTTCCGTATAACTCAGAGAGACTAGGCTATTGGCTGAGGGAGGCGGAAGGGGGCGGTGGAGGTAGAGAAGGAAAAAGACTGAAAGGCGGAGGAGCAGTCATTTCTTCTATAGAGAAAGGAGCCCGCGTTCGGAGACCGTCCCACTTGAACGGCAAGCACCGGAAAGGGGACAGACTAAGAACCTAGGAAGACCAAGTCCCGAATATCGTAGGACGTCATCTGATGCACCGGCCGCAAAGCTAACTGTATTCACCACCGCAAGAGTGGGACGTCTACCAAAAAGAGGGGGAAAAACGCGAGTAGAAGAAATGGCAGGGGAGACACGTCAAACCCGCTTTTACAGGGAAAAACCGTAAATCACTACAAAATGGCAGGACCTGGAATGTGGGCGACTACTGGCTTCGCGGGGAACGTGAAACAGGAAAGGGAATAGCGAACAGAGGGGGGAAAAGAACCTCGTCACAGCGCGCGGAACTTGTACCTGAAACTCAGAGGGCTATCGAGAATTGGGAGTGGAGCGTCCACCGCAACTTCGAACTACAGTCTAAACTGCTCACCGAATGGAGCTAAAAAACCGGGGGGCGACTAATGCTACAGGGCGATCGGGGGCCGCGAAAGAGGAGAAAATAAAAGAAGAAGGCTAGGCCGGGCACCCCGGAGCGCGACGCAGACAACCACCGACTTTGAAAATCCGCCCTGACCGGAAGGTTTTTCAAAAGGGAGGATGCGGAAGGCTGACTGCTGAAACGTGCCACCGCAAGAGAAAGGGACAAGCAGCTGGCTGAGAAAGTATCCTTTTATTCTGGAATCGAAGCGGTCCGATGACTCAGGTGCTTGGCCGGGTCATCAAAAGCACAGCAACCCCAAGGCTGGATCCTTACGGAGGTGTCAAAGAATAATGACGGCAAAAATGATCAAAGGATGCAGAGAGAAGAAGGAAAGCGTTTGAACCAAACGATCGGAATCACTCACCTGCTCTAATGGGGTTCTCTTGGAAAACTTTTAGGGGAAGTCAAACGAATCACTGCTAAGGGGGGAACTCGGGTTCCCGAGACAAGAATGCAGAAGGGACCGAAAAGCTCAGGCAACAGTATAAATTGGAACCAAATGGCGGGGGGGTTCCAAGTCTTCTAAGAGGGAAGACCGACTTCATGATGTCCATTAGCTGAAAAAGGAAGCGGAGTGGAAAGAAAGACAACCGAAGAACCGAGAAAAGAGAACAAGTATCCCATGCCTCACGACGGCCTCTGGGGTACACCGCCCGCACTGGCGGTCAAGACTGCAGCGGCCTCGGACAAACCCTGAGCGAGAGGGAAGCCGTCGAGCCAAGATGTGACTACTCGGAAAGGTAGGGGGGGAGAGGGGGGGAAGGGTAATCAGGACACTGTCTATAAATCTCCGGGACACATACTACGCTGCACACACGGTCAACCGCATCGCCTAAACCGGGTCATCCCAGGAACCTGAAAAAAAGTACCGGAGGAAACCCGACGAAGAAAAAAATTCAACAGGCAAAGAAAGGGACGAAAGTAGGAGAATTACATGCACGACCTCAAATCTGGCTTTTGTCTTAGACCAGGACTTCAGTAGAAAAGGGCCTAAATCGTTTCTTTTTCTCGCGACAGGAGAAAAAAAAAGAAAAAAAAAACGGTCAAAGGTGCAGGAAGCAAGAGGGGAAAGAACGAGAGAGAGGTCTTCCTGCCTCATGCACCACAGTTCCAGCTTTTCGACATCGGATCCCCTGAGGAGAGTCCCCCCCCGGGGGGTCGAAGCTAGACGGACGGAGGGTGGTCGATAAAGGATGAGAGGGGAAAAGAAGGACGGTCTAGCCAACTCGCCACCCCATGTTGTCGCGGCTCCTACATCATCACCGGCCCGTCGACTCAAAAAAACGCTTTGAAGGAGACGTGTGAAGGGAAAAAAGACCACCAGATACCTGTGCAAGCTGACCCTGCCGAACGCCACGTGCAAGGTAAGAGGGGTGGGGACCTCTTACGTTGGGAAATTACCCAGGGCCGAAAGAAATAATAGGTGAGCCACGGGGCGACGAGAAAAGGTAAAGAAAGTCCGTGCCTCATGCCAAGCAGAGCAACGCGCGTCCAAAAGGGACTCGACGTTCCAGCGCAGCTTTAGCGTGGGGTGGCGCTGTAGGTGTCCGAAAGAGGGAAGACTCCGGGAGAAAATAGAGGGAGGATAAGTCGTCGTATCGATTCCTCAGGGTCAGTTCCACCGCAGAGTGCCACCTGCCAAAGGCAGAAGGAGCCCGCAGCATGCCTTGCTGTTTCCGCCAAAGAGGAGCCTCGAAACAACCTCGGCGAGGCAAGCGGGGAAAAGGGTCAACAAAAAAGGGTAAGGAGTGGACGGGGAGCGCTGCAACCAACCGGGTCGCCGGTCTCCAGCCACCACACAATCTTGGTCAGCCTGTGTCGATCACAAAAAACGAGGAAAGGTAAGGCCGTATCCGACCGAAAAGGGGGCGGACAACGCCAGAGGTGAGACCACGGACAAACCGATCGAAGCTCACAAGGAAGGTAGGGAGAGGGTGATCCCTTAAAACCGCGGCGTCAGGGAAACGGACGGATGGGAACGGCACGCAAAGAACGAGAGTAAGGATTTGAGACTCGACCAGGCCCAATCTTGTTTTCGGAAAGGAAAACGAAAAAAGGGGGGAGACAGCGAAACCTCTGCAAGAAGATCGAAGGAGGGAGGGGTGGAACGACCGGGAAAAAGGGTGGTTGCCTGGAACGGCTTATTCTATCTCAAGCCGCAGCACGGCTTGCTGGCGCCTCGATGAGGAAGGGGGCACGCGACACGAAAAGTAAACGACAGAAGAGGAGAAGGGGGAATCAGGTGCCCCGACCTGCTGAGAGGGGCGAAGAGTCCACCGAGTCGTGACGTTACCCTTCTCAAAGAGCGGAACTGAGGCGGGACGCCCGCGCCGAAGAGGGGGGGAAGAGGGAGGCGAGGTTCAAGCACTACTCGGGGGAATGGACGTCGCAGCGAGAGTCACCTCCCTTTTATCGGCACGGGAAGGGACCCAGGAACGGTCACCTTCCAGACTTGCCTTCGGAGTAGAAAGAAAAGAACCGGGGATGAGACCGGGGACGAGACTAGTGTCCAAGACGGCCTGCTGGCATTCTTCTGCGTATTGCAGGAACAACAGGCGCTGAAAGCTCGGGCAGAAAAAGGGGGAAGGGGGAGGGAAAACGGCAAACAAACAAGTTCGAAAACAAAAGGTCCGATCGGGAAGCCCACCGTCGTTGTGGGGATTTGCAAGACGCCGCGAAACCTGCCGCTTGAGCACGATGAAATGGGGAAAAGTGCAAACTAGAGGGGATGGAACGGAGGACCCTAGGCTTTCCCCGTGTCCGGCCGGGGTGCTTTCCACCGACGGCGCACAACATAACTGAAGGGACCGGGGTGACTCAGAAGAAGGGAAGGACTGACGAAAGAGCAGGAAGAAAGAGGTCATGAGGGGCAATGTGCGGCAAGTGAATTGGGTCTCGTCGCGCAAGGGTTTCGCATGGTTCTGTCTACTAGTGGGCAGCCGGTCTGTGGAGTTTAAGGAGAGGGAACTCCACAAAAACAAAAAAAGGGGGGGGGAGGAGATTGGGGTAACTTGCGCGCCGGTAACGTGGGCAATAGCCGAAAAGCTTAAGGGGCTAAGGCACCGCTCCTACAGGGAGCAAAAGAAAAGATGGGACCTAGCAGGGCGGGAGGAAGGGAGAAAATCGGTTGACTGTTCCCTAAAGCCTCCGTTTGTACTTAAACCACTGTTCCTGCGGCCGTTGGCACCATCCCAAAGCGCCTTAGGAGAAAGAAAACGGGGGGGAGTACTGGGGGGCGTAGATGAGGAGCCTCCTAGTGACCACTCCTCCTTTGGGGGAGTAGCCAGAGTCAGGTAAGAAATCTGAGAACGTCGTGGAATCTCTCAAGGGGAATTTTGCCAATTATCATGGAAAAATGAGGATGACACTAGGTGGCAGAAAAGGAGGGAAGGGAAAAAGGCGATATCTCAGCCTTTGCACAAAGCACACCGTAACGTGGTCAGCAAAACACGGCTCAGCGGGCGTTGGTTTGCAATACGGTGTTGAGAAAAACGGCTCGGTAGTAGACAACGAGGAATCAAAGGGGGGAAGAGGAGAGGCTGGGTTACCCCGTCCGAAGTCAAGGGTGAGTTGTGTATTGCGGCTGAAACCGGCCGAAGGGGAAGCGACTTCTGCCTGTCCATCTCCCGAAACTCACCTAACGGCAGACAGCGAGCGGACCAAAAGAGGGGAGAGAGAAGGTGGGGCTGTACATCCGCACTAGGGGAAACGAAATCGCTCGGAATCCCACCAGAGGAAGGAAAAGTAGGAGGCGGTCCCAGACGGGTTAGGGGGGGGGTCACGGAGGCGCGGAATTGAGAGGAGGTAAGTCCCTGGAACGGGCCGAGGAAGGGAAGGGGAGAAGGAAAGTCGCCTGACACCAAAAGCCAGTTATCCCGTCACGTATCTTCCAGGTGAGCAGTGTTCGTCGACTGAAAATGCCGTTGGGGGAGGACGCGTCAACAAAAAGAAAAAAGACCCGCAAAAGAAAGACAGGAAGAAGGGGGAGGAGAGAATGTCCCATCGCCCGGGCAGCGATCGCGTCAGCGACCGAAAATAGTGCGACCCCGGTACAGTGTTTTCAAGGTTTCGGTTAAGGGTGGGGGGGGGAGTCGGACAGGGGTCTAAAGGGGAACGACCGCGTCGAACGTTCAGCGTGGCGTCGCCCCCACTACCAGAAATCGGGGGGGGGTGACCAAATAGTTCTGAGGGGAGTCAATGACGAAGAGGGGAACTTAAGAGGCAAGGGAAGAAAAGGAGATAGGGAAAAGGATTCAAGTCAGGCAGCTCGAGCGGCCTTATTCGGAAGGATCGCATTGATCAGCACTCAGGTCGATTCCCTCCAAGAGCGCTCTGCGCAAACCCTTACCGTAAAGAAGCACTCAAAAGAGAGGGAAAGTATGAAGCGAACTGAAACGTGGCGCCGCTCCAGAGGCGTTTCGGGAAAAAAAGAAGAGAAAGGGAGCGGCAATGTCGGCCAATCCTGGCTCGGCCTGAGAAAGACCAACGAAATCAAAAACACGAGGGTCGGGGAAAAAACGCAGAAACAGTAGAAGAAGGCAGGAGAAGAATGAACGGGCGCTTTGCTACCAATGCCCGAATCGACCCTTGGGCGTGGGCTGAAGAAGTCGGGAAGGAGCCGTTGTACAAGGACCTCCGGAAAAAGGACAGCAAAGGCTACGCTCCGTCACATTAGACACAAGAAGCGGTAAAAAGGCCACCCTCCATCGAAAGATTAATGGGCAACGTTGCTATGAAAAAAATAATCGAAAGCGGTGACGGGGGCGTCGGGGAGGAGACAAGGGGAAGAGGGGGGAAAGGGCCTTAGCAGCTTTCACAGGGGGGATGCAAAAAGAGCCGTCTATACACCCTCCAACGATGCCCCAACCTTAAGAAGACGACCAGCGTGGACGGGGAAGAAAAGAGGAGGAAAGACATTATCCTTTAGCTTTAGTAGTGCAGGTATCACAGCAAAAGTTCAATCCAGCGCCACGCGCCAAAACCGAAAGGCTGAGGGGAAAAAAAACACGGATTCCTTACCTAGAAAAAAACCGAGAGTGAGAAATATGAGGAGCATAGGAGCAGGAAAGAGAAGGTCTACTGCCGGAAGGGGAAAAGTGGGCGAGGCCCACCGTGCTGTATACGACACGTACCTTCACTACGGAAAGGCGAAAAGGAGTGGCCCGGAGCCAGGGGGGGGACAGGAGGGGGAGGAGGGGAGAAGGGGTGGAAAAAGGAGAATGCTCTATCGGAAGAGAGCTATTGTGTGGCGGCAGGAATGGGCGGCCCGGGTTACACCATAATGAGCAAGACCGCGAGGAAACAGCACCAGGAAGAAGGAGGCTGAAGAGGCCCAACGTGCACCGGTCATCGGCGGGGCAAGAGGCCAGGGTTGTAGAGTCGCGGTGGGAAACGTGCGTGGCTCAGCTCAGGGTCGGTGGTGACCGGTTACTAACCATCGGACGCCAAGAGGCACAAAGTCACAGGGGATAGCTGATCCGAGGTAGAAAAGGCGAAGGGAGAAAAGAGGGAAACGCGAAACTATTGGACCTTCCTAAACCTAAAAAGGAGCAGGCGAAGAATGGGGTTCTCCGGCACCCTGTTCTGTCCCTACCTCTTCTCCGCAACCAGAAACGACGAGGAGAGGAACTGGGGGGTAAAGAAGGGCAAAAGGGGAAGGAGAGGAAGATCGCAGCGGAGTACGACGCGTCTGCTTCAGGCGTGGCCGGGATCTCGCCGGGACCACGACTGGACCGAGGAAGGAATAGAAGGGAAGGAGGCCTTGTCAGGAGGAAAAAACCCGACTGTAGGCACTCCGCGAGGTCATCAATCACAGACTCGTGGCGATACTCTGCAGCAGACAGCTGGTGAAGATAGGCGAGAAAGAAGAGTGCCTTCCAACTACGGACGAGGATTAACACCAACGGGGGACGTGGTCGTCTGGTAGCAACTCTGAACGGCGGGAGCTCGTTAGGTCTACATTCGCTACAAATACTGACAGCATGAGAAAAAAAAGAGGAAAGACAAGGGAGTACCTTGCTCGAGAAGACATGTTGCGCGGGATACCAGGAAAAATAGGAGGGCCGTGGCTTCAACATAATAGGGGGGCCGTCGGCCAGTAAGATACGGGAGGGACTGCTGAGGGGGGAGGGAAAAAAAAAGGAGAACTTCGAAAACAAACAGGGGACGCTACCTCGACTAGTGATGTCTATCCTTTCAACAGGAAATTGACCCACTTCATAGAGGAAAGGGCAAGAAACGTGGGAACACAAAAAAAAAAAGAAGAAGAACGAACAGAGGGGGGAAAAAAGAGAAGGCGGGTGGCGAATATTCCAGCAAAAGACGGAAAGGAAGGGAGGATGAGCTAGGCCGACTTGCACATGCTCCTCTCCCCTATAAAAAATGAAGACTGGACGGCGAGAGAAAAGGGCGGGAGGGTTGGAATAGGGAAAACAGCACGAGGGAAGAGCCATAGCTTGATTGGAAAAAAGAACGCCAGCACCATGAACGAGGCAGGAACGAGTTGGTTCAACATCTACGACTAGCTTATAACTAGAGAGGAAGAGAGAAGAAGGACCAAGGCAAAACGGCGGGCATGCAACTGAGCGTACGTTTTCCCTGCCCGTGTACGGGTGTAGTCCGCTTGGTGGCCTCACACACCAAAAGCAGACAGTTGGAAAGATAGGGTGTCAGGAAGCGAAGAAGAAGAAACCTGCCGACAATCCAGGATTACGTGCCAAATTGACCCCTGTGGCGCGATGTGGTTCACACTTAAGGACGACGCCTGGAGCACCGCAAAAACGGACCGGGGATAGGAAAGGGGCACTCGCCGCCAAACCCAAAAAAGTAACTAACGGTGCAACCTCAAGGAAGCCGACTTTTTACCCCGTCCACTACGGCACCACGGCTGAGGGGGGTATCAAAGAACAAGGAGAGAGGAAAGAATGGGATACAGCTTGGCCTCATCAAAAACAGTTCGGAGCGGGGGGGAGTGTGATCTCAAAAACAGACGCCTGGACGAGCCGCGTCGGGAAACACGTACGCTTCCACGAAGCGGGTCAGGAAAAGAACCCACGGAAATTAGAAGGAAAACAGAAAAAAGAGGAAAAAGAAAAGCAATACAGCAACTGCGCACCGCCACCCCGGGAGCGAGAGCCCTTCCATCCCTACGTCCAGCACAGCAATGCTCAGCCCTGGCCATGTCCCGGCGTTTATCCGTTTAAGCCTCCAGGCAAAACCAGACGGTTTCGGGCTCAAAGGAAAAGAAGAAAAAACCAAAAGAAAGGCCCAAATGGTCGGGGGGAGAGAGAAACTCCAAGACGACAAACAAAGGAGGACCGCACACCCATCTCTCGAATTGGCGACACCAGCAGCAGGTGCAAAATGCAGGAAAAAAAAAATGCTTCCTCGATCAAGCTGGGTGGGCAAAATTCCGAGTGTCTCAAAAAAGCAGACACATTTCCTGCCCCACTCACCCCTCCGCGAGAAGCATGTCCAGGTAAAGAAAGCAAAACCCAGGGAAGGGAGGAAGATAAAGGAATCTGACCGCCTCAAACCGGTCAAGACAAAGGACCTCGATGGAAGCGAACTCCAAAGGATTGGTCTCCTTTAAGGGCTTACTTTGGTAAAGTACCCCTCAGCCTCGCCGGTGACGAGTCAAGAGAGAAAGGTGAAAAAGGGGAGGAAAAAAGGAAAAGAAAAAGTCAACGCTGGCCACCCAAAGAAGATTCTGTCAAAAGCTGTCGTTGGGAGGGAACAGGGGAGTGCAAGACTTGCCCACTGATACTTTAACCCACTGAATCAGAAATCGACCCGGGAAGGTCGTTCCCAAGAGTAAAGGAGGGGAAAGGAGAAAGGAGGAGGTCAGACATCAACTCCCTGCTGGATTAACCGAGATCGACCCTAGCGCCGAAAACCTCCGTCCGCGGCACAGGGCTTTCCCACGCCGCTTCTAACTCATTTTCACGCCTTTTGCTCATACCTCCCCGCCACGGGGGAAAAAGGGGGACCAGGGAAAAAGGGAAACCACCACGATCGGGGGGAGAAGAAGGGGAAGGGACGAAACTCAAGGCCTAACGCGCTTTCGTCTGCGCAGAAGTCCGACGGGTCCGAAGGATCGGTGCGCCCGGAGAAAAAGAGCCTCCAACCACACGGAGAAAGAGATGCTGCGATTAGGGGGTGGTGCCACCGGCGTTGTTGGAAGGACCCGGAGACATGAAAAAGGAAGAGGGGGAAGGAGGGTCACACAAAACAAGATCGGGGTGAAATGGGAGAACGAGAACCACGTGCGAAGTAGACATCGCGCACTCCCGTTCAAACGGATCTACACAGGCGGTGGGACCGCCAGGGAGAGAGACCAAATGGGGAAGGGAAGGGAAAAAGAAAGGGGGGGACGCCAGCAGAAAATGGTGCGCAGCCGCCGACGAAACGCAGCTGCGGTGGAACGACACCCGCGAGCGGCGCAGGGCCGACCTTATCGCTAGCTTAACCGTTATCACAGTCGGAAATGTACCGAAAAATAAAGAGAAAGCTTCTCATGCCCTCGCAAGAGCAAGTGGCAAAGTAGCGGGAGCTGGGTTCAAAGGTAAAGCCCGACTTTCTTACCTTTAAGGCACTCCCCAGGGAACAAGCGGAAGAAGGGGTAAAAGGGAAACCCGATCGTGCAAAGAGGGGACCCTCCCGGCGGGTCGGCAGGAAAGGTGCCCAGTCTGCTAGCCGGGTAGGAACTTTTGAATGACTGCATGGGGAAAGGGAGGAGGGGGAGGGATTAACTGGGGCAAGGTGAGGACGAAACAACTGAGTCTCAGGGGCCCTCCAGGTTGACGTGTTGTGTCCAACCTCGGCTCCACCCAAAGGAAAGGAGAGGAAGAAAAAAGAGGGGGTGTCCTATTTGGCGAAAAACGACCTAAAAAGTCTAACGCGAACTCGGTGCCCTGCGTAAGAGCCACCTTCTCGGCTTGTATCTGTCCTAAGTACCTCGCGCGCTGAAGAAAAAGGTGACGGGGAAGACTGAAAAGGGAAGGGAGAAAGCACCCCACCGGCCGAAAACCGGGGGTGCAATGGAGGCCTGACCTGGTCTGAAACAAGCCTGAGTATTTAGTAGGGGGGAAGGTCAGGAAGGGAGCGGACGGGGGAATTTTGCACGTTTCAAGGGGCACTGCTGTGAGGCAACGTTCTGGTGGTGGCATCAGACTTTAAAAAGGACTAGGTTGGGAGTAGGCCGAAGCGGAGCCGACGCAGGAAGGAGAGGAAAGGGGGAGACTTTTCGTCAATTCAAAGCAGACCGTGAGTAAAAAAAACCTATTCCAGCGTTGCTTCCTAAATTAATCTAGAGATCAGCGAGGGGGGTCCGTGGGAAGAAGAAAACGAGGGGAAGGGATCAATGGGCGGCGGGTCACACAACCATGTAGACCTTCCTTGAGGAGTTACAACCTGTAAAAGGGGGGTCTGTAGTTCGTTCGTCTGGCAATCGTCGCAGCCCAAAGGCAGGGCGGGACGGACGGTGAAGGGAGTCTATGCTATTGGCAACAACCGAAGAGAAAACGGGTATGGCCCATGTACTCCTTGATTAAGTTCACGGGAAGTGGCC